>Ga0307505_10003114_pt1 | contig 10679 bp, 12 predicted proteins | sample 23_S_MG_FD_202183 | JGI IMG/M metagenome (GOLD analysis project Ga0307505, IMG submission 202183) | Soil microbial communities from Populus trichocarpa stands in riparian zone in the Pacific Northwest, United States - 23_S | ecosystem: Environmental > Terrestrial > Soil > Riparian zone > Trees... | reverse complement strand
CTGGCCGCCGCTGGTGGGGTAGCCGGCCACGTCGAACAGGTCCTTCACCGCGAAGCTCAGTCCGGACAGCGGGCCGGCCGCTGCCTGCGGCACCGGCGCTTCGGGGTAGGGCATGAAGGCTTTTGCAGTGTCGTGGACCAGGGGCATGGCGGCTCTCGCTTCGGGTGCTCAGGAACGTTTGCGTTTCGGCCTGGCACGGGCCGGCGGCTCGGACATTCAGTCAACCAGTTTCAGGCCGGGCACCTGGTCGAAGTGACGCGTGTTGTGGGTCACCAGCGCCAGGCCTTCGGCGAGCGCATGGGCAGCGATCTGCGTGTAGCTCTCGCCGATGGGCGTGCCGTTGCGCCGGTTCGCGTCCTTCAGCGCGCCGTAGTGATCCGCGGCCCGGGGCGTCCACGGCAGGCTGGGCAGTTGCAGCAGGAAGTGGTCGATCAGGCTGCGCCGCCGGTCATCGGCAGCCATGCCGGCTTGGCCGAAGCGCAGCTCGGCGCGCGTCAGCACCGACAGGGCCACGGTCTGCTGCAACAAGCCATCGTTCACGCGCGCCTCCAGCAAGGCCGAGCTGCGCCGCAGGTAGTCGCTGGCGATGTGGGTGTCCAGCAGATAAAGCAGGCTCACCGGCTGCGCTTGGTGCTGCTTGGTTCCCGCCATTCGGACAGCGGGTCGACCCGCGGCGCATCGTCGCGCGGGGGCAAGAACTCGTCGCTGGCGGGCAGGCTCTGAAGTTCGTTCAAGAAGGCCTGCAGCGCATCCGCATCGGGCTTGGGGCTGAGCGTGATCTCGCCCGTGTGTTCGTTACGGCCGATCCACATCTCGCGCGCGTTCACCCTGAACGCCTTGGGCAGGCGCACCGCCTGGCTGTTGCCGGTGGTGAAGACCTTGGCAGTCATGGCCATGACGCACCTCGCGAAAGAATATCTACGAAACCGTATCTATTCTAGTCGCAGCCAACGACCTGTCAGGGACCGGGCCGAAGGTTCAGGCAACGACGACGCGCGCTTCGGCCGTGGCGTCGGTGCGCAGGCAGCGCGCACCGTGGTCGGGCGCGATCATCACCACCTCGGGCGTGGTCTGGCGGCAGCCGTCGGCGGCATAGCTGCAGCGCTCGGCGAAGGCGCAGCCGGGCGGCAGCGCCGACAGGTCGGGCGGCGCGCCGCCGATGGTTTCCAGCCGCGCGCCCTTGGCCAGCGCGCCGTGCGCGCGGCTCTTCAGCAGCGCCAGCGTGTAGGGGTGGCGCGGGCTGCGGATCAGTGCGCGCGCCGAGCCCACCTCGACGATGCGCCCGGCGTACATCACGGCGATGCGATCGGCCACCTCCAGCGCGGCGCCGATGTCGTGGGTGACGAAGATCACCGACAGCCCCATCTCGCGCTGCAGCTCGCGCAGCAGCAGCAGGATCTGGATCTGCACCGTGGCATCGAGCGCGGTGGTCGGCTCGTCGGCCAGCAGCAGCTGCGGCTTGCAGGCCAGCGCCAGCGCGATCATCGCGCGCTGGCGCATGCCGCCGCTCATTTCGTGCGGGTACGCGGCCAGGCGCCGCTCGGGGCTGGGGATGCGCACGCGCTCGAACAGCTGCAGCGCGCGTTTGTGGGCGGCGTCGGCGCTGACGCCTTCGTGGCGGCGGATGCTCTCGACGATCTGCGCGCCGACGCTGTATACCGGGTCCAGCGCCAGCAGCGGCTCCTGGAAGATCATCGATGCCACCTTGCCGCGGTAGTCGGCCAGCTGCGATGCGGACATCTTCAGCACGTCCTGACCGCCGACGAGCAGCTGCCCGCCCATCTGCGTGCGCCGCGGCGGGTGCAGGCGCAGCAGCGAGCGCAAGGTGACGCTCTTGCCCGAGCCCGATTCGCCGATCAGCGCGACCACCTCGCCGCGCTGCACCTGCAGGTCCACGCCGCCGACGGCGCGCACCGGCTTGCGCCCGCCGGTGAAGGTGACCGTGAGGTTCCTGATGTCGACGAAGGGATCGCTCATGCGGCTGCCTTCTCCGCCGCGCTGTGGCCACTGCCAGGCTCGTACATCAGGCAGGCCACCGGGTGGCCGGCCGCGCCTCCGGCCAGCGTGGGCATGCGCTGGCTGCACACGGCTTCGGCGCGTTCGCAGCGCGTGTGGAAGCGGCAGCCCGAAGGCGGGTTGATCGGGTTCGGCGGGTCGCCGGCCAGTGCGGGCTTTTCGGTGCGGTGGTCCGGGTCCATCGACGGGATGCTGCTCAGCAGCGCGCGCGTGTAGGGGTGGCGTGGGTCCTCGAACAGCGTCTCGCTGTGGCCGATCTCCACCACCTGGCCCAGGTACATGACCATCACGCGGTCGGAGATGTAGCGCACCACGTTCAGGTCGTGGCTGATGAAGATGTAGGTCAGCCCGTACTCGTCCTTCAGGTCCAGCAGCAGGTTCAGCACCTGCGCTTCCACCGACTTGTCCAGCGCCGACACCGCCTCGTCCAGGATGATGATGCGCGGCTGCAGCGCCAACGCGCGCGCGATGTTGATGCGCTGGCGCTGGCCGCCCGACAGCTCGTGCGGGTAGCGCTCGGCAAAACGCTGCGGCGCCAGCCCCACGCGCGCCAGCAGGTCGCGCGCGCGGGACACCGCCTCGGCGCGGCCGATGCCGTGCACCTGCGGTGCGAAGGCGATGCTGTCCTCGATGGTCAGCCGCGGGTTCAGTGACGCGTAGCTGTCCTGGAACACCATCTGCACCTGGCGGCGGTAGTTCTTCAGCCCCAGCTCGCGGCCGCCGACGGCGCGTGCGTCGAAGATGATGTCGCCGCGGTCGGGCGCGATCAGGTGCATCAGCAGCCGCGCGGTGGTGCTCTTGCCGCAGCCCGATTCGCCGACCACGCCCAGCGTCTCGCCGCGCTGTACCTCGAAGCTCACGCCGTCGACCGCGCGCACGACGCCGCCGCCGCGGCCCATCATGTCCTTCTTCAGCGGGAAGTGCTTGACCAGGCCCTGTACTTCGAGCAGCGGGGTCATTGTTTGATCTCCATCGCCGAGCGCAGGCCGTCCGACAGCAGGTTGAACGCAATGGAAGTGAAGAAGATCATCACCCCGGGCAGCGCCGCGATCCACGGCTGAACATAGATGGCGGTGCGCAGCGTGTTCAGCATCAGCCCCCATTCAGGCTCGGGCGGCTTGACACCCAGGCCCAGGAAGCTCAGCCCCGACGCCAGGATCATGCTCACCGCGATCAGGCTGGTGGCGTAGACGAAGATCGGCCCGAGTACGTTGCCCAGCACGTGCACGCGCACGATGGTGAAGGCGTCGGCGCCGCTGGCGCGTGCCGCCTCGACGAAGTCGCGGCTGCGGATCTGCGTGGTCACGCTCTCGGCCACGCGCGCGATCGGCGGGATGAACACCACCGTCAGCGAGATCAGTGAATTGGTGATGCCCGCCCCCAAAGCGCCGCTCAGCGCGATGGCCAGCAACACCGACGGGAAGGCGTAGAACACGTCGATGGTGCGCATGATCACCGTGTTCAGCGCACCGCCGGCGTAGCCGGCGACGATGCCGATGCTGGCGCCGATGGCGAAGGCGAAGATCACCGGCGTGATGCCCATGAACAGGCTCAGCCGCGCGCCGACGATCAGCCGGCTGAGCATGTCGCGCCCCAGCTCGTCGCTGCCCAGCGGATAGCCCTCGGTGCCGATCGGCTTCAGGCGGTTGAGCATGCTCGACGCATAGGGGTCGGCCGGCGCCAGCCAGGGGCCGAACACGGCCAGGATCATCAGGAACAGGATCATCGCGCCGGCCACCAGCGCGGAGGGGTCGCGCAGCAGGCGGCGGCCCACGGTCTGCCAGTAGCCGGGGCTGCGCTCGACCTGCAGCGCGGGCACCTTGGCCGCGTCGACGGTGACGTTGAGCATGTTCATCTTGCGATGCGCGGATCGAGCGCGCCCTGAATCACGTCCACCAGCAGGTTCAGCACCACGAAGAACATCGCCAGCACCAGGATCGTGCCCTGCAGCAGCGGCAGGTCGCGCTGGAAGATGGCGCTGTTGAGCAGGAAGCCGGCACCGGGCCAGGAGAACACCGTCTCGATGAGGATGCTGCCGCCCAGCAGGTAGCCCAGCTGCAGGCCCATCACCGCCAGCGCGGTGGGCGCGGCGTTCTTCAGCACGTGCATGAAGATGCCCAGGTCGGTCAGCCCCTTGGCGCGCAGCCCGACGATGAACTCCTGCGCCAGGATGTCGGCCACCAGTGCGCGCACGGTGCGCGCGATGATGCCCATAGGGATCACGCTCATGGTGACGGCCGGCAGCACCAGATGCTGCATGTGCTCCCAGTTCCACAGCCAGTCGCCCGAGCCGCCCGGCCCGGCGCCGCCCGGCGGCAGCCAGCCCAGGATGACGGCGAAGACGATGACCATCACCATGCCCAGCCAGTAGTGCGGCACGCTCACGCCCAGCACCGCGGTCAGCGACGCGGCCTTGTCGACCCAGCTGTTCTGGAAGTAGCCGGCGACGAAGCCGAACAGGCAGCCGAAGACGAAGCCGATCAGCGTGGCGAAGACCGCCAGCCGCAGCGTGTTGCCCACCGCCTTCAGCACCTCGTCGGTGACGGCGCGACCGCTGGCGATGCTGGTGCCCAGGTCGCCCTGCACCGCACGCCACACCCAGCTGGCGAACTGCTCCGGGTAGCTGCGGTCGAAGCCATAGAGCGTGCGCAACTGCGCCTGCATCTCGCCCGAGGCATCCGGCGGCAGGATCGACACCAGCGGGTCGCCCGGCGCCAGGTGCACCAGTGCAAAGCACACCAGCGCCACGCCCAGCATGATGGGCAGCGTGTAGACCAGCCGCCGCAGCAGGAAGGCGATCATGCCGGCGCGCTATTCGATGGACATGGGGGCGATGTCGATGAACCAGCTGCGCGGCTGCACCACGCCCTTGACCTTGGGGCTCATCGCGCGCGGGCCCACGTCGTGGGCGATCCAGACGAAGGGCGCCTCCTCGACGATGCGCGCATGCAGCTTAGCCAGCGCCGCGTCGCGCGCCGGTCCGTCGAAGCTGGTGCGTGCGTCGGCGATCAGCTTGTCGATCTCGGCGTTGCCGAAGTAGCCCCAGTTGTTGCTCACCGGCGGGAAGGTCTTGGTGCTGGTGAAGCGCACCATCGCGAAGAACGGGTCCATCGCTGCGAAAGACACGTTGGTGGCGTTGCTGCCATTGGCGGACGGATCCTTCGCGCCCTTGCGCCAGTTGGTGAACAGCGTGTTCCATTCGATCACGTCGAACTGCACGTCGATGTAGCACTGCTTCAACGACTGCTGCACGAACTCGTTCATCGGCAGCGGCTGCATCTGGCCCGAACCGCTGGCGCTGATCTGCACCTTCACCTTCACCGGCTTGGCGGCGCTGAAGCCGGCTTCGGTCATCAGCTTCTGCGCGGCCGGCACGTCGTAGCGGATGTCGAACGTCGGGTTGCCCCACCACGGGTGGCCCGGCGGCACCGTGCCCTTGGGCACGGCCATCATGCCGCCCAGCAGCTTCATCAGGCCGAGGCGGTCGACGCACAGGTTGGCGGCGTGGCGCACGCGCTTGTCGAGCCAGGGCGAGCCTTCGGCAAAGCTCAGCTGCCACGGCCAGACGTGCGGCTGCTGGTTGAAATAGATCTTGTGGCCGCGCGCCTGGATCGAAGCCATCGCGTCGGGCGAGGGCGCTTCGATCCAGTCCACCTGGCCGGACAGCAGCGCCGCCGTGCGGGCGTTGGCCTCGGGCATGGGCAGCAGCACCACGCGGTCGATCTTGGGCGTGCGCTTCGGGTCCCAATAGGTCTTGTTGGCCACCATCTCCAGGCGCTCGCGCGGCACGAAGCGCACCATCTTGAAGGGGCCGCTGCCCGACGCGTCGGCGGCGAAGGCGATCCATGCCGCCTTGGACTTGTCGGCCGGCGTGGCGCCGGGCGCGGCGTCGAACTTCTTCTGCCAGTGCACCGGCGAGGCCATGAACAGGTTGGTCAGGTTCAGCGGCAGGAAGGCATCGGGCTCGGTGGTCGTCAGCTCGACGGTGAAGTCGTCGATCTTGCGCGCCGATTTCAGCGTGGGCATGCGCGAGGCGGTCACGCCCACCTGGCTGGCGTCGAAGTGCACGGCATCCTTGTCCAGCACCTTGCGCACGTTCCACACCACGGCGTCGGCATTGAAGGGGCTGCCGTCGTGAAACTTGACGTCGTTGCGCAGCTTGAAGACCCACTTGGTCTGGTCCTTGGCGTCCACAGCCCAGCTGGTGGACAGCGCCGGGATCAGCACGCTGGCCGCGTCGGCCTTGGACAGGTCCCACTGCGTCAGCGAGTCGTACAGCGGGATGCCGGTGAAGCGGTTGCCCTCGAAGCCCTGGTCGGGCTGGCCCAGCGTGCGCGGAATGTCGGCGGCGGTCATGGCGATGCGCAGCACCTTTTCCTGGGCGGCGGCGGGGCCGCAGGCCAGCAGGGCAGCGGCCAGCACCGCGGCGGGCATGAAGGGTCGGGACGAAGGCTTCATCGGTGCTCCTTGTTCGAGGGCAGGGGTGGGGCGGCCGGGCCGCAAGCAAGGCACTTCGCAATTGATATGCCAGGCGCCAGCGGCGGGCGCGGTGCTTGCAGTGGGGTCTGCGTTCAGGCAATGCGGGCGGTTTCGCACGCGTTCAGGGCGCAACGCACCAATCCGAACAGGACACCCCGATGAAGCTGCTCTTGCTCAACCCCAACACCTCGGCGGCAATGACCGAGGGCATGGTCGAGTCCGCGCGCAGCGTGGCCGCCCCCGGCACGCAGGTGCTGGGCTGCCAGCCCAGCTTCGGGCCGGTGTCCATCGAGAGCCACTTCGACGAAGTCTTCGGCGCCGCCGGCGTGGCCGAGCAGCTGCGCCTGGCCGGCCCCGATGCCCATGACGCCGTGGTCATCGCCTGCTTCGGCGACCCGGGCCTGGATGCCGCGCGCGAGCTGACCCGCGCGCCGGTGCTGGGCATCGCCGAGGCGGCCTTCCATGCCGCCTCGTTCGTCGCCACCGGCTTCTCGGTGGTGACGACGATGACCCGCACCTGCGGCATCGCCGAGCGGCTGGTGCAGCGCTACGGCTTCGAGCGCAGCTGCCGCGGCATCCACGGCACCGACATCCCGGTGCTGGCGCTGGAAGACTGCGGCGAGGACACGGTGGCGCAGATCGAGTCTGCAGCCCGTCATGCGCTGAAGGCGGACCGCAGCGGCGCCATCGTGCTCGGCTGCGGCGGCATGGCCGCGCTGTGCCGCACGCTGCAGCAGCGTCTGGGCGTGCCGGTGGTCGACGGCGTCACGGCCGCGGTCAAGCTGGCCGAGGCGCTGGTCGCGCTGGGGCTGAAGACCGACAAGACGGGCGACTACGCGCCGCCGCTGCCCAAGCGCTGGGTCGGCTGGGCGGCGCCGCTGGGCGAGGCGCCGGGCGCGGTGCGCAGTCAGCGCGGCGGCTGAATCCCGGAACTGCCGGTAGCGCCCCTACGGCCCCTATGATCCGGGCCGATGCAGGCCCATCCCGAAGAGACCGACGCGCAGCCCTTCATCAGCCGCTGGCGCAACGCCGGCGGCAGCGAGCGCGCCAACTACCAGTTCTTCATCCCCGAGCTCTGCGCGCTGCTCGGTGTGGCGCTGCCGCAGCCGGCCAGGGACGACCAGCGCGACAACGCCTACGCCTTCGAGCGCCGCGTCGGCTTCGCGCACGGCGGCGGCAGCCACAGCGCCGGCTTCATCGACTGCTACCGGCGCGGCGCCTTCGTGCTCGAAGCCAAGAAGCTCAAGGCCGGCGCCCACACGCCCGGCTTCGACGACGCGCTGCTGCGCGCCCGCGCGCAGGCCGAAGGCTATGCCCGCGCGCTGGCCGGCAGCGTGAACGGCAGCATCTGCAGGGTGACGCCCTCCGATCCGCGATACGTCGGCAGCCACAGCGGATCGGGTGGGCTGTCCACGGCGTGCATCAACAAGACCGCCACACCGGCCTCAAGCCGTTCGTGCGCCCGCGCGTCGCGTGCGACCAGACGTCCTGCACGTCATGTGAGTGGCCTGTCGGCCTGCAGAAAAGCCTCCACCGCGGCGTTGGCGGCCACCACACCAAGCGGGCCGGCCAGCAGCGCAGCAGGCTGCGGGAGTTGTTGCCACGCCGCCGCCTGGCCGCTCCCGGGCTGCGAGCCCAAGGTCAGCGTCAGCGACAGCGAGCGACTGAGGTGGCGTGTCAGACGTTCGAAGCAGCGGACCTCGGTCGCGCTGAAGCTGGGCATGTCCGGCGGACGCATCGATGTCACGTTGGCCATCGTGTCGCCCTGGGCGAGCACGGTGTTGCCCAGCGTGTGTCGGAAGCCTGCGGCCGCATCCAATCGTTGAAGTATTGGCTGCGCATCAGTGCATCGCGCTCGCCGAGAAAGGCGCCCATGCGTTCGTTGGTGCGCACCGTGCCGGGCCGGTGCGGCCGCTCGCTGGCCCGCATCCACGGGTTGTCGGGGGCGAAGTGCAGTGCGTCGAATGACGTCAGCCAGGACGGCTGCACCCCGTCGAGGCAGATCGGGCGCACCCCGCGTCGGCTGCGTTCGAGCAGGTAGAAGGTCTGCGCGTTCGACGGAAGGCGCGCCGCATCAGGTCCATCACTTCGCGCCAGTCGTGCGGTGCAGCCGCCGCGCGGTACACGGCGTCCACCATGTCGTCGTACACGCGCTGCAACGCCGCCTCGGCCATGAGAAGTGCTCCCGAAATGCCCGACGGGAGGATAGTCGCCAGCCCGATGCGATCCAAGGGAAGACCGCATGCGCTGCTCCACACCGCGGTCGAGACATCCCCCTCAATCGAGGCGCGCCCGGCCTCCCAAATGGGAGTTGCGTGCGCCGCGGGGCTTGGCTAGGCTTCAGCCTTATGGCTGCGGACTTGATCGAAGGTTCGGGGCTGCCCGTCACAGCCGGAGCCGGACGATGAAGCCACATTCCTTTGCCCCCATCTCTTCCCGGGCCAGCGCCGTGGCCGTGCTTGTGCTGTGTGCCGCAGCGACCCCCAGCGTCGCGGCGCCGGACTGGGACATGGCAGGCGTCAAGCTCGGCATGACCGAAGCAGAAGTGAAGGCCGCGTTCGTCGCCTACGATCCCAAGGGCAAGATCATCGCGTCCAACAGCAGCTTCAACTACAGCGACGGCCTCAATTCGCACCGGACGTCTGCCTTCCTGAGCAGCATGGAGATCCGGGTGGTCCGGCTAGCGCAGTGGACGCCGATCAAGGTTTGGTTTTCCGGCCCGGATGGCCCGGCGCGGGTGATCGCCATCGCCAGGAACGAAGGCAACCTGCCCAACCCGGTGACCCGGGGGCAGTTCCTACAGAGTCTGCAGGCAAAGTACGGTCCGCCGACGGCGCAGTGGAGCAACGGCATGCCCTACTGGGAAGCCAAAGGCAAGCCCTCGTGCGTCCGGACCAAGAACGGCACTCAGGTCAACTTCGGCGAGTTCCCGCAGGTGACGACGGGCCACAAGACCCTCGACCAGGCAGTCGGCCTGCTCGAAGCGCAACACCAGCAACCCGGCGGCTTCTACACGCTCCCCGCCGATCTGACCAGTTGCGGCACCTTCATGTACTACACCGCAGTGGATCCGGTCAGTTTGTTCACTGGCGGCATTTACGACGTGGGCGCCATCGTCGCCACCCAACGTGCCCGCCAGGCGTGGGTCGACAAGCTGCGATCCGAGGCCGTCCGGAAACGCGAGGGACAAGGCCAGGCACCCCGCCTGTGACGCGATGACGCCCACTTCAGACCGCCTTGCCACGATGCTCCGTTGCCAAGTCCACGAGATGAAGCCCGCTTCGGCGTCTTCGCGCGCACGCTCGAAGCGCGCCGCTGCTGCTTTCGCGCTGCTCGCCGTGCCGGCGCTGGCCGGCGCCGCGGCGATCCCGACGTCCTTTCATGGCACTCGGGTGCGCGACGAGGGGCTTGCAGCACCGGACCCTTGCTGACCATCGAAGCCGTGCGCGTGCGCTTCGCCAACGGCGGGCATAGACGCTACGCGAAGCTCGTGGTCGAGCCAAGTCCTGGCGGCCGCGCCAAGCCGGGAACCCTCGAGGTGCTTGCCGACTTGCCCAATGGCTCGCCCTTCCTGCTGTTTCTCGCCCCGGGCTCGCCACCCCCGGTGAACCTGAACTGGTGTCCCCTCGAAGACCAGCTTGCAAAGCGCTTTCCGTTGGCACCGTCAGCCTTGAAGCGCTGTCCGGGCTGAGGTCTGTTCTCGCGACGGAAGCCGATTGTTTGACAGGGTCGGGCGTCAGAGTCGCGGCATGCTGATGCACCTGGCGGTGCAGCGTGGTCAGCTCCGGGCGATGGCACTCGCGGCGGACCGGAGCGCCAGCCGGCGCCAACTGGCGCCAACTGGCGCTGCCGGCCGATGGCTTGCACGCCAAGCGCATGAGGTTGTGACCGGGGGGCCGTCTCAAGCCGTGCACGATGTCGCCATCGCCCTGATGGCTGCGTTCCTTCTGGCTGCAGCGCGGTCACCGACCGCACGTGCATGGCGAGGCGAGATACCAGCAAGCCGCATGTCACGAATGTCGATGGCCGGGGGCGGGCACCCCGTCCATCGATTTCGTTGCCACATGGCTGCTGCGGCCGGAGTTCCAGGCCCGCGCGCAGGCCGGCCTGGACGTGGCGGTCGAGCCCGAGGACGAAGCCGCGCCGGCGGCCGTGCCCGCGGCGCCGCTGGCCAAGCGCCCCTG
>Ga0307505_10003113_pt1 | contig 10683 bp, 8 predicted proteins | sample 23_S_MG_FD_202183 | JGI IMG/M metagenome (GOLD analysis project Ga0307505, IMG submission 202183) | Soil microbial communities from Populus trichocarpa stands in riparian zone in the Pacific Northwest, United States - 23_S | ecosystem: Environmental > Terrestrial > Soil > Riparian zone > Trees... | reverse complement strand
CAGTGTAGGCCGTCAGCGCGCGTTGCTGCTTTTGAAAGAGGACGTCCTGCATGGCACGGTCCTTCGCTGCGGCAGCCTTCGCGGGATCTGATTCTGTTTGCCGTAGCGTAAAGGCTTGCGCCTCGGCAAGCTCTGCAGGGGTAAGGGCCACGGCATCGCGGATGATCATTCGAGCTTTGTTGCTCAGTAGTTCTTTCGCCTCCATTGCTTCGAATATCGAGGGCGTCAGATGATTCGCTGACAGGAGCCGTTGGTAGACCTCTGGATCGAATGCGCCGTTCTTTTGGAAATCCGGGATCTGCATGATGACTTCGCGCAGTTCGTCGTCAGCCACTGTGAGGCCCATGTTTTTTGCCGCGATGAGCCAGGTCCGATTATCGACGAGTTGATCCACCACTAATTGTTTGATCGTTTCATCTTTGAATTCTCCGGGGACTTTGTCTTTATAGAAGCGATAGGTATTCTCATAGGCACGCCGAAACTCGTCGCGGGACACGGTGAGATCTCCGACTGAGGCGACAACGGCGCCGGTCTGTTCGCCAAATCCCCACCAGCCCATGGTGATGACGAAGGCGAGAGCGATGATCCCCATGATGGACTTGAGGAGCCAGGGATAGCTATGCGACGCTTCACGCATCAATTTGAGCACGATAACCTCTCGGAATGTTCGTGTGCACGGATTCTACTCAGGGATCTGTGCAAAGGCAAGAGACGACCGGTTCTCCACACTACGATCTCATGATCGAATAGAAGTCAGTTCGTAGAGATGAGACCGATCCGTCATAATGCCTGATCTGCGGAAGAACGGTCTTTGTTTGTGCTGAGTAGTCCGATTTGTTATACTTTGCCACTAATTGTAAGGAGATCCTTTGGCGGAGGAGGTCAGAGGGGTTCATTCAATCGGTGCCGAGGTGTACCCGAAGGCGCAGGTCTTGAACCGTGGTATCGCGAAGCTGATCGATCTGTTCATCGTCGCGGCAGCCGGTCAAATGCCTGTGCCGGTAGGTTTTCTTGGAGGATTGGCGTATATACTGATCGCTGATGGGTTTGCCGGTGGGCGCAGCATCGGTAAACGATTGATCGGTCTTCAGACGGTGCTTCCAGGTCGGCACGAGGCAGCAGGGTTTCGAGAATCCATCATCCGCAACCTGCCCTTTGCGGTGGCTCAGGCAGCCTTCGCCGTTCCCTACGTGGGATGGCTGGTGTCGGCAGCGATCATTGCGTTCGAAGCGGTATTGATTCTCGGGAACGAGCAGGGGCGGCGTCTTGGTGACGAGGTGGCTGGTACTCAGGTGTTAGATGTGGGTCGTCTGACACCGCCTGATTGAGTGCGCAGTCGGAGTCTGAGGGGAAGGGAGAGCAATCGTGGGCTTTGGGAGCGATATCTTCGGATGGTTCTCGAACGACTTGGCCATTGACCTGGGGACGGCGTCGACCCTCGTGTACGTGCATGGGAAAGGGATCGTGCTGAACGAACCCTCGGTCGTAGCGGTTGAGAAAAAAACGGAACGAGTGCTCGCGGTCGGCACGGAAGCGAAGAGAATGTTGGGCCGCACCCCTGGCAACATCATTGCGGTGCGGCCGATGAAAGAAGGCGTAATCGCCGACTTCGAAATGGCAGAGCAGATGTTGAAGCGGTTCATTCAGAAAGCGCACAACCGCAGCGCGTTCGTGCGTCCGCGCATCATCATCGGTGTGCCGTCGCGCATTACACAAGTTGAGCAGCGGGCCGTTCGCGACTCGGCCGAATTAGCCGGTGCCCGCGAAGTGTATCTGATCGAAGAACCGGTGGCCGCAGCCATTGGCGCCGGTCTTCCGATCACCGAACCCTCCGGCAACATGGTGGTCGATATCGGCGGCGGCACGACCGATATCGCCGTCATTTCGCTCGGTGGAATCGTCTATAGCGAGTCCGTTAAGGTCGCGGGCGATCGCATGGACGATGCGATCATGAATTATATCAAGAAGAAGTATAACCTCCTCATCGGTGAACACATGGCGGAGCGGATCAAGTTCGAAATCGGATCTGCCTACCCCTTTGAGGAACGCAAGACAATGATGATCAAGGGGCGAGACTTGATTTCCGGCATTCCGCGCACGTTGGTAATAGATGACGCAGAAGTCCGGGAAGCGCTACAGGAACCGATCGGGACAATCGTCAATGCGATTAAAGTGGCACTGGAGAATACCCCGCCGGAGTTGGCGGGCGACATTATCGATCGTGGCGTCGTCCTCACGGGCGGAGGATCTTTGCTGAAGGGCATGGATACGCGCTTTCGGGAAGAGACGAATCTGCCGATCATCACCGTGGACGATCCCCTGACTTCCGTCGTCTTAGGGGTTGGGAAAATCCTCGATGAGTTGGATCTGCTCGCCAAAGTGTCGGTGATGTCCCAGGCCAATACCTACCGATAAGGTTCCATCCCTCACTCCCTTATTATGTGGATGGCTCACTCTAGTTCTCCCTACGGTGCCAGACGTATTGCGCTTGCCTGCTTTGCTTTCCTGCTGGTGGCCCTTTTTCTATTTCCCAGTCAAATCCAAGGACTCTTACAGTATCTGGGTGGGCCGGTCGGATATGCCGTGGGCGTTCCGCTCGAAACTATCGCGTCCATCGATGCCGGCATTGCCGATCGCTGGGAGCAGTATGTGGCGTTGCAAGGGGTGCGGGAAGAGAACCAGCAACTCCGGAAAGAAATTGAGTGGCTGCGCGGGCAACATAGTCAGTTGCGGGAATCAGCCGCTGCGACAGAACGATTGACGTCCTTGCTGCAATTTAAGGAGCAGGCCCTCCCTACGATGATCGCTGCTCAAGTCATCGGGCGGGACGCCACGAATCGGTATCGTGCCATCATTCTCAATAAGGGCGAGAGCGACGGGATTAAGCCCGATATGGGGGTGGTCACGCCGGCCGGTGTCGTCGGGCGCATCGTGAAAACGACAGCGGCTTCCTCGGTGGTGCTCTTGGTGACCGATCCGAACAACGCCATCGCCGGTCTCATCCAACGGACGAGAGACGAAGGCATCGTGCAAGGAACTCAGCAAGGGCTCGCCCAGCTGAAGTATATTCCGTTATTGTCGACACTACGAGATGGTGATCGGGTCGTGACCTCAGGCCTGATTGGAGATTTCCCCCGAGGGCTCGTCATCGGTACGATCACGCGCATCGACAAAGAAGAAGGCGCCCTCTTCCAGTCTGCGGAACTCATGCCGGAAGTCGATGTCGGTCGTGTGGAAGAAGTGCTGGTGATTCAGACATCATACGGACAGTCCACGAAGGCCGGGGCGGATGCGGATCTGCGCGAGAAGCCAGCGCCATGAAATTCCTGTTGTATGTGATGCTCGTGCTGCTGCTCGTCCCCTTGCAGACGACGCTGCTGCCACATCTGAGCGTATGGAATATCAAGCCGGATTTGGGGCTTGTGGCTGCCGCGCTTGTCGGACTGTTTGCCGGCGAGTTGGAAGGCCTTCTCGTCGGGCTCGCGATCGGATGGGTCCTGAGCCTGTTCTCAGCCGGTGAATTGTGGCTGACTCTTCTCACGAACGGAGGCGTTGGCCTCTTGGCAGGATTCCTGGGGAAACAGATGTCGCAGGTGACGTCCATCTCACTGGGGGTTGGGCTCATGCTGGTGTCTCTGGCAACCGGACTGTTTGCCGCAATGAATTACAAGGGTCTCGACATGTCTCAGACCTGGTGGATGATTCAGTCCATTGTCTTTCCCCAGGCATGTTTCGATGGAGCGGTGGGGGCAGGATTCTACTGGTTGCTCTCTCGGCGATTTGCTCTCACCCGCCTGAGGACCGAATAGCCGGTCCGTGATGGGCATGGCGGAATGTTGATTGTGACGCATGGCAACAGCTGGTCTGCACGATTCTGAGCTTGGGGAACTCCAGCGCCGACTGATCATTCTTCGTGTCGGCTTGTTGCTCGTCGTGGCGTTACTGGGGCTGCAGCTCTGGAACTTGCAGATTCGTGAGGGCCCCTACTACCGCGATCTCTCAGAGAACAATCGGACACGTTCTGTCATCATGGAGCCGGCGCGAGGGCTCATCTACGATCGCAATGGGGTATTACTGGCGAATAATGTCCCCAGCTTCACGCTCTACGTTTCGCTTGAAGACGTCAAAGATCGCGACCTGCTCATCGATCAGCTCAGCAGTCTTCTGGGGTTGGATGAGGCGCTCGTGAGGAAGAAGCTCACGGCTCGCGGCAGCAAACAACTACCTCGCAAGGTGAAGGACCGCTTAACCCTTCGAGAAGCGACGTTGGTCGAGTCTCACCGTCTGGACTTACCCGGAGTGATGGTACAGGTCGAATCGCAACGGAACTATCCTGGTGGAGTGACGGCCTCACATCTGTTGGGCTATGTGGGGGAAGTGTCGCCCGAGCAGTTAGAGAAACCAGAATTTGCCGACCTGCATCAAGGCAGCATTGTCGGGCAATATGGTGTAGAGAAGTTTTTTGATCAGCTTATGCGCGGTCAGGCCGGGCAGAAAAGCATAGAAGTCGATGCGGTAGGTCATGAGAAACGAACGGTTGTTGTGGAGAGGCCCCATGCCGGGGACGACTTGTATCTCACGATTGATGCGAGGCTGCAAAAGGTGGCCGAAAATCTATTGGGCCAGGAAACGGGAGCGATTGTCGCGCTTGACCCGAGGACGGGTGACGTGCTTGCCATGGCCAGCCGTCCGGGCTTCGATCCGAACATCCTCTCGCGGGAGCTCACACCGAAACAATGGGCCGACATCGTGCAAGACGAGGGACGCCCCTTGAACAATCGAGCCTCGCAAGGGCAGTACCCGCCCGGTTCGGTCTTCAAAGTGATGATGGCCGCTGCCGCGTTGGAAACCAAGACCGTGACGCCGTCGACCTCTATCTACTGCAATGGGGGGTATCAATTCGGTCGTCGCGTCTATCGTGACTGGAAAGCCGGGGGGCATGGTTCGGTAGATCTCCGGCACGCGCTTGTGCAATCGTGCGACGTCTATTTCTATACCGTTGGGCAGCGGATGGGGATCGAGACGATTGCTTCCTTCGCTCATCAGTTTGGGTTGGGGGAGGAGACGGGGATTGAACTGCCGTCTGAACGGGTTGGGATCGTACCGTCAGAGGCCTGGAAACGGAAGGCCAAGAATGAAGCGTGGTTACCAGGCGAAACGGTCTCGGCGGCAATCGGTCAAGGCTATGTGAATGTGACCCCGCTGCAGATGGCGACCTTGATCGGCACCGTTGCAAACGACGGTGTCATGTTCCGTCCTCGATTGGTTCAGGCAGTGATGGATCGAGCGACCGGGGAACTACAGCAACGGTCTGTGGTTCCCAAACGCACGTTGAACCTGCGGCCTGGAATCTTACCACTGATTAAAGAGGCGCTGGCCGGAGTGGTCAAAGAGGGGACCGGCACGCGAGCGAAGTCAGATCTGGTGACCATCGCTGGAAAGACCGGAACGGCTCAGACGGCGGCCTTGCGCACCGGTCCGGAGAAAGATATCCCGAAGAAGTTCCGCGATCATGCCTGGTTTGTCGCCTTCGCCCCGGTTGAAGCGCCCACGATTGCCGTTGCGGTGATTGGCGAGCATATGGGCCATGGGGGTTCTGCCTCGGCGCCCCTTGCAAAAGAACTGATCGAGACCTATGTGAAATTGAACCTCTCCGCTCCTCCCATTGCAAAGGAGGGGGCCGTTGTGCGGGTAGGGGATATTAGAGGACAAGGAACGAGATGATCGATCGGGTGTTCATGAGCCGGGGGGTTGACAATTTCGACTTCCGTTTTATCGGGCTGATCTTTGCTATTCTAGGCATCGGTGTCCTATCGATTTATAGCGTGACGCATGACCAAGGGGTTGCGTTCCCGTTTTATGCCAAACAGGCCGTGTGGATTGCGCTCGGAACGGTCGCGTTTCTCGTCATGTGGCTCTCGGACTATCATCGAATCGCACGGTTAGCGTATCCTGCCTATGCGATTATCTTAATTTTACTCGTCGTTGTGCTGTTTGAAGGCAAGAGCAGCCGTGGGGCGCAACGATGGATTCCGATGGGGCCATTTGCCTTCCAGCCTTCAGAATTCGCAAAATTGGTCCTCATCCTGACCTTGGCGCACTACTATTCGCAGGCCCCGCGGGTGGGCTGGCTCCAACGAGTGGTGCTCCCGGGGCTGTTGGTGCTCCCGGGGCTGCTCCTGATCCTGAAGCAGCCGGATCTCGGGAGCGGGTTGAGTTTCTTGGCGATCTATGCCGCGATGTTGTTGATGGTGGGCATGCGTTCGAAGGCGGTGGGCGTCATTCTCCTGTTTTCGTTGATGCTGTTTCCCTTCGCCTGGGAGATGATGTGGGGGTCATTGCATGATTATCAGCGGCAGCGCATTATGACGTTTGTCGACCCGGTCTATGACCCTGGAGGCAAGGGATATCATGCGCTCCAATCGCGGATTGCCATCGGAGCAGGAGAGTTGACGGGGAAGGGGCTGTACGGAGGAACGCAAAGCCAATTGAAATTTTTGCCCGAGGGGCACACCGACTTTGTCTTTTCGGTCTTTGCAGAGGAATGGGGATTTCTCGGAGTGCTGGTGCTCTTGCTGTTGTTTGTCGGGCTGATCTGGTTGTCGTTAGAAATTGTGGCGCGCGCGAAGGATCAGCTTGGAGCGCTCCTGGCGGTCGGTATCCTCTGCATGTTGTGTTTTTGCGTCGTGATCAATATCGGTATGACGGCGGGCATGTTCCCCATCGTGGGCATTCCCCTGCCGCTCATGAGTTACGGTGGGAGTGCGACGGTCATGACGATGGCGTCGCTGGGCCTGCTCTTGAATGTCAAACGCCGTCGATTGAGTTTCTTTTAGTGAGAGGATAATCGCACGGTCTCGAATGAATCGAGATCGAGGCAAGAGGTTATATTTATGATGCGAACCGCCGGGTCGGCAAGATGTCGAGTGGAGGGTGGAACCTGGGGATTCCCCGCGTTCGTCCTGCATGCCGGTGCGACGGTTTTGCTGAATGGAAGGAGTCGGTATGGGAGTAGAAATTGCGATTACAGTCGCCCGCGAGGAAACTCGTGTCGCGGTATTGGACGGCGGAGTCGTCACGGATCTCTTCGGAGATCGCGCGAAGCACAAGGACTTCGTCGGGAACATTTATAAAGGAAAAGTGGCGAAAGTGTTGCCTGGCATGCAGGCGGCATTTGTGGATATCGGCCTCGCGAAGGCGGCCTTCATGCACGTGTCGGATTTGTCGTTGGACTCTGAGCCGGGCGACACGCTCGTCGATGCGGATGAGGATGACAAGGATGCCGATAAGGATGGAGATATGCTGGGCCCACGGCGGCAAAGCTCCAAGCCGATTGAGCAGCTGCTGAGTGAAGGACAGGAGCTGATGGTGCAGATCTCCAAAGGGCCGATCGGCACGAAAGGCTCGCGGGTCACGACCTATGTGTCGCTCCCGGGCCGGTATCTCGTGTTCATGCCCAATGTGGAGCATATCGGTGTGTCTCGCCGCATCGCCCGCGATGAGGAGCGGGCTCGACTCAAGGACATTATGAAGCGGGTACGGCAGCCGGGCTGCGGATACATTGTCCGCACGGTGAGCGAAGGTGTGAAAGAAGATGAACTGCGATCAGACGTCGACTTTTTGCACGTGCTCTGGCAGGACATTCTGGCGAAGCGTGAGCAGAAAGGGGCGCCGGCATTGCTCCATGCCGATCTGAGCCTGAGCTTTCGTGTCGTGCGCGATCTCTTTGGAAAGAAAGTCGATCGATTATGGATCGACTCGCGGGAAGAGTATCAAGCGGTCCGGGATTTCGTGCAGCGATTCTCGCCGGAGCAAACGTCCCGCATTCATTTGTACGATAAAGATGAAAGCCTCTTCGATCATCTAGGGGTGGAGCAGGAGATGGCGCGGGCTCTCAGCCGCAAAGTCTGGCTCAAGTCCGGTGGGCATCTCGTGATCGATCATACGGAAGCGATGACCGTCATCGACGTCAACACCGGACGGTTCGTGGGGAAGCGCGATCAGGAGGAGACCATTCTCCGGAACAATCTGGAGGCGGCGAGAGAAGTGGCCTATCAGATGAAGTTGCGTGGGATCGGCGGAATCATCATCGTCGATTTCATCGACATGGAGCGAGAGAAGAATCGTGACAAGGTGTACCACGCGTTGCTCGAAGCGATGTCCACCGACAAGGCCCGCACCAGAGTGTCCAGAATCTCTGACCTCGGGCTGATTGAAATTTCTCGTGAACGAGTGAGGGAAGACCTCCTGCGTTCGCTTTCCGAGCCCTGTCACTATTGTGAAGGACGGGGCTATACGAAGTCTCCGACCACGGTGGCCTATGAGATATTCCGCGATGTCCGTCGGATCGGCAGCAGTCCCGAGCCGCAGCGGATCGTCATCGGCGCCCATCCCTCGGTCGTCGGGCTGTTGCAAGATGAAGAGCGGCAAGGCCTTGAGGCGGTGGAGCGTGAGTGCGCTGCGAAAATCATCGTCATGCCGGACGAACACTTACATCTCGAACAGTACGATCTAGCGGTGCTCTAAAGACGATGATTTCCGTTCGACGAGACCTATGCAGCCATTCAGCCAGCCTGTAGATATGGCTTCCTCTGCTGAGGTCGTGAGTCCTTCCTCCGTTCAGTCCATGACAAGACCAGCGTTAGAGTCTTGGCTACGCCTGCAGGCGATCGATGGAGTGGGAGACTTGACGGTAGGTCGGTTAGTTCGTGCCTGGCATTCGCCTGAGGCTGTGCTGCGTGCTTCTCGCGATGAGTTGATTGGGAGTGGATGCAGCCCGCAGTTGGCGGATGCGATACGCCGCGGGCCTGATCCTTCCGCATGCAGGAGTATCGAGCGGGAACTTACGGCAATCGAGCGTGAGCGTGTTGAAGTCCGAAGCCTGCTGGATTCTGCCTATCCCACGCGACTGAAGATGATTGCGGACCCTCCGCCGCTCTTGTACATCACAGGCACATTGACTGAGCAGGATGAGCTGGCAGTGGCTGTTGTGGGGGCACGGCGCGCGACGGCAGCTGGGCGTGCCATGACCGAAGAGGTCAGCCACGACTTGGCAGCAGCGGGTATAACGGTGGTGAGTGGACTTGCTCGCGGAATTGACGCGGCAGCTCACCAAGGCGCGCTTGCCGCGAAGGGGCGCACCATTGCCGTGCTGGGCTGCGGGATCGATCGAACCTATCCGCCGGAGCATGAGCGGTTACGCCGGCAGATTGAGGAGCAGGGGGCGATTCTGTCTGAGGCGCCGATGGGCGCGCCACCCCACAGCCATCACTTTCCACGACGGAATCGCATCATCAGCGGGTTGTCCCTGGGCGTGATTGTGACAGAAGCAGCCATCAGAAGCGGATCGCTCATTACCGCGAGATTGGCCGCCGAGCAGGGCCGAGAGGTCTTCGCGATTCCGGGCTTTGTGAAAGCAGAGACCAGCCGTGGGACAAACGCGTTGCTCAAAGAGGGTGCAGCCTTAATCGAACGCGCGCAGGATGTCATCGACGCAATCTTTCCGCAGCTGGAACAGGCACTACGTCTGCGCCTGCAACCTCATCAAAAAATGAACGAACGGGGCGGTCAGTTAGGCAAAGAGGAACAGCTGGTGTATGATGCATTGTCGTATGACCCGCTCATAGTGGACGACGTGATTGTTATCACAGGATTATCGGTGTCCATAGTGATGGCCTCGCTCTTGTCTCTGGAGCTTCGACAGCGAATCAGACAGCTGCCGGGGCAACGCTACCTTCGGGCATAATCGTCGAACAGTTGCACAGATTTGGTATATTTGATACGGATGAGGGGCAAACTCTCATAGTGAACCGGAGTCTTCATGGCTAAATCACTCATTATTGTCGAATCCCCGACGAAAGCGCGCACCATCACCAAGTATCTAGGGCGTGGTTATACCGTCATGGCTTCGGTCGGCCACATTAAGGATCTCCCCACCAGCAAGCTTGGCGTTGACCTGGAACACGATTTCGAGCCGCAGTATGTGACGATCAAAGGAAAATCAAAAGTCCTGGCGGAAATTAAGAAAAAAGCGGAAGAGGCCGACAAGGTGTTCCTCGCGCCGGACCCCGACCGAGAGGGTGAAGCCATCGCGTGGCACCTCGAGCAAGAACTTCTCGGCAAATCCAAATCCAAGTCCAAGAAAAAGACAGACGGCAAGGTCTTCCGGGTCCTCTTCAACGAAATCACAGAATCGGCTATCAAGCGCGCGCTGCAGTCGCCGGGGCAAGTCGATATGAAGCTGGTGAATGCGCAGCAAGCCCGCCGGGTGCTTGACCGCATTGTCGGATACCAAGGCAGCCAATTGCTCTGGACCAAGGTGCGTCGTGGACTCAGCATGGGCCGGGTCCAGTCTGTGGCGATGCGATTGATTTGCGAACGTGAGCAGGAGCGTGAGGCATTTCGCGCGGAGGAGTACTGGTCTATTGCGGTGATGCTGTCAGGGAGCAACCCCCCTCCGTTTGAAGCCAAGCTGCACAGTATCAACGGACAGGACGCTTCGATTGCGACTGAGACCGATGCGCAGCGCATCGTCTCAGCTATTCAAGGGAAAGAGTTTGTCGTAGATTCGATCGAACGAAAAGAAAAGAGACGGAATCCTGTCGCGCCCTTTATCACCAGCCGGCTCCAACAGGAAGCCGCGCGCAAGCTGCATTTCTCATCGAAGAAAACGATGACCCTTGC
>Ga0307505_10003112_pt1 | contig 10686 bp, 9 predicted proteins | sample 23_S_MG_FD_202183 | JGI IMG/M metagenome (GOLD analysis project Ga0307505, IMG submission 202183) | Soil microbial communities from Populus trichocarpa stands in riparian zone in the Pacific Northwest, United States - 23_S | ecosystem: Environmental > Terrestrial > Soil > Riparian zone > Trees... | reverse complement strand
GCGCAATCCGCACATCGTCTGTGGACAAGTCGCGCACGTCGACCAGGTGTGGCAACTTGCGGGACAAAGCTACGTCGGCGATGCGTTCGACCAGCGTCGCCTTGTTGACGGCGTACGGCACGCTGGTGATGTAGATGGTCTTACCCGAGCGGGACGCGGGGCCGTCCTCCCAGGTGGCGCGGATCCGGACCGTGCCGCTGCCGGTCTTGTAGATCTCGCGGATCTCCTGCGGCGTGTTCATGATCTGGCCGCCGGTCGGAAAGTCCGGACCCTTGATGTACTTGCACAGTTGCGTGCTCGTGATCTCCATGTCGGCGTCGATCATCTTGATCAGCGCTGTGCAGACTTCTCCCAGGTTGTGCGGCGGGATGTTCGTCGCCATGCCCACGGCAATGCCGGTGGCACCGTTCACGAGCAGATTCGGAACGCGCGCCGGCAACACGACCGGCTCTTCACGCGTGCCGTCGTAGTTGGGCCGGAACGGGACGGTGTCCTGATCGATCTCGATCAGCATTTCGTCACTGATGCGCGCCAGCCGGCATTCCGTGTAGCGCATGGCCGCCGCGTTGTCGCCATCCAGCGATCCGAAATTGCCCGACCCGTCCACGAGCGGATACCGCAGCGAAAACGGCTGCGCCATGCGGACGAGCGTTTCGTACAGCGCCGAGTCGCCGTGCGGATGGTAGTTGCCCATGACGTCGCCAACGACCTTGGCGCACTTCCGGTGCTTGGCGTCGGCCGTCAGGTTTTGCTGCCACATCGTGAAAAGGATGCGGCGCTGAACGGGCTTGAGGCCGTCGCGGACATCCGGCAGCGCGCGGGACGTGATGACCGACAGCGCGTAATTCAGGTACCGCGCCTGTGCCGCCTCGTGCAGCGCAACCGACTCATCGCCGCCGGCCGGCGGCAGCACGGTCGTGTCGGCGTCTGAATCAAATAATGATGGTGACTTCGTACGGCGCTTGGCCACGGATAGATATTAGTACGGGTACGACGGGTACGACAGGTACGACAGGTACCTGGCTATTTCTTCGGTATCACCTTCTCGGCTCCAACAATCGTGATCGTCGCGGCGGTGGCGCCGTTCGGGATGTAGTCGTCGGCGATGTCCGGCCAGGTGCGGGTTTCGCCTGGCTGGAGGATCTGCTTGATCACGCCTTGGCGCGCGGCGAGTAACTGGCCGGCACCGTTGACGTAGGCGGTGCCGAACCGGATGTCGAGCCACGCGGCGGTCCGGCTTCGATTGGCAATGGTGACGTTGAAACGCGACACCAGGCCCGCAACAGGCGCCCAGGCAGCCGTGACGATCTCGAGATCGCTCATCGGCTGTGCCGCCAGGAAGGCGTCGGCGTTCGCAAGGGCATCAGCCGGCCGCGGCCGCCGGTCCGGCACGTCGGTCGCCGTGTCGCGGCGATCGCCGAGATAGCGATCGTTTCGATCGGCGATCGCCGACGCGACGAGCGGTCGATCGACGTAGAGCGACTGGCGCGGCCAGCGATCGATGGCCAGCGCCGCGTGCAGAATGATGTTCGAGACCAGGACGGCGACGGCCACCCGTTCCCATCGGCGCCTGTGGCCCGCTGACGCCTCTGCGCTCGTCTGCCAGCAGGAGAACGCGAACAACGCGGCGACTGGAAAGGCCAGATAGAACGAATGCGCCTGAGGACCGCGCACGGAAAAGAAGTAACTGCCATAGACCAGCGCGATCGTCGCCGCCATGAGCACGCGCACGCGCATCCAATCGGCCGGCTCACGCTTCGCGCCGCGCAGCGACGTCATCACCATCCACAACGGCTGCATCACACTGGCCACCAGCACGACCAGCGCGAATGGGACGACCCAGGGCTGTCGCCAGAGCACGAGCAGACGCTCTGCCGACGACAATCCGACAAAGCGATTGATCTCAAACGACGCCAGCGACAGCACGCGCGCCGTGGTCGTCACGATGTCGAACGGGCTCTGCGCGTGAAATGCGATCGCGTCTTCCACCTGGCCAGCTCCGACCCCATACCGCGCAAGCGTCGGCAGCAGGAGGCTCCCCGTGGTGGCCGCGCCAACGAAGAATCCCGCGGCCGCCCGTGCGATCGCGCCGGTGCGCGTCATGGTCAGCAGACTCGCGCCGCGCCAGATGACGCCGGCCGCGGCAGCGGCGATGTAGGGCGGCAGCAGGACCCACGACATGTGGATCTGCATCACGAACAGCAGACCGCCGCCCATCAGTGCCCACGCCGCGGCCAACGGCACCAGACGCTTGCGCATCGCCGGGAAACCCTCGAGAAATCCGACGAAGAACGCGATAGCGCCTGCCAGCACGTACGAGGGATTGACGACGTGCGTGGAGAAGTTGAGCGTCCAGGGCAGCGTGAGCAGCACGCTCCAGATGAGCCATGCAGGCACACCGGTCAGTCGCCGCGTCAGATACCACGCGAAGAACGCCAGTGCCCCGAACGACACGACGTTCAACATCACGATCGGCGCTTCGGGGACCGGCCAGACCTCCAGAGGCACGCGAATCAGCATCGCCAACAACGCGCCCGGCACCTGGCCGCCGGTCCAGACCACGTCAGCGCCGAAGAACGGCCACTCACCTCTCGCGAACGCCCTCAGGCCGATGAGATAGACCTGCCGCTCATCCTCAAACCAGAACGGCATGGAGAGGCCATACAGCAACCGAAACGCGAACGCCATCGTCAGAAGCGCGATGACGCTGATCCAGTTGAGGCGGCCGGGGCGGGACATGCGGCGGTTGAGATTCTACGTGCTATCGTGCGTGCATATGCGCCCCTTCTCTTCGCGCCTGCTGATCGCCTGCATCGCCGTGGCCCTCGCGAGTGTCATTGGCGCCGCCCAGTCGCGTCGGTCACCGGACTGGACTCGGTTCCGCGGCCCGAACGGCTCCGGCATCTCCACGGCCACGAACGTGCCGACCGAATTCGGACCGGCCGCCAATGTGTTGTGGCGGCTCGAGCTGCCGACCGGTCACTCGTCGCCGATTCTGTTCGGCGATCGGATCTACGTCACCGGCACTCGCGACAAGACGCTCACGACGTTCGCCGTGGATCGGACGAAGGGCCAGATCCTCTGGGAGCGATCGGCGCCGGCTGAGGCGCGGCCGCCCGTGGACAAGCGCAACAACCCCGCGTCGCCCAGTGTCGCGGTCGACGCCACCGGCGTCTACGTGTTCTTCCCCGACTACGGCCTGGTCGCGTACGACACGGCCGGCCAAGATCTCTGGAAGCTGCCGCTCGGACCGTTCAACAACATCTACGGCATGGGCGCATCCCCGGTCATCGTCGGCGACTTCCTCGTGCTGGCGTGCGATCAGAGCACGGGTTCGTACGTCATGGCTGTGGACAAGCGGACCGGCCGTGAGCGGTGGAAGACCGCTCGCCCCGAAGCGACAAGCGGCCACGCGACGCCGATCGTCTGGCGCGCGCCTGACGGGCGGGACCAGATCCTGCTTCCAGGATCGTTTCTACTCACCGCCTACGACGCGGCGACCGGCGCGAAGGCCTGGTGGGTGCGCGGGCTGTCGTGGGAAATCAAGTCGACGCCGGTCATCAGCGGCGACACGATCTTCGTCAATGGCTACGGATCGCCGGAAGGCGATCCGGGCCGGAAGATCACCGTTCCTCCGACAGACCAGGTATGGCCCACAGCGGACGCGGACAAGAACGGCACGCTCTCGAAAGCCGAATTCCCAAAGTTCACGGCGGCGTTCTGGTTCGACGTGGCGGACCTCAGCAAGGACGGAACTCTCACGAAAGACGAATGGGAGTATTACCGGGCGGCGCTGGACTCCGAGAACGGCATGCTGGCGATTAAACTCGGCGGCACCGGCGACACCACGGCCACGGCGGTGCGCTGGAAATACCAGCGTTCCGTGCCGCAGCTGCCGTCTCCGGTTGTCTATCAGAACGTGCTGTACATGGTGAACGACAACGGGATCGTGACGACGCTCAACCCCGAGACGGGCGCGGTGATTAAACAGGGCCGCCTCACCGGAGCGCCTGGCGCCGTCTACGCGTCACCCATTGCCGCCGACGGTCATTTGTTTTTCACGAGCGAAGCCGGCGCGATCGCGGTGCTGCCACCGACCGGCGAACTCACGCCGATTGTCGTGAATGACTTGAAGGAAGAGACCTACGCCACGCCGGCAGTGGCCGACGGACGCCTCTACGTGCGCACATCACGTGCGCTCTGGGCGTTCGGGAAGTGACCGCATCCAGCCCGTTGACGGACGCGACCTACGGATTCGATCCGACGACCGGATAGCGGTAGTAGATGCCGTCGTTCGCCTTAACGGCACCGACGATGGGCAGGACGATGGCCGCCAGGCCGGCCACGCACCACGCCAGAATCACGGCCGGTATCAGAATGATCGTGAGAAACAGCACGGCACCTACGATCACCAGCGCATACACGATGACGTTGACCAGAATCGCCTGCCTGGCGATGGCCGCGATGAGGGGTGACTCGTCCTTCTTCATCAGCCAGATGATGATGGGCACGAGCACGCCTCCGAGCGGAATGACGTAACCGGAAAGGCCCGAGAGGTGCGTGAGCGCCGCGAGCGTGCGGTCTTGCGGTTGGATCGCGATGCCGGTTGCCCCGTTCACAGTTCCCCTTTTCCCGGGTCCAGAGACCCGGGGCTCCATCACGTCACACGCCGGGCGCCGTCCCTACTTCCAGTCGGCGATGAACAGGTTCGTGTCGCCGTCTTTCGCGGCGTTTCGATTCGACCCGAACACGAGCTTCTTGCCGTCGGGCGAGAACATCGGAAAGCCGTCGAACTTGTCGCTGAACGTAATCTGTTCCAGCCCCGTGCCGTCCACGTTGATCAGATAGAGATCGAAGTTGCCGCCGCGCGGGTCCTTCATGTTCGACGCGAAGATGATCTGCTTCCCGTCGGGTGTGAAGAACGGCGCCCAGTTCGCGCCGCCCACGCCCTTGGTGATTTGACGAAGATCGCTGCCATCCCGGTTCATCACGAAAACATCGAGGCCGGCGGGCCGCCACAGGCCCTTCTTCAGCAGCGAGAAATATCCGTCCAATTCGGCGCCCTTGTCGGGATGCCGCCCGCGGAAGACGATCTGGGTGCCGTCGGCGGAAAAGAACGGTCCGCCATCAGGGCCCGGCAGATTGGTCAGCCGGCGCACATCCGAGCCGTCGTCTCTCATCGAGTAGATTTCCATGTCGCCGTCGCGCGTGCTCGTAAACACGATGCGGCCGTCCTTGGCGACGGTCGCTTCCGCGTCGTACCCACGCGTCTTGGTCAACTGTGTCAGGCCCGTGCCGTCGATGCCGACGCGGAAGATGTCGTAGGTGTCGTAGATCGGCCAGACGTAGCCGTCTTCTTTACCCGGAACCGGAGGACATTCGCGGCCTCCGAGGTGCGTGGACGCATACACGATGGTCTTGTTGTCCGGCAGAAAGTGGCTGCAGGTCGTCCGGCCCGTACCGGTGCTCACGAGTTTTCGGCCGGAGCCGTCGAGATTCATCGTGAAGATCTGATCGCACTTGTACTCGCCCGTGCTCTGGTAGGTGAGCTTGGTGCCGTCGAACGAAAAATACGCCTCGGCGTTTTCACCGCCGAAGGTCAACTGCTTCAACGACGCAAAGTGCGTCTCTCGCGGATCGATCAGAGTCGCCGCCGGAGTGGCCGGCGGCGTCTGCTGTGGCGCCGTAGACTCCGCGGGCGGCGACGAACATGCCATCAGCCCGGCCATCAACGCGCCGACGAGTGCGACCTGCTGTACCCGTCGTACCCGTCGTACCCGTCGTACCTGTCGGACCTGTCGTACCTGTCGGACCCGTCGTGCCTGCCCCATGATGCATAGGATGATACCGCGATGACCCGCCGCATCATCCACGTCGACATGGACGCGTTCTATGCGTCAGTGGAACAGCGCGACCGGCCCGAACTTCGCGGTCAGCCGGTAGCCGTCGGCGGCTCTCCCGAGTCGCGGGGCGTGGTGGCGGCCGCCAGCTACGAGGCCCGAACATTCGGCGTCCGTTCGGCCATTCCGATGTCGCGGGCGATCCGGCTCTGCCCGCACCTCGCCATCGTCCGTCCGGATTTTTCGAAGTACCGGGCGGTATCGCAGCAGGTATTCGCGATCTTTCGCGAGGTCACGCCCCTTGTCGAAGGTCTGTCGCTGGATGAGGCCTATCTGGACGTCACCGAGAACGCTTGGGGCGAGCCGCTCGGGGTGACCGTCGCCAGACGCGTCAAGGCGCGCATCCACGAAACCACGGGCCTGACCGCGTCAGCCGGCGTCGCGCCGAACAAGTTCCTCGCCAAGATTGCTTCGGCCTGGCGAAAACCGGACGGGCTCACCGTCATCGCGCCCGAGCGCGTCGAGTCGTTCCTGCAGAAGCTCGATGTGGACGCGCTGTGGGGCGTGGGTCCGGTCACCGCCCGGCGCCTGCGCGACCGCGGCATCAATAAATTGCTCGATGTGCGCGCTGCCGATCCCGAGGTCCTGCGAGCGGCGGTCGGCACGATGGCCGACTGGCTCGTGCGGCTCGCGGCGGGAGACGACGACCGGCCGGTCGAGCCCAATCGCGCCGCCAAGTCGTCATCGAGCGAATGCACATACGCGCAGGATCTGACGGACCTTGATCGGATTCGCGAGGAGCTCGCCGGCATGGCGCGCGACAACGCCGAGTGGCTCCGGAAGAAGGGCCTGCTCGCGCGCACAGTGACGATCAAGGTGCGCTACGCCGATTTCACGACCATCACTCGCAGCCATTCCCATCCGCCGACAGACGATGCCGGCGAAATTGTCAGACGCGCGGTGGCGCTCCTCGGCAAGACCGACGCGGGCCGTCGCGCGGTGCGACTGCTCGGCGCCGGGGTGCACAATTTCGTGACGCCGGATGACGTGGCCGCAGGCGGCTTACTGCCCTTCTGAGGCCGGATTCCGGCGGCGCGGCCGTCGCGCGGACACGATAAAGTCACACCTGCTCGCCCACCCGCAGACTGTCGGGACCCCTATAATTGCGACGTGAGCGCGCTCAGGTCCGGCGACCAGCCCAGAGGACAAACCGGCAAATCGACCGGACGGATCACCAATCGTCTGGTCGCGCTCAGTTCGGCCGCCGTGCTCACGATCTACGCCGCCGGCTACCTTCGGACGCGAGGCGCAGCGGCCGAACTCCAGGCTGCGGAACGGCCACGTGTCGTGATCCCTCCGGCGCCAGCCGCCGGGCCGGCGATCGCGTCCTCCGTAGTCATCCGCGAGCCCACGCCGACACCCGTCGCGGCTCCGCCACCCGAAGCCCTCGCCAGGAAACCGCGCGCGACCGCCCCAGCAGCCGGCTCGCCGAGTGTGTCGCCGACAATCGCCACGCCCACGGCGACGCCCGTCTCGCCTGCCGCGACCTCGCCGGCGCAATCGGTTGAACCTCCCGCGGCAACTCCGGCGTCCACGCCGGCGGCGACCCCGCCTCCGCAGATTTCGTACAAAGACGGCACCTACACGGGCTGGGGCACCTCACGGCACGGCGACATCGAGGCGACCGTCACGATCGCCGGCGGGCGCATCACATCGGCGCTGATCTCCCAGTGCTGGACGCGGTACTCGTGCTCGTGGGTCGCGCACCTCCAGGGCCAGGTCGTCGAGCGCCAGAGCCCCGAGGTCGACTACGTCTCGCGCGCGACGCAAAGCACCAACGCCTTCTACTACGCCGTCGTCCAGGCCCTGTCCAAAGCGAAGTGAGCGGATCCCGTCTGCGGTCGATCCCGGTGATGGGAACGATCGTCACCATCGAGGTGGTCACGCACGATCGTGATCGTTCGGCGCCCGCGATCGTCGACGATGCGATTGGGCGGGCGTTCGAATGGTTTCGCGAGATCGAGCGCGTGTTCAACCGCTTTGACGCCACCAGCGAACTCCGCCGGCTGTGCGATCGCCCATCCGAGGCGATGCCGGCGAGCGACATGCTGTACACCGCGGTGGAGTTTGCGCTGGCGGTGGCGGACGAGACGGCGGGCGCTTTCGACCCGACGGTCGGCGCCGCGATGGAGCGTCGTGGTTTCAACCGCGACTATCGAGACGGCCGCGTCGTCAGTTCGGGCGTGATGCCGAACGCGGGCGAGCCGGCCAGCTATCGCGACGTGGCGCTCGACCCTGCCGCCCGCACCATTCTGCTGCGGCGGCCGCTCGTGCTGGACCTGGGCGCGGTGGTCAAGGGCCTCGCGATCGATATGGCGGCGCGTGAACTGGCGGTCTGCGAGCATTACGCGATTGACGCCGGCGGCGATCTGTACGTCGCCGGACGGAATGCGCGCGAGGAGCCATGGTCGGTCGGAATTCGGCATCCACGCCGGGACCGCGAGGTGATCGAACTGCTGCGCGTGTCGAATATCGCGGTCTGCACCTCAGGCGACTACGAACGCCAGGGGTCTGGCAACCAGGACCCGGGTCAACTGGCGCACCACATCATCGATCCGCGCGATGGACAGACGGCCGCGCGCATCGCCAGCGCGACGGTTCTGGCGCCGACCGCCATGCTGGCCGACGCGCTTGCGACAGCGGCGTTCGTGCTCGGTCCGGCGGACGGCATCTCGCTCCTCGAACGGCATGGCGTGGACGGCCTGCTGCTTACGCCCACGCTCGAACGCTTCATGACACGAGGGATGCCTTCTGCGATTCTTTCGCACGCCTAAGGGACTGCTGACGATCGTGTTCGCGATCCTCGTCGCGCTCGCGGCGCCGGCTGAGGGTGTCGGCGTCGTGATGCCGGGCCTGACGATGGGCATCGTCGTCGCGATGCTGGTGGACGCGCCGATTCTGCGCATGAGATCCGGGGCCTGGGAGTTTCCCAGTGGCGCGCTCCTCACGGCGGCGATCGTCGTCATGATCCTGGGGCCACAGGAACCGTGGCATGTGACCGCGATCACGTCAGCCATTGGCGTGCTGAGCAAGTACCTGGTTCGCGGCCGTACGGCGAATGTGTTCAACCCGGCGGCGCTGGCGCTCGTGGTGTCGTTCTATCTGTTCAACACGGCGCAAAGCTGGTGGGGCGCGCTGCCTGAACTGCCGCTCTACGCGCTCGCCGTGCTCGTTGGCGCGGGTGCGTTCATCACCGGCCGCGTCAACAAAGCGCCGATGGTTCTGGCCTTTCTTGGCGCCTACTACACGCTGTTCACGATTACGGCGTTCCTGGGCGATGCGGGACAAGTCGCCGAGATCTACCGTGCGCCGGATCTCCACATGGTGCTGTTCTTCGCGTTCTTCATCCTGACCGATCCCCCAACGTCGCCGACCAAGTACGGGCATCAGATCATTTGCGGCGTCATCGTCGCCGTCGTCAGTTACGTGACGTTCGAGTGGATCGGCGCAGTGTATTACCTGCTGGCGGGCGTCCTGGCGGGCAATGCGTGGGAGGCCTGGCGACGCTACGGTTTTCCGTGGACGACGAAGCGCGCGCGGCCCGGCAGGGCGTAGACGCGAAAGTGGCGGTCGAACGTCAGAATTCGCGACACCCGCTCACGCTCCGCAACCCGGACGAGCGCCGCGTCAGGAACATCCATCGGCAGATCGCGATACTTCCGCATCAGCGTCTTCATGCGTCTCAGGTCGGCGTCGTCCAGATTCGCCAGGCCCACGGCGTCGTCCGTGATCATGTCAAAGAGCGCATCCTGTCCCGCCGGCGTCCCGGCCAACAGAGGCATCGCCTCGGTCAGGGCGGGCCAGACGGTCAACAGGGGATCGGTGATCGACTCGAGTGCTGTCACACACGCGGTGTGATTGCGATCGCCGCGATCGAGCAACGCGATGAGCGCGCTGGCGTCAACCAGAACGGCGGCCATGTTTGGCGCGGAGCGCGGCGCGCTACTCGTGGAACGGCGGGTCAAGCCGGCACCCGCGCCGGCCGTGCGGCTTACTTGATTACGCGCACTTTGAGCAGCGTGATCTTGTCCTTCGGCTTCTCGCCGTCGACGTCCACGGCCGCGATGGCTTGCACGACATCCATGCCCCGAACCACGCGGGCGAACGCGGTGTACTTGCCGTTCAAACCTCCGCATTCGCCGATGCAGACGAAAAAGGAGTCGGTGGCGCTCGCGGGGTCTTCGCCGCGAGCCATCGACACGATACCCGGCACGTTGGCGACGTCCGAGAACTCGGGCTGGATGTTGCGCACAAGCGCGCGCTGGACAGGTGTGAGCGCCGAATCGCGAAACGCGGCGGAGCCCGTCTGTATGACGAAGCCAGGGACCACGCGGTGAACGGCCGTGCCGTCGTACACGCCCGCGGCCGACAGACGCAGGAACTGTCGCGTCGTTTCCGGCGCCTTGTCGGTCAGGAACTGCAGTTCGATCTCGCCCTTCGACGTCTCCAGCACGGCGCGGTACGCCGCGAGATCGGCCGCCGTGGCGTCGACCAGCGGGTCTTTCACCGGTGGCGGCGTGTCGCGAATCGTGACGGACTTGATCACGATGCGCTCGACCGCGCGATTCTGGGCGTCGGCGCTGGCCAAAGAAATCTGCTGCACCACGTCCATGCCTTCCGCCACGCGCGCGAAGACGGTGAACTGGCCCTGCAGCTGCGGCTGATCGGAGGCGCAGATGAAGAACTGCGCGCCGCCACTCGCCGGACGGCCGGGCACGAGCACGGCCGCCACCGCGCCCATCGTCGTGGGTTCGGGATTGATCTCCGGCTGCAGCATATTCAAGCC
>Ga0307505_10003111_pt1 | contig 10689 bp, 9 predicted proteins | sample 23_S_MG_FD_202183 | JGI IMG/M metagenome (GOLD analysis project Ga0307505, IMG submission 202183) | Soil microbial communities from Populus trichocarpa stands in riparian zone in the Pacific Northwest, United States - 23_S | ecosystem: Environmental > Terrestrial > Soil > Riparian zone > Trees... | reverse complement strand
TTCTCCACCGAAGACAAGCGGTTGCACGCCCGGTATCTCATTCAGCGATAATATCTTCCCCGCGCTGAGGTCGACGGTTGCCTCGAAGGTCTTGTTGTTAACGCGATCAAAAACGATCACGAACGATGACCGGGTGAACACGCTGCCAGGCTTGTAAGCGAGAACCACCTCTTTCGGGGGCTCTTTTAGCTGGACTGTAGAAAAAAGGGCGGTCTTCGGGAACCTGGGTGACGACTTCAGGAGTTCTACGGTTCTTTCGATCTCGGTTGAATTAAGTGCGTCGAGAGGGTGGTTTGGTTTCTGTGCCAGAGCAGCACCCGAAAGGGCAACGGCCAAAAGGAAATAGACAAAAGGGGAAAGAGTCCGCCTCATTGAAGCCCTCCGGTAGATCTAATTTGTTTTCAGACGATCGGCTAAAGCCCGAGAGCCTCTTTCATGCGGCTCACACCTTCAGCCATCCGCTCTTCGGTGTTGCAAAACGAAATCCGTAGAAAGCCTTTCGCTTCCTGTCCGAATGCGACGCCTGGGACCGTGACTACTCTATTTTGCAAGCACTTCTCGGCGATCTCGATATCGTCGCCTAGCGAGCGGACATCGAGCATCGTGTAGAACGCACCTTCAGGAGCGGTGGCTTTCAGACCGAGTTCGTCCGCGAAAAGCTTGACGAGAAACTCGCCTCGCACCTTATAGACATCGCGAGCGTACTGTTTGGCGGCTTCTGCCTCGGCCGTCCAGGCCATCAGCGATGCTTTCTGGGTGATGGTCGAGGCACAGACGGTCGTAAAGCCGTGCAGGATCTGGATCGCTTCCATCATCCGTGCGTCCGAGCACGCCGCCCAACCGAGCCGCCAGCCGGTCATGCTAAGGGATTTCGAAAGCCCGCTGATGATGATCGTACGATCGTAGAATTCTGACGCCGACGGGGGTCGCTCGCCAAAATAGAGGTCGCTGTAGATCTCATCGGACAGCAGCCAAATGCCTGTGCCATCAAGGGCTTCGGCGATCTGCCGATAGTTCTCGGCGGTCATTATCTTTCCGGTCGGATTCGACGGGCTGATGACGACGGCGGCCTTGGTCTTATCTGTAATTTGAGATCTGAAATTTGAAATATCGAAAGCAAATTCGATGTCCGCGGGCATCCGATAGTAAACCGGCTTTCCTTGGGCGATCCGTGTGCAGGCATCGTAGGCCGGAAAACTCGGATCGGGCAGCAGCACCTCGTCACCCTCGTCGATACAGCACATAAACGCGTCGGTCATTGCTTCCTGCGAGCCGCACGTGACCACAACCCCAGTCATCGGAAGGTTTAGACCGGGATATTGCGCGGCGATCAGCGTCCGCAGTGCGGGCAGGCCCGGATGCGAGGTGTATCCGTTTTGCTCTTCGATGGCTATGCGGGCGGCTTCCTTACGCAGGAAATCAGGCGTTGGAAGATCGGGCTCGCCAAGGCCGAAATTGATCGAATCAGGCAGTGCCCGCTCGAAGAATTGCCGAATAAGCGTCGGCTGCAGGCCGCGAAGCCGCTTGGGTAACTGAAACTCTTTTTGCTCCACAGTCGCTGTCATTACTCGCTTACGGAGCCCTCTTCGAGATCTTCCTCGACCTCTTCCCTCACATCCCCTACTTCGAGGTTAAATTCGCCCTCTGCCGCGGTCACTGGATCGCCGGTTAGAATGCCGCCGATCTCCTCTATACCGCCGATGATCTTTTGGCCGAGGCCGGTGATGCTATCCGCAAGAGGATGCTTGTGATCATCTTGGCTATCAGGCACGTCGTTAGGTCCATTGCTCATACCAACATTCTAGGCGAAAAGCGAGATGTTTACGAAGCACGCAAGCGGCACGCAGAGTGCAAAGGGCCGCGATCCGTTCGATCCGATCTTAGCGGTCGAATTGCCCGTTCTCGTCAAACTAGCCGAACTTCCCAGAAACGTAGCCGCACAAAGTGCGCACCCTGCACCGCGTTTTTGATCGCGCCGAAGCAACTTTCGAATTCTGCACCGCTACATCCGCGACCAGCCTCGGCGGTCATGGGTGAAGCGTTCGGTGGCGGCGAGTCGGAAGGGTTCGGTGCGGATCGGACAGGTGAATCGGTGGACGGTCAGGAGAGGGTGATCGAACTCCATCAGGTTGAAAGAATTTTCCTCGCCCCGCTCTCGATTTGAGATCGCGGTGCCGGCCTGGATGATGAGGGCCGAGTAGCCATCGTCGAGCCGGTATCGTCGAGCCGAGTGGCCGATGTGGCTCTTGTGCAGGTGGCCTGATAGAAAAACGTCGGCGCCCGACTCAGCGATGATCGGCAGCATTTCCTCAGCCCGGCCGACGATGTCATGTTCATCTTCGCCGTCGGGGACATCGAACGGGTGATGTGTGACGATGATCTTCAGCATCGAGTCGGGAAACTGCGACATCTTGTCGCGAAGCCGTTCAACCTGCTCGCGGCCGATGCGGCCGCCCTTGATCGTCAGCGAGCGTGCGGTATTGATCCCCGCGATGGCGATCTCGTCGTCGGAGATGAACGGTTCTAGTTCCGGCGTGATAATGCTCTCGTATTTTTCCAGTGGGTTTACGAACCGGTCGTAAACGTTGTATAGCGGCACGTCATGGTTGCCGGGGATGACTAGCTGCGGCTTTGGAAGTTTATCGAGAAAGGCCTTCGCAGCTTCAAACTGCGCCGTGCGCGCTCGCTGCGTGAGGTCGCCGGAGCAGATAACGAGATGAGGTTCGAGCGATGTCACACACTCAATGAGCCGCTCGGCGACTAGTTCGTCGGCCGCTCCGAAGTGGAGGTCTGAGATGTGCGCTATCTTACGCATCGGTTTTCATGCACAGGCCCGACCGTGAGGGAGGGCGATACGATCAAGTTGGATGTTTCGCCCTTGCTTTACGCGCGGGCTTCTGCAACATGCACGCTCGTTCACACTCGCGTTTCTGCCTGGGGGACGATCACTTTCAACGCCTTTGGACGGATGCGGTATTCGAGCGGCGGAGGTGTTACCGAAGTCTCGCCGTCGAAAGCTACGCGGAGCCGGCTTCGCTTTGTTCTTATTGTAACGTGCTCAGTGGCGACCGCTTCGAAATCCTTCCACTGTTTGAGCCCGCCGGTCACGGTTTTCCAAAGAAGCATGACAAGCCCCCAGCGTCCCTCGCGGTGAAGAAAGTAGAGGCTCAGTTTGCCCTCTTCAAGACTTGGCCGCCGCCCGATGTTGTACATATCCATCTCATATTCGTTGTTGCCTACGAATACGAACGGCGTCTTACGCTCGAACACCTTGCCGTCGAGTTCGATGTCGACCTTCAAAAACGGCGAGATACGAAACAGACGGAGGCTCGCCCAAAGGGCGGCTGCCCATTTTCCACGCCCGAGTTTTTGCTGCTGCTGTTCGCGCCGGACGACCATTTTCGGATAGAGGCCGATGCTGGAATTGTTGATGAAGATGCGGCCATTGCATTCGGCGAGATCGATCTGTTGCACCGCACCCTCGGCGATAACCCGAACCGCGGCGTTGAGATTTTGAGGAATACCAAGGTCCTTTGAGAAATTGTTCAGCGTTCCCAGCGGTAAGATCCCGAGCGTCTTGCCCGCAGCCGACGCTTCAACCGCAATTGTGCTGATCGTCCCATCGCCACCGCCCGCGACCATCAGATCGGCTTCACCCTCCGCCGCCTCGCGTGCGAGTTGAACGATGTCCTTCCCACTCGTCGCCAGATGAACCTCAGCCTTTATGCCAAACGCGATGAACCGCTCGCGAAGGCTCTGAGCAGTTTCATCGCCGAGCACACTGCCCGACCCAGCGTTAACGATAACGTAAACAGGTGCGGTCATCCGGTACCGAAGTCGATGAATCCGTTGGAAGTGTTTGCCGAGAGGAGTTTGACGTTTACTTTCTGGCCGACGTTGAGGCCGTGTTCGCCGCGGGTGACGCGGCCGTCCACCGGTGGGCGGAGGATGCGGGCGAAGGTGCCGTGTTCGTTGACGCCGGTGACGATGGCGTCGAAGCGTTCGCCGACCCGTTTCTTCATTGCTGCGGCGGCGACGATCTTTCGCATCTTTCGTTCGACTTTTCGGGAGGCTTTCTCGCGGTCGTTGACGTGAGCGGCGATGGACTCGAGTTCGTCGGGTGAATAGGCCGGGCCGTCGTTTCTTATTACTGACTTCACCAGCCGCTGGACGACCAGGTCCGGATAGCGTCGGTTCGGAGCGGTCGAGTGGGCGTAGTCGCGTACGCCGAGGCCAAAATGTCCGCCGGCGTCGTGGCCAAGACGTTCGACGACGTACTGTCCGCTGCCGATCAGTTTGATGATTGAAAGCGAAAGGTCCGGGAAGCGTTCGGGGTCGGCGTTGCGGCGCTTTTCGAGAAACGCGGCGAGCGCGGGCTGGTCTGGCTGGGGCGGCAGATTCTCGTCGTATTCTTCAGCGATCCGCACGATGCCATCCCAACGCCTCGGCGTATGCACAACGCGGCGGATAGACGCGACGCCGTGCGATTCGATGAACTCGGCCATCTCGACGTTCGATGCGACCATGAAATTTTCGATCAGGCGTTTCGCGGAGTTTGACCGGACGGAGCGGATCTCCTTCACATCACCATCTTCGATGACCGCTTCGGATTCGATCGACTCGAATTCGAGCGCTCCTTTCGCCTGCCGGTACATGAGCAGGCGCTCGGCAGCCTTTCTTTGCAGTTCGAGTTGGGCAATGAGTTCGGGCCTGTCCGCGATCTGTTCGGGAACCGGCCCGTCGTCATCGAACCATTCGCCGACGGTCGGGTAATCGAGCTTGACGCGGTTGCGGACGATCACCCGATAGAAGGTGCTGTGCGGGACGTCGCCGTTCTCTTTGACGGTCATATCCGCTACGACGGCCAGCCGGTCCTCGCCTTCATTAAGAGATGTCAGGTCGGTCGAAAGCTGTTCGGGCAGCATCGGGAACACTTCGCTTTCGGTGTAAACACTGACGGTGTTGCGCGCGGCCCGACGGTCGATCGGCGAGCCTTTCTCGACTGCCGCATCGACATCGGCGATGCCGACCAGAATTCTGATGTCTCCGTTATCGAGTTGCTCTGCCCATTCGACCTGGTCGAGATCTCGCGAGGTCTTGTTGTCGATCGACGACCAATCGAGGTCGCGAAGATCCTTCGCGTCCGTCGCCTCGGCTATTAGATCGCGCGCGGCTATGGACGCAAGCTGCGCGTCCATGTCGTGCGAAAACTCCGGCTCAAAGCCGTTATCGATCATGGCTTGACGAGCTTTCCCGTCAAGCCATTTTTCGTTTGGTCGGTGATCGTTCATTCAAGAGTCGATTAGTGAGCGGGGTCGTTCAGGATCGCGGCGAGTTCGTTGAGCCTGAACTTATCCGTCGCGTTCTTTGCCGATGCCGCCGCTCTCTTCACACCGGCAACATGTTTCTTCAGCAGCGAATGATCGCCCTTGCCGATCGCGGAACGGATCTCAGCCAGCGGATCGTGAGCCAATCCACTTGAGCGTTCGAGCTGATCGAGGTAAGCCTTAGCGACCGCAATGCTGCGCGGCCAGACGTATCGCTCCTGATTCTGGACGTTCAATATCGGAATGCGGACGGCCTTGGCGGCGTCGATCTCATTCTGGGTCAGGAATTTCGTCGGCGTAAGTTCGAGCACATCCAGACCGCGGGCGATCTCGGACGAATAGACGTAACCGTTGTACCAGTAAGCCGACCACGTACCGCCGCTGATGAGACGCTCGACGTTGATCGGGCCGCGGTCGAAGTATGCGATCTCGATCGGGTTCTTAGGATCGGTGAAATCCATCAAGGAAATGCCGCCCTGATACCAAGACTGCACCTTAATATCCCGACCCGGCACAGGAATAAGCGAGCCGTTGTGTGCGACGCAGTTTTCCTGATCGGTCTGCGCGGCAGGCAGCTTGTAATAGGCAGCAAACTGAAGCTTGTCGCCGGTGCGATTGAAGACCGCGTTGGCTCCCCAGATGTTCGGGTCGGTCGTTCGGCATTTCGGACCGCCGCCGCCGCCCCATTCATCGGTAAAGATCACCTTGCTGCCGTCGTTTGAAAACGATGCCGAATGCCAATAGGCGTAGTTCGGATCGTTAACGGCATCGAGGCGTTTCGGGTTCGCGGGGTCTTTGATGTCGATCAGGATGCCGTTGCCCGAGCACGCACCGGCCGCCAAGCCGATCTCGGTAAAGACCGTAATATCGTGGCACTGATCGGTGTCCTGCGGCTTCCGGTCAGCCGAATCATGCGAGCCGCCGTCGTTCAGGGCGTTGAGGACGCCGGTCTTCGTGTCCATGAACAACCGCGGCGTCGAGACGACCTTCGAATCCTGCGGGGCGGCGACGGGAACCTTGATCACCTCAATGCGAAAGAGAGCTGTGTTCGGATCTTTGTCCGGCAACTCGCCCGAGCATCCTTCAAGCTCTTCTTTTTGTCGGACGAACGACGTGCCCGAGACGTAGATGTAAATGTTCGCTTTGTCCTTCGGATCGGTCACGAGCGTGTGCGTGTGCGATCCGCGGCAGGTTTGAACCGCTGCGACCTGTTTCGGCGAACTGATGTCAGAGATATCGAAAATGCGGACGCCGCGGAAGCGTTCCTTTTGTGCTACGGGAAGTCCCCGCGTTCCCGGCGGATTTCGCGGAAATCCCGTATCGCCGCAATCGAGGCGGCCATTCGCTCCTTCTACCGACATAAACAGCAGATTTTTGTAAACCGAGACATCCCCCTGTCCACCGGGGCAAAGCATCGCAGTAAGCAATTTAGGATTCGCGGGCTCCGCAATGTCGAAGATGCCAATGCCGTGATAGTTGCCCTGGAACAGGTAGTTCCCCTGAAACGCGAGATCGGTGTTGTCGAAACCGGCGTCGAGAAAATCCTTCAGAAATGGAAGCTGTTCCTTCGGAAACTTTGAGAAGTCAGTGATGCCCATTCGAGCCAAAGCAGCGAGGACCTTCGGATCTTCGAAGTTAGATCCGATCCTGAACGTGTCCGGTTTCTTGAAGAGCGTCAGGTGCTTCATCCCGAACGAAGCCTCACCGGCGTCGAACATTCCGGCCTTGAGCTTCGATCGCGGATCCGTCGCATCCGAGCCTTTCATACCGGGCGGCAGCGTCGGTGCTGGCTTCGGCTGCTGTTGGGCGAAGGCGGTCAGCGTAAAGGCAAAGAGAAGCGAAAGGAAAATTAGTGCACGGTACATATGCTTATTGCGGCTCCTTAGCAGTTTTATCTCAGATAGTCTTCCAGTTTAGTCGATGCATCGGTTTTTTCATCGCGGTATTTGACGATTATCGGGCAATAGATCGAAAGGCCGTGGGACTTGCCGAAGTCATTCGCGACGGCCCTCGAGCCCTGGACGACGACTGCTCCGGCGGGGATCTCTAGCGGGCTGCCGGCTCCGGCCTTGATGATGCGTTCGTTCGGAAGATCGAAAACGGGAGTCGAGCGCGTGAGGATCACACCGGTGCCGAGCACGGCCCGCTCGCGGACGATCGTGCCTTCGTAAACGCCCGTGTTGCCGCCGACCATCACGTCGTCTTCAATGACAACGGGCACGGCTCCGATCGGTTCGAGCACGCCGCCGATCTGCGCCGCGGCGGACAGGTGAACGCGCTTCCCGATCTGCGCGCAGCTTCCGACAAGGGCGTGCGAATCGACCATGGTGCCTTCATCAACATACGCGCCGACGTTTATATACGCGGGTGGAACGACGACGACGCCCGGTGCAACATAGCTGCCGTCACGGATCGCCGAGCCGCCCATCACAATCCGCACGCCGTCGTCGAGCGACATCGGCCTGAGCGGAAACGTGTCCTTGTCAAAAAACCGTAGCGTCTCGGTGGGCAGCGACATCTCGACCATCTTGCCCATCCGAAACCCCAGCAGAATTCCCTGCTTGACCCACGCGTTCGCGCTCCAGTTACCGTCGGCATCCTTCTCCGCCGATCGGATCTCGCCGCGGCGGAGTGCGGATTTGAACTCTTCGTAGATAGCTCGGTCAGCCGAGTCGAACTCGGTTTTCGGGAAGAGAGATTCGATGTTTTGTTGGAGTGACATGGATTGCTAGTTATTAAACTTTCAAAAGTGACCGCCCGATCGCCACGCTCGTTGACACTCACGTTTCTGCCCGACCGTCTGCATCTACGGTTTCTGCAATCGATTGTACTTCTTCAACGCTTCCTGAAGGCGGTCGTGCGGGAGGGCGTAGACGGTGTTTCCCTTGTAGCCGGTCATGGTTTCGGCGGCGACGAGGGCGTTGATGATCGCTTCTTCGGTGGCCTGGGCGGTCGCCCAAAAGAGCATATTGATGCGGTCGTTGGGCAGCATATCGATCTTCGCGACGCCGTCGTTCTTGGCGAACTCTGTGGCGTTTGCGGTCGAGAACGCGATAAAAATGTCGCCCGAAGAATTCTCTCCGCGGCCGCCGACCCGGCCCACGCCGAGCCCGATGCGGTGAGCGATCCGCTTGAGTTGATGCGGCAGCAGCGGGGCGTCGGTCGCGAGTACGACGATGATCGAACCGGCTCCTTCTTCCTGATTCTTACGGGTCGACGCCATTCCCGCCTCGCCACGCTTCATTTGAAGATCGGTGATCTCGCGGCCGACCGGCACGCCAGCGACGGTGAAGAGTTGGCGCGAACCGTAATTCGCCTGAACGAGCACGCCTACCGTATAACCGCCGAAACGAGCTTCGAGGACTCGTGACGCTGTTCCCGTACCGGCCTTAAACCCGTGCGACACCATTCCCGTTCCGCCGCCGACGTTTCCTTCGGCGATCGAGCCCGTCTTTGCCGAATCGAGCGCGGTAAAGACGTGTTCTTTCTTGACGTGAAATCCGTTGATGTCGTTTAGCGAGCCGTCCCAAGTTTCGGCAACAACAGGCAGAGAGAAATCGCCGGAGTAACCCTCGCCCGGAAATTTTTTCGTACCCCATTCGATCACCGCATCTCGGACGATACCAACGCTGTGCGTGTTCGTGATCAGTATGGGCGAACCGAGCCCGCCCGATTCTTCGATCCACGTCGTGCCGGTCATCTCGCCGTTGCCGTTCAGCGTGTGCCACGCGGCGAAAAGGCGTCCGGAAAAATTCTTACCTTGCGGAAGGATCGCGGTCACGCCGGTACGGACGGCTTTGTCGCCCGTACCCGAAACAAGCGTCGTATACCCAACCTCGACCCCTTTCACATCGGTGATCGCATTGAACTCGCCAGGCGAGCCATCGAACGGAACTCCGAGCGCTCGGGCGCGCGGCTTCAGTTGCGCGAATGTTGTTGTAGCCAAGGCGGTGAGGATCAGAAGCGAGAAGACCTTTTTCATTTGAGTTTATCCGTGTGCCCTTACCGACTTCGCCAGCAGTCCGATACCGCCCGCGAACAGGACCAGCATCACGATCGTGTTGAAGAGGCTCGTCGGCTGAAAGTAGATCTGCAGGTTCATTATGATGCCGGCGAAGATGATCACTGAACCGATGAAAACCAGCAGCCAGCCGATCAGCGACTTGCCGTTAAAGAACACGATGCCGATGCCGAAAATAAGCGGAACGAGCGACAGTCCGAACGTGTTGTAGCCGCCCCAATTCCAGAACCCGCTCGTCACGGTAACGCGGCTGATGAGCATATATCCGCCCGCGACCGCCATCGCAAGGCCGATCAGAAATTCCCACAGTCCGCCGGGCGTGCCGCCGACATTCTTCAGATCATCGATTTCCATATCGGGCTATTCTAATCTGATTTCGCATCAGAACTCGAACGTTTCGCAATGACGGACGTTAGGTTTTTCTCCAGGTCTCAGTTTTCAGTTTCGAGTTATCAGTTATTCCGGAAGCATCAGCTCAACCCGACTTTCTTCAAAACCGATTTTAGTTTCCCCCGAGTCTCTGCAGTGACGGGGACGAGCGGCAGGCGGAGATTTTCTTCGAGCAGCCCCATCTCTTTCATCACGAACTTGCACGGAGCGGGCGAGGATTCGATAAAGTTCGCCTCCATCAGCGGAAGTACTTGGTAATGGATCTTACGGGCGGCAGTGTGTGCTCCGTCGAGAGCTTTCGCGACCATACGAGAGGTTTCTTTCGGCATCTCGTTGGCGATCACCGAGACGAGGCCGTCGGCTCCGAGCGAGACGAGGGGAAGTGTTGAGGCGTCGTCGCCCGAGAATACGCGGAAGTTCTTCGGACGGCCGGCGATGATCTCCATCACCTGCGAATAGTTTCCGGAGGCTTCCTTTGTGGCGACGATGTTCTCGTGAGCCTCAGCGAGCCGCAGTGTCGTGGCGGCGGAGATGTTCGACGCGGTCCGCGACGGGACGTTGTAGAGCATTACCGGAAAGCCTTTCACGCTCTTCGCGATCTCGGAAAAATGCGCGAACAGGCCTTCCTGCGTGGGTTTGTTGTAATAGGGGGCGACGACGAGTGCGGCATCGGCACCAGCCTCGCGGGCCTTGCGTGTGAAGTCGATCGTGGCGGCGGTGTTGTTGCTGCCGGTCCCGGCGATCACTCTTGCTTTAGTTCCTTTCGTGGCAGCGACAGTGAGTTTGATGACGTGAAGCCGCTCCTCTTCGTTCATCGTCACGCTCTCGCCGGTCGTCCCACATGGGACCAGCAGATTCACCCCGCCCTTTATCTGCCGCTCGACGAGCTTCGTGAAACACTCATCATCTATCGACCCGTCTTTGCGAAACGGGGTCACAAATGCGGTCGCG
>Ga0307505_10003110_pt1 | contig 10693 bp, 10 predicted proteins | sample 23_S_MG_FD_202183 | JGI IMG/M metagenome (GOLD analysis project Ga0307505, IMG submission 202183) | Soil microbial communities from Populus trichocarpa stands in riparian zone in the Pacific Northwest, United States - 23_S | ecosystem: Environmental > Terrestrial > Soil > Riparian zone > Trees... | reverse complement strand
GGGTGAATCGCCTGGTCGTGGGCAACAGCTTCGCCGATCCGGCACCGGCCCAGTCGGCCGAGAGGCTGCAGGCGCTGCAGCGGCGCAGCGCGGAGGCGGTCAAGGCCGAAGTGCTGGCACGCGTCGAAGCGTCGCCCGACAGCGAGCTGAAGCAGGTGCAGCTTGAGCTCATGGGACGCTGCCAGAGCGCCGAGCTGCTGCGTTCGCGCATGCTGGCGGTACAGATGGCGCGGCCGGTGCCGGCGCTCGGTGTGCCCGACGAACGGCTGCTGCTGATCGAGTGCGACGACGATCCGCTGATCGCGCCGCCGATGCGCACCGCGCTGCAGCAAGCGCACCCGCGCGCGGCATCCGTTGTCGTTGCCGGCGGCGGCCACTATCCGTACATCGCGTGCGCCGAGGCCTACGACGCGGCGGTCGGCGCCTTCCTCGGGCTGTGAGCGCGGCCGCTGTCGCGCACCCGGATTTCAGGAGAAACCCATGAGCACGAACCCCGGCACCACGCACTACACCCGCGTCGCGGGCGAAGGCATCGAGCTGCCGCTGGCCGAGGTGATGAAGAACGTCGCGTTCTTCGGCGGCCTGCAGGCGGACCCGAACGCCTTCGTCGACAAGTCCGACCCGGGCCGGCGGCTGCCGATCAAGTACGTGATCTCCACCGACCACAAGGCCGCGCCGGCCGGCATCGCGACCCGCCACAGCTTCCACCTGTGCTTCATCGAATCGAAGGCCGGCAATTCGCCGGTGATCCATGCGCACGACTACCGCGAGATCTTCATGCCGATCAAGGGCTTCTACCGGATCTACTTCAACAAGGACCCGGAGCAGTTCGTCGAGCTCGGGCCGCTGGACACCTTCTCGGTGCCGCCCCGGCTCTGGCGCCGCGTCGAGCAGCAGGGCCAGCCGGGCGAGTCGGGCATCGTGATGGTTATCTACGACGGCGTCGAGGACCCCAACACCGGCATCTTCGTGCCGCAGGAGGTGATCGACGCCGACCGCGCGAGCGGCCGCGATCCCTACGCGCGGGCGGACGCGGTCGCCGCCGGCAGTGCCGCGGATCCGGGAGCCCCCGCATGAAACTCCGCATCCTCCGCGCCACCGCTGCCGCGCTGGCGCTGCTCGTGTCGGCCTTCGCGGCAGCGCAACCGTCGTACCCGAGCCGGCCAATCCGCGTCGTCGTGCCGTTTCCGCCTGGCTCGGCCGCCGACTCGGTGCCACGCACGTTGGCGCAGGCGGTGCAGGTTGCGCTGGGGCAGCCGCTGGTCATCGACAACCGGCCCGGCGCCGCCGGCGCGATCGGCGCCGACGCGGTGGCCAAGGCCGCACCGGACGGCTACACACTGCTCAGCCACGTCTCGTCGATCACGATCAACCCACAGCTCGTCAAGGCGCCGTTTGACGTGCTGAAGGACCTGCAGCCGGTGACGCAGACCGTCTCGGGCTCGTACGTGCTCGTCGTGCAGCCCTCGTTCCCGGCCAACGATCTGCGTGAATTCATCGATCACGTGCGCAAGAACCCGGGCCGCTTCAACTACGCCAGCTACGGCAGCGGCTCGGGCCCGCACCTGGCGATGGAGCTGCTGAAGGCGCAGGCGCAGCTGTTCATTGTGCACGTGCCCTTCCGCGGCGCGGCACCGGCGATGCAGGAGCTGCTGTCCGGCCGCATCGACATGGCGTTCGACACCACGGTGGCCGCGATCCCGCACATCCGCGCCGGCAGGCTGAAGGCTATCGCCGTCGGCGGGCCGATGCCGCTGGGCGCACTGCCCGGTGTGATGCCGATCGCCCACACCTTCGCCGGCTTCGACACCGACGGCTGGCAGGGCATCTTCGTCCCGGCCGGCACGCCGCCGCAGATCGTGGCCCGGCTCAACGCCGAGCTGGTGAAGGCGATCCGCGCGCCCGAGTTCGTGCGCTCGATGGCCGACCTTGGTTTCGTCGCGGTCGGCAGCACCCCGCAGCAGTTCGGCGCGCTGGTGCACGCCGACCACGACAGGTGGGGCCGGTTGATCCGAGAGCGCGGTATCCGGCCTGACTGACGACGGACGGCCATGACTGACGTCGCGGCGGCGACCGCTAACCCGCTGAAGGGACTTCCTCTTATTTGCAAGGTGTATTCGTATTTGTCGACCTGCCCAGGCCATGACGCACCGGCTGGAGGAGATGAAGGTCACCGCACTCGAGCGCTCTGCGTCGATGCGATCAGGCTTCGACAAGCTGCGCAAGGCCTTCGAGAAGAGCGGCCACGACTCTCCCGTCTATCGCAAGGCGCAGCAAGCGCTCAGCGGCGAGTTCATGCCCGTGCGCTTCACCCCCGTCCTGCGAGCGACGTCTGCGGGCTGCTGAGATTCCTCGCTAATTAGGTGCCATCATGGACGAAGGCGCGGCGAACGCTGACGCCGTGACGAGTTCAGCTATGGCGATTCGAGCGCTTGGGCAGCGCCTCGGCCACCGAAGTAGCCTCGTGGCAGCGCAGCGGGGGTGCGCAGCGGACCGCAATCTTGCTGATTCGGACATCGGCGCTTGCCGAGGTGCGGTGGAGTAGGGTATTGAGTGGCGCTGCTCCAGGGATTGGCGGCCGTAGCTGCGTCTTGGCACGAGCGGCCAGCTTCCTCGACATACCGGGCGGTCGCCTCGCCTGCATCAGCGCCTGAGATGGGTCGAAACGACGCCTTGTTGGTTCCCCTTCGCGGACACGTCGCTTGATCTCCCTGGGTCAACTGCCTTCGGGCTGGATCAACAAGCAGTCGCTCGTCGGCGTCGATAGTTCAGTGATCGATGTCAGGGAAGTCGTGAACGACCGGTATCGAGATCGCGACTTTGGCAATGCGAAGAGGAGGGCCAGTGCCCGTGGGCAGAAAGCGACCGGTCAAGCATCACTTCCGGCCATGAAGGAACCTTCGATGAGCCCTGGTTGAACGTCGGCAGCCTGGCCGGTACCGGCCGCTCTTTTTTCCAGGCCGGTCGGCAGCCCTAGTTACTTTGCGGCGCAAAAGTCGGCACCCTTTGCCTCGCGGCGGGCGGCGTAGCTGAACGGTTTGTTGCACGAGCGCACCGGCTGCGACCCGGCCGCGGGCTTCTCTTCGCCTTTGCAGTTGATCCGCTTGACAGGCCGATGTGGGGAGAGTACCTTAACCTACATATTGGGTAAGGAAGCGTCACTTGCCAAGCTTGGTGAAGCAGCGTTGGCGATGATCCAGGGCTCGCTGTCGGAGGTCACGCGCCAGTGCGGCGACCCGAGTTGCGCCTGTGCCTGGGATCCGCTGCGCCGGCATGGTCCGCACCTGTATCTCAAGTTCAGCGCCGACGGCAAGGCGCATTCGGTGTACGTTCCGCCCGACCACGCACCGGCGCTGCGCGATTCGCACCAAGCCTGGCTGCGCTTCCAGGAGATTGGCGCCGAGCTGGCCCTCACCAACCGCGAGCGCTTCCTGCGCTCGCTCGAGCGCGATAAGCAGCGAACCAAGGCAGCCCGCGCCAAGGCGCGATCGAAGAGCGCCCGGTGATCGAGCGCAGCCGCTGCCCCCTCCCATCGGGTGGCGGCCCGATCGCCGAAGATGTCGCCGCGCTGTGGGAAGGCTGGATGCGCCAGGTCGATGAACTGCTGGCCGACGAGCAGCTTGTCGAGTTGGTCTTCGATGCGCTGGCGCGGCGCTGGACGCACAGCCGCACCCGCGGGCGCCGCGGCACGCCTGCCGATGTGGTGCTGCGGCTGCTGGTGCTCAAGCATGTGCGCAACTGGAGTTACGGCGCGCTCGAGCGCGAGGTGCGTGCCAACTTGGTCTATCGGCAGTTCACGCATGTGGGCGCCGGCAAGGTGCCCGATGCGAAGACGCTGGGCAGGATCGGCTTGGCACTGGGGCCAGCGGTGGTCGAGCGGCTGCACCAACGGGTGGTGACCATCAGCCGCGAGTGCGGGATCGTGGAGGGCCGTCGCATGAGAGTCGATACGACCGTGGTCGAGACCAACATCCACTACCCGACCGACGCTTCGCTGCTGGGCGACGGCGTGCGCGTGCTGACGCGCACGATGAAGAAGATCACCAAACTCGCTGGCGCCGTGGGCGCCGTGCTGCGCGACCGCTCGCGCAGCACCCAGCGATGCCTGATCCAGATCGGGCGGGCCGCACGCAGTCGCAGCGACCAGGGCAAGCAGCGTCTGCAGCAGCGCTACCGCAGGCTACTGGCAATCAGCGGCCGAGTCGCCGGACAAGCCAAGCGCTTCGCCCAGGAGGTGGCCTCGGGCTGCAAGCGCTCGGTCGATCTGCTGCAACAGATGACGCTGCAGGGCCATCGCGCCTACATCGAGACGATGCTGCCGCGGGTGCAACAGGTGATGCGCCAGACTCGCCAGCGCATCAACCACGGCAACACCCATTCGCCCGGCAAGATCGTCAGCCTGTTCGAGCCGCACACCGAGATCATCCGCAAAGGCAAAGCCGGCAAGCCCACCGAGTTCGGCAAGATGGTCAAGATCCAGGAGGCCGAGCAGCAGATCGTGACCCACTACGAGGTTTACGATCGGCGTCCGGCCGACTCCGATCTGGTGGTCGCGGCGATCGAGCTTCACAAGCAGCAGTTCGGCCACGCGCCCAAGCTGATGACGACCGACGCGGGCTTCTTCTCGGCCACCAACGAGGCTGCTGCACGCGAACTCGGCGTCAAGCGCATCTCGATGCCCAACCGCAGCAGCAAGAGTCCGCAGCGCCGGCTGCTCGAGCGCAAACGGTGGTTCCGCGAAGCCCAGCGCTGGCGCACCGGTTGCGAAGGACGGATCAGCCTGTTCAAGCGCCGGCACGGGCTCAACCGCTGTCGCTACAAAGGCGAGCACGGCATGAAGCGCTGGGTCGGGCTGGGGGTGATCGCCGACAACCTGATCAACATCGGGCAGGCCCTGAACGCCGCCGGCGCACAATGACCGCCGCAAATCGAGCCACGCGCCCGACGTGATCCTCGTGATCCGTCAGGAGTTTGACCCTTCTCCTCGCGCGTCAGCCGCTCAACTCGTCCAATGAATTCTGCGCCGCAAAGTAGCTACCAAGGGAGGCCCCCCGGCTCTGCCGGGGAGGCAGTAAGAGTTTGACGGTTCCTGAAGTTGGCATTGCCGCAGGCCAGTTTGAACATTGGGGAAGGCAGAGGACGACATTGAAGCCCCGCGGGTGGGCGTCTTCGAATGGGCCCGATTGCAGATTGCGGGGCGTGCACGAAGAAGTTCTCTTGGTGAAGTCAACGGGTTCGGAAGAGGGCAGCGCGAAGCGCCCACCGCACGAAGGAGGCCAGCCGCTTTGAGCGGCTCACATCCCGAATGCCCCCGGCTTTGCCGGGGGATGGTTACTCTCTCGGGACTTCGGTGCACAGCTCACACCACTATCTCCGATTAGCGGCACGCATCGTGGAATATAGCTGCAGGAGGAGAAGTGTCGTCGGTCGCAGAACTCCCATTGGAATACCGAGCAGTGTGGTCATTCGCAACTGGCCCTACCAGTTCTCCGCAATGCTGGACTTCAACAACGTACAGTGGCATCGAACCGAGTCCCATGTCAAGCTCCATCCGCGCGTTCGCACTTGACCTATTGGCAGGGCGAATTGACAAGCCTCGCTGAAAGTGAGTCGAGACCATGATCACAGTTAACCCAGGGGTCTTTTTTCGCCACGACCCCGTCGTCAATCCCGTGCCGGTGCTGGTGGACGTATCGCGCAGCGGGCGCGAGTACCCGCCTGAATTCCGTTCGCCGCTGCCGTTCACCGAGGTGCATGACAACGTGTCGATGTACGTGGAGGACCTGTGTGCCGCAGCGCCTGAGTACGGCGCGACGTTGTTGTACGCCTGCTTTCCGAACACCTTCATCGACACGAATCGTAGTGCGGCCGACGTAGATGAAGGGTTGATCGAAGGTAAGTGGCCTGGCCCGATCGCCCTTAGCGACTTCACGCAGCGCGGGTTGGGCCTCATCAAGCGATATTCGCGGTATGCGACCGAGATGCAGGAACGAAAGCTGACGGTAGCCGAGCTGCAGCAACGGCTCGTGAACTACCACGAGCCGTACCACCAGGAACTCGGCCGAATCCTCGCCGAGATGCGCGCCGTTTATGGCCGGGCGGTGCAACTCAGCTTCCACTGCATGTCGGCAGTTGGCGCTCCGACGCATGCGGACCCTGGCCAGGCACGTGCGGACTTCTGCATCGGCGATATGAACGGCACGACCTGTACACCGGGACTCTTCGAAGCCGTGGCCCAAACCTTGCAAAGCCTCGGGCATACGGTCAGTCGAAATTTCCCCTATTACGGCGGCGAGCTTACTCGGCGTCACTCCGACCCTGCGAATGGAACGGAGAGCGTATTCATCGAGATCAACAAGCGGCACTTCATCGACACGACGACGTTCAAGAAGACTGAGGACTACGGCTCCATGAAGACGTCGATCGAAGCCCTCATGATGAACGTGATCGAGCACACGAAGGCGCGGTGCGCCGGGCTCCGTGGATGACTGGGACGCCCGGCCGCGGTCGCTTCCCAAGATCTTCCCAAGATCTGAGTTGCGCCCGCACCGGGTTCCCAATAGAATCAAGCTGCTTGGAACGATATTCTGAATAGTAGAACAGCAGAAGCGCGTATACCCAGCCCCAGCAAGGAGTCAGTCCCAAATGCCCAAGGCAAAAGGTCTCCGAGAGGTCTCTTACTTCGATATCACCGGAGGAGGGCAGGTCTACATCCAGGGCAAGTACTGTTATGTCGCCCACATGGACGCGCCCGCAGGAACGTCGATCCTCGACATCAGCGACCCCAAGCACCCAAAGCAGGTGGCGCACATCCCCATTCCCGCAGGCGTGCATACGCACAAGGTCCGCGTCGAGAACGACCTGATGATCGTGAACTGGGAGTGCCCGCCGCCGTACGTCCACGACGACAGCTTCCAGGGCGGCCTGCTGGTCTACGACGTGTCCAATCCCGCCAAGCCGAAAGAGTTGTGCTTCTGGAAGTCTGCCGGCGCGGGAGTGCACCGCTTCGACTTCGACGGCCGCTACGCCTACATCACGCCGACTGTGGAGGGCTACCACCTCAACATCGCCATGATCCTGGACCTCAAGAATCCCACCAAGCCGGAGGAGGTCGGCCGCTGGTGGATGCCGGGCCAGTGGGTCGCGGGCGGCGAGACGCCTGACGAGGGCTACCGCCTGACTTGGTGCCATCACGTGCTGCGAAGAGGCAATCGACTGTATGTCGCGTACTGGCACGCCGGGATGGTGATTCTCGACATCGAGGACATGTCCAAGCCCAAGCTCGTTTCCAGGCTCCAGTACAGCCCCGCGTTCAGCCATCCGACGCACACGGTATTGCCCCTGCCGTTCGACGTCGCCGGCCGGAAGATCGCGATCGTCGCCGACGAAGACGTGCGAAAGCTGCGCCCTTCGCCACCCGCATTCATGTGGTTGGTGGACATCACTGACGAGAAGCAGCCGGTACCGATCTCCACATATCAGATCGATGGGCTGGAGGACCGCAACATGCCCGAGTTCTCCGGCTGCCACGAGCCGGCCGAGCAGGTCTATGGCACCGAGATCCCGGTCGCCTGGTTCGAGTTCGGGCTTCGCCTCGTCGACGTGAAGAACCCGCACGCACCTAAGGAGGTGGGCTACTTTGTTCCGGACACGCCTTCGGGGTTTGACCGGCCGCAGACCAACGACGTCTTCCTGACGGAGCAGGGCCTGATGTACGTGATCGACCGCAACCGCGGCCTGCACATCCTGGAACGCGAGTAAGAACGCTGCGCCCGCGAGCGAGATTCGAGAGATGGAATCAACCGGGAAACTACCCGTCACGCTGCTCACCGGCTACCTTGGTGCCGGCAAGACCACGCTGCTTAATCGCATCCTCACCGGCGATCACGGCATGCGCTTTGCCGTCATCGTCAATGAGTTCGGCGAAATCGGCATCGACAACGATCTCATAGTCGAGACCGACGAAGAGATCTACGAGATGAATAACGGCTGCGTCTGCTGCACCGTGCGCGGCGACCTCATCGAGGTGCTGGAGCGCCTACTGCGCCAGCCGGGTCGCTTCGACGCGATCGTAATCGAGACCACCGGCCTCGCAGATCCCGTGCCAGTCGCGCAGACCTTCCTCATGGACGAAGGTGTCCGCGCGAGGACACGGCTCGACGCCGTGGTCACGGTCGTAGACGCGAAGCACCTGCCGCTGCGCATGAAGGACAGCCGCGAGGCGGAAGACCAGATCGCCTTCGCGGACGTCGTACTTCTGAACAAGTCGGACCTTGTGTCGCCAGCGGAACTGGAGCGGGTGGAGGCGGTGATCCGTACCGTGAATCCGTACGCCGAGATCCACCGCACCGAGCGCTCATCGATAGGACTCGACCGCATCCTCGACCGCGGCGTGTTCGATCTGCAGCGGGCGCTACGCCTCGAGCCGAACCTACTCGAGTCGGCCGGGAAGCACGATCATGACGGCCATGAGTGCCGCGAGGACTGCACGCACGACCATCATCACTACCACCATGTGCACGGCGCCGGCAAGCCTTCGCCGGTGCATGACGTGACGGTCACCTCGATCTCGCTGAGAACCGGCGAGCTGGACCAGAACAAGTTCTTTCCCTGGATCCACAGGCTGACGCAGGAGCAGGGGCCGAACATCCTGCGCATGAAAGGCATCCTGGCCTTCCACGACGAGGCCAGGCGATATGCCGTGCAGGGGGTGCACATGATCGTCGAGGGCGACCACCAGCGCTCGTGGAAGGAAGGAGAAGCACGCGAGAGCCGCCTCGTGTTCATCGGCCGGCAGCTGGACCGACAGCAGATTGCGCAGGGGCTGGACAGCTGCCTCGCCGAGGAAGCCCAGTGCTGAGCGAGTTCCAGAGCCACTGCCTTTCGGCAGCCTTCGTTGGCGGAAAGCCTTCGTTCGCACTGGCAGACGGCACGGTGCGCAGGGTCGGCGTCGACGTGGACTGCATTAGGGTCCATGCCGACGCCACGCTCGCGGCTGCCCCGGTCGCCGACGAGGACGCCTTGCTGACCAGCGGCGAAGACGGGCGGGTGTGTCGCACGGACGCGAGCGGACAGTCACGCGAGGTCGGTCTCGTTCCGCGCAAGTGGATCACTGCCATCGGGCAGAGCAATGGCCACCTCGCATACGCTTCCGGTAAGACGGTGTGGCTGCAGTCGCCGTTGGGCGTGCGACAGATGGCGCACCGCCGCAACGTGAAGGGCATCGCCTTCACGGCTGACGGAGCGCGCCTTGCAGTGGCGCAGCAGGACTGTGTCACGGTGCACGACACCGATGTTGCCGGCGCTCCGCTCGATCTGGCGTCGAATGATATCCACAACGCCTCCACGTTCTCGCCGGACTGCCGGTTCCTTCTGGTAGCCTCACAGAACAGTTTCTTGCATGGTTGGCGGCTCTCCGATCGCAAGCACTTCCGCATGCTCGGCTACCCCGGCAGGGTCGAGAACTGGGCATGGTCTTCGGACGGCGCGTTCCTCGCCACTTCCGGCGCGCCCGCCGCCATCCTCTGGCCCTTCGGCGGGGACGACGGCCCCATGAGCTGCAATGCCACCGAGGTCGCACCGCGCCCTCAAAGCGTGGTCACGGCGGTGGCCTGGCGTCCGGATGCGCAGCTGCTGGCCATCGGCTACGCGGACGGCATCGTGTTGCTGGCCTCAGCGGAGGACGCGTTGTCGGTGCGGCCGCTACGCGAGAGCGGGCGGGCGGCGATCACCTCGATCGCGTGGAACCGGAGTGGCGAGAGCGTCGCCTTCGGCAGCGCTGCCGGAGAGTGCGGCGTCATCACAGTGGACGCATGAACGCACTGCGCGAAGATGGACCCGACCAGGTGCCCGCAGGCATCGACAAGACCGTCGTGAAGAGCCTGGGCATGCTAGAGCGGCTGGTCGAGCTGGGGCGCCCGATGGGCGTGACTGAGCTGGCGCTGGCGACCCATCTGCAGAAGAGTAACGTGCACCGCATCCTCTCCACTTTGCGATTCATGGGATACGTGCGAAGCAACGCCGACAGCACCTACGAGCCGACGCTGCGCACATGGGAGCTCGGACAGCGCATCCACGCGCGAATGGACATCCCCGCGGCCGCACGGCCACACATGAGGCGCCTTGTGCAGGAGACCGACGAGACATCGCATCTGGCTGTCTTCGACGGTCACGAAGTCGTCTACGTCGAAACGATAGAGACAGCCAATCCGGTGCGCGCGCACACGCCGCTCGGCGGGCGGGCGCCGGCGTATTGCACTGCTTCCGGCAAGGCCTTGCTCAGCGGGCAACTGCCTTCAGTGGTCAAGGAAGTCGCACGTCTGAGCGTGCAGCATACCGCCTCGACCATACGGAGGCATGACGACCTGGTGCAGGTGATCCAGCAGGTGCGCGACCGCGGCTATGCCACCAACATCGGCGAGTTCCGGCCCAATGTCGCGGGCGTTGCAGCCCCCGTCATGAACCGGCGGGGAGAGGTCGTCGCCGCCGTGGGCATCGCGGGTCCGCTGGACCGCCTCAAACCGGCGCGCATCCGGCAGTTCGCGCCGGTTGTGATCGGCGTGGCCCGAGATATCTCCGCTGCGATCGGCGCGAGCATCGGCCACTAGGGAGAGTTGAAGATGTGCGGCTTCAGCATCATCGACAACACGTACCGACCCTACGTTGCTCCAGCGGACGAGGTAGTGCGGAGGAC
>Ga0307505_10003109_pt1 | contig 10696 bp, 11 predicted proteins | sample 23_S_MG_FD_202183 | JGI IMG/M metagenome (GOLD analysis project Ga0307505, IMG submission 202183) | Soil microbial communities from Populus trichocarpa stands in riparian zone in the Pacific Northwest, United States - 23_S | ecosystem: Environmental > Terrestrial > Soil > Riparian zone > Trees... | reverse complement strand
TTGTGTCATGCCAGGAAGGTACCCGATGGCGCTGCCAGTCCCAATGGCTGGCTCCACGGGCTGTGGCTGGCGTGGATTAGTGTAGGATGTGCTTGACGCGTTTGGAGAGTCACAGAATGCAGTCCATCAAGGCCCTGACGTTCGATACGGGCGGGACGGTCCTCGACTGGCACGGCGGCCTGTCGCGGGCCATGGCCGAGGTCGCGGGCCGACGGGGGCTAACGGCCGATTGGGCGGCCGCGACCAACGAGTACCGGCGCCGCTCGCTCGGGGCGATCGTCAATCAGCTCGGGCCGCGCTTCAACTTCGACGATGTGCATCGGGACCAGCTCGATCGCGTTCTTGTGGACTTCGGGCTGGGCACTCTCACGAAGGAAGATCGTGACGAGATCTGGCGCGCATGGTTTGCACTCGATGCATGGCCGGATTTTGTGCCGGGCGTGGATCGCCTGCGCAAGAAGTATCCGTGCGTATCATTTACGCTACTCACGCCGCGCCTCGTGATCGACGTTTCGCGTCGTAACGGCATCACATGGGACGCGATCATCAGTTGCGAGATGCTCGGCGTGTACAAGGTGCGGCCCGAGGCCTATCAGGCAACGGCAAAGTTGCTGCAGTTGAAGCCAGCCGAGATCCTGATGGTCGCGTGCCACAACTTCGATCTCGATGCGGCGCGCAAGGAGGGGTTCAGGACCTGCTTCGTGCGCCGACCGCTCGAATGGGGCGTCGCCGGTCCGCCCGATCCGACGCCTAACGCGGCGTGCGATCTCGTTGTCGATGGCTTTCCGGAACTCGCCGCGCACATGGGATGCTGACGGCGCCGATGCCCATGCGCAGCGCCAAAAGAAAAAGCCCCGGCGTGGCATGCCGGGGCTTTACAATCTCGCTGGCGCTCAGGGGGAGAGGGGGAATTGCCGAACGAGATATTCAGTAATCCCCTTGTAAATTTATCCACGTCCTTCGTCCACATGCAGACTAAGGCGGAAATGAGTTATCCACAGATTCGCCGCTTGAGCCCGCCCTAAGAGGTTGCATCGCAGCGGTGCTCCGTATAGATCGCGCGCCTCCTGAGATGGAATCTTCCTTGCAGTTCATAAGCTTCCGAAATGCGAAGCTTTTGCTCAGGTGTGCAAGATGCGCACTCAGTGGGATTCGCGAATTCGGTTGGCGAGGCTGCCCCGGAGCGCGGCTGCATCGGCGGCAAAGTCGCCTGCAATCCATTCGGCCTCCATCTCGCTGAGTAGTGCGCCGACCTCCGGTCCTGGGGTGAGGCCGAGGGCCAGCGCATCGCGTCCGGCAAGCGGGAATCTCGGGATGGGCCATTCAGCGGGGAGCGCGGCGAGGGCTTCCCACGTGGCGATGTCGCCAGGATCGCTGGTGCTTGCCGAACCGGCCATGGTTATGCGCTCCCAGCGTTCCGCACCCATGGCATAGAGCGCGCGCCGCCGGCCCGGAGCGTCGAGGGCGAGCAGTGCCATGAGGGCTGGATCGAGCACGACGAGCGCACGTGCTTCCTCGCGCGAGAGGCGCAGGCGCTCTGCAAGGAAGGCGCGATCCTCCTCCACGGCCACGGCGAGCACAGAGAGACGCAACAGCGGGTCGGCCGGGCGTTGGCGCGCAGCATCCTGCGAGACGAGGTGTCTGAGCACGCCGATGCGTGGGGCGCGGCCGAGAAGCTGGACGATGAAAGCGTGCGTGGCCATGGCGGCAATGGCGTCAGCCGCTCCCGATGCCTCGAGCAGCTTGAGGAGTTCCGCACGTACGCGCTCTGCCGAGAGATGCGCCAGCAGATGACGCTCCGCCGCGCACGCCGCGAGCCCTTCCGCATCGATTGCCTCAGGGCTGTAGCGGGCATGAAAGCGAAAGAAGCGCAGGATGCGCAGCGCGTCCTCGCGAATGCGGGCGCGCGCATCACCAATGAAGCGGACGCGCCGCGCCACGAGATCGGTGAGGCCGCCGAGCGGATCGCTGATCGTGCCGGCCGCATCGCAGTAGATGGCATTGATCGTGAAATCGCGACGACGCGCATCAGCCGCCCAGTCAGCCGTGAAAGCAACGCGCGCATGGCGGCCGAATGTTTCGACATCCTCGCGCAGTGTCGTGACCTCGAAGGGCATGTGATCGGCGACGACCGTCACCGTGCCGTGGCTGACGCCGGTCGGGATCGCATGGAGGCCTGCCGCGCCAGCGGCGGAGATGGTCTCATCGGGCCGCGCCGTCGTTGCGATGTCGATGTCGGTGACGGGCTCGCCGAGAAGGGCGTTACGCACGGTGCCGCCCACGATGCGCGCCCCGTGTCCCGCGTTGGCGAGTGCATCGAGAACGGCGCGCGTCTCCGCGCGCACGAGCCAGGGTGCGCCGGCAAGCGAAGTCGGGATCGTGGCTGGTGCCTCAGAAGGCATGATGCCTGACCAGGGTTAGTTCAATTTGCCGGGGTCGATCTTGCCATCCGTGCCGAGTGATGGCGGCGTGTAGTGCTGACCGGGCTTGCCGCCGGATGTCGAGCCGAAGGCGATGAGGACGAGGAAAACGAGCGCGGTGCCAGCGAGCATCAGCCAGAAGAACGGCGCATCGTCCAGCACGCCTCTGCCCTTCTCGTCCGACTTGCGCGTCAGCAGCACATAGATGACGTAGATCGCCGTCGGCAGGAGAAACAGGACGACGTTCTCGACCACGACGCGGATCATCCTCCGTACAGCCTTTCGTGCAGGTTCTTGAGCATACCGGCGGTCGCCCCCCAGATGTAATGCTCACCGAATGGCATGGCGTAGTAGTGTCGCTCACGCCCGCGCCAGGGTCGCGAGTGGTGCTTGTGATTGGCGGGATCCATGAGGAAGGCGAGCGGCACCTCGAAGGTGCTCGCGACCTCGCCCGGATCGAGCGCCAGCACGAAATCGGGCTTCACGAGTGCGACGACGGGCGTCACGAGGAAGCCGGTCCCCGTGCGGTAGCCATCGAGGAAACCGAGCGGTTCGACGAGCGTGCGCGATAGTCCGATTTCTTCCTCGGTTTCACGCACAGCCGTTTCGACGGCATCGATATCCGAATCTTCGACCTTGCCGCCCGGGAAGGCCACCTGACCGGCGTGCGTCGAGAGATGGGCCGTGCGCTCCGTCAGCAGGACCGTGAGTTCGGCGCGCGCAATGACGGGAACGAGTACGGCGGCGGCACGCGCCGGCGCCATCACCTCGAAGTCCGCCAGCATCTCGGGATTGAGGTCCCAGTCGCTGCGCGACCAGGAGCGCCCCGTGCGCGGATCGAAGACGGCGTCGCTCGGGCTGTGGTGCAGCGCAGACGTGGCCCGTACCCGGAAGTCGGGTTCCGTGTAGATCGACGGCGGCACGGGGTGAACTATGGCCATGGCAGACGAGATATGGCCTCACTCGCTTGCCTTGGCAATCGCGCGTTTGCTGTCCCCGCAGAGTACGTGCCACCGGGCCAGTCTTGAGGCTAGTCTTGAGGCCAGTCTTGCAGGATCAACCCTGGCGTGCGGCCGGTATCTCGGACGCCGCTGCGTCCTCGGCCGGGCCGGGGCGCAGGATCCGGACCTTTTTCACGCGCCGCGGATCGGCATCGATGACCTCGAACTCGATGCCGCTTTCGTGGCGAACGATCTCACCGAGTGCCGGTACCCGACCGACCAGTGTGAAGACGAGGCCGCCGAGTGTGTCGATGTCCTCCTCCTCGCCGTTCTTGAGGAGCTTCACGCCGAGGTGCTCTTCGATCTCCTCGATGGGGGTGCGCGCCTGCGCGACCAGGCCCAGCTTGGCATCCTCGACGATATTGGCCGCCTCCGCCACGTCGTGCTCGTCCTCGATCTCACCGACGACCTGTTCGATGAGATCCTCGATCGTGACGACGCCGTCAGTGCCGCCGTACTCATCGACGACGAGGGCCATGTGCACATGCGTCGCCTGCATGCGCACGAGCAGGTTCACCGCGGGCATGGACGGCGGCACATAGAGCACACGCCGGCGAAGCTGTGCCGTGGCGATTGTCGCCGAAAGATCGGCCTTCGAAAAATCGATCTGCGGTGCGGGCGCGGTGGCTTCGGGTGCCGGGATGGCTCCCGAGCGCGCTGCCGGCACGCCGCCGCGCGTCAGGTAGGCCATGAGATCCTTGATGTGGATGACACCGCGCGGATCGTCGAGCGTCTCGTGAAACACGGGGATGCGCGAGACGCCGGAGGTATCGAAGAGGTGCAGCAACTCGGCGAGCGTTGCGCCTTCGTCGATGGCGGTGATGTCCCCGCGCGGCACCATAACGTCCTCGACCTTGAGCGTGCCGAATTCGAGTAGGCGCAGGAGCATCTCGCGCTCGGCCGCCGAAAAGCCGGTGCCGGTCTGATCCTCGACGCGCAGTGCATCGCCGAGCGTGTCGCGCAGCGTCGGCTGCGTGCCGAGGCCGAGGCGGTTGCGCAGGGCTGCAAGCCAGCCTTCGCCGTTCTTTGCGGCATCACTGCCGTTGGTACTGTCGGGGCGGGGGCCGGTATCGTCAGAAAGTGCCATGGCTCAACGATCTATTCCGTGACTGCAATAATGGGGGAACGCGGGAGCGCGATCTCGGTCATGAGCCGACCTCCGCGTAAGGATCGGGGATGCCGAGACGTGCGAGCAGCACGGTCTCGAGGGCCTCCATCTCCTCTGCCTCGGCGTCGTCCTCGTGGTCGTAGCCGATGAGATGAAGGAGCCCGTGGATCAGCAGATGCTGGAAGTGGTGCGCGAGTGGGATGCCGGCGGCAGCGGCTTCGTCGATGAGCGTCTCGAGCGCGAGAACGACATCCCCGAGCGCACGCGGCTCGGCGTCGGCCAATTCGTCGGGGAGTTTGGGGGGGAGCTCGGGTGCCGGGAAGGAAAGGACGTTGGTCGGCTTATCCTTGCCGCGGTAGGCGGCATTCAGGCGGCGCACGGCATCATTGCTGCTGAGCGCGACGGCCGCCGTGGCCGGATAGACATCCGAGAGTTCAGGAGCGGCCGCGAGCACCCGGGCCACAGCCTCAATCATATCGTCGACGGGGCCGACACGGGCCCAGTCGCCATCATCGTCCACACGTTCGAGCGCGAGACTTAATCGCGACGGAGGTTCCTCGTCACAAGATCGGTCTTCGTCACTGACGGCATCGCCGCCGGGAACTGCGGGTTGGTCCAGAACCGTATTCATTTTCCTATTCCGTGCGGCCCTGACCCCGCGCGAGAGTCGAGGTCACACCCGAGCCGAGCCCCGACGTTGTCGGCGCGCCGTCATAGGCGGCCACGATGCGGGCCACGAGCTCGCTGCGCACGACATCGGCCGAGGTGAAGTGCACCACCTCGATGCCTTTGACGCCTTCGAGGAGTTGCACGGCCTCGTGCAGGCCCGACTTCTGCCCGGGCGGCAGGTCGATCTGCGTAGGATCGCCGGTAACAACCATGCGCGATCCCTCGCCGTGGCGGGTCAGGAACATCTTCATCTGCATGCTCGTCGTGTTCTGCGCCTCATCGAGGATGACGAAGGCGTGCGCGAGCGTACGGCCTCGCATGAATGCGAGAGGAGCGATCTCGATAATCCCGGCCTCGAGATCCCGCTCGACTTTTTCGGGCGGCAGAACATCATAGAGGGCATCATAGAGCGGGCGGAGATAGGGGTCCACCTTCTCGCGCATGTCGCCGGGCAAGAAGCCGAGCCGCTCGCCAGCCTCCACGGCGGGGCGCGAGAGCACGATGCGCTCGACGAGCCCACGCTCCAGGTACGAAGCGGCCTGGGCCACGGCGAGGTACGTCTTGCCGGTGCCGGCAGGCCCGGTGCCGAAAACCAGGTCGTGAGCGTCAAGTGCCCGAATATACTCACTTTGCATGGGCGTTCTGGCGCTGACGATGCGCCGGCGCGTGCGGATCTGCGCGGTGCCGTCGTTGCGTGGCGCACCCGAGCGCGCGTGACGGATCAAACCGTCGATGTCGCCGGCCGAGATGCTCTCGCCTTTGCGCACACGGTCATAAACCGCGTTCAGGACCTCGCGGCCGGTCTCACAGGCCGGTTGCGGACCGGTCAGCGTGACGACATTGCCGTGGGCATGGGCTTCGATGCCGAGCCTGCTCTCGATGAGGGCGAGATGTGAGTCGTATTCGCCGAGCAGGTGGGCCAGAAGCCGGTTGTCGTCGAAGGGCACGACGATACGGTGCTTGGCCCCGGTTCCCTCACGAGTCGCCTCTCGAGACGATTCTGGGGATCTATCGGGTTTGGACGGTCTATGCGCCGCCGACCCGCGCGCAGTTGTCAAATGTGGCTCTCCCGGCCTGTTGCACGGTAACTCGCCGCCGGGACAACCTAACCCGACACCCGAGTCCATGACAGCATATCACGCCGCCCTGATCACACCAGAAAGACTATTGGGACCCGCCTTTGCGATTTCAACCGGAATGATGCGGCCCATGAGGCCCGGCGCGGCCTCGGCGTGAACGGATTGGAGATAGGGCGAGCGGCCGATCAGCTGGCCCTCGCGGCGCCCGTGTCGCTCGAAAAGCACGGGAAGAACGCGCCCGACGCACTCGGCATTGAACGACGATTGCTGCTCATCGAGGAGCGCCTTGAGGCGGGCGAGGCGCTCCACCTTCAGCGCCTCCGGGAGCTGGTCGTCCATGCTGGCCGCCGGCGTGCCAGGACGCGGGCTGTACTTGAACGAATAGGCCTGCGCGAAGCCCACCCTGCGCACGATGTCGAGCGTCGCCTCGAAGTCGGCATTGCTCTCGCCCGGGAAGCCGACAATGATGTCCGTCGAGAGCGCGATATCCGATCGCGCGGCGCGGACGCGCTCGACGAGATCGAGGTACTCCGCACCTGTGTGCTTGCGGTTCATGGCCGCGAGCACATGATCCGATCCTGCCTGGAAGGGCAGGTGCAGGTAGGGCATGAGCTTCTTGAGGTCGCGATGCGCCGCGATCAGGTCGTCGCTCATGTCACGCGGATGACTGGTCGTGTAGCGCAGGCGCTCGAGGCCTTCGATGCCTTCGAGGCGGTGCAGCAGTTCGGCGAGCGTCGCCGCGCCGCCCTGGCCGTTCTCACCGTGATAGGCATTGACGTTCTGGCCGAGCAGCGTGATTTCGCGCACGCCCGCATCGACAAGGCGGCGCGCCTCCTCCTCGATCGCGGCGACGCTGCGCGAATACTCGGCGCCGCGTGTGTAGGGCACGACGCAGAACGTGCAGAACTTGTCGCAGCCTTCCTGCACCGTGAGGAATGCACTGGCTGGCCGCGCCCGGGCGGGTACATGCGTGCGCTCGGGAAGGTGGCGGAACTTGTCGTCCTCGGGGAACTCCGTCTCGACGACGGGCTTGGCCGAGGCTTTGTTGCGCGCGATCAGCGCATTGATCTGGTGATAGCTCTGCGGCCCGACGACGAGATCGACGACGGGCGCGCGGCGGACGATTTCGTCACCCTCGGCCTGAGCCACGCAGCCCGCCACCGCAATGACCGTCTCGCGGTCGGTTTCGGCGCGCTGCTCCTTGATGCCGCGCATCCGGCCGAGCTCGGAGTAAACCTTCTCCGCAGCTTTTTCCCGAATGTGACAGGTATTGAGGATGATGAGGTCGGCGTTGTCGGGTGCGTCCGTTTCCGCATAGCCGCCGCCGGCGAGCGCTTCCATCATGCGCTCGCTGTCGTAGACGTTCATCTGACAGCCGTAAGTCTTAATGAAGACTTTCTTGGGCGATGACATGCGTGCCTCAACTCCGGACAGTCGGGACGGTGGCGCGGTGTGTGCGCAAACTGCGAGCAAGCCCCTTGCCAGGACGCCCCCACCCCTTTCGATCCTTTATGACAATCTCTGGCGCTTGCTGCAATGCACCATTCGGGTGAAAGGTTGCTGGACGGCTAAGCAACCTGGATGCGTGCCTCTACGTCGCAGGCCGGCAAGCCGGACTTTGTGCCGGGTCCGATTTCTGCCCTATTCAATCATGATACGCTCGAATGAACGAGCAGGAGGGATCTAGTGGCGATGTGCCAACTGATGGTGGCAATCGAGATGGGGGCCGGTGCGCCTGCGCGCCTTGCGGCGGCGCTCGCGTCCGCACGCGTCGCTTCCGTGGTGATAACGGTTCCGGAGGGAGCGCCTGCAGCGGATGTGCAGGTGCTGATCACCGCAGCTCAGGCATGTGGTGCGGCGGCGCTCCTGCGCGATGATGCCCGGCTTGCGCGCACGCTCAAGGCGGACGGCGTCCACCTCTCAGTGGGCAATGCCAAGGCTTTTGGCGAGGCGCGGGAGATCTTGGGGAGCCGCGCCATCGTGGGCGTCGATGCAGGTCGTTCGCGCCACGAGGCGATGACCGCTGGTGAAGGCGGTGCTGAATATGTCGCGTTCGGCATTCCCGCACACGTCGAAGATCGCGTGAAGGCGCATAAGCGGCGCTGCGAACTCGTCGCGTGGTGGTCCGAGATCTTCGAGGTGCCGGTCGTGGCTTTCGATGTCGCAACGGCTGAGGAAGCTGGTCATCTCGCCGCGGCGGGCGCTGACTTTATCGGGCTCAACCTCCCTGCCGCCGAGCCGCCGGCCGCGTCCGGGGAACTCGTGCGCGCCTCCCACGCCGCCATTGCGGGCGAGGAAGTCGCATGAGCATACGAATCGCACGTCTTGCCGCTGCGGCTGTGTTCGCGGTTGTCGCCGCGCCTGCAGTGGTAACGGCCCAGACGAGCAGTTGGAGCAATACGATCACGCCTGAGCCCGTGCCGAAGCGCACGCCCAAAGCCAAGAGCGCGCCCGCACCCGCTCCTGCGGCCAAGGCACAGCGCGGCACGCCGGTACAGGCAGCTTCGCCGCCAGCCGCGGCACCATCAGGACCCGCACCCGGCAAAGGGGCGGCACGCAGCGTGAAGACGGCGCCCGCGCCCGCATCCGCCGCGAAGCTTGCGCCACTCCCACAATCGACGGCGCCGCCACCCAAGCCCGACAATGACCCGGCCTATACGGCTTTCGAGCTCGGCAAGTATCTGACGGCTCTCAAGCTCGCCGAGGAGGCCGCTGCCAAGGGTGAACCGCAGGCGCACACGTTGATTGGCCGCATTCATGCCGAAGGCCTCGGTGTGCCGCAGAATCACGTCACCGCCGGGCAGTGGTACGCTAAGGCTGCCGAACTCGGCGATGTCGAGGGCGCGCTGGCTGTCGGCGCCATGCTCGTGCAGGGAGACGGCGTTGCCAAGGACGCCAACCTTGGCGCCAAGTATCTCGAGATGGCCGCGCGCAAGGGCAACCCGCTTGCGACGTACAACCTAGCGCTGCTGTTCCTCTCTGGCGAAGGCAAGCCCGAAAACCCCATCCGTGCCTTCCAGCTCATGGAGTATTCCGCCGAGCAGGGTCTGCCCGTTGCTCAATATGACCTCGGTACGCTCCACGCGACGGGCACGGGCACGACGGCGAACATCTTCGAGGCTGCGCGCTGGATCGGTCGCGCCGCGTCAGCAGGCCTGACCGAGGCCGAGCTCGAGTACGGCATCCTGCTTTTCAAGGGGCAAGGTCTCACGCCCGACGAGGTGCGCGGGGCGTACTACTTCAAGATCGCGGCGGAGAAGGGCAATGCGGTTGCGCAGAACCGCTACGCGCGCTGCCTCGCGCACGGGGCCGGGGTCGAGATGAACGTGGTCGAGGCTGTGAAGTGGCACCTTGTTGCCAAGGCGGCCGGCATCGAGGATCCGTCTCTGGACGAGATCGCCAAGAAGCTCTCGCGCGCCGACCGGCTCAAGGCCGAGCAGGGGGCCTTCTCGTGGCGCGAGCAGTCGCTGATGAACTAGCCAGAGCCGCGATTACGACCCGCCAAACAGAAACGGCGGCCGAATGGGCCGCCGTGTCAAAATCAAACCGTGGATGATGGGCTCAGGCGGCCGGAGCGGCTGCCTTCGCGATCTCGCGCTTCAGCTTGAGGCAGCGATCCGAAAGCTCGGCATTCTTTGCCTTGGCGAGGTAGGCGTCGAGGCCGCCGCGGTGCTCGATGGTCTTCAGCGCGTGTGCGCTGACGCGGATGCGGACCTTGCGCTTGAGCGTCTCGCTCATCAGCGTCACGTCGCAGAGGTTCGGCCGGAAGACGCGGCGCGTCTTGTTCTCGGCATGGCTCCTGAGGTTTCCCGACATGGGCAGCTTGCCGGTCAGCTCACAGCGCCTAGTCATAACGTGCTCCTTGGCCTCACGGGGCCCTTGGTGGCCACGGGGGCGCCAGTCCAAGCCGGCAGCCGCATCGGGCCTCTCGAATGAAAGAAGGCCCCGCGCGGGGACACCCAGGGGTGCACTGGCGGAGCGTGTGGCGGCTTCTATAGAGCCGGGGTTGACATTACGTCAAGCCGAAAGGCATAACCCAGCCCACGCGCGGCCGCCCTGGCAATCCTTGGGCCGCCCGTTTTCCCGAGCCCGCCGCGTGCGGGCTGAATATTTGGCGGAGCGTAGCGCAGCCTGGTAGCGCACTTGCTTCGGGAGCAAGGGGTCGGGAGTTCGAATCTCCCCGCTCCGACCAATATTCCCAAGGAGTTACCTACCCGCATTGTAACGCCGAAACCGTGCTCGCCCCGGAAATACCCCGGAAACGGCATGGAATCCGCATTGCATAGGGCCTCCGTGAGCTGGTCGCTGTCGGCTTATTCGCTGTTCGCCGCAGCGGCCACATGTAGCTACGTAAATTCGATGAAAAGCGTGCGCGAGAAGCGGCGGACGAGGCGCGCGGAATAGATGTTGCCGAAGGCG
>Ga0307505_10003108_pt1 | contig 10699 bp, 6 predicted proteins | sample 23_S_MG_FD_202183 | JGI IMG/M metagenome (GOLD analysis project Ga0307505, IMG submission 202183) | Soil microbial communities from Populus trichocarpa stands in riparian zone in the Pacific Northwest, United States - 23_S | ecosystem: Environmental > Terrestrial > Soil > Riparian zone > Trees... | reverse complement strand
GCTCGTCGAACTGGGCCCGGTAGTCGGCGAGCAGCTCGTCGCTAAGCCCGGGAAGGAACTCCGACTTCCAGTAGTAGTGCATCCCCTTGGGCTGGGTGGCGTCGAGCATCGCCTGTTGTGCCGCGTAGTCCTTCAGCTGGATCAAGTCGGCCCAGGGCTGCCCGTGGCTCCTGATCTCGGCGAGATCCGCCTCAGCTTGCTCGGGCGTGCCGGTGTGACAGATGACGAAGGCGATCATCGGCTTGCCATGGTGCTCCTCACCCAGCCAGGGAGCCGGCGGTGCGTTGCGCATGAGCATCGCCGTGGTCATCTCGAGCGGAGCATTGTCGGTCACCCGGCGGAAGAGATCAGTGATGGCCGCCGCGTCGTCCGCCGACCAGGCGATCAGGCCGGCTGTGACCTGTGGGCCCACAGGATGGGTCTTCAAGACGAACTCGGTCACTACGCCGAAATTGCCCCCGCCACCCCTCAGCGCCCAGAAGAGATCGGGGCTCTGTGTCCTCGAGGCACGGACGACGTCGCCGGCGGCGGTCACTACCTCGACTTCGAGGAGGTCGTCCACGGTCCAGCCGAATTGGCGCGTCAGATACCCGAACCCTCCGCCGAGGGTGAGCCCGGCCACGCCGGTCTCGGAGACAAAGCCGAGCGTCGTGGCCAGTCCGTGCTGTTGGGTGGCCCGATCAACGTCACCCAGGTTGCACCCCGGCTGAACGGTCACGGTCCCGCCCCGAACGTCGACCATCACCTGACGCATGCGGGAGAAGTCGATGGTGACCCCTCCGTCGCTGAGGGCTAGGCCGGCGATGTTGTGCCCACCGCCCTTCATCGAGAGCTCCATGCCACGTTCGCGGGCAAAGCCGACGATGGCGACGACATCGGAAACACTCTCCGGTTGAACGACCAAACCCGGCGTCTTCTTGATCATGCCGTTCCAGATCCGTGTGGCTTCGTCGAAACCGGCCTCCCCTGGGCGGAGCACCCGGCCTCCTATCGTCGCCCTCAGTCGATCTATTGCGTCGCTCATCTCGGTGCCAAGCACTGTGGTCATGACTGCCTTCTCTCGATACGGTTCCGGGATCATCGGAGGCGGAGCTTTCAGAAGGCTTGCAGCCGGCTTGCAGCCTTCGGCCGTTCTCTAGGACTCGGGGCGAGCGGGAAGACCCCACCAGTCGAGAGGGCCGGTATCGGTGAAGCCGACGCCGGCGTAGAAGCCAGCGGGACGCGGCATGTCCAACGAACACACCCTCGCCGACCGCATCCCGGCCCGTTTCATCTCGGAGAGCGCGTGGTAGATGAGGGCGCGCCCGATTCCCTGCCGGTGGAAATCGGGATGGGTCCCGAATGGCTCGATCTGGGCCACGCCTGAGGCGTCCGCCCACCACACGACGAACGCGGCGATTCTTCCCTCCGGGGAGACGGCCACCAGGTCCCGCTCCGGTGCGTAAACGGGTGACCGCATGAAGTCGAGGTAGCGCTGCAGATGCATTGCGCCCGGCATTGTCGACTCGAAGGCGGCGTGCGATGCCTCCCGACGAGGGTTGGCCTCGTCCTCCCCAATCACGGCGCGCAGACTCCAGCCGTCGGGCAACTCCGGCGAGGGGAGCTCCCGGTCGAGGTCCCAGCTAAAGCTGCGATCGCTATTGACCACCCGGTATCCCTCGGCTTCCAGGTCCCGCACTATCTCGTGATCGGCCCGGGATACCCAGCCCACCTCGCCCCTCCCATCGAGACGTCGCTGTGCCCATCTGACCAGTGGCATGCGGTCGACACCTGGCCGGGTGAAGACGTTGATCTCGAAGGGCGCCAAAGAGTCGACGGTGACGAACCCGGAATCGTCGGATATCCAGGTCGAGAAGTGGTCGGGGTGACGCGGATCGTCGTGATAGACCCACCAGGCGTAGTCCCCGGGATGCACGTAGTAGCGATCGGTCATGGCGCTCAGGCCATGGCTGAGGATCGACTGGATGAGCGTGAGATCGTCATCGGTGGCCGGCCGGATGCCGGGGGCGATCGGATCGGGAACCGCAGAAACATGCGCTCTATCGGTCGCTATCCCGTGGCATGCCGCTCCCAGGGCGCAGGTCGCCGCGTACCAGTCGTAGGGCGCCCCGGCGACCGGATCTCCCTCGTAGGTGTAGGTGAGTGTGGGGCGGCCGTCGACTTCGACCAACACCGGTGAGTAGAGGGGCTTGGCGAAGTCCAATGCCTGTCGTTCTGCATCATCGATGCGGTAGACGGCACCTTCGACAACCGAACCTGCATCGGGGCGGATGTTGAGCTTCAGCGAGCCATCGGTCGATGGCTTGTCACAGACCAGACGCCACCCGTCCAAATGCGCCTTGCCGATGACCATCGCCGAACTGCAGCGGCTCCGCAGCTGGGGCGGCCACAGGTTCGAGCCATACGCGAAGTAGCGGAAGGCCATGGCACTGCCTCAACCGACGTCGCGGGCCAGCAGGTCGTCGTAAGTCTCCCGACGAACCACGAGACGGGCGTTCCCGTCTTTGACGAACACGACCGGCGGCCGCAGAACCATGTTGTAGTTGGAACCCATGGAATGGCCATATGCGCCGGTCACCGGGGTCGCCACGATGTCGCCGATCGTCAGGCCACCCGGCACCTTGCCCTGCCAAACGATGACATCCCCCGACTCGCAGTGTTTGCCCACGAGCCTGATCTCCCGGTCACGCTCGACGTCGGTGGCGCGAGGGAGGAAGACCTCGTACCCGCTCCCGTAGAGGACCGGTCTCGGATTGTCGCTCATCCCGCCGTCGACGGAGACGTAGGTGCGAACACCCGGGATCTCCTTGATGGTCCCCGCCGTGTAGAGGGTCACAGCCGACCTGGCCACGATTGCCCTCCCCGGCTCGGCGGTCACCCGCTGGGTGATCCCGGCATCGGCCGCTGCTGCGTGGATCGCCGCCCCCCACTCGGTGATGGTCGGGGCCGACTCTCCTTCGACATAAGGCACCCCGAGACCACCTCCGATCGAGAGCTCGTCGACGGCGATAGGAGCCACGAACCCGGCGAGGATCTGCACGGCCTTGGAGAAGGACTCGACCTCGAACACCTGACTCCCGACATGGGCATGGACACCCACCAGGTCGAGGCTGTTCGAAGAGGTGATCCGTTCCACTGCGGCGGCTGCCCGCCCGTCGGCGATGCTGATCCCGAACTTGGAGTCGGCTGCCCCGGTGCGGAGGAAGTCATGGGTATGAGCCTCGATCCCGGGATTGACCCGTAGCAGCACTCGCATCGAGCCGTTCTTTTCATCGAGAACGCCCTCCAGCTTCTCGATCTCCACCATCGAGTCGATCACGACTCGGCCCACACCGGCGTCCACCGCCATCGTCAGCTCACGAGTCGACTTGTTGTTGCCGTGGAAGACGAGGCGCTCCGCGGGCGCCCCGGAAGCCAACGCCACATGGATCTCACCACCTGTGGAGACGTCGAGGTCCATGCCCTCCTCGACGGCGAGTGCTGCCATGGCGGTGCACAAGAAGGCCTTGGTGGCGTAGGCAACTCCGTCGGGAAAGGCGGCGACTGCCTCGCGACACCGTGCCCTGAGGTGGTCCTCGTCATAGACGAACATCGGAGTCCCGAACTCGGCAGCGAGATCGATCACATCACAACCACCAACGGAGAGTCGCCCTTCGTCGGTGGTCGAGTTGTCGGGCAACAGGTGCCGGGGGAGGACGCTCATCTCGAAAGGGATGCTGCCAGATGGAGCGCCGGGTGTCAGAACCGGCTTCGGAGATCTCATCACGCGGCCCCGGACCGGTGTGGTCGCGAGGCCATCGCGATGAGGGGGCGACACAGGGGTGGAGACAGTGGATGAGGAGAAGGGGATGCTGCTCGGGGAGAGCAGCTATTCCGTCCCCACCCCTCCGATTTCTCGGGCGTGTCGCGATTGGAGGATGTGCAACGGCGCTTGTGCGCCGCTGCACAAGCTTACGACGTCCCCACCACTAGAACGGTTCCAAGTTCTTCTTTCAGCGAACCCTGGGTTCGTCAGTCGGCCGCCGGCTAATTGCTGAAGGTCACCGAGAAGGCGGGGGCCCAGCGGGTGACGACACGGCCGTAACACTCCCCGGCGCGCATCATGTCGCCGGATTCGAGGGCGTCGATCGACTGGTTCACCTGGTCACAGGAGTCGTCGAAGACCAAATCGTGGGGGTCGAACAGCTCAGAGACGTCGCCGTAGTCCAACTCAACCATGGATCCGTCGGGAAACGGCTGCAGCCAGCCCATGACCTGGTGCAACTCCTCGGCCGGCCCGTTGAAGACAGCGAGACTGGTGAGGACCTCGTAGGCGCGGCTCACCCTCTCCCTGGCCCGGTTGATGTCTGCCCGGTAGCGGATCCGGGGGCCGTCGGGACCGTCATACACCTCCTTCTCAGAAGGCACGAAGGCGACGAACCATCTCACCGGCACGTGCCATGCAGAGGTGAGGATGTGGGAGCGGTGCTCAGGGTGACTGCGGTGATAGGCCTTCAATTCCCGGTCTGCCGCATGGGCTGCGCTCTCAGGGATGAGACCGGAGCCGAAACCGCGGAAGGCGTTGGCGAAGGCCACCGTCGACTCGAGGACTCGCAGCCGCAGATTGCGAGGACATACGAGACGCCGGCCCTCCCACTCGACGGTCCAATGACTGTCCCCTTCATCCTCGGAGAGGATCCCGTAGCTGTGCACGAACCCGGGGACCGGGTCACTGGACCCGGAAACCTGAGGGGAGTACACCCTGAGGAACGACGACTTGGTCACGTAACCATCCTCGCACACGGGGGGTCCAACCTGCCTCGAACGCAACGCCCCGGGCCTCGGTAAGCTTCGTAGCCCATCCGTTCGAGAGGAGGTCAGCGCGTTGGGTGTATTCGAGGCCGTAGCCGGCGATGGCCACGAGCAGATCGTCTACGGCTACGACCAAGTATCCGGCCTCCAGGCGATAATCGCCATACACAGCACGGCTTTGGGTCCCGCTCTCGGCGGGACTCGTTTTTTTTCATACGAGTCCGAGGCCGCCGCTCTCGAGGACGTGCTCCGTCTCGCCAAAGGCATGACCTACAAGGCTGCCGCCGCCGGACTCGACCTCGGCGGAGGCAAGGCAGTGATCATCGGCGATCCGAGGGAGGACAAGTCCGAAAGGCTCTTCCGGGCCTACGGCCGCATCGTCGACTCGCTCCAGGGGCGCTACATAACGGCGGAGGACGTCGGCACCACCACTTTCGACATGGACACGGTCCGACGGGAGACTCGCTGGGCCTTGGGTGTCTCGGTCGCCCTCGGGGGCGCCGGCGACCCATCCCCGATCACCGCGCGTGGACTCTTCGCAGCGGCGCGGGCAGTAGCCCAAAACTTGTGGGATGACTCCGATCTCGCAGGCCGACGGTTTGCCGTCCAGGGGGTCGGAAAGGTCGGCTCCGCCTTCGTCCAGCTCCTCGTGGAGGCACGCGCCGAAGTCGTGGTCACCGATGCATACGAGCCCGCCATCACACGAGCTGTCGAGATCTACGACGTCAAGGCAGTCGCACCCGAGGAGATATACGAGGTCGATTGTGACTTCTTCTCCCCCTGCGCCATGGGAGCGACCCTGAACGAGAAGACCATCCCCCTCCTCAGCTGTCGCGCCATCGTCGGCAGCGCCAACAACCAGTTGGCAACGGACGAAGACGCAGATCGTCTTGCCGATCGGGGAATCCTCTACGCCCCCGACTTCGTGGTCAATGCCGGGGGGCTCATCAATGTCTACGACGAGCTCCATGGATACTCCAAGACGCGGGCCTTGCATCGAGTCGACGGCATCTACGAAGCCACCCGCAACATCCTCGAGACCGCCGAAGAGCATGGGATCCACCCAAACGAGGCAGCGGTGCGGGTTGCCGACGAACGAATCAGGGAGATCGGCGACCTGCGGCGATTCCGTCGCAGCGGTGACGATCGGAATTGACCAGGTGAGTCTCCAGATGTCGAACACGGAGAGCATGCCCAGACATAGGAGTCTCGGGCTCACCGACGAGCAGGTGGTCGAGATGTACCGGCTGATGCTGCTCACGCGACGCGTCGACGACCGAATGTTCGCTTTGCAACGCCAGGGCCGGGCCGCCTTCGTCCTGGGGTCCTCGGGACATGAGGCGGTCCAAGTGGCATCGGTGTTCGCCCTCGACACGGCCAGAGATTGGGTCCTCCCTTACTACCGGGACATGGGGGTTGGCCTCGCCTGGGGATTCACCCCGCTCGAAGTGTTCCTCGCCGTCTTCGCCAAGAAGGACGACGTCTTCTCCGGTGGTCGCCAGCTCCCCAGCCACTGGTCGGACCCCGAGCGAAGGGTGTTCACCCAGTCCTCGGTCATCGGTACCCAGTTCCCCCACGCCGCCGGGATCGCCCACGGCCTGAAGCTCCATGGAGAGGGGGCGGTCGCCGTGGTCTACGGCGGAGAGGGCGCCACGTCCGAGGGAGACTGGCACGAGGCGTTGAACTGGGCCGGGATCCATGACCTCCCCCTGATCTGCGTGATCGAGAACAACCACTACGCCATCTCGGTCCCCGCCAGCGAAGAGGTCGCCGGCGGGGTCGCCGAGCGAGCGGCGGGATACGGGTTCCCCGGGCACAGGATCGATGGCAACGACCCGTTCGCAGTGCTGGAGACGATGCAGACCGCGGTCGCACGGGCGCGATCGGGCGAAGGGCCGACGTTGATCGAGGCCGACACCTATCGCTACTACGCCCACACATCCGACGACAACGACACCCTCTACCGAAGCCGGGACGAGGTGGAGCGCTGGAGGAAGAAGGACCCCCTCGGGCGTCTCGAGCAGTACCTGATCGAGACCCGCCTTCTCACCGAGGCGCAGGAAAAGGAGATCGACGACGAGGTCGTCGACGTGCTGGCGCGTGCCGTCGAGAAGGCGGAGATGGCGCCCAACCCCGACGAGCCCACCAGCCGGGTGTACGCCCGGGTCGTGGTTCCAGGCCCGGCGGTCACCGATTTGGAGACGGTGCCACCCGGGGAGCGGGTCAACCTGATCACAGCGATCAACAAGGTGCTCCACGAGATTTTGGAAGAGAACGACGACGCCGTCCTCTTCGGTCAGGACGTCGCCCGACGGAAGGGCGGGGTCTTCAAGGCCACCGAAGGGATCACTGACCGGTTCGGAGCCGACCGCTGCTTCAACGCCCCCATCGCCGAGTCCTCCATCGTCGGTTGTGCCATCGGTATGTCGGCAACGGGGTTCAAGCCGCTTCCCGAGATCCAGTTCGCCGACTACATCCATCCCGCCTTCAACCAGATCGTCTCCGAGGCGTCGCGGATCAGCTATCGATCGGACGGACGCTGGAACGTGCCCATCGTGATCAGGACGCCGTATGGCGCGGGGATCCACGGGGCGCAATACCACTCCCAGTCGATCGAGGCGTTCTACACCCACGTCCCCGGTCTCAAAGTGGTGGTGCCCTCCACCCCGGCAGACGTCAAAGGCCTCTATCACGCGGCAATCGACGACCCCGACCCCGTGCTCATTCTCGAGCCCAAGAAGCTCTACCGGCTGGTCAAGGGTCCCTACCCGGAAGGGCCCCACCACGTTCCGCTGGGCAGAGCAGCCATCAGACACGTCGGCCAGGACCTGACGATCATCACCTACGGCGCGATGGCGCACTTCACGATGGAGGCGGTCCCCCTCCTGGAGGACCTTGGCATCAGCCCGGAGGTCATCGACTTGAGGACCCTCAAGCCACTCGACTGGCCGACCATCGAGGAGTCGATCAAGAAGACGTCGCGAGCCTTGATAGTCCACGAAGACAACGAGTTCATGGGCTTCGGGGCAGAGATCGCCGCCCAGATCGCCGACAAGACCTTCGAGTGGCTGGACGCCCCGGTGAAGCGATACGGACTTCCCGACATCCCGATCATGCCTTACGCAGGCTCGCTGGAGAACGTCCTCTATCCGACCCCCGAGTCCATCGTGGAACGGGCTCAGGAACTGGCCAAGTACTGAGCCTGACCGGCGGCGTAGGCTGCGAATGAGGCGAAATACCCTGTCACCCATTTGGGGGCCCTGGTACGTCTAATGGACATGAGAAGAGCCACACCAGTCCTGATCGTCCTGCTGGCGCTGACTGCCGCTGCCTGCGGCAACGATGCCGGTGAGGCCACAACCACATCGACCCCCACATCGACCACGACCTCTCTTTCCCCGACGACCACGGCTGCGCCGACAACCTCCACCACCGCCGACCCCGCCACCACCACCACCACGGTCGAGGTCACGACCACGACAGCCCCGCCGAGCCCCACCACCACCGCCCTCGCGGGCAACCCGATCGACTTCGGGCCGGCCGAAGGGGACGTCCTCATGGTGATCGGTGTCCGTCACGACGACGTGCTCAACCTGCGGGCCGGCCCTGGAGCCAACCAGCCCATCGAGGACGAGATCCCGCCAACGTTCGACGATCTCGTCGCCGAGGGAAACACCCGAGAGCTGCCTTCGTCGTTCTGGCTCGAGGTGGACTACGACGGAACGGTGGGCTGGGTGCACATGTCCTACATCGCCTACCAGGGCGACACCTACGACGACACCTCGCAGATCATCTCCGACATGGGTGAGATGCCCACGGAGTCATCGATGACGGCCCTAGGAAAGCTCATTGCCGAGCAGTATGTCTCCGAGGAGCCAGAGTCCGACGTCGTCCAGGTGACCCCGGTCACCACCGGTGACCTCGCCGAAGTCACCTACGACGTGGTCGGTCTCGGTGACGACGCCGTCCGGGGTGTGCGACTCCATGTCTTCGCCGAAGAGGACGGCGCAGGGTTCAGCCTGCGCACGCTCGAGGTCACTCTGCTCTGTGGCCGCGGCGTCGACGACGGCGCCTGCGTGTAGTCCCCGCGCCGCACGAGGCGCTGCGAGAGATCCGCTGACCCTAAGTGGGTCAGCGGATAGGCGGCCGGCCGTTGCGAGCGCCTCGGTTGGGAAAGCCTCGTCCAGTGTCGGCACCAGCTCCATCCGCTGACCCACTAAAGAACGGGGCCGATTCCGTCGATAAAACGTGCCCAACGCCGCCCCTCGGAGGAGAACGTATGAAACGGCTTCGGATGGCCACCAAACTCGCCCTGGCCATCATCCCGATCGGTCTCGTCGCGCTGGCGGCCGGCGCCCTCGTCGCCCGCAACGCCCTCGACCGTGCCGACAGTGAGGAGCGCGCCTCGCTGGCAGCGGCGGTCGCAGCCGACGCGATGGACTCCCTGGTCGCATTCTCCGCGGAGCACGCCTTGGCACTCGATATCGCCGTGGGTGGCGCCGAAGGTGGGTTGGAGAGCCGCCAAGCGGCGACCGACACCGCACTGACCCGTCTGTCGGACTCGGTGAACGAGCTGACCCCTCGCGCCTCTGGGTCGGCCTCCGGGATCGTCGCCGGGATAGCAGGCGACAGCAGCCGGATTCGATCCCTCGTCGAAAGGCTGAGGGAAGAAGACCCGGCGGCACCAGAGAGCGCTGAGACCGTCACCGACATCGGCGAACGCCTCATATCCGTCGTGACACAGAGCACGTTCTATCTCGGGGATGAGGCCAGGGCCCGTGAAGGTGAGGGCGCCGTCGCCCTGGCACGTGCCTCCTTCGCCTCCCTCCAAGAAGAGCTCCTGATCGTTCAGAACGAAGTGGGGCAGTCCATCGACGAGGAGACATTCGCCCAGCAGATGCTGGTCCTGGAGTCGACTGTCGAGGACTGGATCAACACGGCTGCCGCATCGTCGCCAACCGTCGAGGCTCTCGGATTCACGAGGACGCAAACCCTCTCCCAGGATCAGGGGTTCACGTCCGAGACCTTCCCTGTCGATCGAAACGCCACCCTGGCCGACGCCGCCAGTGAGATCCTCGTTCGGGTGTCGAACTCGGCCGAGGCGGAAGCGTCCCAAGCACGGACCGAGGCGGGCACAGTCGGCGTGATCGTCATCAGCGCCCTGGTGCTGGCTGCCATCACCGCCCTCATCGTGGGCCGCTCCACAACGAGGCGTGTTCGCTCGATCACGGCCGCTGCCCACCACGTGGCAGAAGTCGACCTCCCGAAGATGGTCGACTCGCTCAGCAACCCCAGCGGTGTACTCGAGGCTTCGGCACCAGTGAATGTCGACAAGACCGGAAGGGATGAGATCGGCGACTTGGCCAGATCATTCTCCGTCCTCCACACAACCCTGGTCGACGTCGCCAACCAACAGATGGACACCCTGCGCCGAGGGGTCTCGGACATCTTCGTGACTCTCGCCCGCCGCAATCGATCGCTGGTCGACCGCCAGCTCGCCCTCGTCGACGAGCTGGAGGCCAGGGAGGAGGACCCGGAAGTCCTCGACGGCTACTACAAGCTCGACCATCTGGCGACACGGATGCGTCGCAACGCAGAGAGCCTTCTCGTCTTGGCCGGCGCGGAGTCGCCGCGAATGTGGAGCCAGCCGGTGGAGATGGGCGAAGTCGTCCGCGCCGCACTTGGCGAGGTCGACGAGTACCAGCGCATCGAGGTTCTCGCCATGGAGCCGTCGATGCTGACTGGCAAAGCCGTCTCCGACCTCTCGCATCTCGTCTCCGAGCTGTTGGACAACGCAACCCAGTTCTCCTCCCCGACCGAGCGGGTCCGGGTCACCGGGCTGTTCGACGACGATGGCTACGTCATCACCATCGCCGACAGTGGAGTCGGCATGTCATCGGAGCGGATG
>Ga0307505_10003107_pt1 | contig 10702 bp, 10 predicted proteins | sample 23_S_MG_FD_202183 | JGI IMG/M metagenome (GOLD analysis project Ga0307505, IMG submission 202183) | Soil microbial communities from Populus trichocarpa stands in riparian zone in the Pacific Northwest, United States - 23_S | ecosystem: Environmental > Terrestrial > Soil > Riparian zone > Trees... | reverse complement strand
CCTTTTCCGGTCTCCCCATGGACGGCTTCAGCGACCGTGCGCTCGCGGTCCTCGCGATCATCGCCTCGATCTTCCTGCTGCACTGGGGCGCGCCTTTCTTCATCCCGCTCTTCGTCGCCCTGCTGATCGCCTATGCGCTCGCGCCGGCCGTCGATGTGCTCACGCGCCTGGTTCGCTATCGCGTGATCGCCGCCACGCTCGTCGTCGCCCTCGCCCTGGGGCTCCTGGGCGCAGCCGCCTGGTCGTGGCGCGACGACGTGGAACGGCTCTGGGAGCAGGTGCCGGTGGCGGCGAAAGCGATAGCGAACTCGGTGAAGAAGGCCGCGCGCACGCCGTCGAGCTCCGTCGCCGAAGTGAAGAGGGCCGCCGCCGAGATCGAGGCCGTGGCGCAGACCGGCAAGAGCACGGCCCCGCCTGCGCCGGCAACCGCGCCCGCCTCGGTGCCCTTCTGGGCCGTGGTGTGGGCCGGCGGCAAGGGCGTGGTGACAGCGGCCGCGCAGGTGATGGTGGTCGTCTTCCTCGTTTTCTTCATGCTCGCCTCGGGCGATCTCTTCAAGAGGAAGCTCGTGAAGATCGCCGGCACGACGCTTTCGGAGAAGAAGATCACGGTCGAGGTGATCGACCAGATCGACCTGCAGATCCGCCGCTATCTCGGCGTGCTCCTCGTGAGCAACGCGCTCGTGGGCATCGGCACGTGGGCGGTCTTCAAGGCGTTGGGCCTGAACTATCCCGAGCTCTGGGGCATGGCCGCGGCGGTCCTGCACACCGCTCCCTACTTCGGTCCCGCGATCATCGCGGTAGGAACGCTCGTAGCCGCATTCCTGCAGTTCGGCAACTGGTCGCAGGCCCTCCTCGTGGCGGCCTCGACCGTGGTCGTGGCGACGCTCGTGGGCTCCGTGTTCCAGACCTGGCTCGCGAGCCGGCAGTCGCAGATGAACACCACCGCAACCTTCATCGGCCTGCTCTTCTTCGGCTGGATCTGGGGCTTCTGGGGAATCCTGCTCGGGATCCCGCTGCTCGCCATCGTGAAGACAATCTGCGACTACCGCGACGATTGGCGTCCCGTCGCGGAGTTGCTGTCTCGTTGAGGCGACACGGTGCGCGATCGGAACGAACTGTGTAGGCATCGGCCGACGCACGTGTCGCGGATTGTCCGCAAGGCGAAACTTTCGCCCCCCGCGCGGCTCTTTCGATAGGAGGCTTTGCCTTCAACTTCAGGAGACAAGCTGATGAATCGAATTCGAACGATGACCGCCGTCGCAGCCCTTGGCCTTGCCGTCCCGGGCGCGGCGTTCGCGCAGTACAACGCACCGTGGCGCGGTGATTTCTGGGGCTACGTGGGCGCGAGCGCCGGCGAGACGAAGTTCCGCACCGAATGCAACCGCACCATCACGCAGTTCGAGTGCGACCGCAAGGACACCGGCTACAAGGTGTACGCAGGCGGCCGGATGAACCATGTCCTCGGCCTCGAGGTCGGCTACACCGACTTCGGCCGCATCCGCGCCGGGGACGGCGAGGTGAAAGCCTGGGCCATACCGGTCTCGCTCACGGCGGGCATCCCGATGGGCAACCGCTTCAGCGCCTTCGGCAAGGTAGGCGGCCTGTACGGGCGCACCGACGTAAGGCCCACGTTCGAGACCACGGTCGAGGGCGAGGGCAACGCCCGCAGGACCGGCTGGGGATTGACGTACGGTGCGGGCGCTGCGTTCGCGCTCACGCCAGCGCTCCAGATCCGCGCCGACTGGGACCGCTACAAGCTGGACTTCGCCGGCGGACGCGAGGACGTGGACATGTTGTCCGCGGGCCTGCAGGTTCGCTTCTGACCAACCGCAGCACGCTACCAGAGGAGACTCGCATGGCGATCATCATCGCGGCCGGATTCGAAACCTACGTCGAGGCGCAGGAGGCGTTGAGGCTCCTCGCGCAGGCCGGCGTGAACTCGGAGTACCTGTGCGAGTTCGCCGTGAACCCGCCCGGCATGCACGACACGACGCCGGTCGGTGGCGATCGCAACGAGTCCCCTGGCGCGCAACACATGGACAGCGGCGCCACCAAGGGAGCCGCGGTCGGCGCGGCCGTGGGCACCGTCGCGGGTGTCGCCATCACGCCGCTGCTTGGACCCGCGGGCATCGTGGCCGGCGCGGGCGTGGGCGCGTACACCGGGTCGCTCCTGGGCGGCGTGAAGAAAGGGATCGACGAGACGCCGCAACCCGACCACACCACGATGCGCCCGGCCGAAGCTCTGATCGCCGTGAACATCGACGGTGCCGGCATCGGCGAGGACGCCGTCACGCGCGCGTTCGAGGAGGCCGGCGCCTGGCAGATCGAGCGCACAGAAGGCCGCTGGGAGAATGGCGAGTGGGCCGACTTCAATCCGCTCCATCCTCCGCATCTCATCGGCGGGCGCGATCCCGAGGCGGGCGCCGGGCGGGAGAGCTCTGCGCCGCGCTGAAGATACCGTTACAAGGTGAGCCCGGGGCATTCGGGCAGAATGCCCCGATGCCTGCCATCGTCCTCGCCCTGCTCATCTCGCTCATCGCCGTTCCCGCGGCTGCTCAGGACGTCGAGGCGGCCAAGCGCACCATCGCCGCGATCGAGGAGCTGCTCAAGCAGCGCCCCGACGATCCCACGCTTCACTTCTACCTCTCCCGCTTCAAGGCGGATGCGGGCGACAAGCCCGGTTCGGTCGCCGCGCTGGAGAAGGTGGGCGACCTCGGCGAGGGTTTCCTTCCCACACGCGAGTTCGGCTTCGCCACGATCTGGGACCATCCGCCCTTCCAGACGGCGCGCTCGAAGCTGGAGGCGAAGCTTCCGCGACTGGACTACGCCCCCACCGCCTTCCAGCTCGACGATCGCGGGCTGATTCCCGAAGGCATCGCGCACGATCCGCACTCGCGCCGCTTCTACGTGGGCAGCATCGCGCAGAAGCGGATCGTCCAGGTCGAGGCCGACGGCGCCGTCTCGGAGTTCGCCGGGCCGGCCGCGAAGTTGGACGAGGTGCTGGGCGTCGCGCTCGATGCGCCGCGCCGGGTGCTCTACGCGGTGAGCACTTCCGCGCTGACCGCGAAGGCAGAGAAGGACCGGCGCAATGCCGTGGTCGCGTTCGACGTCGATACCCGCAAGCTGCTGCAGCGCTACGACGTGGCGGGCGCGCAGCAGCTGAACGACGTCGCGATCGCGCCCGGCGGGCGCGTGTTCGCGAGCGACTCCGGTAGCGGGGCGATCTACGAGATCGCGGTGAAGGGCCCGGGCCCGTCGCGCGAGCTCGTGCCGGCGGGAAAGATCCGCGGCACCAACGGGCTCGCCGTCTCGCCCGACGGCAAGCGCATCCACGTGGCGCAATCGACCGGGCTCGCGGTGGTGGACATCGCTTCGGGCGAAGTGAAGCGCGTCGCCAACGAGACGCGCGAGAACATCGCGGCGATCGACGGCCTGTACGAGTGGCAGGGGCAGCTGATCGGCGTGCAGAACGTGACCAACCCCGGACGCGTCATCCTGGTCACGCTGTCGCGCGACGGAGCCACGGTGACCTCGGTAAAGACTCTGCTCTCCCACCATCACAGCGCGCTCGACGAGCCCACCACGGGCGCGGTCGGCCGCGACAGCTTCTACCTCCTCGCCGCCACCGCCGTCACGCGCTACAACCGCGAGGGCAAGATCGACAAGCCGGATACCGTCCCACTGCCCACCGTCGTTCGAATTCCTTTGCCGCGTTAAGGCCGTTACTCTCCCGAGTGAAAACTCCGTTCAGCGGTTGTAGCGGTCGGCGCGTGAATCGACGGTAACCGGCCCCGACTCGCGCTTGTACGCCCACGCCATCATCGCGAGGCCCGCGAGGATCATCGGAAGCGAGAGCCACTGGCCCATCGAGAGCCCGAACTTGAGGAGCCCGAGGAAGTCGTCCGGCTGGCGCGCGAATTCGGCGATGAAGCGGAACACGCCGTATCCCGTGAGGAACGCTCCCGACACCGCGCCCGTCGGACGCGGCTTGGCAGAGTAGATCCAGAGGACCACGAAGAGGAGCACCCCTTCCAGCGCGAACTGGTAGAGCTGCGACGGGTGGCGCGCGAGCGCTGAGGCGTCGTGCTGCGGAAACCACATGCCCCACGGCCCGGTCGTGGGACGCCCCGGCAGCTCGCCGTTGATGAAATTGCCCATGCGCCCTGCCGCGAGCCCCAGCGGCACGAGGGGGGCGACGAAGTCCATGGTTGCGAGCCATGGCTTGAACCGCAGGCGGCAGAAGAGCCACACCGCCACCAGCACGCCGATGAAGCCGCCGTGGAAGCTCATCCCTCCCGACCAGACCTGCAGGATCTCGAGCGGATGCGCGAGGTAGTAGGCAGGCTTGTAGAACAGAACGTAGCCCAGGCGCCCGCCCACGATCACTCCGAGCACGCCATAGAGCAGCATGTCGTCGACGTCCTTGGGCTCCATGCCGCGCCAGCCCTGGCGCGCGCGCCACTTGCCAAGCACGAGGAACGCGACGAAACCCACGACGTACATCAGGCCGTACCAGCGCACGGCCAACGGCCCGAGGCTGAAGACGATGGGGTCGAATTGCGGGTGGGTCAGCATGGTCCTCGCGCATTATCGCAGGCGCCGGGGCGCCCAAAAGAAAGCGGCGATCGCCGAAGCGATCGCCGCCGTGTACCGCCGCCGCGGGCTGTTAGACCCAGGGCCTCATGTCGTTGTCACCGCCGCCGCGCACGGGCGGGGCCAAGGGGCGGCGCCCCGACAACCCGATCGCGATGCCAGCCAAGCCGGAGGCCGCGAAGAGGGCACTCATCAGCGTGTTCATCGGCATCACGCCGAAAAGAAGACCGTCGGGGTTGAGGCCCGGAATGAAACCCGCCACCCCGAGGGCGAGCAGGACGATGCCGAGCACTAGAGCGACTGCTTTCATGGGAAAGCTCCTGATATTTTGGTGAACATCGTTTGGACCACGCCCAGGTGCGGGGTTCCTCCGGACTCCCGACCAATAGGCACATCCCACCCGCCCATAGGCAACCTCCTACAGCCATCGACTAGAATGGCTACTGCCGTTCCTCCCGCTCGCTCCCATGACCGCGAAATACCGCTCCTTCACGATCACCAAGGGCGTCGCGCGCTCGCCCAACCGCTCGATGCTGCGCGCGATCGGCTACCAGGACGCCGACTTCGACAAGCCCATCGTCGGCATCGCAAACGGCCACTCGACGATGAATCCCTGCAACGCCGGCATCCAGCCGCTGGCGGACGCCGCCGACGCGGCCGCGCGCAAGGCCGGCGCGATGCCCCAGATGTTCGGCACCATCACCGTGACCGACGGCATCTCGATGGGCACCGAGGGGATGAAGTACTCGCTCGTGTCGCGCGAGGTGATCGCGGATTCCATCGAGACCGCGGCGCAGAGCCAGTTCATGGACGGCGTCCTCGCCATCGGCGGCTGCGACAAGAACCTGCCCGGCGCGATGATCGGCATCCTGCGCATGAACGTGCCGTCGATCTGCGTCTACGGCGGCACCATCAAGCCGGGGCGCCACAAGGGCCAGGACCTGCAGATCGTCTCGGTGTTCGAGTCGGTCGGCGCCTTCACCGCCGGCAAGATGTCGCAGGAAGACTTCGAGTGCATCGAGAGGAAGGCCCTGCCCGGCGTGGGCGCGTGCGGCGGGATGTACACCGCCAACACGATGTCGTCGTCGGTCGAGGCGGTCGGCATGTCGCTGCCCTTCTCCTCGACGATGGCAGCCGAGGACGACGAGAAGCGCGAGAGCGCGGCCGAGAGCATGCGGGTGCTGGTGGAGGCGGTGAAGAAGAACCTGAAGCCGCGGGACATCGTCACGAAGAAGTCGATCGAGAACGCCATCGCGGTCATCATGGCCACCGGCGGCTCCACCAACGGCGTGCTGCACTGGCTCGCGATCGCGCACGCGGCGGGCATCAAGTTGAAGCTCGACGACTTCGAGCGCATGCGCAAGAAGGTGCCGGTGCTGTGCGACCTGAAGCCTTCCGGGCGTTATGTCGCGGTGGACCTGCACAAGGCGGGCGGCGTGCCGCAGGTGATGAAGATCCTGCTCGAGCACGGCGTGCTGCACGGCGAGTGCATGACGGTCACCGGCAAGACCGTTGCGGAGAACCTGAAGGACGTGCCCGCAGAGCCCCGCCGCGACCAGGACGTGATCCGCCCGTGGTCGAACCCGATGTACGCCCAGGGCCACCTCGCCATCCTCAGGGGCAACCTCGCGCCGGATGGCTGCGTGGCGAAGATCACGGGCCTCAAGAAAACCTCCATCACGGGCCCGGCGCGCGTATTCGACTCCGAGCCCAAGGCCATGGACGCGATCCTCGCCGACCGGATCAAGCCGGGCGACGTGATCATCATCCGCTACGAGGGCCCGAAGGGCGGGCCCGGCATGCGCGAGATGCTCGCGCCCACGTCGGCGCTGATCGGCAAGGGGCTCGGCGATTCGGTGGGCCTCATCACCGACGGGCGCTTCTCCGGCGGCACCTGGGGCATGGTGGTCGGGCACGTCACGCCCGAAGCCTCCGAGGGCGGGCCGATCGGGCTCGTGAAGGAAGGCGACTCGGTCACGATCGACGCGAAGAAGCGGCTCATCCAGCTGAACGTCTCCAAGGCCGAGCTCGCACGGCGCAAGGCGAAGTGGAAGGCGCCGAAACCCAAGTACACGACCGGCGTGCTGGCAAAGTACGCGGCGTTGGTGCGCAACGCGAGCCACGGCGCGGTGACCGACTGATGCTCTCCCTCTCCCTTACCATGAAGTCCGTAGGCAGGATCTTCGTTACCGGCGTGCTGACCCTGCTGCCGGTGCTCGCCACCGTCTACCTGGTGTTGTGGCTACTGAACGCGGTGGAGCGCTTCTTCGGGCGCCAGCTGATGTGGCTGATCTCGGACGAGCACTACCGGGTGGGCATGGGGCTGCTGCTCGCGATGCTGGTGATCTTCGCCGTCGGCGTCCTGATGCACGCCCTGCTCTTCCGGCGCGTGTTCGGCTGGGCGGAGCGGCTGCTGCTGGAAATTCCGGTGGTGCGCTCGGTGTACACCGCGCTGCGCGATCTGTTCGGCCTGATGGCGCAGGGTCGTGACGCGGCGTCGCTGCAGGTAGTGTCGCTGACACTGCCCGGGACGGGCATGCGCGTGCTCGGCTTCGTGACGCGGCGCGATTTCTCCGACCTCCCGCAGGGCATCGCCGGGCCGGACGAGATCGCGGTGTACCTGCCGTTCAGCTACCAGATCGGCGGCTATACCGTCTTCATGCCGCGCGAGCAGGTCGTACCGGTGGACATGTCGCGCGAGGAGGCGATGAAGTTCGTCCTCACGGCCGGCCTGAAGACCGGCGGCGAGGGCCCCTAGGCGGCGGAGCATCGCCGGCGGCGCTTCAGTTCGTACCTTACCCACAGGAGAACCTACCCCATGCCGCTCGACACTCCCACAAGGAGCCAGGGCGACGCCGTGCTCGACCTGATCGGCAACACCCCGATGGTGGAAGCCACGCGCCTCGATACCGGACCCTGCCAGCTGTTCCTCAAGCTCGAGAACCAGAACCCGGGCGGATCCATCAAGGACCGCATCGGGCTCTCGATGATCGAGGCGGCCGAGCGCGACGGGCGATTGAAGCCCGGCGGCACCCTCGTCGAGGCGACCGCGGGCAACACCGGGCTGGGCCTCGCGCTGGTCGCCGTGCGCAAGGGCTACAAGCTGGTGCTCGTGATCCCCGACAAGATGAGCCGCGAGAAGGTCTTCCATTTGAAGGCGATGGGCGTGGAGGTCGTGATGACACGCTCGGACGTGGGCAAGGGCCATCCCGACTACTACCAGGACATCGCCGAGAAGATCTCCGCCGAGACGGGCGCCTTCTACGTGAACCAGTTCGGCAACGAGGCCAACACGTACGCCCACGAGACCACGACGGGTCCCGAGATCTGGGAGCAGATGGGACACGAGCTCGATGCGGTCGTCTGTGGCGTCGGCAGCTCCGGCACGCTCGCCGGCCTCACGCGCTACTTCCGCAAGGCCGCGCCGCACGTGGCGATGGTGCTGGCCGATCCCGCGGGCTCGATCCTCGTCGACCTCATCAAGACCGGCAAGCACGGCGCGGCCGGGTCGTGGCTGATCGAGGGGATCGGCGAGGACTTCGTCCCTCCGATCGCCGACCTTTCGGGCGTGAAGGAGGCGTACTACGTGACCGACGCGGAGAGCTTCGCGACGGCGCGCGAGCTGCTCTCGAAGGAAGGCATCCTCGGCGGCTCCTCGACGGGGACGCTGCTCGCCGCCGCGCTCAAGTACTGCCGCTCGCGCACGAAGCCCGAGCGCGTGGTCTCGCTCGTGCCGGATAGCGGCAACAAGTACCTCTCGAAGATGTTCAACGACAATTGGCTCGCCGACCAGGGCTTCCGCGAGCGCGCGCACCACGGCGACTTGCGCGACTACATCGGCCGCCCGGTCGAGGAACGCGCCACGGTGAGCGTCGGCCCCGAAGATACGCTCCTCACCGCCTTCAACCGCTTCAAGCTGAACGACGTCTCGCAGCTCCCGGTGCTCGAGGGCGAGAAGATCGTCGGCCTCATCGACGAGTACGACGTGCTGCGCGCGGTGCAGAGCCGCGCCTCGCACTTCCGCGACCTCGTGCGCAAGCACATGACCGCCGACCTGGAGACGCTCGCGCCCCGCGACACCCTCGACCAGGTGATCGCGATCCTCGACCGCGACCACGTGGCGATCGTCGCCGAGGGCGACAGGTTCCACGGCCTCATCACCCGCATCGACCTGCTCAACCACTTACGCCGGAAAGCCCAGTGAAGAATCCCAAGACTGCGCCCCGCTTCGCGACGCGCGCCATCCACGCCGGCCAGCCCGCCGATCCGCAGACCGGCGCGGTCATCACGCCGATCTACGCCACCTCGACCTACGCGCAGGAGAGCCCGGGCAAGCACCAGGGCCTCGACTACGGCCGCTCGCACAATCCCACGCGCTGGGCGTACGAGCGCTGCCTCGCGGACCTCGAGGGGGCAAAACACGGCTTCGCGTTCTCCTCCGGGATGGCCGCCACGAGCACCGTGCTGGAGCTCCTCGACGCCGGATCGCACGTGGTCGCGATGGACGATCTCTACGGCGGCACGCGGCGCGTATTCGAGCGCGTGCGCCGGCGCTCGGCCGGCCACGACTTCACCTACTCGGGGCTCGCCAGCCGCGAGGAGCTGCTGAAGGCGTTGAAGCCCGGGACGAAGATGATCTGGCTCGAGACGCCGTCCAACCCGCTCCTGAAGCTCGTCGACCTCGCGATGGTGGCCGAGGTGGCGAAGTCGCGCGGCATCGTCACGGTGGCCGACAACACGTTCGCTTCCCCGTGGGTGCAGCGCCCGCTCGAGCACGGCTTCGACATCGTGATGCACTCGGCCACCAAATATCTGAACGGCCATTCCGACGTGATCAGCGGCGTGGTGGCGACCTCGCGCGCGGACCTGGCCGAGAGGCTGGGCTTCATCCAGAACGCCGTGGGCTCGGTGCCGAGCCCGTTCGACTGCTTCCTCGTGACGCGCGGCCTCAAGACCCTGGCGCTGCGCATGCAACGCCACTGCGAGAACGCCGCGCGCATCGCGCAGTGGCTCGAAGGACACGCGCAGGTCGAGAAGGTCGTCTATCCCGGGCTTGCGAGCCACCCGCAGCACGCGCTCGCCAAGCGCCAGATGTCGGCGGGCGGCGGCATGGTGTCCGCGATCGTGAAGGGTGGCGAGCCGGCGGCGCTGCGCATGCTCGAACGCTGCCAGATCTTCACGCTCGCCGAGAGCCTGGGTGGCGTGGAGAGCCTGATCGAGCATCCCGCGATCATGACCCACGCGTCCATCCCCGCCGACGTGCGCAAGCAGATCGGCATCAGCGATGCGCTGATCCGGCTATCGGTCGGCGTGGAGGACGTGGACGACCTGATCGCGGACCTGGAGCAAGCCCTCGCATAATCGTCGCCCCCGCGCCGGCGGGGGCCCAATTCACGGACATCCCATGCAAATCGTCGCCGCCCTGCTGCTCTGCCTCGCCACGTTCGCCGCGTCAGCCCAGGTCCCCCTGCCCAAGGGCGTGACCCGTGTCACCAGCGTGGAGGGCATCACCGAGTACAACCTCGCCAACGGCCTGCGCGTGCTCTTCGCCCCGGACCCGTCGAAGCCCACGACCACGGTCAACACCACCTACCTGGTCGGCTCTCGCCACGAGAACTACGGCGAGACCGGCATGGCGCACCTGCTCGAGCACCTCGTGTTCAAGGGCTCGCCCAACTTCAGGAACGGCATGGCCGAGCAGGCGCGACGCGGCCTCGACTTCAACGGCACCACCTGGACCGACCGCACCAACTACTACGCGAGCTTCTCGGCCAACGACGACAACCTCGACTGGTACCTGCGCTGGTCGGCCGAGGCGATGACCCGGTCGTTCATCGCCAAGAAGGACCTCGACTCCGAGATGACCGTGGTGCGCAACGAGATGGAGAGCGGCGAGAACAATCCGCTCTACTCGCTCTTCTTCCAGTCGATCGCCGCGGCGTACCAGTGGCACAACTACGGCAAGACCACGATCGGCGCCCGCGCCGACGTCGAGAACGTGAAAATCGACCGCCTGCAGGCCTTCTACCGCAAGTACTACCAGCCCGACAACGCGGTGCTGATCATCGCGGGCAAGTTCGACGAGGCGAAGACGCTCGGCATCATCGCG
>Ga0307505_10003106_pt1 | contig 10704 bp, 13 predicted proteins | sample 23_S_MG_FD_202183 | JGI IMG/M metagenome (GOLD analysis project Ga0307505, IMG submission 202183) | Soil microbial communities from Populus trichocarpa stands in riparian zone in the Pacific Northwest, United States - 23_S | ecosystem: Environmental > Terrestrial > Soil > Riparian zone > Trees... | reverse complement strand
GCGGTTCTTCGATGCGCTGCGCGCCTCCCCGGTCGCGAAGACGCATCCGCTGCGCCTGCACCTGGTCGGGCACTCCGCGGGCTCGGTGGCGCTCGCGTTCCTCGTCGACCGGCTGGCGGCCCAGGAGTGGGAGTTCGAGAGCGTGACCTTCCTCGCGCCCGCGATCACGGTCGAACGCTTCACCGAGCGCGTGGCGCCGTGGCTCGCATCGGGACACGTGAAGCGCTACCGCCACTACCAGCTCTCCGACGCGGCCGAGCTGGCCGATCCCACCACGCGCCCGCTGCTGGGCTACGGCCGCTCGCTTCTCTACCTCGTGTCGCGCTCCTTCGAGGGCCACGGCGAGGCGCCGATCCTGGGCATGGAGCGCCACTTTCCGGCGGCGCTCGCCAGGAGGCGCAACGTGCGCGTCGTCACGGCCCCCGCGGCCGAAGCGGCGGTGACGACGCACGGCGGCTTCGACGACGATGGCGCCACGATCAGGAGTGTCATCGCCGGAATGGCCTAAAGCGCCGGCATTTGCTTTAGTGTTCCGGGAATGAACCTCTACGTCGTGACCGGGGCCACCCGCGGGCTGGGAGAGGCGCTCGCGCAGAGAATCGCGGCCCAGCCCGACAACCGGCTGGTCACGCTGGGCCGGGCCGCCTCCGACGCGGTCAACATCCAGGTCGACCTCGCCGACGCCACCGCGGTCGAGCGTGCCTGCGACGAGCTCGATCGCCGCATCGCCGGGAAGCCCTTCGACCGCGCGGTGCTGATCAACAACGCCGGCGTGATCGCGCCGGTGGGGCCGCTCGAGAAGGTCGACGCCGCCGAGCTGCAGCGCAACCTCGCGGTGAACTTCACCGCGCCCATCCTGCTCATGCGCCGCTTCCTCGACGCCACGCGCGCGGTGAGCTTGCGCCGCATCGTCAACATCTCGTCGGGCGCGGCACGGCGCCCGATCTTCGGCTGGAGCGCGTACTGCGCCGCCAAGGCGGGCCTCGACATGGCCTCGCGCGTGGTGGCGCTCGAAGCCGCGACGCGCGGCCTCGCGGTCGAGGTCGCGAGCCTCGCTCCGGGCGTGATCGACACGTCGATGCAGGCTACCGTGCGCGGCGCCTCCGCCGAGGACTTCGCCGACGTCGAGCGCTTCCGCGCCATGAAGGCGGACGGGATGCTGCGCCCCGCCGCCGACGTCGCGGCCGACATCCTGCGGCTCGAGGCCGCGGGCAAGCTCGCCGGCGACGCCGTCCAGGACCTGCGGCAGATCGCGTGATCGCCGACCCGTGGTTCTACGCCGCGGCCATACCGGCGATCCTGCTGGTCGGCGTCGCCAAGGGCGGCTTCGGCAGCGGCGCGGGTGTCTTCGCCACGCCCCTCATGGCGCTCACGGTGCCGATCCCGCAGGCGGCCGCGATCATGCTCCCGATCTTGATCGTCATGGACGCGGTGGGCCTTTGGGCATACCGCGGGACCTTCAGCCGCGAGAACCTGAAGCTGATCCTCGTGGGCGGCGTGATCGGCGTGGTGCTGGGCGCGCTTACCTTCCGCTACCTGTCCGACGCCTGGATCCGCGTGATCCTGGGCGCCATGTCGGTCGGGTTCGTGCTGCAGCGCTACGCGCTTCGCGCGCGCCTGCTCGCCGCGCGGCCCTCGGCCGTCAAGGGCTTCTTCTGGTCGACGGTCGCCGGGCTCACAAGCACCATCGCCCATGCCGGCGGGCCGCCGCTGTCGATCTACCTGCTGCCGCAGCGCCTCGACAAGGCGGTGCTGGTCGGGACGACGGTGGTGTTCTTCGCCGTGATCAACGCGGTCAAGCTCGCGCCCTACGCCTGGCTCGAGCTCTTCGACGCGCGCAACATCACCACGTCGATCTTCCTCGCCCCGCTCGCGCCGGTCGGCATCTGGGTGGGCTACAGCCTCATGCGCCGGGTGCCCGAGGAGCTGTTTTACCGCATCTGCTACGCCCTGCTGCTCGTAGTGGGATTGAGGCTGCTCTGGGAAGGCTTCGCCGCCATCTGAAGAGGAGTAGACTCTGCGCCGTCTGTGCCAACCCCCCAACACAACATTTAGGAGCCGCAAGATGAAGAGAATTGCCCTGGTTGCCGCGCTCGCCTTCGCCAGCAGCGCCGCGTTTGCCGGACATTGCCCGAAGGAGATGAAGTCGATCGACGAAGCGCTCGCCAAGAACCCGAAGCTTTCGGCGGCGCAGATGAACGACGTGAAGAAGTCGCGCGCCGAAGGCGAGGCGCTGCACAAGGCCGGCAAGCATGCCGAGTCGCTCGCCGAGCTCGCCAAGGCCCAGAAGGTCCTGGGCGTCACGCCGGGCAAGTAGGCCGGCTTCGGCTTCGGACAGAACGCCGCGCTCGCGCGGCGTTTTTCTTTTTCTACTCCGCCAGCCCGGCCCGGCCGGCCACCACACGCGCGGTGGCGACCGTGGCGACGGCGGCGTCGGGCTGCTTGACCGTGGCCACGCCGCGCACGCGGGCCTGGAGCGCGTCGCGGCCGATCTCCAGGAGATGGTATCCGCGCACCGTGCCGTCGGCGTGGCGGATGTGCGGGTTCGCCCCGCGCAGCGCCTCGCTCAGGCGCGCGCCCGGTCCCTGCGAGGTGATCGACGTCGATACCAGCTCGGTCGCGACCACGCGCGAGTCGGGCACGCCGGGGCGCTCGTGCACGTTGGCGTGCAGCGCGCAGTGCACGTCGCCGCCGAGGATCACCGGGTTCGACGGCCGGTGGTCGACGATCGACTTGAGCAGCCGCTCGCGCGCCGCCGGGTAGCCGTCCCAGCCGTCGGTCCAGACGACCGGCCCCTTGTCGCTCGGGCGCGGCGCGGGCGAGAAGGTCGTCGTCTGCACCACCAGGTTCCAGGCCGAGCGCGATTCCTCGAGGCTCGTGTCGAGCCAGCGCTCCTGGTCCATGCCGAGGAGCGAGCGCGAGGGCTCGAAGCGCTCGGGGCAATCGACGAGGCTGTTGCCGCCCCCGCGGTAGGGCTTGGTGCACGACTGGTGGGACTTGTACTGGCGCCCGTCGAGCAGGTGCAGGCGCGCGAGCCCGCCCCACTGGAGGCCGCCGTAGATGCGCATGCCGCCGCCGGCGAGCAGCACCGAGCGGCGCAGAGGCATGTGCTCCATGTACGCCTTGTAGGCGGCGGCGCGGCGCGCGAGGAAGCTCGGGTGGAGCTCCTCCGAGCGGTCGCCGGCGTAGTCGTTGTCGACCTCGTGGTCGTCCCAGATGACCACCCACGGCGCGGCGGCGTGCGACTTCTGCAGGTCGGGATCGGTCTTGTAGAGCGCGTGGCGGTCGCGATAGTCGGCGAGGGTGCCGGGCTCGGCCACGCCGTGCTTGCGCACATGGTCGCGCCCCCAGCTCGACTCGTAGATGTAGTCGCCGACGAAGGCCACGAGGTCGGGCTCGTCGGCCGCCATGTGGCGGTGCGCGGTAAACCAGCCCTGCTCGTACTGCTGGCAGCTCGCCAGGGCGAGCTTCAGGCGCTCGTCGCCGCGGCCGGCCCCGGGCGCGGTGCGCGTGCGGCCGGCTTGGCTGGTGGCCCCGCCGCAGTGGAAGCGGTAGTGGTAGCCGCGCGCGGGGGCGAGGCCGTCGACCTCGACGTGCACCGAGTGCGCGTGCTCCGGCGCGGCGATCGCCGCGCCCTGGCGAACGATGCGCCGGAATCCCTCGTCCTCGGCGACTTCCCAGCGCACCTCGAATGGCTCCGGATCCATGCCGCCGCCCTCGCGCGGCTTGGGCGCCAGGCGCGTCCACAGCACCACGCCGTCGGTGTGCGGATAGCCCGACGCCACGCCGAGCGTGAAGGGGTCGGTCGTGAACCGGGGCCTCGCGACCGCGCACCCCGCGAGCGGGGTCCACAGCGCGAGCGCGATGAAGTCTCTTCGGGTCGTCATTTGGTCAAAAGCTGAATCGCAGAGACGCAGAGAAGCACAGAGGTCGCGGAAAAAGGCAAATAAGGTGTGTTCGGGCGAATGGGCACGGTCTCAACTTGGCGGGCAAGCGAGGGAGGAAGTGCGAAACCAGGTCGGTCAGAGCTCGTGGCTATGGTCCGATAGGCGTTCGGGGCATGCCCGGGGTTCGCGCGCCCAGTGACACAAGACCTTACCGGCCTAGTTTTGCTTTTCCTCCCTCGCTTGCGCGCCAAGTCGGTACTGCTCCCATTCACTCGAACACGTTATTGCTTTTTGCCTCTTTCCGCGACCTCTGTGCTTCTCTGCGTCTCTGCGATTCAGCTTTCAGCTTTCGGTTTCCTGAAGGCGACCCACAGGACCACCACGGCGAAGGCGAGGAACCAGACGCCCGCCCACTCGGGGATCGAGAGGCCGAGAAACCGCCAGTCCACCTTCGAGCAGCTGCCGGTGCCGGCGAAGATGCGCGGGAACGCCTGGCTCAGCGGCAGCGTGTTGAGGAGGAACTCCAGGTCCGCGCCGCAGGACTCGACCTTGGGCGGGACGTGCTGCAGGTACGAGTGGCGCAGCGAGACGCCGAGTCCCGCGAGCCCGAGCAGCGCCACCACGGCGGCGTATGCCTTGAGCGCGATACCCCGGGGGCCGTGGATCGCGGCCACCAGCGCCACGGCCGCGATCGCGATGAAGGTGTAGCGCGACAGGATGCACATCGGGCAGGGCTCGAGCCCGAGCTCCTGCTGGAAGTAGAAGATCGCGGTCAGCACCATCGCCACGCAGGCGACGAAGATTCCCGCGAAGACGACGCGCGGGTTGAGGAGCAGGTTCGACGCCATGGCCGAATTTTACCCGACGTCGGCTATCATCCCGGGACCATGGCGCTGCAGCTCCCTTCCCGCAAGACGCTGACGCTCGAGGCCGCGCGCCTCGCGATGGCGGCGTGCGAGGCCGAGGCCGCTCGCGGCGGGTGGAAGGTCGTGATCGGCATCGTCGACGAGGGCGGCCACGCGCTCATGGTCCATCGCCTGGACGGCGCCCAGTGGTCGAGCATCGATACCGCCGTGGGCAAGGCGCGCGCCGCCGTGGCGTGGAAACGGCCCACCCGCCTGCTCGAGGAATCGGTCAACAACGGCCGTTTCGCCTTCCTTTCCATCGCCCAGGGGATGGCCCTTTTGCAGGGGGGTCTGCCGCTCGAGATCGAGGGGCAAGTCATTGGTGCAATAGGGGTTTCCGGCGTGAAGGCCGCCGACGACGAGGTCATCGCCCAAGCCGGCATCCAGGCCCTGCAGGACGCGCTGAACTAGCAATCCCCCCTGCGGACCGGCAAAATAGCGGTCGAAGCCGCTGTTTTTGCTGCCTTTCGCCGTCAAAACCCAGAAGAAATGGACCTTTTCCCCCTCGGGCTCACCGATACCCTGCGCGCCTATCGCGAAGGACGCGCCACCGTGCAGGACTACGTCACGTCCTGCTCGAACCGCATCGCCCACCTCGAGCCCAGGATCCAGGCGTGGGAATGGTTCGACGCCTCGCGCGCCATGGCCGATGCCGAGGAGCGCGCCGGCGGCATCCTCGCGGACCTTCCCCTGTACGGCATTCCCGTGGGCGTGAAGGACATCATCAACACGCGCGGCATACCGACGCGCATGGGCTCGCGCATCTACGCCACCAACGTCCCGAGCATGTCGGCGTGGGTCGTGCGCCGGCTCGAGGCTCTCGGCGGGCTGGTCATGGGCAAGACCGTCACGACCGAGTTCGCCTTCCGCTCACCGGGCAAGACGCGCAATCCCTGGAATCCGGCGCACACGCCCGGCGGATCGTCGAGCGGCTCGGCCGCCGCGGTGGCCGCGGGGTTCGTGCCGGTGGCGATCGGCACGCAGACGCTGGGCTCGGTCATCCGGCCGGCGGCCTTCTGCGGCGTGGTGGGCTACAAGCCGAGCTTCGGCGCGATCTCGCGCAACGGCATCCATGCCTTCGCGCCCACGCTCGACACGGTGGGAGTGTTCGCGCGCTCGGTCGCCGACGCGGCGTGGTTCGGGGCGTGCCTCATGGGCCAGGACGCGCGCGACGAGGCCACCGCCATCCGCGCCCCGCTATCCACCCTTCACGTGCCGCTCGCGCCGCTCGGGGGCTCGCCGCGGCTCGCCGTGGTGCGCACGCCCAAGTGGAGCCTCGCGACCGAGGCGCAGCGCGTGCACTTCGACGAGTGCGTGGCGAGGCTCGCGGCCGCCGGCGCCGCGGTGAAGGAGGTCGCGCTGCCCAAGTTCTTCGACGAGGCGTGGGACAACGTGATGGTGATCACGTGCCGCGAGGCCGTGAAGAGCTTCTTCTCGGTCGAGTCGCGCCACCGCATCCGCCTCTCGCCGCCGTTGATCGAGATCCTCGACCGCGGCCACCGCATCACGCCCGAGCAGCACGCGCGCGCGCGTGACAAGCGCGAGCACTACCGCCAATGGCTCGACGCGATGTTCGACCGCTTCGACGCGATCGTGACGCTGCCTGCGACCGGCGAGGCGCCCGAAGGGCTGTCGAGCACCGGCGACGCCACCTTCAACTCGCTCTGGACCCAGGCGGGGCTGCCCGCGGTGACGATCCCGTCGGGCCGCGGCCCGAAGGGGCTGCCGCTCGGGCTGCAGGTCGTCGGGCGCTATCGCGCCGACGAGCGCGCGCTGCAGGTCGCGGCCTGGTGCGAGGCCATGCTCGGCGTCGACCTGGGGCTCGCGGGCGGGACCTGAACCCACTTCACGGTGGCGCTCACGACGAGGAAATCGAGCACGCAGTAGAAGGCGCCCGCCGCCAGCGGCGGATTATCGGCGGTGAGCCCGATCCACGGCACGCTCGGCGCCCACGCCCAGTTGCCGATCCACGTGCCGTAGAGCTCCAGCGCCAGCGAGAGCACGAACATGGTCGCGTACAGGCGCCGCGCCGGCGAGAGCCACAGGCACGCGAGGAAGAACGCGTAGAGCACCGGCCCCAGCGTGTCGGTTCCGTTCCAGGCGAACAGGGCGACGAGCGGCGCGGCGAGCGCGGCGACCCACCACTCGCCGCGCTCCGGGATATGCGCCGCGATCTGCATGCCGAGGAAGAAGAGCAGCACGTGGCCCGGCGGCACGAACAGCGGGATGTTGCCGAGCCGGTACTCGTAGAGCCCCCAGACCAGCGACAGGAAGAGCTCGCCCGCGGTGGCGAATAGCAGGCACGCCATGAGCGCGGGACGCTCGCGCTCGGGGCGACGGTGCCAGAGGGCCACGAACAGCATCCATGTCGCGGCGCTCGCCAGGAGCTGGCCGTGGAGCGGACCCCAGTGCTGGTCCACCAGCAGCCCCCCGACGAGGGTGGCGACGATCAGAAGGTTCATGGACCGGGATCTTCCCATGATCCGTCCGGCGGGGCGTTCTTCAGGTGCCATTTCACCCACGGGCCTCAGAGTGGGAGTAACCGAAAATGGAGACCCTCGCCATGAACCGCATCGCCACTGCCGTCTTCGCGCTCGCCGCCATCCCCGCCATCGCCGCGATCGCCCCCGACGACTCGCGCCGCCTCTCCTCGAAGTACTCCGAATGGGCCGGAGGCAAGTCCAACGCCGACAACATCGTCACCGGGCTGCAGAACGGCACATCCGTGATGCTGGTCACGCAGGGCTCGGACAACACGCGCAGCCTCGCCGGCTTCACGCCGCCCGCGGCGATGGGCGCCGAGCAGGTCGAGGCGGCGCTCGCCAAGGCGCGCTCGACGCTCGCGTCGATGGGCATCCGCCGCCCGAGCGCAGACCAGATCCAGGCCGCGTTGATCGGCGGCGACGTGACGCTCGCCGACGGGCGCACGCGCGCCGTGCAGGGCTCGGTCACTCCGCTGCCCGATACGGTCGCGACCCGCTAGCGACTCGCAGGCAACCGCTCCGGCCGGGGAGCCGGCGCGGCGCCTTTCGCCTATAGTCCCGCGGGTGGAGAACGCGCCCCCCCGGATAGGCATCGACCTCGGCGGATCGAAGATCGAGCTCGCGGCGCTGGACGCCGCGGGCGCATTCGTCCTTCGCCGGCGCCTGCCCACGCCCGCCGGCGACTACGAGGCCACCGTCGAGGCGGTGGGGAGCCTGGTCGACGCCGCCGAGCGCGAGCTGGGCGAGCGCGCGAGCGTCGGTATCGCCACGCCTGGCGCGCTGTCGCTGGCAACGGGCCGCGTGAAGAACGCCAATTCCACCTGCCTCAATGGCCGCGCGCTCAAGCAGGATCTCGAGCGCCGCCTCGGGCGCGAGGTGCGGCTCGCGAACGATGCCAACTGCTTCGCGCTGTCCGAGGCGATCGACGGGGCCGCGCGCGGCGCGCGCGTCGTGTTCGGGGTGATCCTCGGCACCGGGGTGGGAGGCGGCATCGTCGTCGACCGCCGCGTGCTCGAAGGCTCCAACGCGATCGCGGGCGAGTGGGGGCACAACGCGCTTCCCGCGCCGCAGCCGCACGACATGCCGTTGCCGCCCTGCTACTGCGGCCGCAGCGGGTGTGTCGAGACGTATCTTTCCGGCCCGGGCCTCGCCGCCGACCACGCGCGCGCGGCCGGCGAGCGCCTCGCGTCCGAGGAGATCGTCGCGCGCGGCGAGGCGGGCGATGCGGCATGCGCGGCGACCCTCGCGCGCTACGAAGAGCGGCTCGCGCGCGCGCTCGCCTCGGTGGTGAACGTGCTCGATCCCGACGCCATCGTGCTGGGCGGCGGCCTCTCGAACGTGGCGCGGCTCTACGGCGGCGTCCCGCGCCTGTGGGGCGCGCACGTGTTCTCGGACGAAGTGCGCACGCGCCTGCTCCCGCCCGTGCACGGCGATTCCTCCGGGGTGCGCGGCGCGGCGTGGCTGTGGGAGGACGCCGCGCGCCCGGGCGGCGCGCCGCGCGGCCCGGTCACGCTACGCGAGATCACCGCGGAGAACATCGACTGGGTCGGCGAGGTGCGCGTGGAGGGCGAGCAGCGCTTCCACGTGGCGAGCCTCGCCAAGACGTTCTGGCAGGCCAAGGGCCGCGACGACCTCTGGATTCGCGCCGTCTACGCGGGCGACGATCCCGTGGGCTTCGTCTGCGTGCGCGAGCGCGGGGAGGAGGACTACATCGCGCGGCTCATGGTGGATTTCCGCCACCAGGGGCGCGGCTACGGCAAGGAGGCGATCCGGCTCCTGATCGAGCGCGCGCGGTCGCGTCCCGGCTGCAACCGCGTGACGCTGTCGCACGTACCGTCCAATGCAGCGGTCGCGAGTCTCTACGAGCGCTTCGGCTTCCGCCATACGGGGGTGGTCGACGAGGACGGCGAGGTCGAGATGCGCCTCGATCTCGCGTAATGCCGTGGAGCGCGCGCCGACTCATCCGCACACCATCCTGGAGAAATGCCGCATGAAACGCCTCGCCCTGCTTTCCGCGCTCATCCTCGCCTCGGGCCTCGGCATCGCCCAGACGACGAAGGTGCAGGTGCCGCCTGGTCACGCCGTGGCGACCTTCGCGGGCGGCTGCTTCTGGTGCATGGAGCCGCCGTACGACAAGCTTCCGGGCGTGGCGGCGACGATCTCGGGCTACATCGGCGGGCGCACCGTGAATCCCACCTACCAGGACATCTCCACCGGCGGCACCGGCCACACCGAGGCGGTGCAGGTGATCTACGACCCGAAGAAGGTGAGCTACGAGAAGCTGCTCGAGGTGTACTGGGTGAACGTCGATCCTACGGTGAAGGATCGGCAGTTCTGCGACGCGGGCACGCAGTACAGGCCGGAGATCTTCTATCACGACGACGCCCAGCGGAAAGCGGCCGAGGCGTCGAAGGCGGCGATCGAGAAATCGAAGCCCTTCAAGGAGCCGATCGTGGTCCCCGTCACCGCGGCGACGACGTTCTATCCCGCCGAGGACTACCACCAGGACTACTACACGAAGAACCCGATCCGCTACAACTACTACCGTACCGGCTGCCGCCGCGATGCACGGTTGAAGGAGCTGTGGGGTGAACGAGCCGGTAAGTAGCAGGCTCGTTCGGGGTCGGACCCTGGTGTACGCTTTTGCCTGGTTCAGGGTCCGACCCCGGTTCTTGCCCAATTCATGAAAGCCGCCGCGTTCACCCCCGTCGCACTCGCCGATGCGCTCGCGCGCCTCGGCTCCATGCCGTCCTTCCTCGCCGGCGCGCTCGCCTCGGTGCCGCGCGGGGACCTCGCCCGCCAGCCCGCGGCGGGGGAATTCTCGCTCGTGGAGCACGCCTGCCACCTGCGCGACCTCGAGCGCGAGGGCTACCTGGTGCGTGCGCGCCGCATGATCGCCGAGAGCGCGCCGGCGCTGGAGCCCTTCGACGGCGCCGCCGTTGCCGCCGCGCGCGACTACCCGCGCCAGGATGCGTTCGCGGCGGCGCGCGAGTTCGCCGCCGCGCGCGCGGAGCTGCTCGCCCTGATCGCGCCGCTTGCTCCCGCCCAGCTCGCGCGCGAGGGCACCTTCGGGGAGCGGCGCGTGTGCTTCGCCGACGTGGTCGCGATGATGGTCGAGCACGATCGCGGGCACCGCGAGGAGATCGAGCGGCTGCTCGCCGGACTGGAGGGATAGCGATGGAGATGAAACGGCTGAACGCCTCGGGCCTGAAGGCCGCGGGTTACGACGAGCGCGACCGCAAGCTCGTGATCGAGATGACCACCGGCACTTTCGAGTACGCGAACGTTTCGCCCGAGATCTACCGCCGCCTCATGTCCTCGCCCTCGCCGGCGAGCTACTTCAAGGACGCGATCGAGGAGGAGTTCACGCCTCGCCGGATAAAATAATGGGGTCAGGTTAGATTTCGAACCTGTCCCCTTTTCGGCGCC
>Ga0307505_10003105_pt1 | contig 10715 bp, 12 predicted proteins | sample 23_S_MG_FD_202183 | JGI IMG/M metagenome (GOLD analysis project Ga0307505, IMG submission 202183) | Soil microbial communities from Populus trichocarpa stands in riparian zone in the Pacific Northwest, United States - 23_S | ecosystem: Environmental > Terrestrial > Soil > Riparian zone > Trees... | reverse complement strand
GCGAAATCGGCGCGGGGAAATTGCGCGATCTCTACCGGCTGCTCGATGAAGTGATCGGCAAGGCGCCCGTGCGCTAACTGTCGTTTCGGGGCGCGCGGGCAACGAATAGACCTGTCATGGCCGGCTTGTCCCGGCCATCCACGTCTTGAAATCATTCTGAACCTGAAGACGTGGATGCCCGCGACAAGCGCGGGCATGACGTGAGTGGTACGAATTTCGACGGCTTGTCTCGCTCGCGTCCCGGAATGACGAAGCGACCGCTCACCCCTCCGCGCGCGCGTGCGTGCGGGCGATGCCGAGCGCGAGAATCCGGTTGATCAGCTTGCGGTAGCTGAGGCCGTCATGCTTCGCGGCCGCCGCGAACTCCTCGGATTTGGCGATTTCCGGATTGGGATTGGCCTCAAGGAAATAGGGCGTGCCGTCGGCCGCGAGCCGGAAATCGATGCGGCAATAGCCGTCGAGTTCGAGCGTGCGGCAGATGCGCTTCGCGTAGCGCTCGATCTTGGCCTGCAGTTCGGGCGAAAGATCCTTCGCCGGGCCGTGCTCGACGCCGATCCGCTTCTGGTATTTCGTATCCACCTTCACGCGCTCGGTCGCGATCATGAGCGAGCGCTCGGCCATGTCGGTGAAGCGCAGCTCCCACACCGGCAGCACGCGCAGCCGCTCGTTCCCCAGCACGCCCACATAGATTTCGCGCCCGTCGATAAACTGTTCGACGATCGCGGCGGTGCCGATGCGCTCGTGGATATAGGTGATGCGTTCGGCGAGCTTCTCGTCGCTGTTGACGACCGACGCCTGCGCGATGCCGAACGAGGAATCCTCGGTCAGGCTTTTCACGATCAGCGGGAAGCCGAGCCGCTTCGGCCGCTTCGCCTTCTTCCCGATCGGAAACACCGCGAAATCCGGCACCGGGATGCGGTGATAGTGCAGGAGCTTCTTCGACAGGTCCTTGCCGCGCGCGAGCACGAGCCCGCGCGGATTGCAGCCGGTATAGGGAACGCGCAGGAGCTCGAGGTAGCTCGCGACGTTCTGGTCGTAGGTCACCTCGCCCTGGAATTCCTCGAGCAGGTTGAACACGACGTGCGGCTTGAAATTGTCGATCGCCTCGCGGATCGGCCTGAGCTCCTCGGCGACGCCGAGCGGCATCACTTCGTGGCCGGCCGCGCGCAGCGTGCTGACGACGTCGAATTCCGTGCGCCACTTGTCGCTTTCGGACTCCGGCACACCCTTGAGGGAGTCCGGTGGAACGAGGTCGCGATCGAGGATGACGAGGACGCGGCGCTTCACAATGCGAGCCATTGCCGCCGCGAGGGACTGTAAAGCGAGTGCACCGTCTTCGCGGTCAGAAGCACGGTGAAGTCGAAACGGAGTGTGCGCTCCGGCCCGTAGGCGCGGAGATCGAGTTCGCGGCAGCGCGCCATGATGTCGTCGAGCACGGCGTCGAGCGTCAGTTGGTACTCGCCCGTCCACGTGGAAACCGTCTGCCGGATGAAGCGGCGGTTGTGGCGGATGAAACTCGTCGCCGTCGGCGCGCGCCGGTGGCGCGGATTGTCGGAGAAGATCCGGCGCAGCTCGCGGTCGTAGGTCGTCGGCGCCCCGACGGAATAGTGCTTGAGCTTGTTCTTGTAGTGCTCCTCCAGCGTCGTCGTCAGCCGGTGCAGCGGATCGACCTGGAAGCGGCGCATGCCGAACGGCCGCTTGCCCGCGATCTCGTTCATCAGTTCGTCGACATATTCGAGCTTCTTCATCGCCGGCCAACCGGCGTAGCGCTTGCGCCAGTCCGAGCGCGGCGTGAGCCACACCGCGAACGTCTCGGCAAAGTCCTCGGCGGGGTGTGCCTGCGCATACCAGAGCCGCAGGTGCTGCACGAAATTCCGGCTCGCCGGGTTCGGCTTGTAGTAGTTCGGGTAGCGTTTCGAAGACGGGCCGAACAGTTTCTGCCAGCGGCGGCGCCGGTTCAGCCGGTAGGCGTTCTGCACCACGTGCCCCATCTCGTGGCGCATGATGCGCATGCATTCCCAGGTAGGGCCGCCTTCCACTTCTTTGATCTTGTGGCGCTCGAGCCGCATGAGGCGCGGATGCGCGAGATAGAACGGGATCGCGAAGCCGGGTGTCTCGTCCGGGCTGAACCACTCGTCCGAAAGCCAGACGTGCGGGCGCACGCGGATGTCGCGCTCGTCGAGCTCGTCGAACAGGTCCTTCAGCCGTCGCCGGAGCCAGGGCGTACCCTCGACCGTGACGCCAAGATCCTTGAACCGGAGCTTGAGGAGCTTCGTATCGGGCAGTTTCGCCCAGGCAAACCTTCGCGCCATCGCCAAACCGGCTTCCGTGCCCGTGAAATCGTCCTGATTAAACGCGGCAGAACCTAACGCATAGACAACGCGAGGAGGAGGGAGAGGGTTGCGGAGGCGTTAACGGCCGCAAGAAACGCTTAATTTCGCCATGGCCGAACCCCATCAATTCCGCGGGGCGCGGGATTGGCGGAGTAAGCGTATGCGTGAGGGGACGACGGAAAAATCGAGAGTTGAAAAAGAGACGGTTCGGGCGCTCCTGGTGGCGAATGGCGCGGGCGCCGTAGCCATGCTGGCGCTGCTGCCGGCCGTGCTCGACAGGATCGGCTATCAGCCGCTCGCACGGGGACTGCTGTTCGGCCTGCTGGTGATGATGCTCGGCGTCGTTCTGGCGATCGCGCACAATCACCTGCGCGGCCGCATCGCGCCGGCAATCGAGCCGCAGCCGGCGCGTCCGCAGCAATCGAACATGAGTTCGCAGCAGCACAATCCGGGCCAACACAATCCGGGCTCGCAGCAGCACAATCTCGGTCAGCAGGGAATGCGGCCTCCGGCCGTGGTTGAGACGAAGGCGCCCACCTCCCGGCTGAATCTGGCGAGCACCGTGTGCATGTGGCTCTCGGTCGTCGCGTTCCTGGGCGCCGGGACCTTCGTCGCAATGAGTGGCCTGCAGACGCTCGACGGATTTCAGAACCGCGGCGCCTCGCAGCCGACGGCAACCGTCGGCGATCCGAAGGCGAAAGGAAAATCCAAGTAGTATCCTTGCACTGTTCTGAATAGCTAGTTTGAAGGCTCAGGGGTTAGCGCCTTAATAGCGAAGAAAAGCGCAGTGCCGGAGAGTGCTTCCAGAAGTGTTTCCATGGCGGATTCCGGAATAGTTGAATGAAGAATTTGGTCGCCTTAAGGATATAGCCAAGGACGATCAGCCCCGACCGACTGAAATGCAGACGAACGCTCAGATAGGGGCATGACATGACAGTGCATAACGATAAGGAAGAATTGTTGGATGCGCTTCACGCAATGCGTAGCAGCCCTGGAAAACGTCTCGCTTGAATGTTGCGATGGAGTTGCGATGCGATGGCGTGTTTCGGTAGGAGGCCCCTCTTCAGATCTTGTTGCAGGGTGGGACAAGCCTTTGAACCGCTCCAGTCGTCCGAGGCGAGCAGATTTATAATCAGCCATTAGCAAAGCGATGCATTTAGCACCGTCGGGAGCGCGGATCGCGCGGCGGCCATGATCCGGCTTGCTGCGCTACTAAGAACCGCTCAATCGTCTCGTTGAACAGCCACGGCTCCTCCAGATTGAGCGTATGTCCGGTCTTCGGAAACATTGCGAGACCCGACGTCTGAATTGTTTTTTTGAGATAAAGGCTTGATTCGAGACACGCATCGTCCTCATCACCGACGATAATTAGAGTCGGCAATGCGATCTGCTTTATCTCTTTCTCGAAAGCCCCGAGCGGCGGACGGCGACCTTGGAAAATGCGCATCGTGAACGCGGACCCGGTCGCGTCGTGCTTCGTGAGTGCGTCGTAGAACTGACGAAAGCTCTTCGTGTCCTTCGTCAGGAATGGGATTCTACCGGGACCCATACCCACAATTCTAGCGATGGCTTCGGGTCCTTCCTTTTCGAAGGCGTCTGCGTGGTTATTGCACTGATCGCGAAACGCGTTTAAGCGGGCTGGTTCGAAACCCGAACCTAGGCCAGCGAGAGTAAGCGAAATCACTCGCGACGGAGCTTGCATTCCAACTTGCAGCGACGAATACGCGCCCATCGAAAGGCCGACAAAATGGGCCGCTTCGATTCGTTGGTGATCAAGGATGGCGATCGCGTCATCTCGAAAGCGCTCGTAAGTGTAAGCATCTTCACTAGTTGGAATTTGCGACGGTAGGAAGCCGCGCGCCGAGTAGGTGATGCAGCGATGAGCGCCACAGAAATGGCGTACCTGTGGTTCCCAGCTCGCGTAATCGGCAGCGAACTCATGCAAGAAGATGATCGGTGTGCCACTACCGAATGCCTCGAAATAAAGGCGCACACCATCGCTCGTGTCTGCGTAGGGCATGGTAGCGCACTAGTTCGCGGAGCCGAGGCGAGCCTTCATGAAATTCAGTAGCGGTGCCCCCACGCGTTCGGGTGCCTCGATGAGTACGTTGTGCTTTAGCCCCTTCAGGACCACGAGTTCCGAATTCTTCAGGGCCCGAGCAATTTGCTCATTCAAGCGCGGGCTGCACCCACCATCCAGCTCTCCGGTCAGCACAAGCGAAGGCGCTTCGATCTCGTGCAGCCAGGGGCCCATCTCCGTTTCTGCATAGATGTGAAAGACGTTCAGAAATACTTCCAATGGTGTCTCGACAATCTGCTTCTTACGATGCGCGACCTTGTCCGGATGTTTTGCCTGGAATTCATCGGTGAACCAGCGATTGACAAGTGTATCCAGCATCGCTTGGACACTCGTGTCCTCCATCGCCTTGACCACGCCCTTTACCTTAGAGCTGTCGTCGGCAGTACGGAATGCCGCGGTCGAGAACAGTCCGAGCGCTGCAACGCGGCTGGGATGGGCGCGTGCGTACGCGGGGCCGATCATGCCGCCCAATGAGTGTCCGATGACGATTGCTCTATCAATACCGAGCTTTGACCGAAGGGCTTCGAGGTCGGCGACAAGGTCGCCGAGTCCGAAGGGAGCTTTGGCAGTTGGCGAGTCCCCGTGACCGCGCAGATCGTAGGCGATACAGGTGAAGTCGTTCCTAAGATACTCGCTGAGGCCGTCCCAGTTCGAACGCCGCGCACCGATTCCATGGACCATGAATAGCGGCGGGCCCTTACCGCTAATCGTGTAAACGCAGTCGACTACGCTCGACACGACTGTTCTCAGTCTGCTTTGACAGCCGCCCTCGGAGCGGCGGTCGTTGAAGCAAGGACACCGGCGGTTGCCCAGTCGTCCTTCGAGACGTCAGTGAAGATCACCTGCACGCTTTGCGGCGTGCCACCGCAGATGCTTACGAAGCTTTCGGTAACGGCCTTTGCGAACTTCTCCTTTTGCTCCCGGTTGCGCCCTCCGAACATTTCAACGTGGATTACCGGCATGTGCCTCTCCTCTTGGACTGTTCGAACTTCCGACGCGATGGAGGAAGTCGCGGCTTGACGCTGCATGGTGTCGACTGTAGCGTCTACAGTAACACTTAAGTCTTGTACAGTGAGGCTAAGACGTCACTTGTTACACAAACCGTATAGTGACTTGGGGGCTGCGTTGCGCGCCGCACGCGCGCGACGTCGCATGACGCTTCGGCAACTCGCTGACGCAACCGATCTATCCGAGAGTTTTCTTTCTCAGCTGGAGCGCGGTCTAACGGACGGGAGCGTCGCTTCGTTGCGGCGCATCGCCGAAGCGCTGAGCGTCAACCTAGCGGATCTGTTCGACAGAAACGGCGCCGCCGCGGCTCGTGTCCTGCGCACATCTGCACGGCCGGCGATCAAGTTCGGCCAACTCGCCGCGAAACAATTGCTGACGCCGAATGTCCCCGACCACTTCGAGATCTTCAGCGTCGAGTTCGAGGTTGGCGGGTCCACGGGTGACCAGCAGTACACGCACGGAGATTCGGACGAGTTCATCCTTGTCCAGTCAGGTTCGGTCAAGCTCGAACTTGCGAAGGATGTGTTCCTGCTCGAGTCAGGAGACTCCATAGTGTTCCGAAGCAGCATTCCGCATCGTGTCGTGAACGTGAGCAGCGCGGCTTCGACCGCGCTTTGGGTTATTTCGCCACCCACTAGGTGAAAGTGCAGTGGGCTGAGGGAAGCTGTGGATTTGGAGAAGTAGAGTGCGTCGCCGTAAACGAGAGTACGCCCAATGAGATTCGATAGTGGTTTGCTCAACCATTGCGGAGATCTGAAAGGCTATCCCCGTATCCACGAGTGGAGCGAGTCGGCGAAGCTGATGGAGAGCCTTGGCTTCACCGCGGTCTGGTGTGCCGAGCACCATTTCTTCTGGGACGGATGGACCAACCCCGTCCCGACAAACCCGCTTCTTTTTGGCGCATTCATTGCCGCGCAGACTACCAAGTTGCGCCTGGCGCAATGCGGCGTGTGCATTCCCGACTGGCATCCAATCCGGGCGGCGGAAGACGCCGCGATGCTCGATCACATGAGCCAGGGCAGGCTCGAATTCGGAGCGTTGCGCGGCTCGAACACGCGCGTGAACGGAAACTTCAATCCAAACGCCGACCGTCGCAATCAGAAAGCCAGCCAGGCACTGTACTGGGAGACGCTCGACATTATCCAGCTCGCCTGGAAGGGAGAACCGTTTAGTTACGAAGGTCAGTTCTACAAATTTCCATTCCCCGGCTGGCGGGACGAGAAGACCCCAAGAGACCGACTCGATCCGCGTTTCTTCACGCCGGAAGGCGAGCTAATCAACCTGCAGGTTGTACCGTCGCCGTACCAGAAGCCGCGGCCTCCGATCTGGGTGATGGCGGAGTCGACGTCATCGAACGCGGAGGCAGCTCGCCGCGGATTGGGTACCTTGTCGTACGCGCAATCCTTCGAGCAGACGCGCGCGGCAATGTCTGCCTACCGCGAGGCGCGCTTCGGATCCCCCGCGCCTAACAAGGACGAGCAGCTCGCGATTATGCGGCCGATCTACGTCGCACCGACTCAGGCGGCAGCCGAAGCGGTGATGCGGCCGGCGATCAACGAACTAATGGCCTATGGTGTTCGCGCCGACCAGAACCGAGCGAACGCTCGCCGCGGGTTTCTCGCTAAGGACGAGCATTTGGACGAGCGCGACCTCGAGTGCGATTGGTTCGATTACCTGGTAAAGCGCAACCACGTTCACGTCGGCACACCGGAGTACGTCACCGAGCGGCTCAAGAGATTCGAGAAGGAGCTGGGCCTCCGGCATTTTGTCCTGCACTGGGCCGTGCCCCGGGTGACGTTCGACGAATACAAGAGCAGCCTGAAGCTGTTCGCCGACAAAGTTATGCCGAACTTCTGATGCCGTCAGGAGCGGAAGAGATGAGCGCCTCAGTAAAGCAGGAAGCGGCCCGTATCGTTATTCAGTCCCTCAAGGAAGTTGCGGGGGTGCCGATCAATCACAGTCAAGGACACGAGCACGATCAGGGGATGGTTCAACGCGTGGTCAGCAAGGCGGTCAACGGCAGCCCCGACATCCTGGCGACTGTATTCAGCATGACGCCCAATCAATATCACCCGCTGCATGCGCACCCCGATCTTGGGGAATTGTACTTCATTCTCGAAGGCGCCTGCGAAGTGCGCGTCGGCGACCAGTTGAAGTGGGTCGAGGCGCAGACCGCGATCTATGTCCCACGTGGAGCGCCGCATAGCCTGCGCACCAAATCGGAGAGCGTGAAGTTCCTGCTCGTCTTTCCCGAAGGAGATCGAAGCAAGATCGGCAAGGTCTGGGTCAAGGAAGACGACGACAAATTCTCAAACACAGCATGAGGTGGACTATGCAATCGCAAACGCGGGAAAACTTATTGGGTCGCTATCGGGGCGGCGTACTGGTCGCGATGACGATCGGTATATTGGCCTGGATCGCCACGCCGTCTTCGCCGGTGGCTCAGGAGCTCAACAAGTTGTTGCCTGACAACATCCGGAGCGCGGGAGAAATCCACGTTGCGTCGAATTCCGCGTATCCGCCGTTCGCGTTCAAGAACGAGGGGGGCGACGCGTCCGGCGTGGAATCCGCGCTGATCCGGGCGACCGCTGAAAAGCTCGGCATCAAGGTGAAGTTCACCTCGATCGACTTCCCCAGCATCCTGCCAGGTGTAACCGCCGGACGCTTCGACGTCGGTTCGGGAGGCTTCAACAACACTGAGGAGCGGCGCAAGGTCGTCGAGTTCGTCAATTATGCGAACGCCGGCTCCGGTATCATCGTGCAGAAAGGCAACCCCGCGAAGATTTCAACCACCGACCTGTGTGGAAAGACCATCGCCGCTTCCGAAGGCTCCGCGCAGCGGACGAACCTCGGCACTCTCAGCGACCGCTGTGCGTCGCAGGGGAAGCCCGCGATCGAGATGCCGACGCTCAAGGGGACGCCGGCGATGGTTGTCGCGCTCAAATCCGGACGAGTCCAGGGCGTGTATATTGATAAGGCCGTCGGCGGCTACCTGGCCGGGCGAGATGACACCGTCGAGGCGCTACCGGGACTGGTGGAAAATCCCGGTGGCAGCCCTGTAGTCATGGGCATCCTGGTCAAGAAGGGCGATATGCAGTTGACCAAGGCCCTGCAGGCGGGTTTGAACGCCGCCATCAAGGACGGCACCTATGACAAAATCCTAAAAGAGTGGAATCTTGCGGACGAGATGAAACTCAAAGAGGCCACCGTAAACTAGACCATCAGAGACTTACCGGAAGTCGCGGAGTTCCACGGATGCAAAACATCACGTTCCGCGAGCGCACGCCGCCCGCGGCGGAAGCCAGTACTGGGACGAAAGTCCTCGAGCCCGTGTCGAGCGCGGAGCCGGCGCCTTCCGTCCGCCTGGCAAAGAATTACGGTTTCGAGTCCGCGGTCGGCGCTGTCGTCGTCATTATCCTAACGGGCGCGTTGCTCGTTAGCGCGTTGACGAACCCCGCGTTCGGTTGGAGTGTGTTCGCCGAGTACTTCTTTAGCGAGCCAATCCTTCGCGGCGTGGTCTGGACCTTGATCTTGACCGCAATCTCCATGTTCGTGGCAGTCGCGCTCGGGACACTCCTTGCCATCATGCGGATGTCCGCAAATCCGATCCTGCGCGCCTATTCGATCATGTTCTGCTGGTTCTTTCGCGGCATCCCCGTGCTCGTGCAGTTGATCTTCTGGTACAACTTCGCGCTTCTCTTTTCGTATATCGGCCCGTTCCAGACCAACGACGTCGTGACACCCTTCATCGCCGCGATCCTTGGTCTCGGCCTGAGCATGGCTGCGTACATGGCTGAGGTCGTACGCGGCGGAATCCTGTCGGTTGGCGCCGGCCAGGTCGAGGCGATCCGCTCGCTCGGTATGACGCGGGCGCAGGGACTTCGCCGCGTCATCCTACCTCAGGCGATGCGTGTGCTGCTTCCCCCGATGGGGAATGAGCTGATCGCCCTCCTGAAGTGGACGTCGCTTGCAAGCGTGATCGCGGTGTCGGAGGTAATGCACGAGTCGAGCCTCATCTACAGCCGGAATTTCCAAGTGATCCCGCTGCTGCTCGTCGCCGCGATGTGGTATCTGCTGGTCACTACCGTATTCAGCGTTGGGCAGCGTTATCTCGAGCGTCACTTCGGGAAGGGTGGGCACTGAAATGCATGCCGCTTCCGCCGCACCGACGCCGATGGTGGAGATGCGCCGCGTTACCAAGCGGTTCGGTGAGACGACCGTACTGCAGGACATATCACTGACTTTTCCCGAGGGCAGTGCAACCGCGATCATTGGCCCATCGGGCTCTGGCAAGACCACGGTCATCCGCTGCATCAATCACCTGCTCCCGATCGACTCCGGCACGATTACGATCTCGGGAGAGCTGCTCGGCTACCGGCGCGGAAAGAACGGCGAGCTGGTTGAGCTCACGGAACGGCAGTTTTGCAGGGAGCGGGCTAGCATCGGCATGGTCTTCCAGCACTTCAACCTGTTCCACAACTTAACCGTGCTGGGGAATGTCATGGAGGCGCCGATTACCGTGCAGCGTGTTCCGCGGGAAGAGGCGCGGAAGAGGGCGCTCGAGGTTCTCAAGCGGGTTGGTATGAGTGGGCGCGAAGAGTCCTATCCGTCACAATTGTCGGGTGGCCAGCAGCAACGCGTGGCGATTGCCCGTGCGCTGGCGATGAATCCGAAGCTCATGCTGTTCGACGAGCCGACATCTATGCTCGATGCTGAGCTCGTCGGCGAGGTGCTGTTCGTAGTCCGCGACCTCGCGAAATCGGGCATGACCATCATCATCGTCACCCACGAGCTGGTTTTCGCGAACGAGGCCTGCAATCGGCTCGTGTTTATGGACGGCGGCCGGGTGTTGGAGACAGGCACGCCGCAGGAGGTGCTGAGATCGCCGAGGCACGAACGAACTAAAGAGTTCTTGAAGCGCATCGGCTGACCAATTTAGGAGTGCCGCAGCTCAGTGATCGCGCGGCTAGTAACCGGAATCCCAGACCGACGATGGCTCCGGTCGCAAGCCTTTGAGGCGATGGAGCGGGCAGTACACCTCGCGTCGGTGAGGTTCGAAGCGACAGGCTCCACGATCGGATAGCAATTCTATTCGTTTCGCGGACCGGGACGCATATTGCGCCCGCCACCTGTGATCAGCCAATGGCCCCGACCAGCATCCGCAACAGACCGGCGACTTGGCATGAAGGATTGAAGGAGCCATCATGGTATTGCAAATTCACATGCTAGCCGCCACTGGTGGTCTTGCAGATATTGCAAAGCTTGCTTGGGCAGCGGCTCGGCAAAAAAAAGGC
>Ga0307505_10003104_pt1 | contig 10716 bp, 8 predicted proteins | sample 23_S_MG_FD_202183 | JGI IMG/M metagenome (GOLD analysis project Ga0307505, IMG submission 202183) | Soil microbial communities from Populus trichocarpa stands in riparian zone in the Pacific Northwest, United States - 23_S | ecosystem: Environmental > Terrestrial > Soil > Riparian zone > Trees... | reverse complement strand
GCCCGCACCGTCGGCAGCCGCTCCGGCACCTGCAGCGCCACGCGCTGCAGCCCCGGCTCCCGCGCCCTCCACGGCGTCGGGCGGCAGCTACACGGTGGTGTCCGGCGACACGCTGGGCAAGATCGCCAACGCAAACCGCAGCGGAGCTTCGCTGGACCAGATGCTGGTGGCGCTGTTCCGCGCCAATCCGCAGGCCTTCATCAACAACAACATGAACCTGCTGCGCTCCGGCGCGCAGCTGACGATCCCGTCGGATGCCGAAGCCGCGGGACTGACGCAGGCCGATGCGCGCCGCGAATTCGTCGCGCAGAGCGCCGACTTCGCTGCGTATCGCAGCCGTCTCGCGCAGGCGGCCGGCACGGCACCGGTGGCCGCGGCGCCGTCCGCCGCAGCCGGCGGCGGCCGCGTGACGACCCAGGTCGAGGACAAGAGCGCCGCTGCCACTGCGGGCGGCGATCAGCTGAAGATCGCGCGTGTCGATGACAAGGCCGCTGCTTCCGCAGCCAAGGGCGACGAAGCCGCCGCCAAGGCCCGCGCGATGCGCGAGGAGCAGGAGCGCGCCGAGCAACTGAAGAAGACCAACGAAGCGATCCAGAAGGCGCTGGAAGTCCAGAGCAAGGCCGGCGCCGCCGCGCAGAAGGGCGCCGAGAAGGGCGCGACTGAGGCCACACCTGCGCCGATGGCCGCAGCACCGGCGCCCGCGCCGGCTGCTGCTGCACCCGTTGAGCCGCCGAAGGCTGAAACCCCGCCCGCACCGGCGCCTGCGCCCGTGCCACCTCCGGTCGCCAAGAAGGCCGCGCCTCCGCCGCCGGCCGAGGAGCCCAGCTTCTTCAGCGACCTGCTGGGCAATACCACGACGCAACTCGGCCTGGCCGGCATCGTCGCACTGCTTGCCGGCCTGTTCGGCTGGAGCTGGTACCGCAAGCGCAGGTCCGAGGGCAGCGACAAGTTCAAGGATACGGGCGAAGGTATGCAGGCCAATTCGCTGTTCGGCGCCACCGGCGGCCAGAGCGTGGACACCGGCACGTCGACCTTCAACTCCAGTTTCATCCCGGCGGCGTCGCAGCTCGATTCCAACGAAGTCGATCCGGTAGCCGAAGCCGACGTCTACATCGCCTACGGCCGCGAGGAGCAGGCCGAGGACATCCTGAAGGAAGCGCTGCGCATGCAGCCCGACCGTCACGCGGTGCGCGTGAAGCTGCTGGAGATCTATTCGCGGCGCGGCGACAAGGCGGCGTTCATGACGCTGGCCGACGACCTGCGCGAGCGCACCGGCGGCGCCGGCGAGGACTGGGAAAAGGCGATGCGCCTGGGCCATGCGGTGGATCCGAACAACCCGCTGTTCGCCGGCGCCGGCCCGGACACGCAGGGTCGCGGCCCGACCACCGGCTTCCGTCTGGATCCGAACACGCGCGGCCGTGGCCCGTCCACGCTGGGCGGCGGTCCCACTACCGGCATGGACCTGGGCGGCCTGCGCGGCGCCGATTCCGTGCTGCAGGCTGGCAGCAGCGCGCCGCCGCTGACCAAGATGGTCGTGGATACGCGCATGACCGGCGCCGATACGACGATGTCGGCAGGCGACACCAAGATGCCGGCCGACACCAAACTGTCCGGCCCGACGACGACCTCCGCGCCCACCACGCAGTTCCACGCGACGCTGCCGGGCGGCCAGCCCGCGCAGGTGCCTGCTGCCGCGCCGGCTGCCGCCGCCGCGCCCGACTTCTCTTCGCTGGACTTCGACCTGGGTCCGACGAAGATGAATCTCGAGCCGCCGACCAAGATGCCGACGCTGGACACGCCGACCAGCGGTCCCAGGGCCACGGAGGTGGACTTCGGCTTCAAGCCCACCGCGCCGGTGGGCCGTGTCGAGCCGCCGGCGCTCGCGGATCTGGACATGTCGCTGCCCGACACCAGGCCGCTGCAGCCGACGGCTACCGGCATCGGCCAGATTCCGGATCTGGACCTGAACATCCCGCCGCCGACGCGCATGCCCACGCCGTCGACGGCCGCCGTGGTGGAGGCGCTGTCGCGCCCCACCGTGGTCGGCAAGAAGCAGCCTGTCACCGCCGATCTGGGCGGCCTGCCGGACGAGCAGGCGCAGCGCCTGACGGCCAACACCGACCAGGCCACCGTGCCGCTGATCGATTTCGACCTGTCCGCCGTCAGCCTGAACCCGACGACGAAGCGTGGCGAGACCGAGCCGGGCAGCGCGCTGGCTCAGCAGATGGCCACCAAGCTGGATCTGGCGCGCGGCTACATCGACCTCGGCGTGAAGGACGGCGCACGCGAACTGCTGGACGAAGTGATGCGCGACGGCACGCGCGAGCAGCGCCAGGCCGCGGTGGACCTGATCAAGCAGATAGAAAGCTGACCTCGGTCGCAGATGGTGCGCCATGACGGCGCGCCGCCTGCGGTCTTCCATTCCCGTGCGCATCGCGCTCGGCATCGAGTACGACGGCGCCGGTTTCAACGGCTGGCAGACGCAGCCCGACGGGCGCTCGGTGCAGGATGCGCTGGAACGGGCGCTCGCCGACATCGCCGGCCGCTCCGTCGCGACGATCTGCGCGGGCCGCACCGACGCCGGCGTGCACGCGCTGGACCAGGTCGTGCATTTCGACACCGACGCCGACCGCCCGCTGACCGCATGGGTGCGCGGCGTCAACCGCTTCCTGCCGCCGGCCGTCGCCGTGCGCTGGGCGCGCGCGGTGCCCGCCTACTTCCACGCGCGCTTCGGTGCGCTGGTCCGCAGCTACGACTACTGGATCCTCAACGACCCCGTGCGCTCGCCGCTGGCGCACGATCGCGCGACGTGGATCTTCCGGCCGCTGGATGCCTCAACGATGCAGCAGGCCGCGCAGCGCCTGGTCGGCACGCACGACTTCACTTCGTTCCGGTCGGCCGAATGCCAGGCGGCGTCGCCGGTGCGCGAGCTGCGCGAACTGGTCGTGCGGCGGCACGGCCGCTGGATCCGGCTGCGCGCGACCGCCAATGCATTCCTGCATCACATGGTGCGCAACATTGCCGGGAGCCTCGTGGACGTGGGGCTGGGCCGTCATCCGCCGGAATGGCTGACCGACGTGCTGACCGCCCGCGACCGCGCGGCAGCGGCGCCGACGCTGGCGGCCGCCGGGCTGTACCTCGCGCGCGTCGAGTACGATCCCCGCTTCGATCTTCCGGCGCCGGGCACGACGCTGCCGCAGGGATTCAATGCGAACGCGGATCAAGATCTGTGGACTGACGCGTGAGGCCGATGTGGTGGCCGCCGCGACCAGCGGCGCCGATGCGGTCGGCTTCAACTGCTACCCGAAGAGCCCGCGCTACGTGATGCCGGCGCGGCTGCGCGTACTGGCGGGCGCCGTCACGCCGTTCGTGACGCCGGTGCTGCTGTTCGTCAACGCGTCAGCGGACCTGGTCGAAGATGCGATCGCCTCCGTTCCCGATGCGATGCTGCAGTTCCACGGCGACGAGCCCGAGGCTGCGTGCAGCCGCTACGGCCGGCCGTACCTGCGCGCGGTGCACATGGCGGAAGGGGTCGATTTGCTAGACTGGCAGGCGCGTTATCCCTCGGCCGTGGCACTGCTGGCCGACACGCCGTCGGCAGCGTCTGGCGTATACGGCGGCTCCGGACGCAGCTTCGACTGGTCGCGCGCCGCCACGCCGCCGGGCATGCTGATCAGGCCGCTGATACTGGCCGGCGGACTGACGGCCGCCAGCGTCGGCGAGGCGATCGCCCGCATCAGGCCTTATGCGGTGGACGTCAGCAGCAGCGTGGAAGAATCGCCCGGCCACAAGAGCGCGGCGCGCATCAACGAGTTCATTGCGGCGGTACGCGCCGCCGACGAAGCCCTCTCCATAACTGCATGAAGCCCTACGACCTTCCGGACGCGCGCGGCCATTTCGGCGACTACGGCGGCATCTTCGTCGCCGAGACGCTGATGCACGCGCTGGCGGAACTGAACGACGCCTACGCGCACTATCGCGAGGACCCGGAGTTCGTCGCCGAGTTCCGCAGCGAACTGAAGCACTACGTCGGCCGCCCCAGCCCCATCTACCACGCGAAGCGCTGGAGCGCGGAGCTGGGCGGCGCACAGATCTACCTGAAGCGCGAAGACCTGAACCACACCGGTGCACACAAGGTGAACAACACGGTCGGCCAGGCGCTGCTTGCGAAGCGCATGGGCAAGCCGCGCGTCATCGCGGAGACCGGCGCGGGCCAGCACGGTGTCGCCACCGCCACGGTGGCCGCGCGCTACGGCATGCAGTGCGTGGTGTACATGGGCAGCGAGGACGTGGCGCGCCAGTCGGCCAACGACTACCGCATGAAGCTGCTGGGCGCCGAGGTGGTGCCGGTGACCAGCGGCTCGCGCACGCTGAAGGACGCGCTGAACGAGGCGATGCGCGACTGGGTGACCAACGTCGAGAACACCTTCTACATCATCGGCACCGTCGCCGGCCCGCATCCTTATCCGATGATGGTGCGCGATTTCAACTCGGTGGTGGGCAAGGAGTGCCTGTGGCAGATGCCGGAGCTCGCCGGCCGCCAGCCCGACGCGGTCATCGCCTGCGTGGGCGGCGGCAGCAACGCGATGGGCATCTTCTACGACTACATCGGGCACGAGAACGTGAAGCTGATCGGCGTGGAAGCCGCCGGCGAGGGGCTCACGACGATGCGCCATGCGGCCAGCCTGCAATGCGGCTCGCCCGGTGTGCTGCACGGCAACCGCACGTATCTGCTGCAGGACGCCGACGGCCAGATCACCGAGACGCATTCGATCTCGGCGGGGCTGGACTACCCGGGGGTGGGGCCCGAGCACGCATGGCTGAAGGACAGCGGCCGCGCGACCTACGTCGGCGCCACCGACGCGGAGGCGCTGCAGGCTTTCCACGACTGCTGCCGCATCGAGGGCATCATCCCGGCACTGGAATCCAGTCACGCGCTCGCCTACGCGTCGAAGCTTGCACCGACGTTGCCGCGCGACCAGATCCTGCTGGTCAACCTGTCGGGGCGCGGCGACAAGGACCTGCACATCGTCGCCAACGCCACCGGCATGACTGTCTGAACCGCGGATCTGATGTCACGCATCGCGCAACGCTTCGCTGAACTGAAGGCCGCCGGCCGCAAGGGGCTGGTGCCGTACATCGCGGCGGGCGATCCGGATCCCGCGCTGACCGTGCCGCTGATGCACGCGCTGGCGCGCGCCGGTGCCGACGTCATCGAGCTGGGCGTGCCGTTTTCGGATCCGATGGCCGACGGGCCTGTCATCCAGCGCGCGACCGAGCGCGCGATCCGCAACGGCGTGGGGCTGCGGCAGGTGCTGGCGATGGTCGAGGCGTTCCGTCGCGACGATGTGGTGACACCCGTCGTGCTGATGGGCTATGCGAATCCCATTGAACACATGGGCATCGATGCGTTCATCGCGGCCGCGCAGGCCGCCGGTGTCGACGGCGTGCTGGTCGTCGACTATCCGCCCGAGGAGTGCGCGCCGTTCGCCGCGCGCATGCGCGCGGCGGGCATCGATCCGATCTTCCTGCTGGCGCCGACCTCCACCGATGAGCGCATCGCGCAGGTCGCGCAACACGCGAGCGGGTATCTGTATTACGTGAGCCTGAAGGGCATCACGGGCGCGGGGCATCTGGACGTCGCAAGCGTTGCGGCGAAGCTGCCGCTGATCCGCCGCCACACCGACGTTCCGGTCGGCGTGGGATTCGGCATCCGCGATGCTGTCAGCGCCGTGGCTGTCGCGCAGGTGGCCGATGCGGTGGTCATCGGTTCGCGGCTGATACAGGAACTGGAGGCGACGCCGCGCGAGAACGCGGTGGCCGCAGTGGAAAAGCTGGTGGCCGGCATACGCGCGGCGCTGGATGGCAGGACTATCAAGGAGGCTGCATGAACATGCAACCGGGAGTCGCGCGATGAGTTGGATCGACAAGATCCTGCCGCCGCGCATCAAGCGCGAGGAAGGGTCGGCGCGCAAGGTCGTGCCCGAAGGGCTGTGGACCAAGTGCCCGAGCTGCGAGGCCGTGCTGTACAGCGCCGAGCTGCAGAAGACGCTGATGGTGTGCCCGAAGTGCGCGCACCATCTGCGCATCGATGCGCGCGCGCGGCTCGACGCGCTGCTCGATGCCGAAGGCCGCTACGAGATCGGCCAGGAGGTGCTGCCGGTCGATGCGCTGAAGTTCCGCGACAGCCGCAAGTACACCGAGCGGCTCGAACAGGCGATGGAAGACACCGGCGAGACCGACGCGCTGATCGTCATGGGCGGCGCGATCCGCACGCTGCCGGTGGTGGTCGCGTGCTTCGAGTTCGACTTCATGGGCGGCTCGATGGGCTCGGTGGTGGGCGAGCGCTTCGTGCGTGGCGTGGAAACCGCGATCGAGCAGAAGGTGCCGTACATCTGCGTGACCGCCACCGGCGGCGCGCGCATGCAGGAGGGGCTGCTGTCGCTGTTCCAGATGGCCAAGACCACGGCGATGATCGCGCGGCTGGCGGAGGCGAAGCTGCCGTTCGTGTCGGTGCTGACCGATCCGACGATGGGCGGCGTGTCCGCGAGCTTCGCGTTCATGGGCGACGTCGTCATCGCCGAACCGAAGGCGCTGATCGGCTTCGCCGGGCCGCGCGTCATCGAGCAGACGGTGCGCGAGAAGCTGCCCGAAGGCTTCCAGCGGGCGGAGTTCCTGCTGACCAAGGGTGGACTCGACATGATCATCGACCGCCGCGAGATGCGCGACCGCATCGCGCAGGTGCTGGCACTGCTGGGGCGGCAGCCGGCGGAGGCGATCGCCTAGCCTGTGGTTTCAATGGATTCCCGCTTGCGCGGGAATGACACCGCAGACTGCAGTCATCCCCGCGGACGCGGGGATCCATCTTCTTTCTCGCCCGCATGACCATGCTGCTCGCCGACTGGCTCGCCCGCCTCGAGCGCCTGCATCCGCAGGCCATCGAGATGGGCCTGGATCGCGTGCGCGCGGTCGCGCAGCGGCTCGACCTGGCGATGCACTGCCCGACGGTGATCGTCGCCGGCACCAACGGCAAAGGTTCCACCTGCGCGATGCTCGCGAGCGTGCTGCGCGCCGCCGGCTACCGCGCGGGCCTGTACACGTCGCCGCATCTGCTCGATTTCAATGAACGCGCACGCATCGACGGTGTTCCCGCTCGCGATGTCGACTTGGTCGCGCAGTTCGAGGCGGTGGAGGCCGCGCGCGGTGGCACGTCGCTCACGTACTTCGAGTTCACGACACTTGCGGTACTGCGCCTGTTCGCTCAGGCCGGGCTGGACGCCGCGGTGCTGGAAGTCGGCCTGGGCGGTCGGCTGGACGCGGTGAACCTCGTCGATGCGGACGTGGCCATCGTCACGTCGGTGGACATCGACCACGTCGACTACCTGGGCGCGACGCGCGACGCGATTGGCTGGGAGAAGGCGCACGTGTACCGCGCGGGCCAGCCGGCGATCTGCTGCGATCCGCAGCCGCCGGCTTCGCTGCTCGATCATGCAGCGGCGATCGGTGCAGACCTGTGGCGCTTCGGCCCCGACTTCAGCTACGAAGGCAGCGCCGAGCAGCGCGGCCAGCAGTGGGCATACGTCGGGCGCAACCTGCGGCGCAGCGGCCTGCCTTATCCGGCATTGCGCGGCACCAACCAGCTGCTCAACGCTGCGGGCGCGCTGGCCGCACTGGAAGCGTTGGGTGAGCGGCTGCCGGTGTCACAGCAAGCGGTGCGCCACGGCCTGTTGACCGTCGAGCTGCCGGCGCGCTTCCAGGTGCTGCCCGGACGGCCCACGGTGATCCTCGACGTCGCACACAACCCGCATGCGGCGGCCGTGCTGGCGGCCAATCTCGACAGCATGGGTTACTTCCCGACGACGCACGCCGTGTTCGGCATGTTGCGCGACAAGGACATCGCCGGTGTCATCCACCGTGTGGTGCCGCACATCGACCACTGGCACGTCGGCGCCACGCACGGGCCGCGCGGCGCTGCTGCAGAAGACGTTGCGCAACTGCTGCGTGCGGCCACCGAGGGCAGCATCCGCCAGCCGTCCATCAGCACTTACGAAAGCGTCGCCGACGCCTGCCGCGCCGCGCTCGAGCACGCGACGCCCGATGATAGAATTCTGGCCTTCGGTTCGTTCCTCACCGTGGCCGACGTGATGCGCGCGCTGCGCGAATCCACCGCAAGGTGTGCGCAACCCGGCGCGCAATCCGAACTGCGCGGCTGAGGACTCCCACTGGAGCGTGGATGTCCCTGGCTTTCTGGCGTCGCAAGCAAGCTTCCGCTGATGCCCCGGCTCCCCGCGACAATCGCGCTGCGCGCGCGCTTCCCGACGACGATTCCGCCCGCGGCACCGCTGCGTCCCTGAGGGCACGCGCCCGCCGCCGGCTGATCGGTGCGGCAGCGCTGCTGCTGCTGGCGGTCGTCGTCGTGCCGATGCTGCTGGATCCGGAGCCCAGGCCGGTGCCGGACAACATCCCCATCGACATTCCCAGCGACAAGACCAAGTTCTCGCCGCGCCTGTCGCTGCCGCCGGTGCCGGCACCCGAAACGACGCCGGTTGCGCCACCGCCGGATATGCCGCCGCCGGACAAGGCGGCGGAGAAGGCCGCCGAGAAAGCGCCGGAGAAAGCGCCGGCGGCTGCAACAAAGGCCGCAGCGCCGGCAGACGCCGCGACTAAAGCTGCACCGCGGGCCTCCGAAGAGGAACGCGCGCGCGCCGCGCTGGAAGGCAAGAGCATTGAAAGGCCTGTGGCGATGGCCAAGGCCGGCACCTTCGCCGTGCAAGCGGCTGCAACCTCCACCGAAGCTTCCGCGCGCGAGCTGTCGGCGCGGCTGAAGAAAGCCGGCCTCGCCACGTACACCGAGCGCGTGGATACGGCGGAAGGTCCGCGCTACCGCGTGCGTGTCGGACCGTATGCCAGCCGCGAAGAGGCCGAGCGCGTGCGCGGCCGCCTGAAGTCGCTGGGCATCAACGGCAACGTCGTCGGCGCATAGCGCGATGGCTGCCGGCCGCCGGATGACCGCCACTTCGACAGCGACTCCATGACGGCCATCCGATGACCGCTATCCAATGACCGCCATCGACTGGGCGCTGGTCGCGGTGCTGGTGCTGTCGGTGCTGCTGGGCGTGGCGCGCGGCGTCGTGCGCGAGATCTTCGCGCTGGCAGGATGGATCGCCGGTGTGCTGCTGGCACTGCGCTTCGCCGAGCCGGTGGGCCATCTGTTGCCCGATGCGCTGCCGGCAGGCGTGCGCACCGCGCTGGCAGCGATCCTCATCGTCGTGGCGATCCTGCTGGCGGCGGCGCTGACGGCCGCATTGCTGCGCGCCGCGCTGAAATCCGCGAAGGTGTCCCTTGAGGATCGGCTGCTAGGCGGCATATTCGGTGTGCTGCGCGCGGCGATCCTGATCGTCGGCGCGGTGCTGCTGGCGGTGGCCGCTGGCATGCCGCGCGAGCCGTGGTGGCACGCATCGGCGCTGTTGCCACCGCTGCAGGCGGGGGTACGATTCGCCACGCCGTTGCTGCCACAGTCCCTCGCGCGGTACGTGGCGCAGAACCAGTCGCATCCTGCCGCGATCAGGGACAAGGGGAACTAGCATGTGCGGAATCGTCGGCGTCGTCGCGACCGGGCCGGTCAACCAGCTGCTGTACGACTCGCTGCAGCTGCTGCAGCACCGCGGCCAGGATGCGGCGGGCATCGCCACCGGAGCCGGCAACACCTTCTCGATGTGGAAGGGCAACGGCATGGTGCGCGAGATCTTCCGCACGCGGAACATGCGCAACCTGGCCGGCAACGCCGGCATCGGGCACGTTCGCTACCCGACGGCCGGCTCGGCCACCAACCCGGAGGAAGCGCAGCCGTTCTACGTGAACGCACCCTTCGGCATCACGCTGGGCCACAACGGCAACCTGACGAACGCCGAGCAGCTGAAGAGCGAGATGTTCCGCATCGACCGGCGGCACATCAACACCACGTCGGACTCCGAGGTGCTGCTGAACGTGCTGGCGCACGAACTGCAGGAGCAGAGCTCCAGCGTCACGCTGGACCCGGCGACGATCTTCCGCGCGGTGGCCGGTCTGCACCGGCGCGTGCGCGGCGCCTATGCGTGCGTCGCGCACATCGCCGGCCACGGCATCCTCGCGTTCCGCGATCCCTACGGCATCCGGCCGCTGTGCTACGGCATCAGCGAGACCGAGGGCGGCACCGAGTACCTGGTCGCCAGCGAATCGGTGGCGCTGGAGGGCCTGGGTTTCAGGTTCGTGCGCGACGTGGGACCAGGCGAAGCTATCTTCATCGACCTCGACGGCAACTTCCACGCGCAGCAGTGCGCGCAGAACGTGTCGCTGAATCCGTGCATCTTCGAGTACGTTTACTTTGCACGGCCGGATTCGGTGATCGACGGCGTCAGCGTGTACGCATCGCGGCTGAAGATGGGCGAGCACCTGGCTGAGAAGGTACGGCGCGAATTCCGCGCCGGCGACATCGACGTCGTGATGCCGATTCCCGACACGTCGCGGCCGGCCGCGATGCAGCTCGCGATGAAGCTCGGCATCGAGTTCCGCGAGGGCTACTTCAAGAACCGCTACGTGGGCCGCACCTTTATCATGCCGGGGCAGTCGGTGCGCCGGAAGAGCGTGCGCCAGAAGCTCAATGCGCTGCCCACCGAGTTCAAGGGGAAGAACGTGCTGCTGGTCGACGACTCCATCGTGCGCGGCACGACTTCGCGC
>Ga0307505_10003103_pt1 | contig 10723 bp, 7 predicted proteins | sample 23_S_MG_FD_202183 | JGI IMG/M metagenome (GOLD analysis project Ga0307505, IMG submission 202183) | Soil microbial communities from Populus trichocarpa stands in riparian zone in the Pacific Northwest, United States - 23_S | ecosystem: Environmental > Terrestrial > Soil > Riparian zone > Trees... | reverse complement strand
GTCTGATCATGAACAGCAACACTCCTTTGATGGCGCTCGATTGCGCGCGGGCAGCGGCTGATGTCGACGCCACCATCGCGGCGATGGCCCGCTATGTCGACGAAGAGCTGATCCCCTTCGAGCAGGCCCATGGCATCGGCTTCGAAGGCATGCCCGGCAAGGACCTGCTCAAGCAGGTCTGGAAGCGCTCGGCCGACCTGGGTTTCTATGGCCTAATGCTGCCGCGCGAACAGGGCGGGGCCGGCTTCAGCGCCGAGCAGATGTGCCGCGTCAAGGAAGCCGCTGCGGGCTCTGGCGCCGTGCTGTCGCAGCACATCCTGGGCGAACTCAGCGGTCCGCCGCGCGTCGGCTACCTGTTCCGCAGCGCCACGCCCGAACAGGCCGAACGCTTTCTCGCGCCGGTGTGCCGCGCCGATCTGGCCGTGTGCTTCGCGCTGACCGAGGAGCAGGCCGGCTCGGACGCCGCCGCCATCCAGACCCGCGCCGTGCGCGATGGCGACGGCTACGTCCTCAACGGGCGCAAGCGCTTCATCTCGGGTGCGCCCTACGCCGACGTGGCGATCCTGCTCGCCGTCACCGACCCCGCGCAGGGCGCACGCGGCATCTCCGCCTTCTTTGTCGACATGCACGCCCCCGGCATGGAGGTCGTCTGCGACTACGTGGCCATGCACGGCCAGGCCAGCCACGCCGATCTGGTGCTGACGGACCTGCGCGTGCCGGCTGCGAATCTGATCGGCGAGGAGGGCCTCGGTTTCAAGCTGGGCCTGGGCCGCATCAATCTGAACCGCCTGATGCACTGCGCCACGATGGTCGGCTATGCCGATCTGGCCTTGCGCCTGTCGATAGAGCGCGCCACTACCCGCAGCCAGTTCGGCAAGAACATCGGCCAGTTCCAGGCCATCCAGCACACGCTGGCCGACATGGGCTCCGAACTCTACGCCGCCCGCGCGATGATGATGGACGCCGCGCGCCGCCTCGACGCCGGTTCCGAGCTGCGCATGGAAGCTTCGATGTGCAAGCTCTTCATCGCCGAGACCTGTTTCCGCATCGCCGACCGGGCCGTGCAGGTGCACGGCGGCACGGGCCTGATCCGCGGCAATCCGGTCGAGTGGATCTTCCGCCTGCTGCGCATGTTCCGCATCGTCACCGGCACCAGCGAGATCCTGCGCAACACGGTGGCCAAGGAAATGCTGGGGAGCGGCCGTGGCGCCTGATCAAGCCAACACCGTGCCGCGCCCGTTGGCCGGCTGCCGCGTGCTCGATCTGTCGCTGCTGCTGCCCGGGCCCTATTGCACCTGGCTGCTGGCCGGGTTCGGCGCCGAGGTCATCAAGGTCGAGCCGCCGGCAGGCGATCCGCTGCGGCGCATGAGCCCCCCGCTGTTCACGCTGATGAACCGCGGCAAGCGCTCGGTCACGCTGGACCTGAAGCTCGACGCCGACCGTGAGGCGCTGCTCCGGCTGGTAGCCAGCGCAGACATGCTGATCGAGGGCTTCCGGCCCGGCGCTCTGGCGCGCATGGGCCTGTCGGTCGAGCTTCTGCAGTCGCGCCGGCCCAGCCTGGTCGTCGGTTCGATCTCGGGCTTCGGCTGGAGCGGGCCGTACCGCGACCGCGCGGCCCATGACCTCAACTTCCTGGCCTTGGCAGGCTACTTCGCTGTGCCGGCCCAGCTCGAACATGTGGCCGCCCGCCCGCAGGTGCGCCTGGCCGACATGGTGGCCGGCCAGAGCGCGGCCATCGCCCTGACCATGGCCTGGCTGCAGGCCCGCGCCAGCGGCCGCGGCAGCCATGTGGATGCCTCCATCTTCGACGCCATCGCCGGCTGGACCTCACCGTTGATGCTGGCCACCGAGCCCGATGCCGCACCCGAACAGCTGGGCCATGTGATGGCCGACAGCGCGCTCTACGCGACCTCGGACGGCCGTCACCTCAGCTTCGGCACGCTGGAAGACAAGTTCTGGCAGGCCTTCGTGGCTGCCGTGGCCGATGTCGCGCCCGAGCTCGGCGATGCCCGCTTCGCCAAGCGCAGCGGCCGCGACGCGCACAAGCGCGAGCTGGCCGCGCTGCTGACCGCCGCGATTGCCAGGCGCCCGCTGGCCGACTGGCTCGCCCGGCTGCAGGGTGTGGACACGGCCGTGGCACCCGCCTACACCGGCCACGAGGCGCTGCAGGACGCCCAGATGCGGGCGCGCGGCTTTGTCGGCACTGCGGCCGACGGCCTGCCCGAGCTGCATTTCCCGGCCCTGTTCAGCGGTGCCATGCCGGCCTCGCTGGGCGCGGCTCCGACCCTGGGCCAGGACAACGAATCCCTTCTTTTGGAGAACCGAGCATGAGCACCATTCAACGTCGGCTGTGCGCAGCCCTGAGCGCGTTCGCGCTGGTCGGCTTTGCCGTCCAGGCCCAGCCCAGCGACTATCCGAAGGGCCCGGTGCGTTTCGTCGTGCCCTATCAGGCCGGCAGCACGCCTGACCTGATGGCTCGGCACGTGGCCGAGCGGCTGGCCGGCGCGCTGCGCCAGCCGGTCGTCGTGGACAACAAGCCGGGCGCCGGCGGCATGCTGGGTGCGAGCCTCGCGGCCAAGGCCGTACCGGATGGGCTGACCTTGGTCTATCTCGCCAACCAGCATCTGGTGCATCCGTATGTGACGCGGTCCATGCCTTACGACCTGCTCAAGGATTTCAGCCCCGTGGCGCTGCTGGGCAGCAGCGAGCAGGTGCTGGTGGTGCCCGCCGCCTCGCCGTACAAGAACACCCAGTCGATGGTCGAGGCCGGACGTGCGCAGGCCGGCAAGCTGACCTTCGGCACGGGCGGCATCGGCAGCCCGGCGCATCTGGGGGCGGAGGCGCTGGCTGCGGCAGGGAACTTCCAGGCCATCCATATCCCCTTCAAGGGCGCACCCGAAACCCTCAATGCACTGATCGGCGGGCAGATCGACTTCACCGTCACCAACCTCGGCTCCGCGATACCCTACATCAAGAACGGTCAGGTCCGGGCGCTGGCGGTGACCGGGGCGCAGCGCACGGCACTGTTGCCCGAGGTGCCGACCATGGTCGAAGCCGTGCCGCCTGGCTTCGTCTTCGAGACCTGGGGCGTGGTGGCGGTTCCGGCCGGCGTGCCCCTGCCGGTGCAGCAACAGCTCAACGCGCTGATCAAGCAGATCGTCACCGACCCGGCGGGTGCCGAGTTCTGGTCGCGGGTTGGGCTTCGCCCCGCGGGCAAGGAGTCCTTGACGGAGGTGGCCGCCTTCCTTTCGCAGCAGGCCCGGCTCACTCAATCCTTGGCACGCGCTGCCGGTTTGAAGCCTGAGTGAGCGGTATCTTCGAGAGCCGGTCAGAGTCAGACCTTGCACGGCCGTCCGGCGCTTCTTGATCCCCCGTTACGCCTGGGCAAGTAGGCGACGTGGGACGAATCGGCGGTCGCGTCCGCGAAGCCGCCTTACCTTCGGCGATTCGATCAGCATATCGTTTCAGCTGCGCCACCGCGGTTGCGCGAACCGCGGTGGCGCAACTGAACTGAATGTCAGCAGGCGACACTGGCAGCACCCTGCTCGCCGGAAAGCGAAAGTCAATGATCGCTTCTGCTCACGGCGGCAAGCTCAACTCGACGGGCAGGCGCCGCGGGCAACTCCAGACCGGTCAGTCAGCACGCCTTCGGGCCTTGAAATTCGTGATTCCGGCGAACGCGAGTGACGGCTGACGAGCGGCGTCGACAGGTAGGTTCTCCGCGGGCGCCCTGCCGACGTGTCCGCAGAAGGAAGCTTGATCTTCGGGTTCCGACCCGTTGGGTACGCTCGAGTCGGGCACACCGAGCGTCAGCAATGTGGCGCCGAGTTCGAAGGACTGGCCACGTGTCCACTCTACGGCGTCGCTGATTGCGAGCGTGGCGGTTCTCCGGTGCTCAATCGGCTGCCGCGGCGATGCCGTCCGCCCGCGGATCGGTTGCGCCGAGCAGTGTGCCGCAGGCCGCGCGACGAACCAACTGTGCGTGCCCCGCGCGGTCATCGAACGCGGCGCCAGTCAGCACAGGCAGCCGACTGCCGTGCAGTGCCTGTCGGGCAACGGCGGGTGCCGATGACTCGACCAGCACCATCGTCTCACCCGCCGCGCCGAAACCACCGACGACCCAGCGCGGCGCGGCCAGCGCATCGACGGCATCGGCGCTGGCGGCCATCCTCGCCAGCAGTTGCATCAGGATCTGCGGCTGGCTCTTTCCCCCCATCGTGCCGATCGTCACCTCCAGCATGCCGTCGCGCAGCAGCATGGCCGGTGTCAGCGTGCTCGGCGGACGGCTGCGGCCTGCCAGCATTGCCGGCCCTTCGTGCAGCGTGAAGGCGGCGCCGCGGTTGTGGCAGACGATGCCGGTGCGCGGTTCCAGCACGCCGGCGCCGAAAGCGTGGAACACACTCTGGATCAGGCTGACGGCAAAGCCATCGGTGTCCTGGGCGGCGATGGCGACGGTGTCGCCGTCTGGTCGGGGCCGCGGCGCTGCAGATGGCAACGCGCCGCGACCGTCCCGTGCAGTGTCAACGAGGCGGGCGATGTGCTGCGGCGACAGCCATGTCGCCAGATCGAGATCGACATGGCGTGGATCGCCCAGATTGCGCTGGGACGCCTCAGCGGTCAGCGCACACAGCCGCGCCAGCGTGGCCGCCGCGGGCCCGAGCGGATCGGCGCCCGCGAGGCCGGCATGCTGAAGCGCGGCTAGCAGCTGCAGCAACACGAAGCCCTGCGACACCGGCGGCGCTGTCAAAACCTCGAAGCCGGCAAAGCTTCCGACCAGCGGTGGCTGCCATTCGCTGCGATGCGCGGCGAAATCGTCATCGTCGAGCGGCGCACCCAGCGCGCGCAGGCCGCACACCAGCGCCTGCGACAGTGAGCCCGCGTACAAAGCGCGTGCACCGTGCTCGGCAATCGCCGACAGGCTGGCCGCCAGTGCCGGCTGGCGCAGCGTTTCGCCTGTGGTCAGCACGCGGCCGTCGGTATTGAAGAAGACGGCGCGCATACCCGAGTCGATCACTAGCCGGCTTTGCAGTGTCTTTAGATCCCGACCCAGTGAGGGTGCGACCGGCGCGCCACGCTCGGCGAGCGTGATTGCCTCATCGAACAGCGAGCGCCACTGCAGGCGTCCACCAACAGCGTGAAGGTCACCCCAGCCTGCGACCAGGCCCGGTACGGTGATCGGGTGCACGCCATGCAGAGGCATCTCGCGGTACTTGTCGCGCAGCGCGGCGGCATTGACCGCGCGCGCAGCTGCGCCGCTGCCGCCGAGTGCGCGCACCGGCATTCCCGGCACGGCCAGCAGCGCTTGTAGGTCACCGCCAAGGGCGCACATGTGCGGATAGACAACGGTCAGCACGGCAGCGGCAGCGATCGCGGCGTCGACCGCGTTGCCGCCAACGTCGTAGATTCGTCGCCCGGCAGCGATAGCCAGGTGGTGAGGTGTAGCGATGGCGCCTTCGATTCTGTTCATGGCAATGTGCCGCGGTGCTGCGGTCGACCAAAGGCTCGATGCACGTTCATGACATCGATGCCGTAGGGGCGAGTCCGTTGAACAAGGGCAAGGCCGCCCCACCCAGCGCGGGCGTTTCCAGGTCCAACTCGGCCTTGACGACCTCAATTCGTCGCTGGTTCCGCCGGGTGTTCCCCAGCTTGGCGCGCAACGCGAGTATCAAGGGTTCGAGCACTGCGTCGGGGATGATGCCGCCGATGACGATGGCCTCGGGATCGAGCAGGTTATCTATCGCCACGCATGCCGTTGCCAGATGCTCCGCGGCAAGTTCGACCCATGACCCCAGCTTGCGCGCGTTGGCGGCAAGTTCGTCGAGATCGATCCGGCTCGAGCCTTCGGGCCGTCCGTCTAGCGCATGCTGCGCGGCGGACAGCGAGGCATAGCGCTCCAGGCACCCACGGTTGCCGCACGCGCAAGGCCGACCGCCGCGTTCGACGACGATGTGTCCCAGTTCGCCGGCCCGTCCCGCATTGCCGCGATAGGGGTGACCCGAAAGAATCATCCCGCCGCCGACGCCAACGCCGATGTAGACGTAGAAAAAGTCCCGAAGCCTGCGCCCGACGCCGTGCATCTGTTCGCCGACGGCGGCGGCCGTGGCGTCATTCTCGGCGACAACGGGAATTTGCAGCGCGGCGGAGAGCCACTGCACCACCGGCACTTGCTGCCAGGCCGGCATCGAGGTCGGGCCGAACACCACGGGCGCACCGTGCTCGAACTGCAGCGGCATCACCACACCAGCCCCCCACAAGCGCTCCGTGCCGATGCTTTCGCAGCGAATCAGCTCGGCGGCGATCTGCGTGATCCGCCTGAGCACGACCCGGGGTGTGCGACCTTCGATGTCGATCGACTTCTGTCGGCGCACGGTGCCGCCGATATCGACCAGCACCACCACCAGGCGGCGGTGGTCGAGCGAAATGCCGAGGGTGAAGCCGCCATCGGGGTCCAGCGTCAGGCCGACGGCCGGAGCCCCGCGACCCATCTGAGGCAGCGCGGTTTCGCGCAGCATCTGCGCGCGCAGCAGGTCGTCGGCGATGTTCGAGATCGTCTGCACGGCCAAGCCCGTCTTGCGCGCCAGGTTGGCGCGCGAGATCGGGCCTTGCAGCCGGATCGTTTCGACCACGATGCGACGATTGAAGTCGCGCGCAGGCCGTGTGTTGGCGACGACGGGTGGCTCCTTCATGCGTCCGACGAACTGTTGCATTGACCGAAGTCTAGTGATTTAATCCATCGCGTGGAGTAAATCCGGGTCAGGCTCGTCGAAGGGGCTTCGGCAGTGCAGACATCAGTCGCGGATCGACCGTTGAGAATCGGCTTCGTCGGTGCCGGTTTCATGGCGCAGTTCCATCTTCGCGCCCTACTTGGGGTACGCAACGCCATTGTGGCGGGCGTGGTGTCGGCAACGCAGCCCCGGCGCGACGCCTTTGCTGCCCAGGCGAACAAGGACGGGCTTGGGCCGTGCAAACCGTTCGCGAGCCTCGCCGAGATGCTGGGCAGTGGCACTGTCGACGCCATCTGGATCGCCAGCCCCAATCACACACGGCTCGCCGCGATGCAGGAGATCCATGCCGCGAGGGTTGCCGGCAAGACCTCGGTATTCGCGGTGGCTTGCGAAAAGCCCCTGGCAAGGACTCTGTCCGAGGCGCGCGAAATGCTGCGCTTGGCCGAGGCGGCCGGTTTGTTGCACGGCTACCTCGAGAACCAACTCTTCTCGACCGCAGTCCAGCGGGGTCGCGATGTCATCTGGCGGCGTGCAGTGCCGAATTCCGGACGACCGTACCTGGCGCGCGCGACCGAAGAACACTCCGGCCCGCACGAGCCCTGGTTCTGGGACGGTGAGCGCCAGGGCGGCGGCGCGCTGTCGGACATGATGTGCCATTCGGTCGAAGTGGCGCGGTTCCTGTTGACCAAACCGGGCGAGGCGCGTGACTCGATGACGCTGCTGAGCGCCAACGCGACCGTATCGACACTGAAGTGGCAACGTCCCGAGTACGCCGCGCGCCTGCGCGATCGCACCGGCGGCGAGATCGACTATGCCCAGCGGCCGTCCGAGGATTTCGCGCGCGGACTGCTGACGCTGCGCGATCCCGATGGCAACGAAGCCTTGATTGAAGCCACCACCTCATGGGCGTACGTCGGACCAGGATTGCGCATCACGCTGGAGCTGCTCGGACCCGAATACGCGATGGAGTTCAACTCGCTTTCGACCGGGTTGAAGATCTTCTTGTCGCGCGAGGTCACCGGGCGTTCCGGTGAAGACTTGGTTGAAAAGCAGAACGCAGAGCAGGGGCTGATGCCGGTGCTCGACGACGAGCCGGGCATCTACGGCTACACGGTGGAGAACCGGCATTTTGTCGAGGCCTTTCGCGCCGGGCGCATGCCCGACGAAACCTTTGCCGACGGCGTTGCGGTCGTGCAGATGCTGATGGCCCTGTATCGCTCGGCAGAACTGGGCCGGACGGTTTCGCTGCCCGACGTCGAACTCGAAGACTACGTGCCGCCGGTTGCGCGCCCGCGTCGGGCATGAGACGCACGCATCGATCACTGCACCACAGGAGAGAACCATGCACCACCTGACACGACGCTCCGTTCTGGGCGCCATCGCTGCCGCGGGCGTCTACACGCCAGCGCTTGCGCAATCGCAGACCACGCTGAAGATCGCCTATCCGGCCTGGGACTCCAGCGCGCAGCAGGCGGCGGTCACCGGCATCTTCGCGGACTACGAAAAGCTCAACCCGAATATCAAGATCGAGTTGCTGTCGCTGCCGTTCCCGGTACTGCGCCAGCGCCTGGTGGTTGCCGCGCGGGCCGGTGATCCGCCTGACGTAGCCTACATCGACGGGCGCTGGGTACCCGAGATGGCGAAGGGCGGTTTGCTGTCCGACATCACCGCCAGCGTGGCCAAGCTCGACCGCGCCGACTGGTATCCGGAGCCGTGGAAAGGCTCGACGCTCGACGGCCGCATCTACGCCGTGCCGGATCGCATCGATCCGTGGATGGTGTACTACAACACCGACCTGTTCAAGAAGGCCGGCATTTCGGCCTTCCCGAAAACCATGGACGAACTGGCCCAGGCGGCCGTCAAGCTCACCGGCGGCGGGATTTACGGCTGGGGCCTGATTGGCGCCAAGGACGCGAGCCTGATCAGCCGCTACATCAACTTCCTCTATGCCTTCCACGGCGATCTGATCACGGCGGACGGCAAGCGCTCGGCCTTCGGGCAGCCCGAAAGCGTCGCCGCGCTCAAGTTCTACACCGGCCTGCTGGTGACGCATCAGGCGGCGCAACCGTCTGCGCTGGCCAACGGCCTCAACGAGGTGAACCAGTTGTTCATGACGGGTCGCGTCGCGATGATCATCGACGGCCCCTGGCGGCAGGGATCGCTGCGCGAGCAGGCGCCGAACCTTAACTGGGAGGTGGCCCAGTTGCCGCCGGCCGCTGGCAAGACGCCACGCTACCTCGGCTCGTCCTGGTACTACGCCATGTTCAAAGGTGCGAAGAACCAGGAGGAGACGTTCAAGTTCGTCGATTTCCTTGTCAAGCCCGAGAACATGGCCAGGAGCGTTGTGACGCTGCCCGCACGCAAGTCTGCCGCGCGCAATCCGCGTTTCGAGTCCGCGGCCTACAGGCCCTGGGTCGACGCGGTGCCCAATGCCGTGCCATTCCCGGTAACGGACAAGTTCACCGAGATCGCCGATGTGGTCGGCGACGCAGTGCAGCAGGTGCTTGCCGGGCGCAGCGATGCGGACAAGGCGGCGGCCGAGGCCAGCAAGCGCATCGACGCGCTGCTGGCCTGAGAACACGCCCTCCCCAGGAGTACTGCTGAATGAACCGTGTCGCAGTGCGCGTGGCCATGCTAGGCACGGGCTTCATCGCCGAGTTCCGTGCCCAGGTCTACGCACGCCTGCAAGGTGTCGAGGTGGTCGCGGTGCTTGGCCGCGATGCGGCCAAGACGGCTGCCTTTGCCAGCCGCGTCGGCATCGGCCATGCAGCGACGAGCTGGGAGCAGCTGCTGTCGGGCCCGGATTTCGACGCGGTCGATCTCTGTGTGCCGAACAACCGGCACCGCGAATACGCGTTGCTTGCAGCTTCCGCCGGCAAACACATCCTGTGCGAGAAGCCACTGGGCATGAACGAGGCCGAGGCGCTGGACATGTTGGCGGCGGTCGAACGCGCCGGCGTCATCCATGCCTATGGCGAGAACATGCTTCATGCGCCGGACTTTCGCGAGATCCTCGATATCGTCGCGGCCGGCACCATCGGCAAGCCGCTGTGGGTGCGCGGACGGGAAGCACACTTCGGCCCGCATTCGCCCTGGTTCTGGAAGAAGGATCAATCGGGCGGCGGCGCCATGATCGACATGGGCTGCCATCTGATTGCCGTATTCAATCACCTGCTCGGCGAACAGCCGACGTCGGTACTGTGTCACGCGCCGACCTTGCATCACGACACGGACTGCGAGGACATTGCACTCGCATTGCTGAAGTACCCCAGCGGCACTCTCGGGCAGTGCGAGGCGTCGTGGCTGCAGCGCGGCGGGATGCAGGTGACGCTGGAGGTTTCCGGCACCGAAGGCATGGTCACGTACGATCGCTCAGGCCTGTCGCAGCCCATCAAGGTATTCGCCCGCAACCAGGTTCAGCGCTACTTTTCCGAGAAGGTCGAGCACGATCGCGGCTGGCTGTTCCCGACCGTCGACGAGTACTGGCGCTACGGCTACTACGATCAGATCCGCGATTTCGTGGAGTGCATCCAGACTGGCCGCAAGCCGAAGCTGGGCTTCGCCGAGGGCGTCGCAGTCAACCGCATCATGGATGCGGCCTATGCCTCTGGCCGCTCGGGTACCTGGCAGTCGATCGGAGGCTGAGTGCGCAAGACCAGGAGCCCGACGGCCACGGGCTATCTGTTTGCGACGCCGTTGATCATCGTGCTGGCAGCAGCGGTGATCCTGCCGGCCATCTACAACACCGGCTTGGCCTTCTTCAAGTACGACGCGCTGCGGGACAGCTGGCGTTTCGCCGGTGCGCAGAACTTCGCGAGCCTTTTCGCCCAGGACTCCTTCTGGAACGCAGCCCGGGTGACTTTGGTCTGGGTCGTCGGCAACGTGTCATTGCAACTGGTTGTCGGCATGGCAGTGGCGCTGGCACTCAACGCCGTGACGCAGGTACGCGCCTTCTACAGCGCAGTGGTGATGGTGCCGTGGGTGTCGTCCTTCGTCAT
>Ga0307505_10003102_pt1 | contig 10734 bp, 10 predicted proteins | sample 23_S_MG_FD_202183 | JGI IMG/M metagenome (GOLD analysis project Ga0307505, IMG submission 202183) | Soil microbial communities from Populus trichocarpa stands in riparian zone in the Pacific Northwest, United States - 23_S | ecosystem: Environmental > Terrestrial > Soil > Riparian zone > Trees... | reverse complement strand
CTGCGCCTGCCCCTCGTGCGCTACTTGCTGAAGAAGCACGCGCCCGATGTGCTGTGCCTGCAGGAAACGAAATGCCCGGACGAGAATTTTCCGTACAAGGATTTTCGCAAGCTCGGCTACGAGCACATCGCCGTGCACGGCCAGAAGGGCTATCACGGCGTCGCCATCGTCTCGAAACATCCGTTCTCGAAATCGGGCCGCGACAACTTTTGCGGCAAGCAGGACGCGCGGCATGTCTCGGTCACGCTCGACAGCGACGCGGGGCTGACGAAGCCGCTCACGGTTCACAATTTCTACATTCCCGCCGGCGGCGACGAGCCCGACCCGAAGATCAATCCAAAATTCGCGCACAAGCTCGATTTCCTCGACGAGCTGAAAAGCTATGCGGGTTGTCTCGATTCCGTCGGCGGCGCGCGCTCAATTCTTGTCGGCGACCTCAACGTGGCGCCCTTGGAGCACGACGTCTGGAGTCACAAGCAGATGCTCCGCGTCGTCAGCCACACGCCGGTCGAGGTCGAAAAATTCACCGCCATGCAGCAGGCCGGCGGCTGGATCGACGTGATGCGCGGCTTCGTGCCCGAATCCGAGAAGCTCTACACCTGGTGGAGTTATCGCGCGCAGGACTGGGCGGCATCGGATCGCGGCCGGCGGCTCGATCATGTCTGGACGAGTCCCGCGCTCAAGGGGGCCGCGCGTGAAATGAAGGTGCTGCGCGGCGCGCGCGGGTGGCAGCGGCCGTCCGATCATGTGCCGATCGTCACAACCTTCGACGTTTAATTTTCGGTCTGCTGCTCTTCTTCGCGCGCCGGATCGACGAACAGCGGCATCACCACATCGAGATCGTCGAGCGTCGCCTTGAGCCTGCTCTGCATCATGTCGCGTAGTGACATGGCCGCTCCGGGCTCGCCCTCGAGCGTCCGCAGGAACACGCTGCGCGGAATCTTCAGGAGCGTGGTCGGCTCAAGCGCCGTGCCGGTCGCGGGGCGGATCGTGTTCACGATCATCGCCGTCTCGCCGATCAGCGTGCCGGCGCGCGCCACCGTGCTGCCGCCGCGGCCCTCCGCAACGCTCTTTAGTTCCACCGAGCCGCGCACGACGATATAGCCGCCGTCCGCCGGCTCGCCTTCTTCAAAGAGCTGTTCGCCGCCACGCAGATCCATGGACTGCGCGCTGATCGCGAGAATGCGCATCGCTTCCCGGCCGAGGATCCGGAAGGTGGCGATGCGGCTCAGGAAGATGATGTCGTCGTCGAGCGCCATTACGGCACGAGCTTATAGCCGCCGGCTTCCGTCACCAAGAGCGCGGCGTTCGCCGGGTCCTTCTCGATCTTCTGCCGCAGCCGGTAAATATGCGTTTCCAGCGTGTGGGTCGTGACGCCCGAATTGTAGCCCCACACTTCCTGCAACAGAATCTCGCGCGACACCGGCCGCTGCCCCGCGCGATAGAGGTAGCGCAGGATCGCGGTCTCCTTGTCGGTCAGGCGGATCTTCGAACCCTTTTCATTGACCAGGAGCTTCCCGCCCGGACGGAAGCTGTAGGGCCCGATCGGGAAGATCGCGTCCTCGCTCGCCTCGTGGCTGCGCAGTTGCGCGCGGATGCGCGCGAGCAGCACCGCAAAGCGGAAGGGCTTCGGCACATAGTCGTTCGCGCCGGCCTCAAGCCCGAGAATTGTATCGGAGTCGGTATCGTGGCCGGTCAGCATGATGACCGGCGCCTTGAACCCGTTCTTGCGCAGCACACGCACGGCCTCACGGCCGTCCATGTCGGGCAGGCCGACATCCATCAGCACCAGATCGACATGGCCGCTCTTCGCTTCGTCGAGAGCGGCCTGCGCCGACTCGACCGCGTTGGTCTCGAACTCCTGGTGAAGCGCGAGCTGCTCCACCAGCGCATCGCGCAGTTCGGCGTCGTCGTCGACCAGGAGAATTTTGCGTGCGTTGGGCATTGCAACCTCAGTACGGACGGACGAATCTACAACAAAACTCAGGACGGCTCGGATGCAGGGGAGCCGGGCCTAAACCACGAGGGAAACGCCTACAAGTGCGTGCAACAATTCCTATCCGAAATGTGAAGCAAAAGCGGCGATTGCAAGGCCCCTCGCCCATTTATATCGCGGCGAGGCCGGGCCGCCGGACACAAGGCATTCTGCGTTTTCGCGGCCAAACCATCCCGGTTGCGCTTGGCCGCGGCGGCATTCTCGCCAACAAATTCGAGGGCGACGGCGCGACACCGCGCGGACGTTTCCGGCTGCTGCGGCTTTGGTGGCGTGCCGACCGCATGTCCCGTCCGCGCACGCGTCTGCCTGTCCGTCCGATCCACGACAACGATGGATGGTGCGAGGACCCGGAGGACAGGCGCTACAACCGCGCAATCCGGCTGGACAATAAGGCGCCCGGTGACCGATTAAAGCGAGAAGACCATCTCTACGATCTGATCATCGAGATTGACCACAACACGCGTCCCCGCATCAGGAAACGCGGCAGCGCCGTCTTCATCCATGTCGCGCGGCCCGACTTCTCACCGACGGCGGGCTGTGTCGCGATGAAGACGCCCGATCTGCGCCGCATCCTCGCGCAGGTAGGCCCAGGCTCGCGGATCGAAATCCGCTAGGCGCGCTCGCCAAAAATCGCGCTGCCCACGCGCACATGCGTCGCGCCGAACGCAATCGCGTTCGCGAAATCCGCGCTCATCCCCATCGAGAGCATCGCGACCCCGTTGCGCCTCGCGATCTTCGCGGTCAGCGCAAAATGCGGCGCGGGCGCTTCATCGAGTGGCGGGATGCACATGAGCCCCTCGATCGCGAGGCCGTAGTCGTTCTTGCAGCGGCGGATAAAAACGTCGGCCTCGCCCGGCGCGACGCCCGCCTTCTGCGGCTCCTCGCCGGTATTAATCTGCACAAACAGCCGCGGCAGTTTCCCGCCGGTCTTGGCGGCCGCCTTCGCAAGCTCCGCGGCAAGCGACTCGCGGTCGAGCGTCTGGATGACATCGAACAGTTCGACGGCGTCTTTCACTTTGTTCGTCTGCAGCGGGCCGATGAGATGCAGCTCGACGCCGGGAAACTCCGCCTTGAGCGCCGGCCACTTGGCCTTCGCTTCCTGCACCCGGTTCTCGCCAAAGACACGCTGGCCCGCCGCAAGCACCGGCCGGATCGCGTCCGCATCAAATGTCTTGCCCACGGCGACGAGCGTCACGCTGTCGCCCGCTCGCCCCGCGTTACGGCAGGCGTCGCCAATCTGCGCGCGCACCGCCGCCAGCCGTTCCACGCTGCCTGTTGGGTCCGCCATGACCGGCTCCTGCCGCCGCAAGCCGTTGACCGGTGGGGCTTTTTATAGTCCTAGTCAACGTTGACAATCCGCCCTTCCGTCGACCGTCTGCGGCCCGCAAAATTCTATGAAGAACGAACGCTACAACGCCCGCGAAGCCGAGCCCCGCTGGCAGCGCGTCTGGGAAGAGCGCGAGATCTTCAGGACCTCGAACGACGACCCGCGCCCGAAATACTATGTGCTCGAGATGTTCCCCTATCCGTCGGGGCGCATCCACATGGGTCACGTCCGCAACTACACCATGGGCGACGTGGTCGCGCGCTACATGCGCGCCAGGGGCAATAACGTTCTGCACCCGATGGGTTGGGACGCCTTCGGCATGCCGGCTGAGAACGCGGCGATGCAGAACAAGGTCCACCCCAAGAAGTGGACCTACGAAAACATCGACACGATGAAGAAGCAGCTCAAGTCGATGGGCCTGTCGCTCGACTGGAGCCGCGAGGTCGCGACCTGCGATCCGAGCTACTACCGCCACCAGCAGAAGATGTTTCTCGACTTCTGGAAGGCGGGTCTCGTCGAGCGCAAGACCTCGAAGGTGAACTGGGACCCGGTCGATCAGACCGTGCTCGCGAACGAGCAGGTGATCGACGGCCGCGGCTGGCGCTCCGGCGCCGAAGTCGAGCAGCGCGAACTCACCCAGTGGTTCTTCAAGATCTCCAAATATTCCGAAGAGCTGCTCACCGCGCTCGACACGCTCGACCGCTGGCCGGAGAAAGTCCGGCTGATGCAGAAGAACTGGATCGGCCGCTCGGAAGGTTTGCTCTGCCGTTTCATGCTCGCAAAGGCCGAAGGCGAGCACAATGAAGTTGAAGTGTTCACGACGCGCCATGACACGCTGTTCGGCGCATCTTTCGTCGCGATCTCGCCCGATCATCCGCTGGCGAAGACGATCGCCGCCAACAATCCGAAGGCCGCGGCTTTCATCGAGGAATGCAAGCGCATCGGCACCGCGCAGGAAGCGATCGATAAGGCTGAGAAGCTCGGCTTCGACACCGGCCTGCGCGCTAAGCACCCGTTCGACGATCAATGGGAGCTGCCAGTTTACATCGCGAATTTCGTGCTGATGGACTACGGCACCGGCGCGATCTTCGGCTGCCCCGCGCACGACCAGCGCGACCTCGACTTCGCGCGCAAATACGGCCTGCCCGTTCTGCCGGTCGTCGTGCCGGAAGGCGTCGATCCGAAAGCATTCGAGGTCGGCAACGAGGCTTACGTCGAGGACGGCAAGCTCGCCAATTCCCGCTTCCTCGACGGCATGACCGTCGAGCAGGCCAAGGAAGAAGTCGCGCGCCGCCTTGAGAAGGAAACGCGCGGCAATCGCCCGGTCGCACAACGCCAGGTCCAATTCCGCCTGCGCGACTGGGGCATCTCGCGCCAGCGCTATTGGGGCTGCCCGATCCCGGTCATTCACTGTACCGAGCACGGTCCCGTGCCGGTGCCCGCGAAGGACCTGCCGGTTGAGTTGCCCGAGGACATCGAGTTCGACCGCCCGGGCAATCCGCTCGACCGGCATCCGACATGGAAGAACGTCCCCTGCCCCGTATGCGGCAAGCCCGCGCGGCGCGAGACAGACACCATGGACACCTTCGTGGACTCGTCCTGGTACTTCCTGCGCTTCACCGATCCGTGGATCGAGAGCGCGCCGACCGATGCAAAGGCCGCGCAATACTGGATGCCGGTCGATCAATACATCGGCGGCGTCGAGCACGCGATCCTGCACCTGCTCTATTCGCGGTTCTTCACGCGCGCGATGAAGGCGACCGGTCACGCCAATATCGACGAGCCGTTCAAGGGTCTCTTCACGCAGGGCATGGTGGTGCACGAGACCTACGAGAAGAAGGACGGCTCGTTCGTGCAGCCGGCCGAGATCCGTATCGAGAGCGAGGGCGACAAGCGCCGCGCGTATCTCCTCAAGGGCGGCGAGGAAGTGGCGATCGGCCCCATCGAAAAGATGTCGAAATCGAAGCGGAATACGGTCGATCCGGACGACATACTTTCGTCCTACGGTGCCGATACCGCTCGCTGGTTCATGTTGTCGGATAGTCCCCCGGAGCGCGATGTGATCTGGACCGAGGACGGCGTACAGGGCGCGCACCGTTTCGTGCAGCGTCTCTATCGCCTCACCGGAGAACTGGCCGAATTGGCCGCGCCCGTCGGCACGCCCGTTCCGGCGGCGCCCGGGGCGGCGGCCCTCACCGTCCGCAAGAGCGCGCATTCGGCGCTTGCTCGCGTCAGCGAAGACATCGAGCGGCTGCGCTTCAATCGCGGCGTCGCGCAGATTTACGAACTGACCAACGCGCTCGGCACTGCCATCGCCGAGGCACGCGCAGCAAAGTCCGTGGCCGCCGATCTCGCGGCCGCTTTCCGCGAAGCCGGCAATATCCTTGTGCGTCTGGTCGAGCCGATGATGCCGCATCTCGCCGAAGAGTGCTGGGCCGCGCTCGGCCACAAGCGTCTCGTTGCGGAAGAGCCGTGGCCGAAGCTGGAACGCGAACTGCTCGTTGAGGAAACGATTACGCTTCCCGTGCAGGTGAACGGCAAGAAGCGCGCCGACGTGACCATCACGCGCGACGCCGCCCAGCCCGAGGTCGAGGCGGCGGTGCTGGCGCTTGAGCCCGTGCAGCGGGCGCTTGAGGGCCGCGCGCCGAAGCGTATCATTGTGGTGCCGCAGAGGATCGTGAATGTCGTCGGTTGATCGCAAGGGCGGAAAATCGCGTGCGCTGCCGCTCGCGGCGGTGTTGCTGTCGGCCATCCTCGGCGGCTGCCAGTTTCAGCCGATGTATGCCGAGACGCCGCTGCAAGGCAGCGGCCCGTCGCTCAATCAGGCGCTGCGTGATGTCGATGTCGCCTCGATCAGCGGCCGCATCGGTAACGAACTGCGCAACGACCTGATCTATGAGCTCACGGGCGGCCAGGGCAACCGCGACGGCGCGCCCTATCGGCTCACGCTCGTTGCCAACATCAGTTCGTTCAGTCCGGTGATCGATCCGCAATCCGGCCGCTCGGCGGCGCAGATGATCGCGTTCGACATTACCTATAAGCTGCACGACATCGTGCAGGACAGGATCGTGCTGACCGAGACTGCGATCGCGCGCGTTTCGATCGACACCGGCGGGCAGCTGTTCGCCAATATGCGCGCGAGGCGCGACGCCGAGAACCGCGCTGCCAAGGTCGCCGCCGATCAGATCCGCGCGCGCCTCGCGTCGTATTTCCTCACGCGCACCTGACGCATCGTGGCTGCGATTGCCGCCAGGAACGTCGACACCTATGTCGCCCGTCCCGATCCGCGTCACACCGTCATTCTTGTTTACGGTCCCGATCTAGGCCTTGTGCGCGAGCACACGCGCGCCCTGCTGAAAGCAGGCGGCACCGCTCCCTCCGATCCGTTCTCGACCGTGACGCTTGAGGGCGATCTCCTCGCCGCCGATCCCGGCCGCCTCGCCGACGAGGCGCGCGCCATCGGCCTGTTTGGCGGCAAGCGGGTCGTGCATGTGCGCGCAGGCGGCCGCAGTTTCGCAGAAGCGCTGGAAGGGATTCTCGCCGATCCGCCCCGGGACGCGCTGATCGTCATTGAAGCGGGCGACCTGAAGAAGGGCGCGCCGCTGCGCAAGCTGGTCGAAGCCGCGGACTCCGCCGTGGCGCTTCCCTGCTACGAGGACGACGAGCGTGCGATTGCCGGGCTGATCGATTCCAGTTTGCGTGCAGCGGGACTCGAAATCGAGCGCGACGCGCGCGAGGTGTTGGCGACCCTGCTCGGTTCGGATCGCATGGCGTCCCGTGCCGAGCTGGACAAGCTCATCCTCTATGCCGGCGACAAGAAGCGCATTGAGTATGACGACGTGATCGCGGCCATCGCCGACAGCTCGGGCCTCGCCATCGACGACGTGGTTGATGCGGCGGCCGCGGGCGATGCCGATGACGCACTGGTTTCTTTCGCGAAGACACGCGCCGCCGGGATTCCCGCGAGCGTCGTACTGGGCGCGGCGATCCGGCATGTGGCGGTGCTGCACCGCCTGAGCTTGCGCGTTGAGCGCGGCGACCGCCCGGGCTCGCTCGTGCGCGAGCCGCAACAGCGGATTCATTTCCGCAGGCAACCGTCGTTTGAGCGAGCGCTGACCCGCTTCGGTCCGGGCGAGCTAGAGCGCACGCTCGCCGCGCTTGGCGTGGCGCTCCTCGCTTCACGCCGCTCGGCGGACCTCGCCGATCCGATTGTCGAGCGCGAGATTCTCGCGCTCGCGAAAGGCGCGCGCAGAAGGCGGTAAATTGCACCTCTGACCGTCATCACCGGGCCGCCGCGCCCGGTGATCCCGGCCGAGCAAAGCGAGCGCCGGGGAGCCGCTTGGCGCGGCGAGACCCGGTGATCTCAATGCTGGTGGATGCCGTGTCTGATAAACGGGATGGCCGAGACAAGCCCGGCCATGACACTCAGAATCCTAATTAGTGCCGGATGCCGAGCTTCCGGCACACCGCGTCGAGCTGCTCGAGCGCTCGATAGCGGATGCGCAGGTCGCCGCCCGACGCGCGGTGATTGATCTCGACCTGAAGTCCGAGGATTTCCGAGAGCTTGCGTTCGAGCGCGCGCACGTCCGCACTCTTCGAGCCGCGCGGACGGCGTTTCGCCGTCTTGCCCTTCGCTTCCGCCTGCGCGCCCGCGAGCGCCTCGACGTCGCGGACGTTCAGCCCCTTCTCGATGATCTGCCGCGCGAGCGCTTCGGGGTTGTCGCTCGCGAGCAGCGCGCGCGCGTGGCCGGCCGTCAGCTTCCCCTCGGCGAGATAGCGCTTCACGCTGTCGGGCAGCTTCATCAACCGCAACGTGTTTGCGATATGACTGCGGCTTTTGCCGACGATCTTGGCGAGATCGGCTTGCGCGTAGCTGAACTGCTCGATCAGCGAGTCGTAGCCCATCGCCTCTTCGAGCGGGTTGAGGTCCGCGCGCTGCACGTTCTCGATGATGGCGATCTCGAGCGCTTCCTTGTCGCCGATCTCAAGCAGGATCACCGGGACGTCGTGCAACCCTGCCCGCTGCGCGGCGCGCCAGCGCCGTTCGCCTGCGATGATCTCATAGGCGTCGGGCGTGCCTGACACGGCGCGCACGAGGATCGGCTGCAGGATGCCCTTGGCGCGGATCGACGTGGAAAGTTCGTCGAGCTCCAGGTCGTTGAAGTGGCGGCGCGGGTTGCGCGGGTTCGGCCGCAGAAACTCGATCGGCACGCGGCGCTGGCCGCGCGCGCGTTCGATCGCCGCCGTCTCGTCGCCGGCATCGCCAATGAGTGCCGCGAGGCCTCTCCCCAGCCGTGATCGGGGCGCTTCTTCCGCCATGGTCAACTTTCAACTCCGTTCGCTGGTTGGGTGTTCGTCCGGTCGCCGCAGGTTGCAATCATGCCGCCGCCAGCGAGCGCTCGCGCTGAACGATCTCCGAGGCAAGCTTGAGGTAAGCCTGGCTGCCGACGCATTTGAAATCGTAGAGCAGCACCGGCTTGCCGTAGGACGGCGCTTCCGACACGCGCACATTGCGCGGAATCACCGTCTCATAAACCTTCTCGCCCATGAATTGCCGCACGTCGGCAACGACCTGATCCGACAAATTGTTGCGCGCGTCGTACATCGTCAGCACGACACCGTGGATCGACAAATTCGGATTGAGGCTGCGCTTCACTTCCTCGACCGTCTTGAGCAGTTGCGACAATCCTTCGAGCGCGAAGAACTCGCATTGCAGCGGCACGAGGATCGCATCCGCCGCCGCCATCGCATTGATGGTCAGCAGATTGAGGGAAGGCGGGCAATCGACCAGTGCGTATGAGTATCCGGTTGCCGAAACATTTCCGTCGGCATCGCGCGTCGGCCGCTCCAGCGTCGCGATCGCGTTGCGCAGGCGAAACGCGCGATCGCTCGCAGTCGAAATCTCAAGATCGAATCCGGACAGGTCGACCGTTGAGGGCGCGATGTGCAGGTGAGGGACGGCCGTCTCGCGCACGGTCTGCGCGAGAGGGACGGCGCCGACCAGCGCGTCGTAGGTTGAAATTCGGCGGCTCTTGTAATCGACGCCGAGACCGGTCGAGGCGTTGCCCTGCGGATCGAGGTCGACGATCAGCACGCGCTCGTCGATGGCGGCGAGGGCGGTGCCCAAGTTGATGGCTGTCGTCGTCTTGCCGACACCGCCCTTCTGGTTGGCGATGGCGAGGACCCGGGGGCGGTTGGGAGCCTTGGAATTTGCGATCATGGTTAACGCTTGCCTAAGGGCTGGGCCCGGTTGACGAAGACGATCCGGCCGCGGGGGTCGGTCAGGCTGGGCTGGATCGTATAATCAATACTCCAAGATTTAGCGGCTTCGGTCAATTCGCTATCAACATCTTGTCCTTTAAGGAAAATCCCGCGCGCTCCGGTACTTAGCAGGGGGGCGGCAAGGGAAAGCTGCTTTTCCATCGGCGCCAAGGCGCGAGCCGTCACCACGTCCACCGGGCCGATCCGTTCCGCGGCCGACTCGATCCGCTCGTGATGGACGGTCGCGGGCGCCTGGGTGATTCGCGCCGCTTCGCGCAGGAAGGCGGCCTTGCGCGTATCGCTCTCGATCAGATGCACCATCGCGCCCGGCCGGCCGGCGAGGGCAATCGCGACGATCAGTCCGGGAAAGCCGCCGCCCGATCCGAGGTCCGCCCAGCGCGTCGCTTCGGGCGCGAGCGCGACCAGTTGCAGGCTGTCCGCGATGTGCCGCGTCCAGAGCGTCGGCAGCGTCGACGGCGCGACGAGCTGCACGGCCTTCTGCCAGCGCAGGAATAGATTCACGAACAGGTCGAGCCGCGATTCCGTTTCATGTGAAACGGGCACGAGCGCCAATGCCCGCGCGCGGTCCTTCGCGAGATCGGATTCGAAACTCATCCGGCGCGGCGCGCGTGGAGCGCGACGAGCGCAAGCGCCGCCGGCGTCATGCCTTCAACGCGGTCGGCCTGGCCGATCGTGCGCGGACGTACGGCGGCGAGCTTCTGCCGCAGCTCCATCGAGAGGCCGGGGATCGACGCATAGTCGAGCGCGTCCGGAAGCGGCAGCGCCTCGTCGCGCCGGAAGCGTTCGACGTCCTCCGCCTGGCGCGCGACATAGACCGCGTATTTTGCATCCGTCTCAAGCTGCGCCGCGATCTGTGGATCGATCGCCGCGACCTCCGGCCAGATCCGCGTGAGCGTCGCGACGTCGATCTGCGGATAGGAGAGCAACTGCCAGGCGCTGCGCCGCTGGCCATCCTGATTCAAAACGAGTCCGAATCGATTGGCTTCGTTCGGCGTGACCGTCACCGATTGCGCCCATGAACGCGCGGCTTCGAGCGCACTGATCTTGTTAAGGAATTGTTTACCACGTCTAGCCCCGACGCAGCCGATCTCTAGGCCGCGTTTGGTAAGGCGTTGGTCGGCGTTGTCCG
>Ga0307505_10003101_pt1 | contig 10740 bp, 7 predicted proteins | sample 23_S_MG_FD_202183 | JGI IMG/M metagenome (GOLD analysis project Ga0307505, IMG submission 202183) | Soil microbial communities from Populus trichocarpa stands in riparian zone in the Pacific Northwest, United States - 23_S | ecosystem: Environmental > Terrestrial > Soil > Riparian zone > Trees... | reverse complement strand
GGCGGCCTGTGTCGTCAGCCTCGATGAAGGGCCGATTGGCGCCCGGCATCATGCCCTCATAGGGGAAGGGCGCGGCATTGAGGGCGGCAAGCCGTGTGACGGACTTCGGCAGTGGTCCCTGGCGCGAGATCACGGCGTGCGGGGTCGGTACGACGGATGCGATCCAGCCACTGGTCGCGACGCGGCGCGCGTGCTGTTGGGCAGCGGCGGGCGGCGCGAAAAGCGCGACAAAGCCAGCAAGTATGACAACGCGCACGGCAAGATCCGCCAAGCGGCCTTGCCGCATGACCCGAACTGCCAGTGCCGATATCCGCGACGCACTCATGCGGCCGATCGAACTCCTCCGCCATGGGGCCCTCACCTGCGCGAAAGCGGTGGGGCAATGCTCACTCCGGTGCAAAGCTCGAAGCTGAATAGCATCTCACATTTTTGACCAGAACGTGGTTAGGGACCCGTCAACGTCGCCGCAAGTGTGGCCGGCGTGCAGTTCTGTTGCCCGAGAGCGCCGATGATCGCGCCCGCCTTTGCCACACCTCATTGTGAGCGCCCACACCCTAAGCTAGAGTGCGCTGCAATCCGACAGCCCCGACGCGAGAGACAATGGCCTCATCCGATAATTCCAAGCCGGCCGCCACTTCAGGTGAGGCCGGACCCGCCACTGTGACGCTTGCGACAGCCACCGCTCTGGCCGTCGCCGACATGATCGGGATCGGCGTCTTCACCAGCCTCGGATTCCAGGTCCGCGACCTGCCGACGGGGTTCTCGGTGGTAACGCTCTGGACGGTCGGGGGCATCGTCGCGCTTTGCGGTGCGCTATCCTATGCCGAACTCGCGACTGCACTCCCGCGCTCCGGCGGCGAATACAACTTTCTTTCGCGCATCTACCATCCGGCGCTTGGGTTTCTCGCCGGATGGATCTCCGCAACAGTTGGGTTTGCAGCGCCCGTGGCGCTCGCCGCTATGGCCTTTGGCGAGTACTTCACCGGCATTTTCCCCGGCGCACCGCAGGTATGGCTTGCGCTCGCCTCGGTCTGGGGTGTCACGCTCATCCTGCTCAGCGGCGCCAAGCCCGGTGCGCTATTCACGAACGTCGCCACGTTCCTCAAAGTAGCCCTGATCCTGGGGCTAATATTCTGTGGCCTCGCCTTCGGGACACCGCAACCGATCTCCTTTGCGCCCTCGTCGAGCGACCTCAGCTACATCATCAGTGCGCCGTTCGCGATCGGCCTCATGTACGTGATGTACTCATACTCGGGTTGGAACGCCGCGACCTATATCGCCGACGAGATCAAGGATCCCGCGCGCACGCTGCCGCCGGCCCTCGTCGCGGGCGTCATCATCGTGATGGTGCTCTACGTCGCGCTTAATGCCGTGTTCCTCTACACGACGCCCATGGAGCGCCTTGCCGGACAGATCAACGTCGGTTTGATCGCGGGCGAGCATATCTTCGGCCCAGGCGGCGGTCGCATCGTCGGCGGGCTGATATGCTTCGGCCTGATATCGGCGATCACCGCCATGATGTGGATCGGCCCGCGGGTAACCATGGTCATGGGGGAGGATCTGCGCGCCCTGTCGTTCTTCGCGAAGAAGTCGTCGTCGGGCGTCCCGGCCCGCGCCCTCGTCCTTCAGCTCGCCGTTGCCACGTTCCTTCTGCTCACCCAGAGCTTCGAGCGCGTACTCGAGTTCGTTCAGTTCAGCCTGCTCTCCTGCTCGCTGCTGGCCGTCATCGGGGTGATCGTCCTGCGCATCAGGCAGCCGCACCTGCCGCGCCCGTTCCGGGTCTGGGCCTATCCGTTAACCCCGATTATCTTCGGAGTGGTGACGCTCTTCATCCTGGTCTATCTGGTGCGCGAAAAGCCGGTACAGTCTCTGGCCGGCATGGCGCTCATGGCAACAGGGCTCGTGGTCTACGCCCTATCGCCAAAGCGCGAGACATCATCAGGCTGAATGGAGCACTGCTTTCATGAGTACGCGGTTGACCGGACACGTCCGGTGGACGGTGTTGATTGCTGCCACGTTGTTCCTGTTTGGCACCGTCGCAAGCACGATGTCGGCACGCGCAGCCTCACCGAACGATGTGGCGCGCTTCCTGGCCGGCCTGCCGCCTTCTGAGAAATCACCGCTTTCGGGGTTCACGCGTGAGCGCACGTGGCAGAGCCATGCAGCTTCGATGGAGTCCGCCTGGGCCAACATCGAGAAGCGCCAGCTTTCGAGGATCCGGGCCTGGAGCGCGAGTGAGCTCACGGCGCCGAGTGATGTGCTCTACTACTTCTTCAGTGGCCCCGATTTTCTCTACGCCGATGCGTTCTTCCCCTCCGCCACGACGTATGTGATGGCGGCGCTCGAGCCGTCGGGACCTGTGCCCGCCATTGGCCGGCATCGTGGAGAGAGGCTCAGTTATGGCCTCGCGCAGTTGCGCTCCTCGCTCAATTCCGTGCTGAACTACAGCTTCTTCCGCACGCGCGAGATGCGCACCACACTGAGTGCCAACACGTACAGCGGCACACTGCCGATCCTCTATATCTTCCTCGCCCGCACGGGAAAGACGATCGACGAGGTCACCTTCCACGACATCAACGAGGATGGCACGCTCGTCGCTGCAGGCGAGGGGCTGCCGAAGGGTGCGGCGAACGTCGCGAAGGTTCTTTTCAAGGGCAGCGACGGCAAGCAGCGTACGCTCTACTACGTGCAGACCGATCTCTCGAATGGCGGCTGGCGCAGGAGCGGGTTCAAGGCGTTCTGCGAGAAGCTCGAGCCCGGCGACGCGCTGATCAAGAGCGCGTCCTACCTCATGCATTCCAATGCGTTCACGGAGGTGCGCACCCACCTTCTGGAGCGCTCTAAGCGTCTCCTGCAGGACGACTCCGGAGTCCCCATTACCTTCTTCAAGGGCGATGAGTGGCAGCTTCGTCCATATGGCCGCTATCTCGGGCCTATTGCGCTCTTCCCGAGCCACCACCAGCAGAGCCTCGCCGAGCTCTTCCGTCGCGGCAAGCCAACCAGCATCGATTTCGGGATCGGCTATCGCTTCCGGCCAAACGAGTCGAACCTTCTCCTGGCCGACAAGCTGGCCGTCAGGGCCGCGCGCTGAGCTGCGCGACCGGCGTGTGCGCACGCCGGTCGGCTTCACCATGCGCGATCAGTGCTTGTGTCCGCCAGACTTGCCGGCGGGCTGAGCGCCGAGCGGTCTCACCGTGTATTCAACGGCCACCGTCCCTGCGCGCTCGAACACGAGCGTGCCCTTGAAGGTTTCGTCCACCTTTGGCGGACGCTGCAGTCCCATGAACATGATGTGGTAGCTGCTCGGCTTCAGCTCGACGCTCTCACCGGGTTTGATCTCCAGGCCCTTGTCGAGACGCCGCATCTTCATGACGTCGCCGGACATCGACATCTCGTGCACCTCGAAGTCCTTGGCGATCTCAGCCGAACCGCCGATCAGGCGATCGGCTTGCTTGCCGTTATTGGTGATCTTCATGAAGCCAGCGCCGACCTTGCCCGGCGTGGCACGTGTCCAGGGTGTGTCGATCACGAGGTCACCAGCCTTGTAGGTGCGCGAATCTGAGGCTTGATGCTGCGCGTGTTGGCCGTGCTGTCCATGCCCCTGTGCCTGCACGAGCCGGATAGCGGGCGCTGGCAGTTTCAGATCGTGTGACGATTGTCCGGTGGCGGGAACCTCGACCCAGGCGGAGCTGCCCTTCTCGCATTCCTGCACCGTCGGGAAGTAGACGGCGTCGCCTGCCTTCAAACTTGCGGCGACAAAGCCGGAGAAGACGAACTCATCGAAGTGCTCATCCAGGAGCTTCCCGCTCCATGAGATCTCGCGGACGCCCTCGGTGAGCGTGGCACCGTGATAGTACGGATAGCTGTTCGCATAAGCGCCGCGCGTCGTCTCGATGGTCCAGCCGGGCTTCGGCTGCGGCTTGACGCCGATGATGCCTTCCGGGATCTGCACGCGCACGCGCGTCGTGGCCGAGCCCTCGCAACCGTGCGGTAAGCGCATGATGGCTTTGTAAGGCGCGCCGACATTGGCTTCGCGCCGCTCGAGCGAGGGATGCGCGCACGCAGGCCCCGCGAGCGGTGCGATCAGGAGCGCGGCGAGAGCCAGAGAGGTCATGAAGTGCATTGAGAGGTTCTCCTCTTTCGTCGTCTGAACTGTAGTGCGCTGCGAACCCGATGATCGAGAAGAGCCACGCAGCGCGATGATTGGTCACCAGCGATACTTGAGGCCGGCATAGACAGCGCGGCCTGTTCCGGGCTCGAAAAGCGCCGAGGTGGGTGCTGCGAGATCGGTGATGCTGACGCTGGAGATGTACGCGACATCCGAGAGATTGCGCCCCTCGATGTATGCGGAGAATGGCCCGCCATTGTCGAAGCCAAGCTTGAGGCCCCAAATTGCGTAAGAGGCCGTCTTCAGCGTGTTTGCGCTGTCGACGTAGTACGCCTGCGGCACCCACTCTGTATTTGGCCCGAAGAAGAGACCGCTCGGGTGCTTGTAGAGCAGCTCCGCGCGCACGTAGTGGCGAGGCGCACCCGGCAGCTGGTTATTGCCGAAGTCGTCGTCGTCATCGAAGCGGAAGTCGTTCAGCGTGTAGGACGCGTTGACCCATAGACGATCCGGAGACGGGCCGGGCGCGATGAGCCCTCTCATGACAGCTACGCCGAAGCCGATTTCGATACCTTGATGCACGGTCTTGTCGGCATTGACGACCTGGCAGTTGCCCGTCGAAGGCGCAGTGTCGTAGCACATGAGCTCGTTGTCGATCTCCATACGGTAGAGCGCCAGATCCCACGTGAAATCAGGCCGCCTTCCGCGCGTGCCGATCTCGTAGGTAGTGGCGCGCTGGGCCTTCATGTCCGCGAAGGCGAGGCTCGCTGCCACTGAGCTTTCGCCGAAGCTCGGCACTTCTCCACTCCGGGACACGTTCATGAAGGCTTGCCATCTGGGGTCGATGTCCCAGAGCAGACCCACTTTCGGGCTCCACAGGTTGAACGACGTACTTCCGGACTGGTCTCCATTAGTGAGAAAGCGATCTGTTCTGTCGCGCGTCGCGTGCAGGAACTGCAACCCGGTCACGAGTGCGATGGAGGGCTGGAAGTAGAAAGCGTTCTCGAAGTACGCGGCAAGATTCTCCGAGCGGTCGAGCGAACTCGACCGCAGCGCGCCCTTGATGGCCGATCCGCTGAAGGTGTTGTTGTCGTACTGCTTGTTGTCGAGCCGTCCATTGTGGAGCTGGAGACCGGCGATCAGGCGATTGCGGTAACCGCCAACCATTCGGTCATCGACGAGGCGCGCGAAGCCGCCGTAATCCTCATACTGGTAGTCCAGCCACTGGAAGATCGGATGCATGAGATGGCGGTCATTGTAGAAGCCGCCGAACTCCAGTGCAGTCCCAGGGGCAAGCGCAATGGTCGTCTTGTTTGCGATGCGCCACGCATCGATGTTGCGCTGCCAGTCGTTGGCGACATTGATACCCGCTGCTGTTTTGGGGGCGTTGAGCGCCGTGTCACGCGTCACGCTGCCCGGAATGCGCTGCATGATATCGCTGACGCCGAAGTAAAAGCGGGTCTCGACGTCTTCCGAGAGGCGGATGCCGATATTGCCGCTGGCGCGCGTGGCTTCGCCCCAGCTGTGTTCGCGAAAACCGTCCTGCTCCTGCCATGAGGCCGTTAGGAAGAGGTCGAGAGGGCCGTTGGCACCGGCAATGCTCGATTGCAGACGATGGAAACCGAAGCTGCCGATATCCGCACTGGCTGAGATGCGATCCGCGTCACGTCCCGTTGGGCTCACGAAGTTGATCGCGCCACCGAGCGAGTTGGCACCGTAGCGTAGGGCGTTGGCACCCTTGTATACCTCCACGTAGCGATAGGCGCTCGGATCGATCTCCTGAAAGTCGCCGTAGCCGTCGGCGGTATTGCGCGGAATGCCGTCCTGGAAGAGCTGGACACCGCGCAGGTGGAAGTTGCGCGAAAGGCCAGAGCCGCGGATCGAGAGGCGCGAGTCCTCACCCCACTTGGGCTGCACGAACACGCCCGGCACATAATCGAGCACATCCTTGATGGTCGTGGCCGGCGTGCTTTGCTTGTAGGCCGTATCAGGTACGACGACGACAGAACCGGGTACGCGAGCCAGCTCCGCCTGGATCTCGGCGGTCGTCGGCACTGTCAGGCTGTTGCGGCCCTCGATCAGAATGGGTGCGCCGGCGCCGGTGGGAGACGCTTGTGGTGGCTGCTCGGCGACGACCGGTGCGGGTGCTTGTGGCTCGGCGGCAGGACGCTTCGCACTCTTTGCCTTGGCCTTGGCTTTGCTCGTTTCCACGACGAGGCCAGGCAGCGACACAGCACTGCTTTGCGCGAGTGCTCTCTCACCGATGGCGCTCATGGCGCCGATTGCGACGAGTGTCGTCAGGATAGTCCTTGAACGCACGGACAACGGCACTCGGGCCGGCCCGCGTTGTTGGTGGCTTCTCATATGACGCATATCCCCGGATGCGAATGACATGTGACAGGCCGGCAGACGCGCTGCGGGCCAAGGCTCAGTCAGTCATCACGCAGTCTGGGGTGGCCCCGTGGCTGGGGGAATGAAGGCGCGCAGCACCTCGATGCCGCGGACGGCAGGAGGTGGGTTCGGCTGCGCTGGGAAAAAGGCAATGTAGTAAGGTTCGAGATCCGGCGGCAGCAGCGCAACTGCCGGGCCGAGACCTGAGCAGACGGGGCAATTGTTCTGTGCGTCGGTCGGGCGCGGAACGTCCGGCAGGCTCGCGACGTCCACGGTTCCGGTGCCGCTCGGATGGCAAATGAGCACGAGGTCGGCGATCAGCGAGGCGCGCTGGAGGTGCGCGTCGAGCATGGTGCCGTTGTGGCGCACGATCGCATGAGCGTGCAAAAGCACACCTAGCAACACCACAAAGCTGATCAATCGGCGCAACATTTCAGCTCCCCGGTGCCATTCTGCGCAGTTCGCGCGGCAATTCAAGCCGTGTGCAGTGCGGATGCCGATTTGCCGCGAGGTGTCCACATGCCCGCGTTGAACAGTGCCCCATGCGGCGCTACGCTCGGTTAATGCCCTGAGCTGAGGAGCCCTGAATGACGACTGCACTCATCTGGCACGAGAAGCTGATGTGGTTCGACGCAGGGACCTTCGCGGGACCGATGCCGGTTGGCGGCTGGGTGCAGCCGGGCGAGACGTCCGAGAACCCGGAGACCAAGCGGCGGATCAAGAACCTCCTAGATGCGACCGGCATGATCGCGCACATGAAGGTCATCACGCCGTCGCCCGCCAGCGACGCCGACATTCTTCGCATCCATACGCCGGCGTATCTCGAGAAGGTAAAGGCGCTGTCGGCTGCCTATGGCGGCCCGCTCGGCGTCAGCGCATTCATGGGGCCTGGCGGTTATGAGCTGGCTCTGCTCTCGGCAGGCGCGACCATGGCCGGCGTCGACGCCGTGCTCACGGGTGCGGCCGACAACACCTATGTGCTCTCGCGGCCGCCGGGCCATCATGCAGAGCCCGACGGCGGCATGGGTTTTTGTGTCTTTGCCAACATCGCGATCGCGGCGCGCCACGCTCAGGCGCAGCACAAGATCGCGCGGATCGCTGTGGTCGACTGGGATGTTCATCACGGCAATGGCACGCAGGCGTGCTTTTATGATGATCCGAGCGTGCTCGCGATCTCACTCCACGAGAATGGGAACTTCCCGCGCGGCGGCAGCGGCGCGGTCGAGCAGACGGGGAGGGGCGCAGGCGTCGGCGCGACGATCAACATCCCGCTCCCGCCGGGTTCGGGTACTGCCGCTTACCGCGCCGCCTTCGAGCGCGTTGTATTGCCGGCGCTGGATCGTTTCCGCCCGGATCTGATGTTCGTTGCGTGCGGCCTCGATGCTGGCAACAACGATCCGCTCGGCCGCATGATGCTCGGTCCTGAGGATTTCCGCTGGATGTCGGCCGCTGTGCTGGCTGCAGCGCGTCGTCTCTGCGGTGGTCGCATCGTGTTCGCCCACGAGGGCGGCTACAGCGCACCGACGGCACCATTCCTTGCACTGCCTATTTTCGAGGAGCTGACGGGACGAGCCTCGGGGATCGAGAATGTCATGGCGGCGCGGATGGTCGGGCTGCCGCCGAGCGTGCTTTTTGCGCACCAGGAGGCCGTGATCGAGGCCGCGCGAAAGGCTGCCAATCTCCGCCCTGCCGGGGGCTGAACCCGTGCCGCGCTTTGAAAAAAGCGCCTTGGACCAGCGACGGATACCAGAAGTTCGCATCGTTCTTCCAGTGAGGGGGTGGTCCGTCGTAGATTGTGGCTGGCTCCCGGCGTGGGTCTCAGTCCACGAGATCGCCCCCTCAGGAAGCCTGCTTCCAGCAAGTTGACGCGTATATCGGTTCCCGGAGCGGTCGAAGGGACGGCCCTCTGAAGACGGGTGAGCCAAGCGAGAAGGGGTGTGCATGCGCAGGTCATTTACCATTGCCGCGATCCTGCTGACCGCAGGCGCTGCGACATGGTTTGCCTACCCACCTTCCAGGCAATGGCCTGTGTTCAACCTTGTGGGCGGGCTGATTGGCCAGCCTGCAAAGGAAGCCACCGCCGCCAAAGGCCCAGGCGGCGCGACGAAGGGCGGCCGCGGTCCAGCCGTGCCGGTGCTCGCAGGGACTGCGGTCACGGCAGAAATGCCCATCATCCTCTCGGCTCCCGGCACCGTCGAGCCATTCGCGACCGTCGGTGTGAAACCGCGCGTCGATGGACAGATCTCGGAGATCGCTTTCAAGGAAGGCGACGAGGTGCGCGCAGGCGATGTGCTTTTCCGTCTCGATGATCGCCTGGTCAAAGCCCAGATGCGGCAGGCGGAAGCGAATATCGCGCGCGACCGTGCATCCTTGACTGACGCGGAGTCCATCCTTCGTCGCCGCGAGACGCTGGTGACGAAGAACATCGTCACCGAGCAGGCGACGGAGACACAGCGTAGTGCCGTCGAGGTTTTGAAGGCAAGTATCGCCGCCGGCGAGGCCCAGTTCGAGGCATGGCGCACCCAGCTCGACTATCTGACGGTGTTGGCGCCTATTCCAGGTCGCACCGGTGCGCTCCGGGCTGAACTCGGCTCGAATGTGCGCGCAGCCGATACGGGCTCTCTCGTCGTCATCAATCAGACGCGGCCCATCTACGTGACCTTCTCGGTGCCGCAGGCCGATCTCGTCAACCTGCGCCGCGCACTTGCCGCGCGTTCGGAGGCGACGATCCGCGTCGGCGGCGAAGCGCCGATCGAAACCAAGGGCCGCGTGATCTTCATCGACAATCAGGTGGACAAGGCGACCGGCACGCTCATGGGCAAGGTCGAGGTCACGAACGAGGACGAAGTGCTCTGGCCAGGGCAGGCCGTCGAGGTGGAACTCGTCGTCGAGCGCCGCTCGGGTTTCGTCGCAGTGCCGGCGAGCGCCGTGCTGCCGTCCCAGCAGGGAATGCTCGCGTGGGTCATCGGAGCTGACGGACGGGTTGCGCCGCGCACCGTGGCGCTTGCCCGCGTGATTGGCACGAGTGCCTACCTTTCTGATGGCCTTGCGGCGGGCGAGCGTGTGGTGACCGACGGCCAGCTCCGTCTCGCTCCCGGCGCCTCGATCACGATCCGTGAGCCGCAAGCCGCTCCAAGTGAGAGCCCCGGTCCCAAGGGCGATGCCGGCGAAACCGACAAGCGCAGCACTGGGCCCGCGGCGCGCGATACGCCGTCACCACGGCCAGGACCGGAGCGCGGGCGGACGTGAGTGCACAGCACCGCCGCGGCGGTGCTGGCGTTCTGCAGTGTATCGGGTGCGTCAGAGGTCACGAGCGCAGAGGTTGAGCGATGAAGATCTCGGAGCTGTGCATTCGCCGACCGGTTATGACGGTCCTGTTGATGGCGTCCATTCTGTTGGCGGGCCTGTTCGCGTACCGCCAGCTCCCCATCGCCGCCATCCCGCGCATTGATGTGCCGACCATTACAGTCTCGGCACAGCTGCCGGGCGCGAGCCCGGATACGATGGCGGTATCAGTCGCGGCGCCGCTCGAACGGCAATTCTCGACAATCGCGGGCATCACCAACATCACCTCATCGAGCGTGGAAGGTGCGACGACCGTCACGCTCGAGTTTGCGCTCGACCGCAACATCGACGCGGCCGCGCTCGACGTTCAGTCGGCGATCTCGGTCGCAACGCGGCGCCTCCCGGAAGATCTCGAGGCGCCACCCTCCTTCCGCAAGGTCAATCCGGCCGATAGCCCGGTGATCTTTCTCGCACTCACATCGGATACCGCGCCATCCGCCGATATCAATGAGTTCGCCGAAACGGTAATGCTGCCGCGTCTCTCGACGCTGCCCGGCGTTGGTGAGGTCACGATCAACGGCGCGCAGAAGCGTGCCGTCCGCATCCGCTATGACTTCGATGCCATGGCGACGCGCGGCATCTCCGTCGAAGAATTGCGCACAGCCGTCAGCGCCATTGCCGGCGTCGGCCCGCTCGGATCCATCCGCACGGACCGCCAAGTCTATATTCTCGAGGCGAAGTCCGCCGAAGCGACGGCCGCGTACTTCAAGCCGATCGTTATCGCCTGGCGCAATGGCGCGCCCGTGCGTCTGCAGGATGTGGCGGAAGTCCAGGACTCGGTCGAAGATGAGGAAGCCTATGCCGAGTACAACGGCAAGCGATCCATCATCGTCTCGGTGCGCCGCCAGCCCGACGCCAACACGGTCGCGGTGACCGATGCCGTCCGCACGATCGTCCCG
>Ga0307505_10003100_pt1 | contig 10743 bp, 11 predicted proteins | sample 23_S_MG_FD_202183 | JGI IMG/M metagenome (GOLD analysis project Ga0307505, IMG submission 202183) | Soil microbial communities from Populus trichocarpa stands in riparian zone in the Pacific Northwest, United States - 23_S | ecosystem: Environmental > Terrestrial > Soil > Riparian zone > Trees... | reverse complement strand
GATCTGCGCGGTGAAATCATAGCCGTCCTCGTACAGATTGCCGACCGGCAGGATTGTCCCGAACAAGCCGGTATAGAGCGTGGTCAGGTTGTTGAGCGGCTGACCGACGGTCATCGCCGTGTCTTCCCACGCATAATCGCCACTGATGTCGATCCGCAGCCGATCCGATGGCGTAATAGCGATGTCGCCACGGAGCGCGGTCGTGTCCTTGTCATTATATTCACGGCCGCTGAGCTCGTCCTCGACGAAGCCGTCGCGCTTGGATTTCAGCATCGACAAGCCGAGCGAGATGCCGCCGCCGATCGGCCCGGACACGGTGCCCTTGGCTTCGAACTGATTATAACTGCCGATTGCAATGGAGCCGTTGGCGCGGAACGTGTCACCCGGCCGCCGGGTCACGACCTTGAGCGCTCCGCCGATCGTGTTCTTGCCGTAGAGCGTGCCTTGCGGTCCGCGCAGGACCTCGATGCGCTCGATGTCCAGCAGGTCGAACTGGGTACCGCGGATACGCGACAGATAAACGTCGTCGACATAAACGCCGACGGCGGGGTCGAAAGTCTGAAGCGCGTCCGGTTGGCCGACACCGCGAATGTAAATATTCATGGCGTTCGACGAGCCGCGCCCCTGAACGATGTTTAGATTGGGCACGGCGCCTTGCAGGCCAGTCGGGTCGATCGCCTGGATGCGTTCGAGAGCGCGCTCGTTAAAAGCCGAAACCGCGGCTGGCACGTCCTGGAGTCGCTCTTCGGTGCGCCGGGCGGTGACCGTGATGTTTTCGCCGGCCGAGTCGCCGCCCTCGTCATTCGTGGCGGCCGTTGCTTCCGGCGCCGGCGGCTGGTCGGCCGCCTGCCGGATGGCCTCCTCGGCGGTTTGAGCCGAGGCTGGCGCCGCAGTGAAAACAAAACTGGCTGCCGACCCCAGCAAAACTGCACGAGCGAAATTGGTCTTGCGCATTTATGATCCCCTCCCAAACTCGACGTCTATCGGGGCAATGCCCAGTTGCGTCCTGTTCGCGGCATGGCATAATGAAAGTTGAACCGTCTTTCAACTTGGTTCGACTGATAGTGGGGGAATGCGGCAATGGCGCAACAGTTGGCCGATCCGGCACTGCCGGCGGGAGCGGGCAAGGCGCCGCGCACGCCGCGCGGCGAGAAGACCATGCGCAAAATCCTTGATGCGGCCCTGGCGGAGTTCGGCGAGAAGGGCTTTTCGGAAAGCTCGATCGTCTCGATTACCAGCCGAGCCAAGGTCGCGCTGGGCACATTCTATACCTATTTCGACAGCAAGGAGGCGCTGTTCGCCGCCTTGGTGCAGGACATGTCGCGGCGAGTCCGGGACCATGTCGCGCCGGCCATCGCCGAGACCGCCGACACGCTGACCGCCGAGCGCCAGGCGCTGGCGTCCTACCTCGATTTCGTCGTCCACAACAAACAAGTCTACCGCATCATCGACGAGGCCGAGTTCGTCGATCCCGAGGGCTTCCGCACCCATTATCAAAGCACCGCCGCTCGCATCGCCGGCCGGTTGCGTGCCGGCATCGACAAGGGCGAGCTCAGGCCGTGCAGCGATCTCGACAACGAAGTGCGCGCCTGGGCGCTTATGGGGATGAACGTCTTCCTCGGCCTGCGCTTCGGCGTCTGGGGCGACGAGAATGGCGAGCATGTCGCCGCCACCGCCAGCGACATGCTGGCCGATGGCCTGCGCCGCTAGGCCAGCCGCCGCGCCAAATCGGCAAAGGCGCCAATATCGTCCTTATCGTGGTAGAGCGCCAAGCCGATGCGCAGGACCTCGCCGCGCACGTCGGTGATGCAGCCGGCTGCCATCAGCTCGGCATTCCACCGCGCCGCGTGAGGCGAGCGGAAGGCGAGGAAGCGCGCATGCGACTTGCCGTCGAGCGGATTGAGAAGCTCGGAGTCGCTAATCGGGCTGCCGGCGAGCCGGTCGAGCAATTGCCCTTGAAGCGAGGCGACGTGGGCGCTGATCGCCGCCGTCGTCAGGCTTTCGCTGGCCAGCATCCGCCGGATGGCGTTGAAGCGGTAGAGGGCCGAAGGGTCGAAAGTGGCGCCCATGAAGCGCATGGCGTCGCTAGTGTAGCCAACCGAGCTGCCCGGCGGCGCGGTGAGGTCGCCGAACTCGGCGAACCAGCCGGTGATCGGCGGCCTGGGACCATAGCCCGGCGGGCAATGCATGAAGGCCATGCCTTCGCCGGCCATCGCATATTTGTAGCCGCCGCCGAGGTAGAAGGCGGACTGAGCAGTGGTTTCAAAGAATGGATCCTGCAGCGCCATGAAGGCGTGGTAGCCGTCGATCGCGACCCACGGCCCGGCGGGATCGGCGAACGTTGCAAGTTGTTGATTATGCTCGAAAATCCTGCCGCTGTTGAAAAGGACGTGGCTGACCAGGACGAGGTCGTGGCCGCCAGCCTGCGCCTCTGCCAGAAAGCGGTCGGAGAAACTGTCGAACGGCTCGGCGGCGATGCGGGTGACGGCCGCAAGCCCCTCCTCCTCCAGCCGCGCCAGCTGCCGGCGGGCGCTGTGGAATTCGCCGTCGCTGGTGAGGACTCGCAATTGCCCCCCGGCGCGCGGCGCGGCCGCGAACAGGCGAATGAGGAAATCGTGGGTATTCGAGGAAAACAGGATGCGGTCGGCGGGCACGCCAAGCTCGGCGGCGACATGGCCCTGCGCCTCCGGCCAGACCGCGTCCATGACCTTGTCCCACTTGCGGTCCGCCAAGGCGGCGGCGTCGAGCCAGGCCTGCTGATGCCCGTCGAAACTGGCGTCGGGCCACAAATGATGGCTGTGTGCGGCGAAATGCAGTCGGTCCGGCGCGGCCGTTAGCGATTTCGAGAACAGCCTCTTGAAGCTCAAAGCTCGGTCCTGAGCGACCACAGCTCCGGGAAGGCGCGCTTGTCGAGGGTCGAGCGCAGATAAGCGGCACCGGCCGAGCCGCCGGTGCCCATCTTCATGCCGATGATCCGCTCGACGGTCAGCACATGCTTGTGCCGCCAGGCGGCCAGGGCGTCGTCGATGTCGACCAGCTTCTCGGCCAATTGGTAGAGCCCGAACCAGCGGTCGGCGTCCTGGTAGACGGCGAGCCAGGAGGCGGCCCCCGCCCGATCAAGCGCGGCATTGGCTTCGTCCCACAGGCTCGGATCCTCCATTGCCTTGACCAGCCGTGCGTGGCCCGGGCTGCCGCCTTCGTAATAGTCGAGAAACTTGGGGTCCTTGATGCCGAGCCGATACTCGAGCTCGCGAAATTGCGCCGACTGGAAGCCGGACGAGGTGCCGAGCACGTCGCGGAAGGCGGAATAATCGACGGGCGTCAGGGTCGCCAGCACGTCCCACGACAAAGTCATCACCGACTGGATGCGGCTGACCCGCGACAGCGCCTTATAAGCTTCGGCGAACTTGTCCTCGCGCACCAAAGTGCAGGCGAGGCCGACCTCGTGCAGCATCTGCTTCAGCCACAATTCCTTGGAATGGTGGATGACGATGAACAGCATTTCGTCGTGCAGATCGGACAAGGGGCGCTGGGCGGCGAGCAGCTCGTCCAGGTGCAGATAGTCGGCATAGGTCATGCCGGCGGGGGTCGCGGTCATGATGCGGGCTTAGGGCAATCCGCGCCCGAGCAAAAGCTTACTGGCCGGGCTGCTGCTGGCCGAGCGCGCCCTGGTTGAGGACGCCAATATTGCCGAACAGCTCGTCGAAGAAGCTGCGGTCGCGGCCGAGCGTCGGCGTCTTGTCGTCGACCGGGTCGATGGCCACCACCAACTCTTCGCCACTGCGGTTGACGGCAGTGACGTTGCCGGCGGCGTCGAAGCGAACGTGGACCACTTCCTGGTCGAGCACGCGCTGGCTGCGGAAAGCGACGGTGCGCGTGTCGCGGCCGATATAATACCAGTCATTGGGGTCGAACTGGCCGGTGAAGCTCGGCCGCCCGAGCGTCTTGGCGACCGATTCCTTATTGTCGACGCCGACCTGGATGGCGGAGGCGAGCTCCTGGTCGATGACGTAGCCCTTATGTTCCTTGATCCCCATGCTGGAGCAGCCGCTCACAAGGGCCGCGCCCGTCAACGCCGCGGCAAGCCTGACCCAAGTGGACGACATCAACTCTAACTCCTGGCAAATCGCTTTGCGCGCCGCTTGCGCTGAGGCGGGCGGGCCTCAATATGCGGAGCGCCGCACCTCGCGCAAGTGAAGAAGCCCTCGCCGCTTAAAGGAAGCTGAATGCGCCTGCCGTTCCTGAAGCCCAAGTCCCTCCCCGACGCCGGCAAACTCTATGCCGCGGTGGTCGCCGAGGCGCGGCGGCCCGACTGGTACCGCGACGCCGGCGTGCCCGACACGATGGACGGCCGCTTCGCCGTCCTGACCAGCCTGCTGGCGCTGGCCGACATCCGGCTGGAGCGCGGCGCCGGCGAGGCGCAGGCGTTGGGCCCGCGGCTGGCCGAGGCGTTCATCGCCGACATGGATGCGCAGATGCGCCAGGCCGGCTTCGGCGACCCGTCGCTGGGCAAGCAGGTGCGGATGATGGTCGGCTCGCTGGCCAGCCGGGTCGACCGCTGGCGGCTGGCAGTCGAGGCCATCAAACCGTGGGAGGAAGTGGCGGCGGCAAACCTCTATGGCGAATCGCCGCCGGCGACGGCAGAGGCAGGGATCAAGGCGAGCGCCGACTGGTGGGCGCGGCTGCAGCGGGCGCCGGACGGCGACGTCATCGAGGGACGAATCGCATGAGCGAAGACTTCACCCATCGCCTGCCGCTCGGCCAGATCCGCGACGGCGACCGCGTCGATCTGGTCGCCGACGAGGCGGAATGCCGCGCCATCGCCAAACGCCTCGGACTGCTGTCGATCGACCGGCTGGAGGCGCATGCGGTGCTCGAGCGCAAAGCTGACCAGGTGCGGGCCGCTGGACGGCTCAAGTCCCGTCTCGCGCAAAGCTGCGTCGCCACCGGCGAGGCGCTGCCGGCGCAGGTCGACGAGCCGTTCGAATTCTTGTTCGTGCCCGAACCGGGCGGCGCCGAGGAGGATGTCGAGTTGGGCGAACGCGACCTGGACGTGGTCTTCCACGACGGCGCCGGCATCGAGCTCGGCACCGCCATTGCCGACACGTTGATGCTGTCGCTCGACCCCTATCCGCGCGGGCCCAATGCCGACGAGGCGCTGAAAGCCGCGGGGGTGCTCAGCGAGGAGCAGGCGGGGCCGTTCGCGGCGCTTGCGAAACTGAAGGGGAAGATGGCGGAGTAAGGTCTGCCCACCGTCGGGCCCGAGCCAGTCTCCGCTTCCCCGACCCCCTAAATCAGAGCCCGGCGCGATCGTCGGTGGTTGAGTAGGGCTGTTCCTGGATGCTCGTGTCGACGTCGACCAATTTGTAGAACACACACCTTGCGAACAGACCGCTGAGGATCAGGTATGCGGCCGCCACGCACAAGCCGATGGCCGCGACGCCACTGACGACCTCGAGATAGACGAGCAGGGCCAACCCAAGCCCGACAACAATGCGAACGCCGCGATCTTCCGGTCCAACATTCCTAGCCATTAGCACGAGTCCCCTGATTGCGCTTGGAGAGCGGTCTTAGCTCGGGGGGCTTGGCATCCGCAATGGTGGATGCTGACATGGCGCTGAAAGCTGCCGGCGGGCGGAGCCAGGGGCAGGCAGGTCCGTTCGCGGCACTGGCCAGCCGAAGGATAGATAGAAGCTTGAGTGCCGCCGACGGTCACCGCGAAAAAACTGCGCCGTGCGGCCTGCCTTCCCCGTTCCAGCCATGGGGCCAACTGCGCTTTGCAAAGCTGAAGCCAGGCTTGCCGTCGGTGTCACGGAAGGCATCGTCGATGGTCAACGCACCGTCCTCTGGATTGAGCTTGAGCAGGTACATCCGGTCGCCAGCCTTGCCCGAGGTCACGACCAGGCGGCGGGAAACCGGATCCCAGGCCGTCCAGTGGGCATCGAACGAATCGCTGATGGTCAGGCGCGACACCTCGACCGGGCGGTCACCGTCGGCGATGTCGAGAACGATGAAACCGTGAATCGCCGGCACGCTTTGCACCAGATAATGATCGACGATCGTCGGCACGCCGCACCAGCTTCCCGGAAACTGGTGAACCAGCCTGGCGCCTGGCGTCGGACCATCCATTCCGGTCACCCGCTGAATGCCGCACGACAAGGTCTGGACGTAGGCAGCGCGATCGGGGCCGATGCGCGGCTCCTCCGGGGAAATATGGCCGTTGAGCCTGGGGCCGGGATCGAACCGGTGCGTGCCGAGCAGCTGCAGGTCGGACAGGCGGAACAATTGATAGGTGTTGCTGGTGAGGAGATAATCGTCACCCATCGGTGAGTTGGTAACAATAACGCGGTCGATCTCCGGCAGAATCGCCAGGCTGTAAGGGAGCAGACCTTCGTCCCCATAAGTCGGATCGGCGTTGCTGACGGAGCGTACGGCCCTGCCATGGTCATCGATTTCGACGAGCCCGCCGCTCTTGCCCGACATGGCCATGGCGGCGCCATGGTGGCTGCCGTGATCCGGATATTGGAAGGAGGCGAGCACATTGCCGTTCGGCAAGCGGGCGAAGCTGTGCGGCATGCCAAAGCCGCCGAGACTTCCGAACGACGCCGACACCCGCGGCTTTAGCGGGTCGCGCAGGTCGAAGACGAAGGTCCGGTTGGCGCCGTGATCATTGGCGAACAGCATTCCGCTTGCCGACATTTGATATTCGGTGTGATGCGGGTTCATGGCTGTCTGATCAGTGGCAGCGCTCGTTACGAGCTTGCCGTAGCCGGGCGACGCCGGGTCGGCGTTGATGACGGCGAGGAAGCTGTTGCCCTTCTTGTCCTGGTCGCCGTTCCACACGAACAGATAATGTCCACGCTTCTGCGGCTGGGCCTGCGCAATCGCACTTAGCGGCAGCGGCGCAAGGCTTATGGCAAGCAAGGCAAGAAGCATCAGGCATCCCCCCGGATGAGGTGCGGCCACCCAAGCCGCAAACCATGGTACGCCTTACTAATGGGCGCTTCGCGCCTGCCCCCGCGTTCGCGGAGGCAAAGAATCAAAACGGAACGTCGTCGTCCAGATCAGTGTCGAACGCCGCCGGCTGGGGGCGGGATTGTGGGCGGGACGAACCGCCGCCGCCGAAATCCTCGCCGCCGCCGAAGTCGCTGCGCCCGCCGCCACCGCCGTCACGCGAATCGAGCAGCACCAGCTCACCGCGGAAGCGGTTGATGACGATCTCGGTGGTGTAGCGGTCGTTGCCGGTCTGGTCCTGCCACTTGCGGGTCTGGATCTGGCCCTCGAGATAGACCTTGCTGCCCTTCTTCAAATAGCTTTTGGCGACGCGGCCGAGGTTCTCGTTGAAGATGACGACATTGTGCCACTCGGTCTTTTCCTGCCGGTTGCCGTCCTTGTCCTTCCAATTCTCGGACGTGGCGACGCGGATGTTGACGACCTCGCCGCCATTGTTGAGCGAGCGCGCCTCCGGATCGGCGCCGAGATTGCCCACCAGGATCACCTTGTTCACGCCCGCCATCTGCTTTCCTCCGATCCTTGTTCGGGCCGAGGGTTAGGCCGGGCGAAGCCGGCGCACAAGCCACCTATTCGGCAGCAACCGGCACCGGCTGGCGCGGCCGGGCGGCGGCGCGAAATCCGATCAGCAGAGCGGCGAGCATGGCCAGTTGCGCTCCGACCGATTCCAGCGTCGGATAGAGGCCGAGCGCGGTGATGCGCGGAACGCCCGCCAGCGCCGTGATCGGCAAGGTGCCGGCCTCCTGCAGCGCGCCGATGCCCTTGCCGATGAGGACCACGGCGAGGATGGCGATGAGCAGGGCGCTGTAGCGGAAGAACTGGCCGATCGGCAGCGTCTTCGACAGCCGCAGCATCACCCAGGCAATGACCGCCAGGAGCGCCACGGCCGTCAGCGCGCCGGCGAGGATGACGCCGCCGTTGCCGCTGGTCCACAGCGCCGCGTAGAACAGGATGGTCTCGAACGCCTCGCGGTAGACGACCAGGAAGGCGAGACCGAACAGGAACCAGGCCGAGCCGCGCGACAGGGCGCCCTGCATCTTGGCGGCGATATAGCGCCGCCATTCGTCGGCCTGGGCCTTGCCGTGCATCCAGACGCCGACCCACAGCAGCACCAGGGCGGCGACGATGCCGCCGACGCCCTCGGCGAGCTCGCGGCCCTGGCCGCTGATGCTGATCGCGTAAGTGGCGGCGAACCAGGTGGCGATGCCTGCGACAAGCGCTGCAACCCAGCCGCCGTGGACGAAGGGCAAGGCCTCGGTCCGCTCCGCCTTGCGGAGGAAGGCGATCATGGCGATGACCACCAGCAGCGCTTCCAGCCCCTCGCGCAGCAGGATAGCGAAGGCGCCGAGGAAGGTCGCGACTTCGCTCTCCGCTTCGGGGGCGAGCGCGGCTTCGGCGCGGTCCAGCAAGGCTTCGGTGGCGGCCAGGCGGGCGCGGAGCTCGACCTCGCTTTCACCGCGCAGGATCGCCTGGCGGAAGCCGGCCATCGCCTGCTCGACCTCCCGCATCAAAGCGCCGTCGCGGGTTTGCAGCACCGCCTCGACCGGCTCGAAGCCGTCGAGATAGGCGGACAAAGCCAGGCGATTGGCCTCCCCGCGGTCGCCGGCTGTGAAAGCGGCCAGGCTTTCGCGCAGCCGGGTGCGCGAAATGTCCAGCGAGGCGGCGGCGCCGGGCCGTGCCACCGCATCGGCATTGGCGCGGAGGAAGGCGGTGACGGCGGCCGCCTTGTCGGCGCCCAGTTTGGATTCGAGTTCGGCCGGGGTCAGCGCCACCAGCGCGGCAAGATCCGGGACCAGGGCGCGGACAGCAGCGTCGGAACGCCAGATGTCTTCGCCGGCGGCCGCATCGCCATAAGCCAGCCCGCCGGCGTGGAAGGCGAGCGCCCAGCGGTCGGCTTCGGGCAGCGCCGCATAGCTCTGCATGGCGGTGCCTTCGAGGCCCTGGCTGATCACCTGGTAGAGGCCGAACAGGCTGCGCTCGCGGGCGCGGGCGCGGTCGGCGAAGGCGATTGGCGGCGGGTCGAGCTTGGCAAAAGCGGCGGTCGGCCCTTCGCCCTTGGCGCCGTGGCAGGAGGCGCAATTGTCGGCATAAAGCGCGGCGCCGCGGGCGAGGTCAGGCGCCTGCCTGGGCGCCATTGGCACCGGGTAGGCCGCCAGAAGCTTGCCCGCGATGGCCTTGGCCTGGCTGGCGACGGCGGTGGGCTCGGCCTTGGCAGCGATGGCTTGCTGCAGCGCCCGGGACTCCGCGACCAACGCGCCCTTGGCGGGCCGATCCGGGAGCGCGACGATCTTCGCCGTGACGCTGGCGGAAAATTCCACCATTTCGTCATATTCGAGCGGGTTGACGATGCGCCCGCCGCGCACCGCTTCGCGATAATCGACCCCGATATAGTCAAGCAGCCGCCAGCTGGTCTGGACTTCCTGCTGCGGCGTGGCAGCCCCCGCTGGCGCGTGCGCGGCAGCAAGTAAGGCGATCAGCACGATTTGCAGCAGCCTGACCATGCCGCCGCATAGCATGCTGCGAATGATTATCAATAACGAGAAGCGCTAGCGCTCGCTGGGCGGATATCGCAGCCGGCCGAGGAAGCGGCTGAGGCTCGGACGGCGCTCCGAGCTGCCGCGCCACCCGGCCTTCCATTTCTCGAAACGCATGACGTCGGCGATGCGGCGGTCGAGGAAGGCGGAGGTTTCCATCCAGCCCTCGCTCTGGTCGTCGAGCCAGGCGAGCAAGGTGGCGGCGTAGAGGGCGCTCAAGGTCAGCCGCTTGGTGTAATGGTTGAAGTCGGTCGAGCTGTCGCCGGCGAGCCGCCACATGAGGTCGGCGCTGTGCCAGCCGATTGACAGGCCGCGCACCGCGTTCTGGGGCATGGCGAGGATGGCGAGGCCCGAACGGACGGCTTCGCGCGCCGAGCCCATCAGCTGGATCCGGAACCAGACCAGCTCGCGGATGCGATCGCGGATCTTTAGGCCGGCAATAACCTCGGGTGTGAAATGCGCCACCATCGCCGCGTCGACACCATGGATATAGGCTTCGACCATGCCCGCCTGGTGCTTGGGAAAGGCAAGCCGCGCCACCGCCGGGTCGATGCCGAGCTGGCCAGCGGCCGTTTCGACCGCCTTCACCGTCCAGCCGTCGAACACCGCATTCTCCCCCACCACGAGGGCCAATTGGGCGCGCACGGCTTCGAGTGGAGTCGGGTCGGTCACGGCGAATAGGTGGGGCCGGGCTTCCGATCGCGCAAGCGGACAAGGACGAGCGCGATGGCAATGCCCACTGCGCCAGTCCAGTCGAGATGCGTCATCGTCTCGCCGTAGACGGTCCAGCCGATGGCGGCCGAGATCGCCGGCTGGGTCAGGAAGGCGAGGCCGACCACGAGCGGCGGGACATGGCCGAGCGCATAGACCAAAAGCCCCTGGCCGATGATCTGGCTGGTGAAGGCGAGCACGATGAGCGGGACCCAGTCGCCCGGCAGGACCCGCTCGCCAAGCGCAAGGCTGAAGGGCAGCAGCATCAAGGCGCCGAACAGGCTGGCGAGGAACAACAAGGGCAGCGGCTGAAACCGGCCGCGAGCGCGGACGCGCTCGACGATGATCAAATAGAAAGTGTAGAGCAGGCCGGCGGCAAGGGCGAGCGCGTCGCCGCGCAAATGCCGGGCGCTGAGCTCGGCGCTTCCGGCCATCAGCGCGACGCAGCCGGCGGCGGCGAGGGCAAGGGCGATTCCCTGAATCGGCG
>Ga0307505_10003099_pt1 | contig 10747 bp, 12 predicted proteins | sample 23_S_MG_FD_202183 | JGI IMG/M metagenome (GOLD analysis project Ga0307505, IMG submission 202183) | Soil microbial communities from Populus trichocarpa stands in riparian zone in the Pacific Northwest, United States - 23_S | ecosystem: Environmental > Terrestrial > Soil > Riparian zone > Trees... | reverse complement strand
CCACGGCAGCGCCGCGATCTCCTCCAGCGCCTGCTCGAGGAAGCGGCGCGGGTCGTCCTCGGTCTCGGCGAGCTCGGCGATGCGCCGCATCCAGAGCTCGAACGGCATGCCCACCGACATAAGGTAGGTCGAGAAGTAGGTGCGCAGCCCGCCGAAGCCGCGGCGCGGGTTCCACAGCACCGCGAGCACGAAGAGCGCGAGCCCGAAGCCGGTGACCGTGACGATCACGGAGTCGACGTAGCTGCCGCCGGTGAAGCGCATGGCCACGATGGCGCCGAGCGCGAGCACCACGCCCAGCTGGAACACGAGCACCGCGTAGAAGAAGTCGAACACCAGGCCCGCGTGGTCCTCGCGCGGGTGCGGGAGGATCAGCAGCAGCGCGAGCACGAACGGCAGGAACTGGCTCGCGAAGCGCCCGATGTACTCGGGGATCTGCTGCTCCGGAAGCATGAGCCGCGGCACCGCCCAGAGCAGCATCACCGCCACCATGTAGGCGAAGGCCACGAGGTAGAAGCGGTTGCCCTGCTCGGAGCGCGCGGTGAACACGCGCCCGCCGAGGATGCCCAGCAGCAGCAGCATCCAGGTGACGATCATCCAGCCGGATACGAACCAGAGGATGCCGCCGGTCAGCAGCACCAGCAGCAGCAGGGAGGCCACGTCGAGCTCGCGCTCGGCGGCGAAGAACGGCTGCCAGAGGAGGAACAGGCCGAAATGCACCAGCAGCCAGAGGCGCTGGAACACCCCGCCGGGCTCGGCCACCAGGGCGGCGTGCAGCGCCAGCAGCATCGCCAGCACCACCCAGCGGCGGTTTGCGACGATCGTCTGGGCGAGACGCTGCTCGAGGGCGAGTGACATCGGAATGGAGGATAGCCGAACCGATCGTCACCCCGGGCGCTGCGGCAAGGCTCGTCACCCCGGGCGCTGCGGCAAGGCTCGTCACCCCAGGCGCTGCGGCAAGGCTCGTCACCCCGGGCGCCGCAATCGCGGCGATGGCCCGGGGCCCAATTGCCTGTCGGAAACCCGACACCGGTGTCGGTGGCCGCGACAACTGCAAAGGTCCAGGGCCGGCCTTTTAACGGTACAGTTGCCAAATCCCCATGAAAAACAGTATCTTGTTGGCTTGGCACGGTGCTTGCTAGGGACTGTGCATGGACAGGACCCACATGGAGGCAAGAATGAGAAGGAAAACGCAGCAATCCGGATTCACACTCGTCGAGATCGCGATCGTGCTGGTGATCATCGGCCTGCTCCTCGGCGGCATCTTGAAGGGCCAGGAGCTCATCAACAGCGCCAAGGTGAAGAACCTCGCGAACGACTACCGCGTGATTCCCACCTACATCTACGCCTACCAGGACAAGTTCAAGGCGCTCCCGGGCGACGACGCGCAGGTCGCCGCGCATCTCCCAGCGGGACCGCCCGCGCCTATCCAAGGCGCCGTGCCTCCCGCCGGGAACGGCGTCATCAACGGTCCCTGGAATTCGGCCGCCGTAGCCGACGAGAGCTTCCTGTTCTGGCAGCACATCCGTCTCGCCAACCTTGCGGCCGGCTCCGCCGACACCGCTGTGGTAGCCACCTACATTCCGACGAACGCAGTGGGTGGGATCATCGGGGTGAGCAGCATGTCTGCCGGGCAGCCTCACATCCTGACCATGACTGGGACGTACCAGATCTGTTCGAAGGGCCTGCTCGGCAAGTTCGTGAAGCAACTCGACATCCAGATGGACGACGGCAATACCGAGACGGGTTCGATGCGCGCGGTGCTCGACACCGCTGCCATCGGCACCGCGGCGGTTGCCACCGCGGCAATCGACGAGGCTACGCCCTATACCGTCTGCATGACGTTCTAGTCGTTCGACCTTCCCGGGAACGGCCCGCCGCAGGCGGGCCGTTGGCTTTTCAACCCTGCAGCAACCTCATCTCGGCCTTGGCCAGGTTCTCCTGCGTGCCGAGGAGCACCAGCACGTCGCCCGCCTTCACCACCGCCTCGGGCGCGGGATTCACCTCGCGCTCGCCGGTGCGCCGGATCGCGGTGAGCTGCACGTCGATGCCGGCGAGGTTCAGGCTCCCGATGGTATTGCCCACGCAAGCGGCGCCCTCGGTCGCCATGATGGTGCGCAGCCGCGGCTGGTCGTGGTCGGGCACGTCCTCGTCGGTGGCTCCCGGAAAGAACCCACGCATCAGGGTGTAGCGCTCCTCGCGCACCTCGCGCAGCCGGCGGAGCACGCGGTTCAACGGCACCCCGAGCTGCAGCATCGTCTGGGTCGCGAGCATGAGCGAGCCCTCCACCACCTCGGCCACGATCTCGGCGGCGCCCGCGGCGCGCAGGCGCCCCACGTCGCTGTCGTCCAGGGTTCGCACGATCACCGGCAGCTCGGGCCTCAACTCGCGCACGTGCGCGAGGATCGCGAGCGCCTTGGGCGTGTCGGCGAAGGTCACCACCACCGCGATCGCGCGCGACAGGGCGGCCGCCACCATCACCTCGCGCCGCGCGGCGTCGCCGTACACCACGGAATCGCCCGCGGCAGCGGCCTGGCGCACGCGCTCGGGGTCGGAGTCGAGCGCGATCACGGCGACCTTCTCGCGCTCGAGGAACTGGGCGAGCGACTGGCCGCTACGCCCATAGCCGCAGAGAATCACGTGCCCGCGCGTGGCCATCGACTTGACGGCGAGGTTGTGCAGAGAGACCGCGCGCTGCGTCCACTCGCTCTCGATGAAGTGCAGCACGACCGCCTCCATGCGTGCGAGCAGCAGCGGCGCCGAGAGCATCGACAGCAGCGAGGCCGCGAGCACGACCTGCAGCAGGTCGGCGTCGAAGGCGCCCTGGCGCGCGGCGAGCGCGAGCAGCACGAAGCCGAACTCCCCTGCGGGCGCGAGCGCGAGCGCGGAGCGCAGCGCCGTCGGCATCGGGTTGTGGAAGGCGCTCGCAAGCGCGAGGATGACGCCGAACTTCACCGCCAGCATCGCCACGGCGAGCGCCACGATCGCGACGAAGTTCTGCCCCAGCGCGCCGAAGTCGACCAGCATCCCGATGGTCACGAAGAAGAGCCCCAGCAGCACGTCCCTGAACGGCTGGATGTAGTCCTCGACCTGGTAGCGATACTCGGTCTCGGAGATGAGCATGCCGGCGAGGAAGGCGCCGAGCGCGAGCGACAGGCCCGCCATCTCGGTCAACCATGCCGCGCCGAGCGTGATCAGCAGGACGAACAGCACGAAGAGCTCGGCCGACTTCTGCCGCGCCACCAGGTGGAAGAGGGGGCGCATCAGCCTCTGGCCGAGATAGAGCACGATCGCGAGCACCACCGCGGCCTTCACCAGCGCGATCCCGATCGCGCCCGCGATCGCCTCGCCGGTGCCCGCCAGCGCCGGCACCAGCACCAGCAGCGGGATCACCGCGAGGTCCTGGAACAGCAGCACGCCCATGATCTGGCGTCCGTGGGGCGAGTGCAGCTGCGCGCGCTCCACCAGCATCTTCGACACGATCGCGGTCTACGACATCGCGATCACTCCGCCCACCACCAGGCCCTCGCGCCACGACTGCCCGAGGAGGACCGCGCCGGCAAGCCCGAGCGCGATCACGATCGCGACCTGCGCGCCGCCGAAGCCGAACACCGTGCGCCGCATCGCGGTCAACAGCGGAAGGCTGAACTCGAGGCCCACGGAGAACATCAGGAAGACCACGCCGAACTCGGCGAGGTAGCGCTGGTCCTCGGTCGCGGCCACCAGGCCCAGGGCGTGCGGGCCCACGAGGGCGCCCACCAGCAGGTACCCGAGGATCGCGGGCATCGAGAGCGTGCGGAAAATCACCACGACCGCCACGGCCGACGCGAGCAGGATCAGGGTGACGTGGAGGGCGTCGTGCATGGCTTGGTTCTATAATTCGTTTCGTGTCGAATCTACTACAACCCCCGGCCGCGACCGAAGCCGAGCGCCTTCTGGAGCTCGCGCGCGCGGTGCTCGACATCGAGGCCGATGCGGTCCGCGGCCTCAAGGAGCGCCTGGGCGCGTCATTCCTCGAGGCGCATCGCCTGATCCTGGGCACGCGCGGGCGCGTGGTCGTCACCGGCATGGGCAAGTCGGGCCACGTGGGCAACAAGATCGCCTCCACGCTCGCCTCCACCGGCACGCCGGCGTTCTTCATGCATCCGGCGGAAGCCAGCCACGGCGACCTCGGAATGATCACCGAGCACGACGTCGTGGTCGCGATCTCGTACTCGGGCGAGTCGGACGAGATCGGCCGCATCCTGCCGCTCATCAAGCGCCGCGGCGCCAAGGTGATCGCGATCACCGGCCGCGCGCAATCCACGCTCGCGAAGGAGGCGGACGTGCACCTCGACGCCCGCGTCGAGAAGGAGGCGTGCCCGCTCGAGCTCGCTCCCACGGCGAGCACCACCGCGACGCTCGCGCTCGGCGACGCCCTCGCGATGACGCTGCTCGATGCGCGCGGCTTCGCGAGCGAGGATTTCGCGCAGCGCCATCCGGGGGGCGCGCTCGGCCGCCGGCTCCTCGTGCGCGTGGCCGACATCATGCGCAAGGGCGAGCAGCTGCCGCGCAGCCGGCCCGAGGATCTGCTGCTGCCGACGGTGCTGGAGGAGATCTCGCGCAAGGGCATCGGCATGACCTGCGTCGTCGACGGCGAGGGGCGGCTCGAGGGCATCTTCACCGACGGCGACCTGCGGCGGCTGCTCGGCGACCACGACAGCATCAAGGGCATGCGCGTGGGCGATGTGATGAAGAGGAGCCCCACGACGATCGCGCCCGAGAAGCTCGCCGCCGAGGCCGCGCAGATCTTCGAGAACAAGATCCTCGGCGGCCGCCTCGTCGTATGCGACCCCGGCGGGCGGCTGGTGGGCGCGATCACCTTCCACGACCTGCTCGCGGCGGGGGTGGTGTGAACGCGGCCGACCCGGCCCTGATGGAGCGCGCGCAGGCCGTGCGCCTGGCGATCTTCGACGTCGACGGCGTCATGACGGACGGCACGCTCTACATCGGCCCGCAGGGCGAGGCCTTCAAGGCGTTCAACATCCTCGACGGGCACGGCATGAAGATGCTGCAGGCTGCGGGAATCGCCACGGCGATCATCTCCGGGCGCTCCTCGGAGGCGGTCGCGCGCCGCGCCGTGGAGCTCTCGATCGCCCATGTGGTGCAGGGCTCGGCCGACAAGGTGGCCGACTTCGAGCGGCTGATCGCCTCGGTGGGCGTCGAGGCGAAGGCGTGCTCGTTCGTCGGCGACGACCTGCCCGACCTCGCGATCATGCGGCAATGCGGGCTCGCGGTGGCGGTGGCCAACGCGGTCGACGCGGTGAAGCAGGGCGCGCACTACGTGACGCGCGCTTCCGGCGGCAAGGGCGCGGTGCGGGAATTCTGCGAGCTCGTCCTTCGCGCGCGCGGGCAACTCGAGGCCGTCTCCGCGGTCTGATGCCACGATGGTGCGACCGACCTCGTGGCTTCCGCTCGCAGCCCTGGCCCTCCTGGTGGGGTTGAGCCTGTGGCTGAACCAGCTGGTGCAGGCGCCGGCGGGGCGGGCCGACGGCAAGTTGCGCCACGATCCCGACCTGATCGTGGAGAACTTCAGCGCCTCGAAGCTGGGCACGGACGGGCGCGTGCTCTACACGCTCGCCGCGCGGAAGATGGTACATTACCCCGACGACGATTCCGCGCAGCTCGAATCGATCCAGCTCGAGGCCTTCGAGCCTCGCCAACCCAGGATGACCATCACCGCCGACAACGGCCGGCTCGAGCAGGGCGGCGATCGCGTCTTCATCGAGGGCAACGTGGTGGTGTTGCGCGAGGCCGGGGAGGAGAGCGAGGCCGCGCGGCTCACCACCGAGAAGCTGCTCGTGCTGCCCGACGCCGGCATCGCGCGCACCACTTCCGAAGTGCGCCTGGAGAGCGCCTCGGGGCGGGCGCTCGCGCACGGGGGGATGGAGATCGACAACCGTGCGCGCACCCTGAAGCTCGAGCGCGTCAACGCGACGTTCAAGCCGAGAGCGCGCGCCGCCGCGCGGGCCCGCCCATGACGCGCCTGGCGATGCTGCTGACGCTTGCCCTCGCGCTCGCCGCGGCAAGCGCCTCCGCCGAGAGCGGCGATCGCGAGAAGGAGATCGTCGTGGGTGCCGACCGCCTCACCGCCGACGACGCGAACCGCACCAGCACCTTCGAGGGCAACGTCGTGGTCACACAGGGCACGATGCGCATGACCGCCGCCAAGGTGGTGGTGCGCGAGGACGCGCAGCGCAACAAGCTCTACATCGCGAGCGGCGCGCCGGTCACCTTCCGCCAGAAGCGCGACAAGGTCGACGAGTGGGTCGAGGGCTTCGCCGAGCGCGCGGAGTTCGACGACCGCAACGACGTGCTCAAGCTCTTCAACAAGGCGCTGGTGAAGAGCAACCAGAACGAGATCACCGGCGACTTCATCTCCTACGACATGAAGCGCGAGGTGGCGCAGGTGTCGGGCGCGCCTCCCGGCCAGACGCCTCCGGCCAACGCGCGCGTGAAGGTCATCATCCTGCCGCAGAAGAAGGCGGTCGAGGGCGAGGAGAAGAAGCCCCCGCTCGGCTTGAAGACCGATCCGGGGAAGGGCTGATGGCCGCCGTCACGCCCGCCGCCCCGGGCCCTCACCTCACGCTGGTGAAGCCCGAGCCGAGCGCCTCGGTGCTCGCCGCTTCGGGCCTCATGAAACGCTACCGCAAGCGCACGGTCGTATCCGATGTCTCGCTCACGGTCGAGAGCGGCGAGGTCGTGGGCCTGCTGGGCCCGAACGGCGCGGGCAAGACCACGTGCTTCTACATGATCCTGGGCCTGGTGCCGATCGACGCGGGGCGCGTGTCGCTCGACGGCCGCGACCTCACGCACCTGCCGATCTACCGCCGCTCGCGGCTCGGCGTCTCCTACCTGCCGCAGGAGGCGTCGATCTTCAGGAAGCTCACGGTCGAGCAGAACATACGCGCCGTGCTGGAGCTGCAGGGCCACGACGAGGAGGACGTGCGCGCGCGCCTGGAGGAGCTGCTCGACGACCTGCACATCGGCCACCTGCGCTCGAGCCCCGCGCTCTCGCTTTCGGGCGGCGAGCGCCGGCGCGTGGAGATAGCGCGCGCGCTCGCCACGAGCCCGCGCTTCATCCTGCTGGACGAGCCGTTCGCGGGCGTGGACCCGATCGCGGTGATCGACATCCAGCAGATCATCCGTTTCCTGAAGGAACGCTCGATCGGCGTGCTCATCACCGACCACAACGTGCGCGAGACGCTCGGCATCTGCGACCACGCCTACATCATCAACCAGGGGTCCGTCCTCGCCTTCGGGAAGCCGGAGGAGATCATCTATAATGAGGACGTCCGCAAGGTGTATCTCGGAGAGAACTTCCGCCTCTAGCGCGGGGTCGTTCCTCCCGGGATCCCTCGACATGAAGCACAGCCTCCAGCTCAAGCTATCCCAGCATCTCACGCTCACCCCCCAGCTCCAGCAGTCGATCCGGCTGCTCCAGCTGTCGACGGTCGAGCTCAACCAGGAGCTCGAGCGCTACCTCGCCGAGAACCCGCTGCTCGAGCGCGCCGACCCGGCGACCGACGAGGCCGCTCCCGTGCCCGCCAACGGCGGCGAGCCCCAGCCGCGGGAGGCCGCCCCCGAGGAGCGGCGCGAGGAAGCCTCCAGCCTCGAGGAGCAGGGGTTCGGCGACGAGCACTCCGGGACGCCCTCCTCGTCGCGGCGCGAGGACGACGAGCGCGACGACTTCACCCAGTTCGCGGCCGCCGAGCCCACGCTGCACGAGCATCTGCTGCTGCAGCTCTCGTTGACGGGCCTCACCCCGCGCGACAAGCTGATCGCCGAGTTCGTGGTCGGCCACCTGGACGAGGATGGCTACCTCAAGCAGGAGTTGGAGGAGTTGCGCCAGTCGGCGATCGCCGCGATGTCGGACGTCGAGATCGAGGAGCTGCAGATCGCGTTGCGTCACGTGCAGAATCTCGAGCCCGCCGGCGTCGGCGCGCGCGACGCGGCCGAGTGCCTCGAGCTGCAGCTGCGCGCCCTGCCCGGGACGACGCCGCACCGCGAGGCGGCATTGACGCTCGTCACGCGCCACCTCGACGTGCTCGCCGCGCGCGACTTCAATCGCCTGAAGCGCGTGCTCGGCATCTCCGAGGACGAGCTGCGCGAGGTGCGCGCCCTCGTGCTCTCGCTCGATCCCAAGCCGGGGCGCGCCTTCGGCGCCGGCGACGTGCGCTACGTGGTCCCCGACGTCGTGGTGCGCAAGAGCGGCGGGCGCTGGATCGCGGCGTTGAACCGCGACGCCATGCCCCGGCTGCGCATCAACAAGATGTACGCAGACATCCTGCAGGCCTCGCGCGAGAACGGCGGCAAGCACCTCTCGGGGCAGCTTCAGGAGGCGCGCTGGCTCATCAAGAACGTGCAGCAGCGCTTCGACACCATCCTGCGCGTGACCCAGTCGATCGTCGACCGCCAGAAGAACTTCTTCGAGCACGGCGAAGTCGCGATGCGCCCGCTCGTGCTGCGCGAGATCGCCGAGGCGGTGAGCCTGCACGAGTCGACCATATCGCGCGTCACCACGCAGAAGTACATGCTCACCCCGCGCGGCATCTTCGAGCTCAAGTACTTCTTCGGCAGCCACGTGTCGACCGACACGGGCGGCGCCTGCTCGGCCACCGCGATCCGCGCGCTCATCAAGGAGCTCGTCGCCGCCGAGGACGGCAGGAAGCCGCTCTCCGACCACCGCATCTCCGACATCCTCGCGCAGCAAGGCATCCAGGTGGCGCGCCGGACCGTGGCCAAGTACCGCGAGGCCATGCACATCCAGCCCGCCAACCTCCGCAAGTCGATCTGACGACGTGGTTGCGTAGCACCGTCGAAGTTCTAAACAAAGGAGCCAGCCCGCATGAACCTGCACCTGACCGGCCACCACGTCGAGATCACCCCCGCGATCCGCGACTACGTCGTCGCGAAGCTCTCGCGCATCAACCGCCACTTCGACCACGTGATCGACGTGAACGTCGTGATGACGGTGGAGAAGCTCGACCAGAGGATCGAGGCCAACGTGCACCTGTCGGGCAAGGACATCCACGTGCAGGCCCACGACGGCGACATGTACGCCGCGATCGACGGGTTGATCGACAAGCTCGACCGCCAGGTGATCCGCCACAAGGAGCGCTTCGACGTGAAGCACTCCCAGGGCATCAAGCGCATCCCGCAGGCCTAGAGTCCGCGCGGCGACTGCGATGAACCTCGTCTCGCGCCTCCTTCCCGAAAGCCACGTGGTGCTGGGCATGGACGCCGGCAGCAAGAAGCGCCTCTTCGAGCAGATCGGGCTGCTGTTCGAGAACACGCGCCAGATCCCGCGCGCGCGCGTTTTCGACAGCCTCTTCGACCGCGAGAAGCTGGGCTCCACGGGCCTCGGCTTCGGCGTGGCCATCCCGCACGGGCGGCTGAAAACGATCCGCGAGCCGCAGTGCGCGTTCGTGCGCACCGCGGCACCCATACCCTTCGAGGCTCCGGACGGCGCGCCGGTGAGCCTTGTCTTCGCGATGCTCGTGCCCGAGCACGCCACCGAGGCGCACCTGGAGCTGCTCTCCGAGCTCGCCCAGATGTTCAGCGATGCGCAACTGCGCGAGGCCCTCGCCACGACCGAGGACGTCAAGGCGGCCCACCGGCTCATCACGGAATGGTCGCCCTATGCCCCGCCTCAGCGTTCAGCGGCTGTTTGACGAGAGGCGCGTGCGCCTGGGCCTCTCCTGGGCCGCGGCGCCCGAGGGCGGGGCGCGCGAGTTCACCGGGGAGATGCTGCACCGCCCCGGCGTGGGCCTGATCGGCCACCTGAACCTGATCCATCCGCTGCTCGCGCAGGTGCTGGGCCCGCGCGAGCTCGAGTACCTGAGCAAGCTCGAACCGTTCATGCGCGACCAGACGCTCGGCCACATCGCGGGCGGAGAGACGCTGTGCGTGATCGTGGGCGACGGTTGCGAGCCGCCCGGGGAGCTCGCCGCCGCCTGCACCAGGGCCGCCACGGCGCTCATCACCTCGGCCGAGCCCAGCCAATTCGTGATCAACGTGCTGCGGCCCTACATGCAGCAGGAGCTGGGCGAGGTCACCAACCTGCACGGCGTGTTCCTCGACGTGCTCGAGATCGGCGTGCTCATAACCGGCGACTCCTCGATCGGCAAGAGCGAGCTCGCCCTGGAGCTCATCTCGCGCGGTCACGGGCTGGTCGCCGACGACGTGGTCGAGCTGCAGCAGATGGGGCCCGAAACCATCCAGGGTCGCTGCCCGCCGCTCTTGCGCGACTTCCTCGAGGTGCGCGGGCTGGGTGTGCTCAACATCAAGTCGATCTTCGGCGAGACCGCCATCCGCCCGCGCAAGGTGCTGCGGTTGATGGTGCACCTCGAGATGCCGCTGCGCGGCGCGCCACCGCGCGACCGCCTCGCCACGCGCTCGGGCACGCAGGACATCCTCGGCGTGGAGATCCCGACCGTCACGCTCGACGTGGCCCCGGGGCGCAACCTCGCGGTGCTGGTGGAGGCGGCGGTGCGCAACCACATCCTCATCACCCGCGGCATCGACTCCACGCGCGAGTTCATCGCGCGCCAGTCGAAGGCGATCCGCGGCGACGGCGACGAGCCCTAACAGTTCGTTGAAATTCGTTTCAATGAAGCCAATTTTCGCGTTATCGTCGTCACCATCGCATAGCAGCGAGATTGATAACGATGCGCGGGCCTGACGTGATGCAAGACGCGTTGTTCACGGT
>Ga0307505_10003098_pt1 | contig 10756 bp, 9 predicted proteins | sample 23_S_MG_FD_202183 | JGI IMG/M metagenome (GOLD analysis project Ga0307505, IMG submission 202183) | Soil microbial communities from Populus trichocarpa stands in riparian zone in the Pacific Northwest, United States - 23_S | ecosystem: Environmental > Terrestrial > Soil > Riparian zone > Trees... | reverse complement strand
TTCCAGGCAGTCGTGCGCCCGGCCGGCGGTGAGGGTCAGCGACGGCGCCAGCGACGGCCGCGCATCCAGCATCGCCTGCAGCGTGCGCTGCAGGTCGGCATCGGCCGCCGGCACGAGGAAACGCAGGTCGGGCTGGCGCTGCCGCAGCAGCGCCAGCGCGTCCAGGAAGATCTCGCCCAGCTGCTTCACCTCGTCGGTGCGCGAGCCCGGCAACGCCGCGACATAGCGGCCCGCATCGGGCAGGCCCAGCCGGCGGCGCGCGGAAGCGGCGTCCGGCGCGCGCGGAATCATCGACGCCAGCGGATGGCCGACATAGCGCGCCGGGATACCGGCCTTGTCGTAGATCTGCTGCTCGAAGGGGAACACCAGCAGCATCAGATCGACCGCGCGGCGGATCTGCTCGATGCGCTCGGCGCGCCATGCCCAGATCGACGGGCTGATGAAGTGCACGACCCGTCCGCCCGCCGCGCGGTATTTCTCTTCCAGCCCTAGATTGAAGTCCGGCGCGTCCACGCCGACCAGCACATCGGGCCGCTGCACGAGGAAGCGTGCCAGCAGCTCGCGCCGCAGCTTCAGCAGCCGCGGCAGGTGGCGCAGCACCTCGACGTAGCCGCGCACCGACAGCTCGCGCACGTGCGCCCACGGCTCGAAGCCCGCGGCGATCATGCGGTCGCCGCCCACGCCCACGCAGCGCAGCGCCGGCACCTGGCGGCGCATGTCCGCGATGACGCCGGCGGCCAGCAGGTCTCCGGAAGCCTCGCCGGCCACGAAGGCGCAGGTGGCCGTGCTGGCCGCGGCGGGCATCAACGCACGATGCCGCGTTGCGAGTCCCGCACGAAATCGCGCAGCAGCGCGACGGCGGCACCTGCGTCGACCCCCTCCGTCGCTTCGGCCGCCAGCGTATCCAGCGCCTGCACGGCCTCGGCCACCGTCAGCCCGTCCTTGTAGACGACGCGGTATGCGCGGCGCAGCGCGTTGATGGCCGCGGAGCTGAAGCCGCGGCGCTTCAGTCCCTCGCTGTTGATGCCGTGCGGCTCCGCCGGATTGCCGCTGCAGATGACGAAGGGTGGCACGTCGCGCAGCACGACCGCGCCGCCGCCCGCCATCGCGTGCGCGCCCACCGCACAGAACTGGTGGACCCCGCTCAGCCCGCCGAGGACCGCCCAGTCGCCCAGCGTCACGTGGCCGGCCAGCGTCGCGTTGTTCGCGAGGATCGTGTGGTCGCCGACCATGCAGTCGTGTGCGATGTGCACGTTGGCCATTATCCAGTTGTCACTGCCGATGCGCGTGATGCCGCCACCCTGTGCGGTGCCCAGACTGACGGTACAGTGCTCGCGGAACGTGTTGCCGTCGCCGATGACGAGCTCGGTGTCCTCGCCGCCGTACTTCTTGTCCTGCGGCGGTCCGCCGATGACGGTGAACGCGTGGATGCGGTTGCCGCTGCCCAGTGTTGTACGGCCGTCGATGACGACGTGCGGGCCGATGTCGCAGCCGGCGCCGATCCTGACCTTCGGCCCGATGATCGACCAGGGCCCGACGACGACGTCGTCGGCCAGTTCGGCCGTGGGGTCGACGATCGCGCCGGGGTGGATGCGCGCCATGCCTACGCCTCGCCCGCCTTGCGGGCGGCGCAGGTCATGCCGGTCTCGCACGCGACCTCGCTGTCGACCAGCGCGCGGCCGGTGAACTTGCCGATGCCGCTCTTCACGCGATCCATCGTGACTTCGAGCCGCAGCTGATCGCCGGGCTGCACCAGCCGCTTGAAGCGCGCGCCGTCGATGCCGGCGAAGTAGAACAACGCTCCACTTTCCTGCGACGTCTGCAGCGTCACGTAGGTGAGCACCGCCGCCGCCTGCGCCAGCGCCTCGATGATCAGCACGCCGGGCATCACCGGATGGCCCGGGAAGTGACCCTGGAAGAACGGCTCGTTCATCGACACGTTCTTCAGCGCGACGATGCGCGCGCCGGGCTCGAGCTCGAGCACACGATCGACCAGCAGGAGCGGATAGCGGTGCGGCAGCAGCTTCAGGATGCGAGCGATGTCGAGCTTCAAGGCGTAGCCCTCCGTTGCGCCGCTTCGAGTTCACGCACCCGGCGCCGCAGTTCTTCGAGTTGTCGGATGATGGCCGCGGACCGCTCCCAGTCCCGGTGCGGCATCATTGGAAAGTAGCCGGTGTACTGACCCGGTTGGTCGATGGACGCGGCGACCAGCGTTCCCGGACTTATCGCACAGCCGTCGGCGATCGTCAGATGCCCGGCGATCATCGCGGCACCGCCTATCTGACAATGTGCGCCGATGCGTGCGCTGCCGGCGATGCCTACGCAGCCGGCGATGACCGTGTATGCGCCGATGACGCAGTTGTGAGCGATCTGGATCTGGTTGTCGAGCTTGGCGCCGCGCTCGATGCGCGTATCGCCCATGGTGCCGCGGTCCACCGTCGTGTTGGCGCCGATCTCTACATCGTCCTCAATGACGACGCGGCCCACCTGCGGAATCTTGATCCAGCGCCCTTCGAAGGGCGCGAAGCCGAAGCCGTCCGCGCCGATGACGGCACCGCTGTGCACGATGCAGCGCGCGCCGATCTCGCAGTGGTCGAGCACGACGGCGTTCGGATGGAGCCACGATTCGTCGCCCAGCACCGCGCCCGCGCCCAGCACCGCGCCCGCACCGATGACCGCACCAGCACCCACGCGCGCACCGGCACCGATGCACGCCCCCGGACCGACGCTCGCGCTGCCGTCCACCAGCGCGCCCGCCGCGACGTGCGCGGCCACATCGATGCCGGTTGCTGCGGCCGCCGCCGGATGCAGCAGTTGCGTGGCCAGCGCGAACCACGCATACGGCTGATCGACGACGACCAGCACGGCATCGGAGCGCGCGGCGTCGCGCAACGCAGCCGCTTCCGCGGGTGCCAGCGCGATCGCACCGGCGCCTGAAGCCAGCGCTTCGCCGCGGTAACGGGGGTTGGCAAGAAAGGAAAGCTGCGCGCCGGTCGCTGCGGACAGCGTCGCCACAGACTGGACGCGCCGCCCGGCATCGCCTTCGATGCGGGCAGCGAGCTTGCCGCCGGCACGCTCGCTGACGGCGGCTGTCAGCGCAGACAGCGACAGTCCGCCAGCGGCCATCGGATTACTTCGCCGCGTTGAGGGCCTTCAGCACGCGCTCGGTGATGTCGACGCGCGGGTTGAAGTACACCGCTTCCTGCAGGATCACGTCATACTTCTCCTGCTCGGCGATCTGGCGAATGATGCGGTTCGTGCTTTCGAGCAGCCGCTGCAGTTCCTCGTTGCGGCGCTGGTTGAAGTCCTCGCGGAACTCACGCTGCTTGCGCTGGAACTCGCGGTCCATCTCGGCGAGCTCGCGCTGGCGACGCACACGGTCGCTCTCGGACATCACCGGTCCGTCCTTCTCGAAGCGCTCGGCACCCTGCTTCAGCCGCGCGCCCATGTCCTGCAGTTCCTTGTCGCGCTTGGAGAACTCGCCCTCGAGCTTCTGCATGGCGGCGCGCGCCGGCTGCGAATCGCGCAGGATGCGATCGGAGTTGACGACGCCGATCTTCAGGTCCTGCGCATGGGCGAGCGGCGCGGCCGCCAGGCCGGCGACCAGGGCCGCCGTCGCGAATGCGCGGCAGAATCTGCGCCCGGCTTCGCGTCCGACCGTGCGGCTGCCATGGATACGCTCTGTCATAGGGAAATCCACCGTCATAGAAGCTTGCGATTCTGCCATATCAGAAGCCCGAGCCGATCTGGAACTGGAAGCGCTGCGTGCGATCCCAGGGCTCGGAGTTCAGCGGGTACGCGTACGACAGGCGCAGCGGACCCAGCGGCGACAGCCATGCGATGCCGATGCCCACCGAGTAGCGCAGCAGGCTCAGGTCGACGCTGGCGCTGTTGCCGTAGACCGGTCCGCTGCAGAATGCAGCAGGGTTGCCTTCGACCACCGCCGGATCGGTGTCCACCGGAATTCTGATGATGCCGTTGCAGCCCGGCCCCCAGACCTGGCCCATGTCCAGGAACGCCGCCGCGCGCAGCGACTTGTCGGCCCCCGGAATCGGCAGCAGCGCCTCGAAGCTGGCGTTGAAGCGCCGCGTGCCGCCGGTGGGATCGTCGAAAATGTCGCGCGGGCCCAGCGACGCCGCCTCGAAACCGCGCACGCTGCCGATGCCGCCGACATAGAAGTTCTTGAAGAACGGATACGGACGGTCGCCGTAGCCGTTGCCGTAACCCAGTTCGGTGTTGAAAGCCAGCGTCACCAGGCTGGTCACCGGCCAGAACTGCTGGAAGCGGTACGTCAACCGGTAGTACTCGAGGTCCAGCACCGGGATCGCCACCTCCGCAAACGCGCTCTGCACGCGGCCGCGCGTCGGGAACAGCAGGCTGTCGCGGCTGTCGCTGGACCAGCCTGCCGTTAGTGCCAGCGCATGCGACTTGTCGCCGAAGTCCTCCACGTACTGTACCCAGCGCGGCGGCGAGAACGGCGTCAGGTCGATCTCCGTGCCCTCGTAGCGCAGGCCGAGGAACACGCGGTCGAACTCGGTGAAGGGGATGCCGTAGACCAGGCCGGCGCCGCGCGTCGAGTAGCCGACACTGGACAGTCCCAGTTCGGCCAGATCGGAGTCGCGGAAGTACAGCTCGATGGTGCGGCTGATGCCTTCCACCGACACGTACGGGTCGGTGTGCGTGATCGAGAACACCGTGTTCGACTTGCTGGTGTTGACCTCCAGCGCCATCGCGTTGCCGGTCCCGAAGAGGTTCTGCTGCGACAGACCTGCGGTCAGCACGATGCCTTCGGAACTCGAGTAGCCGGCGCCCAGCTGGATGTTGCCGGTCGCGCGTTCCTTCACCGTGACGTTGACGTCCACCTGATCGGGCGCTGTGGGCACAGGCGGCGTGTCCACCGTCACCGTCTCGAAGTAGCCCAGGCGGTCCAGCCGCTCCTTGGACAACCGCACGCGGTCGGCGTCGAACCAGCCCGCCTCGAACTGGCGCATCTCCCGACGGATCACCTCGTCCTTGGTGCGCGAGTTGCCGGCGATGTTCACGCGCCGCACGTACACACGGCGGCCCGGGTCCACCAGGATCGTGAACGCCACCTCGCGCGTCTCGCGATTGGCCTCCGGCGACGGGTTGGCGGTCGCGAAGGCATAGCCCAGCGTGCTCATGCGGTCGGTGACCGCCTTGCCGATCGCGTTGATCTTCTCGGCGCTGAAGACTTCGCCCGGCTGCACGTTGACCAGCGCCGACAGCTCCTCTTCCAGCCCCAGCAGTTCGCCGGACAGCGTGACACTGGACACCGTGTAGCGCTCGCCTTCGTACACATTGATCGTGACGATGATGTCCCGCTTGTCGGGGGTGATGCTGACGTTGACCGACTCGATGCGGAAGTCCAGATAGCCGCGGTTCAGGTAGTACGAGCGCAGCGACTCGAGATCGGCGCTCAGCTTCTGCCGCGAATACTGGTCGCGTTTCGTGTACCAGGAAATCCAGTTCGGCGTGCTCAGCTCCATCTGCGAACGCAGCGTGCCGTCGCTGTAGACCTTGTTGCCGGTGAAGGAGATGGTGACGATCTTGGAGATGTCGCCCTCTTCCACCGCCATCGCGATGTTCACGCGGTTGCGCTCGATGGGCGTGACCGTCGTCTTGATCTCCACGCCATAAAGGCCGCGCGCCAGGTACTGCCGCCGCAGTTCCTGCTCGGCGCGCTCCAGCAGCGAGCGGTCGTAGATGCGGCCGCTGGACAGGCCCACGTCGGCCAGCGACTTGACGACCTGATCCTTCTCGAACTCCTTGACGCCTGTCAGATCGATGGTCGCGATCGCCGGGCGCTCGTCGACGATGACCACCAGCACGTCGCCGTCGACCTCCAGGCTCACGTCCTTGAACAGCCCGCTCGCGTACAGCGCGCGTATCGCCTGGGTGCCGCGCTCGGGGTCGAAGCGCTCGCCGACGCGGATCGGCAGATAGGTGAACACCGTGCCCGCTTCGGTGCGCTGTATGCCTTCGACGCGGATGTCGCGCACCACGAATTCCTGCGCGTGGGCGGTCAGACACCAGGCGGCCACCACCGCCGCGGCGGCACGGCACAGCACCGCAGGAGCGCGGCGCCTGGAATTCACGCGGCGCTTCAAATCGATGTTCCGATCATCCGGGATCAATGCGGGCGTCAGGAAAGCAGCCGCACCACGTCGTTGTACAGAGCCAGTACGGTCAGCAGGCCCAGCAACGCAACGCCGGCGCGCTGGCCCCATTCGATGACCCAGTCTGCCGGCGGGCTGCCCTTGAGAATCTCGATCAGATAATACAGGAGGTGGCCTCCATCGAGCATCGGAATGGGCAGCAGGTTCAGCACCGCGAGGCTGATGGAAACCAGCGCGAGGAAATTCAGGAACGGCACCCAGCCGATGCGCGCGGTCTGGCCTGCGTAGTCGGCGATGGTCACCGGTCCGGACAGGTTCTTCCACGACGCTTCGCCGGTGATCATCTTGCCGAGCATCCTCAGCGAGAACACCGCCGTGTCCACCGTCTTGCGCGTCGCCAGGCCGACGCTTTCCAGCGGCCCGTACTGCACCTTGATCATCTCCGGCCGGTCGCTGAGTTCCGCGCCGATGCGGCCGAACGCGCGTCCGTCGCCGTCCGTGACGCGCGCCGGCGTGACTTTCAATGGCACCGTGCGTCCGTCGCGCTCGACGATCAGCTCCATCGGCTTTTCCGCGGCGCCGCGGATGCGCTCGATGAAGTCGCGCGCCGACACGACCGGCTTGCCCTGCGCTTCGACGACGGTGTCGCCGGTCTGCAGCCCGGCGCGCGCCGCGGCGCTGTCGTCCGCCACGCGTCCGATGCGCGGCGCGCCGGTGTACGGCACAAGGCCCAGCCGCGCGATGATGTCGGATTCCAGGTCGTCGGCGGTCAGCGCGCCAAAGTCCAGCGCCAGCGAGCGGCGCTGGCGATCGCGGCCTTCGACGTCGACCGTCACCGGATCCTTCTGGACGATCTGCTGCAGCAGCAGCCAGCGCAGTTCGTTCCACGAACGCACGTCGTCACCGTCGACGCGCGTGATGGTGTCGCCCGCCTCGAAGCCGGCGCGCGCCGCCGCGGTGGCCGCCGGCGGCGCGCCGATGATCGCGCGCGGTTCGAACACGCCGACGACGTTCAGCAGCCAATACACGGCTATCGCCAGCAGCAGGTTCGCGACCGGTCCGGCCAGCACGATGGCGATGCGCTTGTAGACCGACTGCCGGTTGAAAGCGCGCGGCACGTCCGCCGGCGCGATGGGCGCGAGGTCCGGATCGCGCTCGTCGAGCATGCGCACGTAGCCGCCCAGCGGCAGCGCGGCGACCACCCATTCGGTGCGGTCCGGCCCGCGCACCCAGCGGCCCAGCGGCTTGCCGAAGCCGATGGAAAAGCGCAGCACCTTGACGCCGCACCAGCGCGCGACCCAGTAGTGACCCAGTTCGTGGATCACGATCAGCACGCCCAGCGTCAGCAGGAAGGCGGCAATCGTGGAAATAAGGCTCATCAGGTATTCCTTACACGTGCTGGGCGGCGGCGCGCGCCGCGCGCTGCCTCGCCTGGCGATCGATCTCGAGCACCTCCTCGATGCCCGCGGGCGCCGGCGGCTGGTAGGCGTCCAGCACGCGTTCTATGGTCGGCGCGATCTGCGTAAACGGCAAGCGGCGCTGCAGGAAGGCTTCGACAGCGAACTCGTTGGCAGCGTTCAATACCGCACTGGCCGCTCCTCCGGCGCGCAACGCCGCATAGGCGAAACCCAGGCAGGGGAAGCGGCGCATGTCGGGCGCCTCGAAGGTCAGCGCTGCCAGCCGCGAGAAATCCAGCCGCTGCGCGCCGCTGGCGATGCGCTCGGGCCACGCCAGCGCATAGGCCAGCGGCGTGCGCATGTCCGGCGTGCCGAGCTGCGCCATCACCGAGCCGTCGGCGTATTCGACCATCGAATGGATGACGCTCTGCGGATGGATGACCACCTCGATGCGCTCGGCCGGCATGTCGAACAGCCACGCAGCCTCGATGACCTCCAGCCCCTTGTTCATCAGCGTGGCCGAATCGACCGAGATCTTGCGGCCCATCACCCAGTTGGGATGCGCACAGGCCTCGTCGGGCGTCACGTCGTCCAGGTCGTCGCGCCGCAGGAACGGGCCACCGGAGGCGGTCAGTACCAGCCGCGCCGATGTGCGCTGCGTTTCGCCCGTGCCGGCCAGGCACTGGTGTATCGCGCTGTGCTCGCTGTCCACCGGCAGCAGCTCGCCGCCCGATGCGCGCAGCGCCGCCACCAGCAGCCCGCCCGCGCAGACGATGGCTTCCTTGTTGGCGAGCAGCAGCCGCTTGCCCGAGCGCGCAGCCGCCAGTGTCGGCATCAGGCCGGCCGCGCCGACGATCGCGGCGATGACGGTGTCGGCTTCGGGCGCTGAAGCCGCTTCGGCGAGGGCCGCGGCACCAGCGCGCGCGACGGTCGTCGCGCCGTGGCGCTGCAGCGCTGCGCGCAGCGCGGCCTCCTGCGAAGCGTCCCCGATGACGGCCACGGCCGCGCGATGGCGTGCGGCGAGTTCGGCCAGCGCATCGACGCTGCCGTTGGCCGTCAGCGCATGCACGCAATAGCGTTGCGGATGACGCGCGATGACGTCCAGCGCGCTCTTGCCGATGGAGCCCGTCGCGCCCAGCAAGGTGATCGTGCGCATCACGATGCCAGCGTCCACAGCAGCGCGGCCGGCGGCAGCAGCGCCAGCATCGCGTCGACCCGATCGAAGAAGCCGCCGTGGCCCGGCAGCAGATGGCCGCTGTCCTTGGCACCCGCCTGGCGTTTGAGCATGCTCTCGAAAAGATCACCGACGATCGAGATCGCGACCAGGACACCGAGCAGCAGCACGGCGACCACGATGCCCCAACGCTGCAGCAGCAGGCTGGAGAACAGCGGCACGGACGGCGCAAGCTGCCAGGCCAGCAACGCAGCCGCCACCACCACCAGCATCGCGCCCCATACGCCCGCCCAGGTCTTGCCCGGGCTGATGCGCGGCGCGAGCTTCGTCTTCCCGAATGCGCGTCCGCTGAAGTAGGCGGCGGTATCGGCTAGCCACACGATGACCAGCACCGACAGCAACGTGACCACACCCCCGCGGAGAACCAGCACGAGCGCGCACCACGCGGCCGGCACCAGCACCAGCGCCGCCAGCGACGACATCTGTGGCGCGATCTGCACCGTTCCAAGGCGCTGCGCCTGCACGACCAGACCGGCGATCACCAGCCACACGACGGTCCCCATCGCGACCAGCGGAAACATCAGCTTGTCCAGCAGATGCGGTGCCAGCAGCAGCAACCCCACCAGCGTACCCATCAGCAGCACCGCCACGACCAGCGCTATCGCAAAGCGCCAGCCGGCGAGCTGCAGCCACTCCGCCAGCGCCAGCGCGAAAGCCAGTGCCATCAGCGCTGCAAAGGCCAGCGGCGACACCAGCAGCGCGCCTAGCAGCAGCGCAACCAACACCAGGGCGGTGACGACGCGTTGTGCGAGCACGCGGACGCCTATGCCGCCCGTGCCGCATCGGGCAAAGCATTCTCGGCCTCGATCTGCTCGCCGGTCATGCCAAAGCGTCGCTGCCGGCCGGCGTACCACGCCAGCGCCGCATCCAGCGCCGCCGCATCGAAGTCCGGCCACAGCACGTCGGTGAAGTACAGCTCCGCGTACGCGATCTGCCACAGCAGGAAGTTGCTGACGCGCTGTTCGCCGCCCGTGCGGATCAGCAGGTCGGGAGGCGGCGCGAAGGCCAGCACGAGGTTGCGGGCGATCGCCTGTTCATCGATGCGCGGATCGGCGATGCCGGCCGCGAGCTGCGTGTGCGCGGCTCGCTGCGCCGCCTGCGCGATGTCCCAGCGTCCGCCGTAGTTCGCGCAGATCGTCAGGTTCAGCCGCGTGCCGCGCGCGCTGCGCCGCTCGGCGTCGGCGATGCGCTGGCGCAGTTCGGGCGCAAAGGCCCCTATGTCGCCGACCACGCGCATGCGCACGCCCAGTTCCACCAGCCGGTCGATCTCGCGCTCCAGCGCCACCATGAAGAGGCGCATCAGCGTCGACACCTCTTCGGCGGGCCGTCGCCAGTTCTCGGAACTGAACGCGAACAGCGTCAGGTACTCGATGCCGCGCTCGCCGCAGGCGCTCAGCGTCGCGCGCACCGCGTCGACGCCGCGCGAATGGCCGGCGACGCGCGGCTTGCCGCGCGACACCGCCCAGCGGCCATTGCCGTCCATGATGATTGCGACGTGGCGCGGACGCGGCGCGGACGCGGCGGCGCCGGACAGAGAGGCTTGCAGAGATGAGGTCATCGCGGGCCGCCGCTAGACCGTCAGCACCTCTTTTTCCTTCTCGGCCACCAGCTTGTCGATCTCGGTGACGAAGCGGTCGGTGAGCTTCTGGATCGCATCCTCGGCACGGCGGTCGTCGTCCTCCGAGATCGCCTTGGCCTTCAGCAGCTCTTTCGTGTGATGGTTCGCGTCGCGCCGCAGGTTGCGGATCGCCACCTTGGCGTTCTCGCCTTCGTGCTTGACGACCTTAACCAGTTCCTTGCGGCGCTGTTCCGTCAGCGGCGGCATCGGCACGCGGATCACGTCGCCGGAGGTCGCCGGGTTCAGCCCGAGGTCGGAATCGCGGATCGCCTTCTCGATCGCCCCGGACATCTTCTTCTCGAACGGGGTCACGCCGATGGTGCGCGCATCGATCAGCGTCACTTTGGCGACCTGGTTGACCGGCATCTGC
>Ga0307505_10003097_pt1 | contig 10757 bp, 7 predicted proteins | sample 23_S_MG_FD_202183 | JGI IMG/M metagenome (GOLD analysis project Ga0307505, IMG submission 202183) | Soil microbial communities from Populus trichocarpa stands in riparian zone in the Pacific Northwest, United States - 23_S | ecosystem: Environmental > Terrestrial > Soil > Riparian zone > Trees... | reverse complement strand
CGGGTATTTGTTCGACTGACCTGGAGATTGTCAAAGGCTACCTGGGTTTTCAAGGTATTTTAGGTCATGAGTTTGTGGGGGTGGTGGAACAGTGTGCTGAGGCGCACTGGGTAGGGCGACGGGTTGTGGGTACGATTAACCTGGGTTGCCGTGTCTGTGCGGTTTGTTTGTCGGACGGCCCGGAACATTGCCCGAATCGGCGCACGCTCGGTATTTACAATAAGGATGGCATTTTTGCTGAGTATCAGACTTTGCCGATGGTGAATCTAGTGGCGGTGCCGGATGAGGTAGCGGATGAGGTGGCGGTATTTACGGAACCACTCGCGGCCGCGCTCCGTATTCGTGAGCAGTTGCCTATTCGCCCCAGCCAAACCATCGCCGTTGTTGGGCCAGGTCGGTTGGGTTTGCTCGTGGGTAAAGTGCTGGCCTTGAGCGGTAATCAGGTCATTATGTTGGGACGGAGTGAGGCATCGCTGGTTCTCGCGGCGCGTTGGGGGTTAGCCACCGGGCAAACCGTAGATTACCCGGCCAACCATTTTGACTTTGTGGTTGAAGCGACGGGGAATGAGGTGGGGTTAAAAGAAACACTCAGATTGGTGCGGCCGCGGGGCACCCTCGTCCTCAAAAGCACTTTTCATGGTCAGGTCGCCTTTGATCTAACCAAGCTGGTCGTCAGTGAAATCAACCTGGTGGGTTCCCGCTGTGGCCCCTTTACGCCAGCGTTGCGCCTGTTAGCCAGCGGCCAGATACCTGTTCAAGATACCATAGACGGTGAATACCCCCTCGAACAAGCCCTAACCGCCCTGGAACATGCCGCCCGGCCGGGCGTGAGGAAGATTTTGTTGCGTCCGGGAGGGAGATTGAGAGACTGAGAGCTAAAAACTCGAAACCTGAAACTCGAAACTTGAAACATTTATGAACAAACAACTAACCATTATCGGTGGGGGGTTGGCGGGATGTGAAGCGGCCTGGCAGGCGGCGGAGTTGGGTTTGCTGGTGCGGTTGTATGAAATGCGGCCGCACACTAACACCCCGGCCCACGTCACCGACAAACTGGCCGAACTCGTCTGTAGTAACTCCCTCGGCTCACAGGGAGCCAACACTGCCCCAGGTCTGCTCAAAGCGGAGTTGCGTGGTTTAGGCTCGTTTATCCTGGCCTGTGCCGAAGAATCAGCCTTACCGGCTGGCTCTTCATTAGCTGTAGACCGGGAGCGGTTTGCCGAGATCGTGACGGCCAAAATTGAAGCCCACCCGCTCATTGAACTGGTGCGCGAAGAAGTGACCGAGGTTCCAGCCACTCCTTGCATCATCGCCAGCGGTCCCCTGACCTCAGATGCGTTGGCGCGAGAAATCGCCCGGCTCAGCGGGGGCGAAGAATATCTGTACTTTTATGACGCCATCTCGCCTATTGTGAGCCTGGAATCGGTGGATATGAGCCTTGCTTTTCGGGGTTCTCGCTACGACAAAGGGGTTATGGAAGAGGGCGATTACATCAACTGTCCCCTGACTGAAACTGAGTACAACCAGTTTTTGGCCGCGCTCACGACAGCAGAACTGATCAGCCTGCGCCAGTTTGAACAGGAAGACCCCCATTTTTTTGAAAGCTGTCTACCGATTGAGGTGCTGGCCAAACGGAACGAGGAAGCGCTCCGTTTTGGCCCCATGCGCCCGGTGGGGCTGACCAATCCCCACACCAGTGAGCGGCCTTATGCGGTGGTGCAACTGCGCCAGGATAACCTGAGCGGGACGCTTTATAACCTGGTTGGTTTCCAGACGAACCTGAAATGGAGCGAACAAAAACGGGTTCTACGCCTGATTCCGGGGTTACAAAATGCCGAATTTATGCGCTATGGCATGATGCACCGCAACACTTACATCAATGCGCCCCACATGCTCCAACCAACATTGCAATATCGCGGCCGCGCCGACCTCTTTTTCGCCGGGCAGATTATTGGCGTGGAAGGGTATGTGGGTAACGCGGCCGCGGGGTTGGTAGCCGGACTCAATGCGGCCCGGTTGTTACAGGGGCAGTTGCCGGTCATCTTTCCGCCCAAGACCATGCTGGGGGCGTTGCTCCATTACGTCACTCACGCCGACAGCAAACATTTTGAACCGATGAAGGCGAATTTTGGTTTGTTTACTTTGCCGGAAAACAAAATGGGCAAACAAGAGCGTTATCAATTTTATGTAGAACGCGCCTTAACCGCGCTGCGCCGCTTTGCCCGTGAAAGTGGGGTGCGCTATGAGCGGGAGAAAGCGGAAAGAGTAGAGACTGAGAGACTAAGAGACTGAGAGATTGGTAACTCGAAACTCGAAACCTGAAACTCGAAACTAAGAGGCCCTATGTTTAAATGGTTTTGGTTGGTTGTTCGTAACTATCAAGCCCGTTGCCTGAGCTTGTCGAAGGCAATGTGCGGGCTTCGACAAGCTCAGCCCTCGACAGTTTTAGTAGTTACGGTTTTTCTGTTTTTGGTAGGGTGTGGGGCGGCCGCGACGCCCATTGCGCCTACCGCGACGATAACGGTTGCGGCCGCGACGCCGACCTTCACCCCACTGCCGACGCTAACCAGTACCAGCACCCCTGCGGCCACACCCACACCAACGGCTCCGGCAGAACCGGGTGACGTGGTATATATGGTTCCGGATGTGGTGGGTACGCGGCCGCATGATGCCACCGCCTTTACCCAGGGTTTAATTCTCTACAATGGCTTCCTTTACGAAAGCACCGGGTTATACGGTCAATCCAGCCTGCGTCAGGTCAACCCAGAAACGGGTGAAGTGATCCAGTCTGTGCCCCTGGCCGAAACCTATTTTGCCGAAGGGCTAGAACGGGTGGAAGATCGTCTCATCCAGATTACCTGGCGGGAACAAACCGCCTTTGTTTACGACATAATGACCTTTGCTCTGCTGAACACCTTTTCTTATACAGGCGAAGGGTGGGGTTTGTGTTATGATGGCAACGATCTATACATGAGCAACGGCAGTGATTATCTGACTGTGCGTGACCCAGAAACTTTTGCCGTGCGATCAGAAATTCCCGTAACCTTAGAAGGTCAGCCCGTGGTGCGGCTGAATGAGTTAGAATGTGTGGGTAGTACCGTTTTTGCCAACATCTGGCAGACCGACACGATTGTGCAGATAGACAAAAGCAGTGGGCAGGTGGTGGCGGTGATTGACGCCACGGGGCTTCTCACCGCCGAAGAACGAGCCACCACTGATGTTCTCAACGGCATCGTTTACCAGCCAGAAGCCAATACCTTTCTCATTACCGGCAAACTCTGGCCGATGATATTTGAAGTCCGTTTTGTCATAGCTGGTTAGCCAAGGAGCTAAACAGCCAGTCAGCTAGTCAGCCAGAAAGCTGAAATGCTGACAAGCTGAAATGCTGAAGTGCTTTCCCCCAGGAGACGATATGACCAACGAGCTAATCATTCCCTCGCAGGTGACTCAGGTGACAGTTTATCCGGACCGGGCGCGAGTGACGCGGCAGGGCACAGGTGAGGTGACAATAGAAACGCAGAAGATCATTCTGGATGAGTTACCCACCACGCTTTTGCCTGACTCCGTGCGGGTCACGGGGCGCGGCACAGCCCGCGTGCGGATTCAGGGCGTGGACACGAAGTGGCATTATTACACCGAAACGCCGACCACGCATGTGTATGAACTGGAACAGGAAATCCAACGGTTGGAAGATGAAAACCGGGGTCTGGCTGATCGCAAAGCCGGTTTGATGGCCCGGATGAAATACCTGGATGGTCTGGCTAGTGCGACTCTGGAGTTTGCCAAAGGGTTGTCCCGCGGCCGCACCACCATCGCCGATCAAACCGACCTGGTAGCCTTTCTAGCTGGGCAGGACACGGCCATCCGCACCGAGTTGCGAGAATTAGACGTAGCCCAGCGAACACTTAACAAACAGCTAGAAAAAAGCCGCAATGAGCTAAAACAGATGCAAAGTGCGCGGCCGCGGCAACGGTATCGCGCCACTATCGAGGTCGTCGTCAGCGAACCGGGCAGTTTTACCGTGGAACTCAGTTATGTGGTGCAAAATGTGGGCTGGCAACCCCTTTATGATTTACGCTGGCAGGAAAACAACGGCGGCAAACTCAGTCTGACCTACCTGGCCCAAATCAGCCAAAACAGCGGTGAAGATTGGCCCGCCATCCAGTTGGCCGTCTCCACCGCCCGACCTGCGCTCAACCAACGGCTGCCGGAACTGCATCCCTGGTACATTAACGTGTTTACCCCTATGCCCCCACCCCAGGCTAAAATGCTGTCTCGTGCGGCCGCGGCCGCACCGGCGGCCATGATGCCACCTGCCAGGCCCCCCATGGAAGAAGCCGCCGAAATGCAAGCTTTCTCCGCCGTAGCGGATGCGGAAATTGCTACCGCCACCATCGAGAGCAGTGGTGTGGCGGTCACTTTTAAAATTGGTGGCTCCACCGATATTCCCAGTGATGGTGCACCCCACAAAACCACCATTCAACAATTTGAACTGGACCCCAAAGTAGATTACATTAGCATCCCCCGGCATACGGATGCCGTATTCCGCCGCCTGACGGTGATCAACAAGACAACTGCTCCCTTCCTGGCGGGGCCGGGCAACCTGTTTGTCGGTGAAGAGTTTATTGGCGCCACCCAGTTGGAGTATGCGCCGGTGGGCGAAAAAATGGAGCTTCTATTTGGCGTCGAGGAGCGCATCACGGTCAATCGTGAACTGGTTAAACGAGAGGTGGATAAAACTTTCTTGCGTGATAACCGCCAATTGCGTTATGGGTATAAAATAGAGGTGCAGAATTTGCTGGCCGCGGCCGCGAATGTCGAACTTCACGATCACATTCCCGTCTCCCGCCATGAGCAAATCAAGGTCAAACTAGAGCAGGCCACCCCAGAACCTACCAAAAAGAGTGACCTTAACTTACTGGAGTGGCATCTTGCTCTACCCCCCTCAGCCAAAGCTACAGTACAATACAGCTACCTGGTTGAACATCCGCGTAGTTTGCAGGTCGTCGGTTTGATTGATTGACGAACCAATATGAACAGCTAATCAGCCTATCAGCCAGTCAGCTACGACATTTTCCTATCAGGCTGATTGGCTGACGGCTGACGAGCTATTCCCACAGGAGCAAAATTATTTCTGCTGTTCACGACACCAAAACGCCACAAGAACGAGCCTTTTTAGTCGGGGCTGAATGGAAACGGACACGCCCTTTGTTGCCCGTTGAAGAAAGCCTGGACGAGTTAGAGCGGCTGGCCGATACGGCTGGATTAATCGTGGTTGGTCGAGCCATCCAACGGTTTGATCAGCCCGACGGTGCCACCTATATTGGCTCTGGCAAAACGGAAGAAATCAAGATGTTGGTAACGGATCAGGATGCGGGTGTGGTCATTTTTGATGACGAACTTCTGCCCCGCCAACAGCGAGAATTGGAAGAGCGGTTTGGTCAGAGTATCAAGGTGGTGGATCGTACGGCCCTGATTCTGGACATCTTTGCCCAGCATGCCCAGACTCGTGAAGGACAACTCCAGGTGGAATTGGCCCAATTGGAGTATCGTTTGCCTCGCCTGACACGTATGTGGACCCATCTGGCTCGACAGGCTGGCGGCCGCGCCGGGGGTGCTTCCGGGGGTGTGGGTGTTCGTGGCCCTGGGGAAAAGCAGATCGAGGTAGACCGGCGTGAAATTGGTCGCCGGATTGCCGCCATCAAAGAAGAGTTGGAAGCTGTGCGTGCCCATCGGCAACGCCACCGGGCCAAGCGACAACAGACAGAGCTAAAGGTGGTAGCGATTGTAGGGTATACAAATGCCGGTAAATCTACTCTGCTTAATAAACTTACCGGGGCGGATGTTATTGCTGAAGATCGCCTGTTTGCCACCCTTGATCCCACCACCCGACGGCTAGAAACGAGTAGCGGCCGCGATATCCTCTTAACCGATACCGTGGGGTTCATCCAAAAATTGCCCACCCAAATCGTAGCCGCTTTCCGGGCTACCCTAGAAGAGATTGCCGACGCTGATGTGTTGTTGCATGTTGTAGATGTGACCCACCCCCAGGCAAAAGCCCAAATTGAATCGGTGGAAGACACGTTGGCCGAATTAGACCTGGATCACATTCCCACTGTCATTGCCTTGAATAAAATCGATCAACTGCCAGCCGGAACGGATGTGCGGGCCAGTTTGAGTTTGAATCATATCGGTGTGCCAGTTTCGGCGGTGTCGGGTGAGGGGCTGGAGGAATTGATTTTGGTGTTGGAAGCGGAGATGGAGCGGTATTTGCGCCCCTTGCATGTCCATTTACCCTATAATCGGGGTGATTTGCTGGCGATGTTGTATGGCCGCGGCCGCGTCGAACATGAAGAACATACCGGATCAGGCGTTACCATCCAGGCCCGCCTGCCTGAGCGATTACATGCGTATTTTCAGCCCTATCTGCTAACTGGAGTATAGAGCTAGAGGAGAGAGCTAGAGAAGATCGGTCTGGAATGCCCTCTCGCTCTCGCTCTATACTCTAACCTCAGGCGTTACTAAAACATGAATGATCTCATCAACCGCCTCATGGAAAGTGCTAATGATTTTTTTGCCGAACGGCCGGGGTTGTTGCCCTTGATTGGCATCGTTTTTATTGCCCTCAATTTTTTCCTGCGCCTGATTTTGGGACGTGAGCATTTACTCACGGGGGCTGATTGTTTGCTGCACTTGGGGCTGATTATTGGCCTGTTTGGCCTTCTGTTAGTGAAAGTTTTTAGAGAGTAGTCGGTTTTTGTCAAAGACAAACGACGAAAATGCCTTTCCTTCGCGATGGAAGTTATTACCCACCTTACTCAGAATCCCTCTGTTAGCAACATTCTTAACGGATTACCTGACCGTATACCGGCCCTGGTTGATCTGGCGATCACTATTCAACAAATTCCGGCTCCCACTTTTGCTGAGGCCGAACGAGCAAGCTTTGTTCAGGCTTGTTTTGAGGCATTGGGGCTAGCCGATGTACACCAAGATAGTTTGCATAATGTATATGGCTGTTGGCGTGGGAAAAATGGGGCTGAGCCGGTCATTGTATCGGCGCATTTGGATACGGTTTTCGCGGCCGCAACCGATCTCACTGTCAAACGCGAAGCCCATCTGGTGCATGGGCCAGGCATCGGTGATAACTCAGTAGCAGTGGCCGGGTTGATCATGTTGGCGGAGATGGTGCAAGGTTTGGGCACGCGGCCGCGGCGAGATATCTGGTTTGTGGCTAATGTGTGTGAAGAGGGGATGGGTGATTTGCAAGGGATGAAAGCCGTGGTGGCGAAATTTGGGCGGAATGCGGCCGCCTACATCGTCCTTGAAGGGGGGGTGTATGGTAACATCTTTCATCAAGCCATTGCCGTGCGCCGTTATCGTATAGACATTAACACGCCCGGCGGGCATTCCTGGGGCAACTTTGGTAATCCTAGCGCCATTCATGTTTTAGGACACCTGATCGCGGCCATTGATCAGATACGGGTCCCCTCGCGGCCGCGGACCACCTTCAACGTTGGCCTTATCGAGGGGGGGACAACCATCAATACTATCGCCGCCCAAGCCAGCCTCTTACTTGATTGTCGCTCCGAAGACAATCAGGCCCTGGCGGATTTGTTAGCCCAGGTGCATAAAGCTGTAGACCACATCCCGACCATGTCCGATGTTCAGATAGACATAGTGCCCATTGGTGATCGCCCGGCCGGAACTATTAGCCCAACTCATTGGCTGGTGCGCCTGACCGAAGCCGCCCTACGCCAAAGCGGCTGTGCCAAAGTCCATTTTAGTAGCGGTAGTACCGATGCCAACATTCCTCTCAGCCAGGGTTTGCCAGCTATTTGTATTGGTCTGGCCCAGAGCTACCATGCCCATCGCCAGGATGAGTATCTGGACACGACTGATTTGTTGGCTGGCATGAAACAACTTTTTCTGTTGACACTGGCTGTTTCTGAGTTTAGCTAGTACCTTCCAAGTCAACTTCTTGACCAGTTAGCAAGAAGATCAGCTACGAATTTCACGAATTGACACGAATTTTTATTTTCCCATTCGTGCTAATTCGTTTAATTCGTGGCAAAAATCTCTTTGGTTCTGGCTGGTCCAGGTTAGGATACCCATTCCCATTTCCCATAGGAGTAAAATTGTATGAACTTTGAGTTAACCCCTGAACAAAAACAGTTCCGTGAATTTGTTCATGATTTCGTCGCTAGAGAAGTAAAGCCATTCGCCCGTGAGACGGATGAGACGGGTGAATTTAACTGGAAAGCCGTTCGTAAGATGGGGCCAATTGGCCTATTAGGTTTGGAAGTGCCCGAAGAATATGGGGGGGCTGGTGTTGATCCCGTAAGTGCGGCTATTGCCATCGAAGAACTGGGCTGGGGATGTGGCTCAACGGCTCTAGCCGTGTCGGCCCATAATGGTTTAGCTCTAGGTCCCATCGCCAAATTTGGTACGGAAGAACAAAAACGCACCTGGCTTCCCCGTTTGGCCTCTGGTGAAGGCAAACTGGGTTGTTTAGGCTTGACCGAACCCGGAGCCGGGTCTGACTTGCAAGGTGGTGTGCGTACCGCCGCTGTCAAAGAGGGTGATTCCTGGATCATTGACGGTAACAAAATGTGGATGACCAATGCTTCCATCGCTGATTTGATGGTGGTGTTGGTGCGGACGGATGCCAATGGTGGTAGCAAAAGCCTGAGCCATATTCTCGTGCCGACGGATATGACAGGCATTACGCTGGGGGCACCGGAAAAAAAAATGGGGCTGAAAGGTTCACCCACCCATGCCGTCAATTTTGATGAGGTGCGTGTGCCCCTGGACAATCTGTTGGGGCGCGAGGGGCGTGGTTTGCACCAGACTTTAGAGGTTTTGGATGGCGGCCGCGTCAGTATTGGTGCTTTAGCTGTGGGGTTAGCCCAATCAGCTTACGAAGCGGCCCTGAAATATGCCCATGAACGCGAAACGTTTGGTCAACCCATTGCCCAGCATCAGGCAGTGCAATGGATGTTGGCGGATGCGGCTACGGAGATTCAGGCGGCCCGCCTGATGGTCTATTGGGCGGCCTGGTTGAAAGGGCAGGGCAAATTGACCCCAACCGCGGCCGCGATGGCTAAACTTTTTGCCACTGAAGTCAGCGAGAAAGTGTGCCGTAACGCCATCCAGGTTCACGGAGGGTATGGGTATAGCCGTGAGTTTGAGGTGGAGCGCATGTATCGTGATACGCGCTTGATGACCATTGGCGAGGGTACCAGCGAGATTCAACGATTAGTCATTGCTCGGGCCATTCTGAACCTTAAATAACATCTGCTTCTGCCCGCCCTTGCCCAGGTTTAGTGGTTACTATGAGCCTGTTTAGTTCTTATATTCCCTTGGATCGCCGTTTGGCGTTAGCTGAACGGCGTACCTTGTCCCATCGGACCAGGGGAGCTGTCCTGTTTGCCGATATTGCGGGTTTTGGCCCCCTAACCAAAGCCCTCACCCATGAGTTAGGTCAGCAAAGAGGGGTTGAGGAACTAAGTCTTACTATTAACCGTGTGTATGAAGCGCTCATTGCTGAGGTGCATCGTTACGGTGGAGCCGTGTTCGCCTTTGGTGGCGATGCGATTACCTGTTGGTTTGATGAGAATTATGGGGTGGGAGCAGAAAAAGTTGTTACCCATGGGGCGGCTTCTCGTGCGGTAGCCTGTGCGTTGGCGATGCAAGAAGCCATGCGGCCGCATACTATCGTCACTACGCCTACCAATCTCACCCTTTCCATCAGCCTCAAAATTAGCATTGCCGTGGGGCCAGCCCGGCGTTTTATCCTGGGTGATCCGTCGGTTCAATATTTGGATACGTTGGCAGGTCATACATTAAAGCGTATGGCTATAGCTGAGACCGTCGCCAGACAAGGTGAGATATTGTTGGATGAGGTTGGTGCGGCCGCGTTGGCTGGACAATTAACCATTCAATCCTGGCGTGAGAGTCAAAATTACCGCTACGCCATCATCACCAATTTTACTTCGCGCCTACATCCAGTTGAACCCCTCATCTTGCCTGTTTTGCCCGATGAGATTGTTCGCCCCTGGCTTATAGCTCCTGTCTATGAGCGGCTAAAGCGGGGTGAAAACGAATTCTTGACGGAGCTACGTCTGGCGGTAGCCATGTTCGTGGCTTTTGATGGTATTGATTATGATGAGGATGAAGCGGCAGGCTCTAAGCTAGATGCGTTTATTCGTTGGGTACAGCGAGTCGTGAAACGTTATGAAGGGTATTTAATTGACCTTTCAATGGGAGATAAGGGGAGCCATTTGTACATCGTTTTCGGAGCCTTGCAGGCTCATGAGAATGATCCGGTTCGGGCAGTCGCGGCCGCGTGGGAGTTGCAAAACCCCCCAGCCGAGTGTAGTTTTGTACAGGATATCCGCATTGGCATCAGCCGGGGGCGGATGCGTTGTGGGGTAACGGGGGCCTCTAGTTATCGTACCTATGGCGTTCACGGCAATGAAGTCAATGTAGCCGCTTTTCTGATGACGCTGGCTAAGCCGCAGCAAATTTTGGTAACAGAGCGTATCGTCTCTGCCCCAGGCCAACGGTTCACATTCCGACCTGCTGGTGAAGTCTATATCAAAAAAGACCCCACACCCCTCACTATATTTGTGGCCGGAATGCTCGCACTGTCCGAATCAAACCATGTTTCGGCTAAAGGATCCGCTTCACCCCTGGTTGGTCGAGAACAAGAACGAACACTCATGCAAAGTATTTTGCGCCAGTTAGGACAAAATACC
>Ga0307505_10003096_pt1 | contig 10759 bp, 12 predicted proteins | sample 23_S_MG_FD_202183 | JGI IMG/M metagenome (GOLD analysis project Ga0307505, IMG submission 202183) | Soil microbial communities from Populus trichocarpa stands in riparian zone in the Pacific Northwest, United States - 23_S | ecosystem: Environmental > Terrestrial > Soil > Riparian zone > Trees... | reverse complement strand
CCGAGCTCGGCGAAGGTGAGGGTCTTGCCCATGAAGCGGATGGCTGTTGCCTGGGGGCGAAGTTGCATGGCCCGATGCAGGCCTTGGGTCAGATACATGTTCCATGTCTCCTTCAGGGCGCGCTACAGCGAGCGGCCCACCAGCTCGCGCTGGATCTCGTTGGTGCCGCCGTAGATGCGCTGCACGCGTGCGTCGGCATACACACTTTCAGAACTTGGCCAGCCCGCATGCCGGGCGCGCAGGACACACGATCGCCTCGGTTGCGCTGGCAGGCATTGTTCATCGCGGGACGCGCGAGGGGATCGTCCGAACGGGTGATTTGAGGACTGCCGTCAGCCGACTTCGCTCGCAACTTTGTGCACGCGTCGGCGCAGCGCACGACCTGGCTCGGCGAAAGTGCTGACGCCACGGAACTGATCACGCTGCCGATCAACCGTATGCGTCCGGCGAACCCATCTTGACGATGGGCTGGGGATCAGGAAGTAGGGCGCGGCAGTTGACAGCGGTGCGGCAGCAGTTCCTGGATGCGGCTGGCGGGTTGCGTGGGCAGCCGTTCGAGCACGACCTTCAGGTACGCATAGGGTTCGTGGCCGTTGAGCCGCGCCAAGTGCACCAAGCTCATGACCGCGGCGGCGCGCTTGCCCGCGCGCAGTCTGCCGGCGAACAACCAGTTGTTGCGCCCGATGACCATCGCGCGGTCATTGTGCCCATGTCGGGCAAGAAGTCGAGGTCTTCTACCGTTGGCATCCGCTGTATGGCCGCCGAGTACGGCGCCAGTACAGCGAGCGAAGAGCTACCGGTGAGGTTGTGCATGTCGAGGTGACACCTGGCGTCGTCATCGTCGTGGCCGGCTGGATGCTGGACGCAGCCGCATGCGCCATCTTGACGCTCGGGCCTCCACGGGCGTCAATCGAGGCGTTGACGGATCTGCATCGCCTGCTGGTCTCACGCGGCCATCGGCGAAGCTCACCCGGTGTTCATCACACCGACAGTGAGGCTTCCGATGAAGACAACCACGAGACCGGCGCCGGCGCAGCCGATGTTGTCAGCGCCATTGCAGCAGCCACGGCAGTTGAGCATCGCCTTCGAGACGCCGGCGCTCTTGGGCCTCGCAGCCGACCAGCGAGCCACAGCGATTCAGGTGCTGACGGTGATGCTGCTAAAGGCAGCGGGCGTTCATCCGGCGGAGGACGATGATGTCGAGCGCTGATCTGTTGCCGGCCGCGGTCCTGCGACGCAAGGCCGTCGTCTACGTGCGCCAGTCGTCCCAGACGCAGGTCCAGGTCAACCTGGAGAGCCAGCGGCGTCAGTACGACCTTGTCGAGGAAGCTCGCCGTCGTGGCTTCCAGCAGGTCGAGGTAATCGATGACGATCTCGGCCGCTCGGCCAGCGGCATGGTCGCGCGCCCAGGGTTCGATCGTCTGGTGGCATGGCTGTGTGCGGGCGAAGTCGGCGCTGTTCTGTGCTTCGATGCCTCGCGCCTGACCGGTGCGGAAACTGCGATCAGGCCAGCGCGCCGAGCAGCGCTGGCGCGCGTCTGTAGAAAGCGATCATTGATTTTCGCTTCCCGGCTAGGAGCAGTCAGCTGAGATCGCGCCTTGAAAGTCAGTCGAGGCAGGGTCTAGGCGGCATCGTTACTTGGCTTGACGTCGCGACGATGCTGAGCAATGGCCCGGCCTCGCCAGTGGCCATCGTGGCCGACTCAAGAACTGACCCTGCCGTTCAACGCTCTACTGAAAGGCTTACGATGCACAGGGTCAACAGCAGGAGCCAGTAGCCATGCACTTTCCAGCCAGATTGGTTTCGCTCGCAGTCCTTGCCAGTGTCATCGGCACACCCACCTCTGCGCTTGCGCAACAAGCGCAGCCCCATGGCTGGCTGAACACCGAGACCCTCAAGACACGCTTCGGCGACTTCGAGTTCAAGAACGGCTATCCCGCGGGCGATACGGCGCAGCGGCTGCGTGAGCTGCAGACGCTCAATCGCGCCACCGAGGTCTACCTCACGCAGCTGATGCCCGTCAGCGAGATGGCCGTGCGCGAAGGCCTGCGGGCATTCGGCGCGGCCAAGCCGACCCAGGTGGTGATCTGGGAAAACCTGATGGATGCCAGGACCGTGCTGCTGACCGCCAATACCGAGACGGTCTATGGCATCAGTCATCTCGCGCTGCGCAGCGATGGCCCCACGGTGGTCGAAGCACCGCCGCACATGCTCGGCTTTCTGCAGGATGGTCTGCAGCGCTACCTCGCGGACATCGGGCCGCTGGGGCTGGACAAGGGCAAGGGCGGCAAGTTCCTCGTCTTGCCCCCCGGATTCAAGGGCAACGTGCCCAAGGGCTACTTTGTCGTGCGCTCCCCCACCTACTCGGTGATGTTCGCGGTGCGGGGTTTCCAGGTCGATGGCAAGACCGATCAGGCGGTCAAGCTGATGAAGGGGATCAAGGTGTACCCGCTCGCCAAGGCATCGGCGCCGCCCCGCATGGAGTTCATGAACGGCTCGGGCAAGGACATCGACACGCTCTTCCCGGACACCTTGCGCTTCTTCGAGCTGCTGGCCATGATCGTCGACGAGGAGCCGCTGGAGAGCTTCAGCCCGTTGGAGCGCTCCATGATGCAGGCCATCGGCATCGAGAAGGGCAAGCCGTTCAAGCCCGACGACGCGATGAAGGCACTGTTGTCCGAGGCGGCCCGCATCGGCGGCGCCATGGCACGGGCCAACACCTATGCGTCAGCCTCGGCCGGCTTCTACTACCCCGACCGCAAGTGGCAGGGCATTCCGGACGGCATGACCTATACGTTCACGCGTGACGGCGCGCCGCAGATCGATGCCAGGAACAACGTCTACTACATGGCCGCCGGCAACTCACCGGCCATGATGGAGAAGAATGTCGGGCAGGGCTCGCAGTATCTTTGGACCTATCGCGACCGCGATGGCAACTACCTCGATGGCGCGAAGAACTATCGCCTGCACATCGCGCCCGACATCCCGGCAAAGAACTTCTGGTCGGTCGTCGTCTACGACGCACTGAGCAGGTCGGAGTTGCAGAACGGCCAGCCGTTGCCGTCGATCAGCGCGTACTCGAAGCCGAAGGTCAACGCGGACGGATCAGTCGACATCTTCTTTGGACCCGAAGAGCCTGTGGACAAGGGAAACTGGATCAAGACGGTTCCGGGCAAGGGGTGGTTTCCGATCTTCCGTTTCTATGGCCCTGCGCAGCCGTACTTCGACAAGACGTGGAAGCTCGAGGACATCGTGGCTGTGCAATGACGCCTCGGGTCGCCGGCTTGAACGTCCGCCGCGCCTGAGAGAGGAAGTCGGCATTGGGTCGCCCACGGCAGGCGCTTGAAGTCGCGCTCATGTGAACGATGTCCCTGCTGGTTGCGTCCGCGGTGCTCGCCACCTCGGGAAGGCAGCGGGCAGCGTGATGCCGAAGAATGTAGGTTATCTCGATGCGTGCAGCGGGATGCACGCCGGCGGCTCCAGACTATGCGTAGCTCTTTGCCCGGGGTGGCGAGGTACGCAGGCATCGAACTACGCATAGTCGGCATCTATACATAGGGGTCGTCTCTTGCCAACCGATTCGGCAAGGCGAGCGGCAGGTGTCGGCCACCTTGCTGACATTCGGCCAAAGTGGCGCGACGGTTCCTTCATGGCCGAAGCGCGCGGTGAGGGTTCCAGCCACATCTTGATCAGATGCAGCACACGCCTCCTTGATGGTGCGATTCATGCGCTCGACCTGCCCATTGATCCAGGGATGATTGGGCTTGGCGGTCCGATTCTCGATGCCGTTGTCCACTCCTGCCGTCGCGTAGTAGCACCAGCCCGAGGGACTGACGCTCACACCCTCAGACCACTCCGTCGCGCCGCAACTCGACAATGGCCTGCGTACTCTTGCCCAGCACGCGTTCTAGCACGTCGTCGGTGTGTTCGCCGAGAAGCGGAGGCGCCTGGTCATACGTCACCGGTGTCCCTTGCAACCGAAGCGGGCTTGCGATCGTGGCCACGGTTCCTCCGTCGCTGCGCGGCAGATCCACTTTCAACTGGCGGTGGCGCACCTGCTCGTCCTCGAACACCTGCGCGTAGTCGTTGATCGGCCCGCAAGGCACCCCATGCGCCTCGAAGCGCACCACCCACTCTGCGGTAGGCCGCATCGACATCGTCCGTGCGATCTGGGGCACCAGCAGGTCGCGGCCGACGATGCGCCCTTCCACGTTGCTCCACCGGGTGTCCGCAGCCAGGTCAGGGCGTTCAATGGCGTCGCAGAAGCATTGCCACTGCTTGTCGTTGCCGACCGCCACCACCATCTGACCGTCCCGTGTGTCAAACGCCTGGTAGGGGACCAGGCTCGCGTGAGCGTTCCCGTACCGGTGCGGCACCTTGCCAGTGGCGAACCAGCCGGTGACCTGGTTGCCGCCCAGGGCGACGACTGCGTCGAGCAGCGCGATGTCGATGTGCTGTCCGCGTCCGGACACGTTGCGATGTTCAAGTGCCCCAAGGATCGCGATCGTGGCGTACATGCCGGTCATCACATCTGCGATCGCGATACCGACTTTCTGTGGACCGCCGCCCGGCAGATGGTCTGCTTCGCCGGTGATGCTCATCAGCCCACCCATCGCTTGGAACACGATGTCATAGCCGGGTAGATCTGCCTTCGGCCCGTCCTGTCCGTAGCCGGTGATGGAGCAGTAGACGAGTCGAGCGTCAAGCGCCGACAGCGAGGCATAGTCAAGCCCGTAGCGGGCGAGATCCCCGACCTTGAAGTTCTCGATCACGACATCGCTTTGAAGTGCGAGGTCGCGGATGAGCGCCTGCCCACGCGACGAAGCGATGTCGACAGTTATCGAGTGCTTGTTGCGATTCGCCGCAGCGAAGTAGGTCGAATCACGCGCGTCGCTGCCCTCGCCGGGATGCACCCACGGCGGCCCCCAGCTGCGGGTGTCGTCGCCGGTGCCGGGACGCTCCACCTTGATGACCTCTGCGCCGAGGTCCGCGAGATTCTGAGTGCACCACGGGCCGGCAAGTACGCGCGACAGATCGAGCACACGGATGTGCGACAAGGCTTTCGTGGGAGTCATCGGCATCAGGGCTGGCGTAGCAGTTTGGCTCGCTCGACCAGCGAGCGCTCGGACACATAGAAGCCCCGTGCCCATTGCTCGTAGTCTGCCGACGAGCGGTACCACTTGGTTTGGCGCAGTTGGGTCAGAAGTTGCTCGTACTCGGGGCTGTCGATGGCAGCCTTGAACGCGTCATGCAGCTTCTGAACGATCTCGGGCGGCATGCCGCGGGGGCCCACGAGACCGTAGGGTGCCGGGTACGCCAAGTCATAGCCGAGCTGCTTCGCGGTCGGCACGCCGGGCATCCAGTCGGCGGGCTCCTCGCCGAAGCTCATCAGGATACGCAGCTTGCCCGCCTCGACGTAGGGCAACACGCTACCGACCGCATCGATGGATGCAACCGTGTGGCCGCCCAGAAGATTCGTCGCCGCTTCGCTGCTGCTCTTGAAGCCGAGATGAGTCAGCTCCACACCCGCCATGCCACCGAGCGCCTCGGTCAGCAAGTGCATGGTGGTACCGGCACCAGCCGTGCCCACACTCACCTTGCCCGGGTTGGCTTTGGCATACGCCACGAGGTCACCGACCGTCTTGTGAGGCGAATCCGCCTGCACGGCCAGCACGAAGGTGTAGCCGCCCATGCCGACGATCCAGCTGAAATCGCGCAAGGGATCCCATTCGACGGCGCGCATGTGCGGAAAGCGCAGCAGACCCGCGGTCGCGGCCGCGATCGTGTAGCCATCGGGCTTGTCCAGCTTCGCCATTGTGGAAGGGGCCAGCGTGGCACCGACGCCGGGCTTGTTCTCGATGACGATCGGCTGACCCAGTTGTTTGCCCGCCAGCTCAGCGAGCTTGCGGAAGGTGATGTCGGTCGGACCTCCGGCGCCGAAGCCGACCAGCAACCGAATGGGACGGTTGGGGTACGGTTCGGCAGCAGGCGCACTGAACGCGACCGCGAGCATGGCGAGTAGGAAGGCGGCAGGCCGCCGCAGGGAGAGGAAGGAACGCATGAAGGTTGGTCTCCTGTTGTATGAGGCAGCGTCAGGCACGCTGGGCCTTGGCTGTAACGCTCCACGAGCGACGCGTGTTGAGGGATTCAGCATCGAAGCCTGCGAGCCGCTTGTAGTCACGCTCGATGGATTGCAGCTCTGCAGCCGCCTGTCCATGGGCGTTGTGGCGCGCCATATCGCTGACACGCACCATCACGTCGCTGGCTTGGCGCCGATTGGCCAGTTGCACGGCGGCGGTAGCGAGCCGGCGCTGTGCGTCGTAGGCAGCAAGCGCGACATCCACGGTGGGCTGCGTTGCCAGTTCATAGGCCAGCACCCGGGCGTCGAGGATGGCCTGAGATGCCCCGTTTGAGCCGAACGGATACATCGCATGTGCCGCGTCGCCGAGCAGAGCGCACCTGCCTGATACCCAGGTCGGCAGCGGATCGATGTCGGCCATCGGGTATTCATAGGCGACCGGGGCGCCGGCAACCAGGGCACGCATGTCGAGCCAGTCGAAGCGCCAGTCGTCGACCCAGTGCGCCACGACGGCGGGGTCGACCTCAACGTTCCAGTTGCCAAGATCATCGGCAGCGTCAGCTGCTTGCGGTCGCACGAGCAGCCAGTTCAACAGACTGCTTTCGCCTTCGGCGATCGGGTAGACGACGATGCGCTGATGTTCGTCGCCGCAGATCACCATGGTGCGGCCGCCAAGAAACGGGGGCGCCTGCGTAGTGCCGCGATACATCATCCAGCCGTGGCTGGCGAGCGGCGTCGGGGCACCGAGTACCGATTGCCGCAGGCTCGAGCGAATGCCGTCGGCAGCGATGACGACATCGGCCTGCCACTCGAGCATGGAGCCGTCAGCGCCTTGCGTGTGCATCGTCGCCATGCCGTCTGCCGAGTTCGTGACTCGCGTTGCCCTTTGTCCAGTACGGATTGCGCCCTCGCCCAGGCGCTCGCGCACTGCATCGACCAGCAGGCGTTGCAGGTAGCCCCGGTGCACCGAGTACTGCGGCCAGCGGTAGCCCGCATCGAGTCCGCGCGCCTCGGTCCAGATCGGCTGGCCTTTGCGGTCGTGGTAAGCGAGCGCAGCGGTCGGCACGCCGACACGAGCCACCGCTTCATCCAGGCCCAGCTCGGTCAGCTCGCGCATCGCATGCGGCGGCAGATTGATGCCGACGCCGACCTCTCGAATCTCGCGTGCGGCTTCCAGCACGGTCACGTCGCTCAGCCCCGCTGCGTGCAGGCTCAGTGCCGCCGTGAGCCCGCCAATGCCAGATCCGGCGATCAGGATCTTCATGGCGTCACGGCAGACGGATGTCGGCGTCGACGACGACCTTGTTCCAGCGCGTCAGCTCGCTGTCGACGAACTTCGAGAACTCCGCCTGCGTCATGGCGCCCGGCTCGGCACCCTGCGACGCGAACTGACTGCGGATGCGCGCGGACTTCAGCGCCGCCAACACATCGTTCGACAGCGTGCGCGTTACCTCGGCGGAAAGTTTGGCCGGCGCATAGAGGCCGAACCACGCCGTCGCCTCGAAATCCTTGACGCCGGCTTCCTGCATCGTCGGCACCTCCGGCAGCGCTGGCGCGCGCTGCGCCGACGTGACCGCCAGAGCCTTCAGCCGCCCGCTCTTGATGTGCTGCAGCACACCGGGTACGGAGTCGAACATCATCGGAATCTGTCCGCCCAGAAGGTCGTTCAGCGCCGGGGCGGCCCCCTTGTAGGGCACATGCACGATATCGATGCCGACCGTGTGCTTGAACAATTCACCCGAAAGGTGATTGGCGCCGCCAAGGCCGGCCGAACCGAAGTTCAGCTTGCCGGGTTGTGATTTGGCTTTGGCGATCAGTTCCGCCACGCTGTTCACGCCCAGCGAGGGATGAACCACCAGCACATTCGGTACCGCTGCGATCTGCGCAATCGGCGTGAAGTCGACTCGCGTGTCGTACTTCAGCGTCTTGAAGAGGCTGGGATTGATCACGTGGTGCGTCGCCGTCAGCAGCAGTGTGTGGCCATCGGGCGATGAGCGCGCGACCTGCTCCGAGCCGATGGCGCCGCTGGCGCCAGCCTTGTTCTCGACGAGTACCGGCACGTTCCACTTCTGTGCCAGTTCCTGAGCAAGCTCGCGCGCCAGGATGTCGGTGGTGCCCCCGGGCGGGAACGGCACCACGATCACTACCTGCTGCGATGGGAAGCTCTGCGCCAGCGCGCTGCCGACGATCAGCGTGGCGCCTATCGACAGGGCAGCTGCCCTTCGTGTCACGGTGTTCATGCTTGTCTCTCGCGTGGGATTGCGCCTGTCAGGCGGCGTGCGGGAACTCGACCATGGCTTCTCCGACGGCCACCACCTGACCGCGCTGGTTCACCACTTGGACGTCCAGCGTCGCCCAGCGGCTTTTCTCGGTGACCTTGGTGGTGGTGACAACGGCGCGCGGTGTGATGGTGTCGCCGGGCTTGACCGGCACCTTCCAGCGCGTTTCCAAGCGGCGATGTACGCCGCCTTGCGGGTACAGCCAATCGGTGAGCATCTTGCTGATGACCCCGAAGTTGTTCATGCCGTGCATGATGATTCCGCCGAACTGCGTCTTGCCGAAGCTGCCCTTCATGTATTCGTCGTCAAGATGCAGCGGGTTGTAGTCCAGCGATGCCTCACAGAACTCGCGGATCGATTCGCGGGTGGGCGAGTACGGCGTGCCCTCGATCGGCGTGCCCGGCTTGAGTGTGTCGAATGGGTTGTTCATCAGGACCTCACATCGGACGAATGGTCCAGCCGCGCCCGGCACAGATGACCTCGTCGCGCTGGTTGAAGAAGACGTTGTCGTGCACCGCGAACAGACGGTCGCGCTTGATGAACTTGTCCAGAGCACGTGCCTGCAGCGTGATCACATCGCCCGGGCGCGCCGGGATGTGGTAGCTCCACGACTGCCCTGCGTTCACGGTTCCGGGGCTGCGCATCCAGTCGTCCGCCGGGGTGCACGCGAACATCAACAGGATGTGGATCGAGGGCGGCGCGATCAGGCCTTTGTAGGGCGACTCGCGCGCGTATTCGTCATCGAAGTACATAGGGTGCAGATCGCCCACCACCCGGCAGTACTTGTGAATCGCCTCCAGCGTCAGCGTGTACGGAATCGTCTTGCGTGGCTCGCCGGGGACGATGTCATCCCACACCTTGCGCCGCCTGGCGTCCTTCCAGAAGTCGGTTTCAAAGGCCTGAGGCCTGGTTGCTTCACTCATGCAGGAGGTCTCCTCGAAACAGCTAGAATGTCCGCTTAGCGGACATATATGACCGCTCTACGTCTATTATGGGCAGCAGAAAATCTGTGTCAACCGAGGAGGAACCCGTGGCGACCCCTGACAGCGAAGCCTTTGTCCATACCTTTGCCCGTGGCCTGAAGGTCATAGAAGCGATGGGCGAAGCCCGTGGGCGGCTCAACATCGCCGACATCGCGATGCTCGCTTCCGTACCGCGCACAGCGGTACGCCGCTTCCTGCTCACGCTCGTGGAGCTGGGGTTCGTGCACAGCGACGGCAAGCTGTACTGGCTGACGCCCAAGGTGCTGCGCCTGGGCATGGCTTACGTCTACACGCTGCCTTTCTGGCGGCAGGCGCAAATCGTCATGGAGGAGCTGCGAGATGCCGTCAGTCAGTCGTGCGCGATCTCAGTGCTTGACGAAGAAGAGATCGTCTATGTCGCCCGCGTTCATGCACGCCGCATCTTGTCGATGAGCCCGGCGATGGGCAGCCGGCTGCCTGCGCACGCGGTGTCCATGGGTCGTGTGCTGCTGTCGGGGCTCGATGAGAGCGCGCTTAGCGACTATCTGGCGCGCGCCAAGCTGCGACCGATGACCAATGCGACCGTAGTAGATCGGAAGGAACTGGGCGAGCGAATTCGGCGTACCCGCGACCAAGGCTACGCATGGGTCGACCGCGAGCTCGATGACTCCATCTGTGGCGTCGCGGTGCCAATCCGCAACGCCGACGGCACCATGGTCGCCGCGATCAACATCAGCCTGCCAGCAGGCGCATACACCGAGGCCGCTGCCTGCGAGGAGTTCCTCGTGCCACTGCGGCAGGCAGCAGCGAGGATACGTAGCACAGTGGGCTAGCCGGATGTAGTTAATAGTCCGACGAACCCCGTCCTTGCGCGGCTGTCTGCCGCTGGCCAGCATCTGAGCTGAAGAGTGCTGCCGCTTGATGGTGTGCACCAGCGGGAGATGGTGCATGAGGACAGTGGCAGGGATCAGCGGCATGCCTCGGCGGCAGCACGAGAAGTCATTCAAGGCTGAGCTTGTTGGGCAGTGCCTGAGGCCCGGCGCGTCGGTCGCGGCCGTCGCACTGGCCGGCGGCGTTAACGCCAACCTCCTGTTCAAGTGGCGCCGAGATCATCTGCGTTCGAAGCGGCTTAAGCGGCGTGGCGTCTTCATCATCGACCGTGCTTGTCCCCGTGCAGGCTACGACGGGCAGCAGGGTCACGAGCCATCTGTCCATCTGCATCTCCTATGAAAGCCCCGCTGCGGCCCGCAGGGCATGAACGGTCGCCGCTGTTGGAGCCGCAAATGACCCGGCACCGCTTGTTACGAGCGGACCGTGCCCTTCACCGTGGTGTAGCTGCCGATCAGGTTGCGGTAGTCGGGAATGTGGTTGGAGAACAGCGCGCCCAGGCCCTCGACATCGTTGCGCCAGTCGCGGTGCAGTTCGCAGGCGACGCCGAA
>Ga0307505_10003095_pt1 | contig 10760 bp, 8 predicted proteins | sample 23_S_MG_FD_202183 | JGI IMG/M metagenome (GOLD analysis project Ga0307505, IMG submission 202183) | Soil microbial communities from Populus trichocarpa stands in riparian zone in the Pacific Northwest, United States - 23_S | ecosystem: Environmental > Terrestrial > Soil > Riparian zone > Trees... | reverse complement strand
CCGTCACCGCCACGAAGTACGAGGCCGCGGTGCTGCCGTGGGGCGCCACGGAGGCGCACAATCGCCACCTGCCCTACGGCACCGACAACATCCAGGCGGAAGCCGTGGCGATCCGGGCCGCGGAGCTCGCGTGGAATCGCGGCGCGAAGGTCGTGGTGCTGCCGACGGTGCCCTTTGGCGTGAACACGACGCAGCTGGACATCCCGCTCACCATCAACATGAACCCGGGCACCCAGGCGCGGGTGCTTGCGGACGTCGTGGAGTCACTCGAGACCCAGGGGATCCGGAAGCTGCTGATCCTGAACTCGCACGGCGGGAACGATTTCCGTCAGATCATCCGCGAGCTGCAGCCGAAGACCGGAGTGTTTCTCGCGACCATCAACTGGTGGTCGTGCGTGGACGTGACGCAGTTCGTGGAGAACGCCGGGGATCACGCCGGCGAGGCGGAGACGTCGGCGATGCTGCACATCGCGCCGGAGCTGGTCCGGCCGCTGAAGGAGGCGGGACCGGGACGCGCGCGCGCGTCGAAGCTCGCGGGCATTCGTGAAGGCTGGGCCTGGGCCCCGCGGCGCTGGACGCAGGTGACCGATGACACGGGGATCGGCGATCCCGCGAAGGCGTCGCGCGAGAAGGGGGAGCGCTACGTGAACGCGGCGGTGGAGCGGATCGCGGGCTTTCTGGTGGAGCTCAGTCAGGTCGACCCTGTTGATCCGTACGAAGCCTGAAGGGTGGCGCCTGGCCGGGCTTCGCCGGCTCAGGCGCCTCGCGGATCTCGGCTGAAGCGATCACGGGATGATCGCGGATACTGCTCTGAGTTGCCTTCTCGCGCAGCTCGAGCCCGGCGTCCGATTCACGCAAGAGGAGTTGCAGTGCTGTTTCCGTGAACCCTTCTGCGCCAATCCGCGTGGGGCCGCAGCCGGCGGAGCCCGGCGCGGCCCCGGAACCGATCACTCCTTCTCGAATGCGGCGCCCTCGATCTTCCCCGCGAGATCGAGATCCATCTGCGTGATCCCGCCGGCGCTGTGCGTCGAGAGCGCGAAGGTCACGTCGGTGTAGCGGATGTCGATGTCCGGATGGTGGTCCATCGCGTCCGCAATCACCGCCACCTTGCCGACGAATGCGATGCCGTCCGCGAAGCGCGCGAAGGAATACGTCTTGGCGATCGCCTCTCCCTTGCGCGTCCAGCCCGGCAGGGCCGCCATGGCTCGGCGGATCTCGAGATCGGAGAGCTTGGATCGCATCGTGGCGGAAGTATAGCAGCACCGCCGAGGACCCCTGCTTGCCTTTCGGTGTTTCTTCGGCTATCTCAGGGAATGCAGTCCGCGCTGTTCGATATCCACACGGACCGCCGCCTCCGGCGCCCCGTGCTCCCGGTGCTCGGCGAGCAGAAGGACATCCGCTACTACGGGACCCGCGCGAAGTCCGTGCTGAACGGAACCGAGGTCACCGGGATGGGTTTCTGGTCCATCAACCCGTATGTCGGCTGCGCGTTCGGCTGCGCGTACTGCTATGCGCGGTATGCGCACCGATACGTCATCGAGCGCAACGTCGCCGCGCACCCGGAGCAGCGCGTGCTGCGCGAGGCCTTCGAATCGCTGCCGCCCTGGCTTGCGTTCGAGCGACAGATCTTCGTGAAGGAGAACGCCGCGGAAGTGCTGCGGAAGACGCTCCGCCACGGCTCCGACAAGCACCTCAACCTGCTCAAGGGCGAAGGGATCGGCATCGGCACGGCGACAGATCCGTACCAGCCGGCGGAGCGTCGCTTTCGCGTCACGCGCGGCATCCTCGAGGTGCTCGCGGAGCACGAAGGGCTGCGCGCCTGGATCATCACGAAGAGCCCGCTGATCACGCGCGACATCGATCTCCTGCGGAGAATCGCGCGCCACAACACCATCAGCGTGCACATCTCGCTCATCACGATCGACCGCGACCTCGCGCGTCGGCTCGAGCCGCGCGCTCCCACACCGGACGCGCGTCTCCGCGCGCTGGCGCGGCTGCGCGAGCACGGCATCGAAGCCGGCATCAACGTCATGCCGGTGCTCCCCGGCATCACGGATCGGCCGCAGCAGCTCGAGCCGCTGATCAAGGCGGTGGCCGCCGCCGGCGCCACCTACCTCAACGCGTGCGCCCTCCGGCTGCGCTCCGCGGCGCGCCAGCGCTACCTCCCGTTCATCGAGCAGGAGTTCCCGGAGCTCGCGTCGCGGTATCGCGCGACATACGCGCACAGCCACCACGCGGGTGAACGGTACCGCGAAGGGCTCGCGCGGTATTTCCGGAAGGTCTGCGCGCTGCATGGAGTGCCGTTCGGGCGCGAGAGCGGCGTCGACGATGAGGATGACGACACCATCGCGCCCGTAAGCCCGCAGCTCGATCTCGGCTTCTAACTGGGTGTGGAGAAGCTGTGGATAAGGTCGACTAGGCGCTCGCAAAGAAAGGGCGCATCGCTCGCGCTCACCTGGCGGTTGACGGCCACGGATTCGTTCGACACTATTTCGGTGTTTCTTCGGGCTTCGGCCCGGACCCTGCTTCCTGAGCTTCCGTGACTACCGCAACCGCGGCGCTGCTGCCGCTCTCCTCGCCTGACCGACCGTCGCCGCAGACGCTGGAGGTGCTGCGGGCGCTCCTCCCGGCACCGCTCCCGCAGGCGCCAGGAATGCCCACGGGGATCGCGGCGCTCGATGCCGCGCTGGCGTCAAGCGGGCTGCCGCGCGGACGCCTCACCGAGGTCATCGGCGCCACGGGGAAGCTCACCCTCGTGCGCGAGTTCGTGCGCGCCGCGGTGCAGCGCGGCGAGTGGGTGGCCTACATCGACGCAACGCGCACCCTCGCGCCGCGCGACTGGGCCGATCTCGGCGACCACGGGCTGTGCGTGATCCGCCCGCCCGATGTGAGCCGCGCGGCCTGGTGCGCCGACGTGCTGCTCCGGAGCGCGGCGTTCGCGCTCGTGGTGCTGGACTCGGCGCCCCCGATCTCCCGCGCGCTCTCGGTGCGGCTCACCGGGCTCGCGCGCGAATCGAACGCGGCGTTCGTCACCGTGGGCGCCGCACATCCCACGAAGCTCGGCGGCGCGCTGCGCCTGCGCGTGAGCCGACGACGACAACGATTGAAGATCGTGATCGAGAAGGGAGGGAGCCAGCGCGCCGCATCCGGCGGCGTCGCGTCGAGTCGTCTTCAATCGGTGGTGGAGGTTCGCTGTGACATCGGAGTGGCGCGTCGCCTGTGTTCGTATCCCGAGATTCCCGATCGCCGCGGTGTTTCGCGCGCGGCGGGACGCGGGAAGCGCGACGGACGCCGGGCAGCTACTCCTCGCACTGGACGCGGGATGCTGCAGCACTGCTGAAAAGGGACTGGGGACTGGAGGTTCGAGGCTCGAGTCCCGAGACCCCGGTCCCCGTCCCGAAACCCCATGGGATGATCTGCCCCTCGCACTGAGCGACGGCTCGCCGCAACGCCCCCGCCTGCGGACCGTCACCGCGGGGGCCGCGCGCGACGGCGTGCGCGCGGGGATGACGCTCTCGGAGGCGCGCGGGCTGTGCGCCGCACTGGAGATCCTTCCCTGGGACGACGTCGCGATCGACGCCGCGATCACCGCCGTCACGGCGTCGCTCGTCGCCGCGAGTCCACAGGTGTCGCCGGTGGCCGGCGCCCCGGGCATGTGGTGGGTGGGCGCGTCCGGCTTTGCGCAGGGCGACGAGCCCGGGATCGCGCAGTCACTCCTCCGGATCGCGCGAGCGTGGCATCCGCGCCCGCGCGTGGCCATCGCGGGCAGCTGCGTCGCCGCGCGCGCGGCCACCTGGTCCGCGCCCGGGAATCGCCGCGGCGGGGGCGTCCTGGTCCCCGCGGGCACCGACGCGCAATACCTGCGCGAGGTTCCACTCTCGCTGCTTCCGATGGACGTCGAGCTCCGCGAGGCGCTGCAGGCGCTCGGCATCCGCGCCGTGGGCGGGTTCGCGGACCTCGACGCGGGCGACGTCGAGCAGCGCTGGGGCCATGAGGGACTCGCGGCGTGGCGGCTGGCGCATGGCGACGATCCGCGCCGGCCCGTGCTCGCGCGCCTCGACCAGCCACCGCACGTCGAGCTCGAGCTCGCGACGCCGGCGGCGTCCATGGAGCCGGTGCTCTTCCTCCTGCGTCCCGCGATCGAGCGGCTGGCGTCGCAGCTCGCGCGCGCGGGGCGCGCGATCGCGTCGTTCTCGATTACCCTCACCCTCGACGACGCGCGGGGCGCGCTGCCCACCGCGCGGGCCCACACGGTGACGCGCGAGATCCGCCTGCCCCGCCCCCTCGCGCGGGCCGCGCCGCTGCTGGAGCGCTGCCGCGGCCTGCTCGGCCGCTGGCCGCTCACGGCCCCGGTGAGCGCGGTGCGCGTGACGGTGCTGCTGGCGTCGCCGCTGAGCGCCGACCAGGGCAGCCTGCTCGACACGAGCTGGCGCGATCCGGGCGCGGCCGACGCGGCGCTCGAGCGGGTGCGCGCGGAGCTCGGCGCGGATGTCGTCGTATCGCCCGCCGCGCGGGACGCATACGCACCGGAGCGCGCCGGCACGTGGAGCAACGCAGGCGATGCACCGGGACCAACCGCTGAACTACCGAATCGCCCGAATTACCCGAATCACCCGAATCACCCGAAGGACAACGACAAACGCTCCTTTTCGGGAAATTCGGGGGATTTGGTGGTTCCAGCGGTTCACTCAGGCGCGGCATTACGCCTGCTTGCCGCTCCGGAACGGGTTGACGTCGATCGCGATCCCGAGCCGCGCCGCGTCTTCTGGCGGGGGCGCGCGCTCACCATCGCCCGCGCGGTGGGGCCCGAGCGGCTCGCCGGCGACTGGTGGCAGGATGGCTACGCGCGCGAGTACTGGCGCTGCGAGAGCGACGAGGAGCTCGGCGAGCTGGTGCTGTATCGCGACGCAGGGGGGTGGTGGGTGCAGGGATGGTACGATTGACTGCGCTCGGCTCTCGGCTCTCGGCCCTGGGGTGGTGATGCCGAGAGCCCAAAGCCCAAAGCCCAAAGCTGCTTACGTCGAGCTGCACTGCCACTCCGCGTTCTCGCTCCTCGACGGCGCCGCGCTCCCCGAGACGCTCATGGCCCGCGCCGCGGAGCTCGGCTATCCCGCGCTCGCGCTCACCGACCACGACGACCTCGGGGGCGCGGTGCGGTTCGCGCTGGCCGGCCTCGAGCACGGCGTCGAGGCGATCATCGGCGCCGAGATCACCGTCTGTCATCCCGAGCGCAGCGAGGGATCTGCACGTGCGGATTCCTCGGTCGCTTCGCTTCCTCGGAATGACAGTCATCTCGCTCGGGCTGACAGCCACCTGGTGCTCCTCGCCGAGACGCGGGAGGGCTATGGCAACCTCGCCACCCTCATCACCCAGGCGCGGATGCAGCAGGCGCGGGGCGAGCCGAGCGTCACGCTGGAGCAGCTTGCCCGCCACGCGCGCGGGCTCTTCGCGCTCACCGGATGCCCGCGGGGCTGGGTGCCGTCGCTCGCGGCCCGTGGCGAGGTGGACGCCGCGTGCGAGGCCGCGGCGACGCTCCTCGACATCTTCGACCGCCGCGTCGCGATCGAGTGCTGGGACCACGGCCTGGGCGAGGAGCGCGAGACGGCGCGTCACCTCATCGCGGTGGCCCGCGCGCTCGAGCTGCCCTGGGTGGTGACCAACGACGCGCACTACGCCCGCGCGCGCGACCGGGCCATCCACGACGTGCTCGCCTGCCTGCGGCACGAGAAGCCGCTGGACGAGATGGGCACGCGCCTCCGCCCGAACGGCGAGTGGTACCTCAAGAGCGCGGCGCAGATGGCGCGGCGCTGGCAACACGCGCCGGAGGGCGTGCGCGCCACGCTCGACGTCGCCGAGCGGTGCGCGTTCCGCATGGCACACCTGAAGCCGACGCTTCCCGCGTTCCCCCTCCCGCCCGGCGTCACCGCCGACGAGTACCTCGAGCGCCTGGTGGCGCAGGGCGCCGAGGAACGCTGGGGGCCGGGAGCCGAGAGCCGGGAGCCGAGAACCGGGAGACACGATCAGCAGATCGGGCATGAGCTCGCCCTCATCGGGAAGCTCGGCCTCGCCGGCTACTTCCTCATCGTCTGGGACATCGTGCGGTTCGCGCGGCGCCGCGGGATCCTCTGCCAGGGGCGCGGGTCTGCCGCCAACTCCGCCGTCTGCTTCTGCCTCGGCATCACCGCGGTGGATCCAATCAAGCTCGAGCTCCTGTTCGAGCGCTTCCTCAGCGAGGACCGCACGGAGGCGCCGGACATCGACATCGACTTCGCGCACGAGGAGCGCGAGGAGGTGATCCAGTACGTGTACCAGAAGTACGGGCGCGAGCACGCGGCGATGGTGTGCGAGCAGATCACCTGGCGCGGGCGCAGCGCGGTGCGCGACGTCGCGCGCGTGCTCGGTTTCTCGGTGGAGCAGGCGGACCGGCTCACGACGCTCTCCGATCGCTTCTCCGCGCGTGCCACAGCGGATGCCCTGCGCGGCAAGGAGGACGATGCGGACGTTCCCGGCGGTTCGAGTGAACCGGTACTCGGCGGCGCTCGTGCCCTGCAAGAGACGAGCGCCGGACAGTTGGGCTGCGCGCAACAGTGCCATGGCGCGCTCGCCCACCTTCGGTTCTCGGCTCTCGGCAACGACACAGCCGAGAACCGTTCGGCCGTCGTCAGTCCACCTCACGACGGCCGCCGAGAACCGAATACCGGAGGCCTCACCGCGTGGGATCGTCCGGAACCGAAAGCGGCCTATGAACCGTACGGGAATCCGCCGGCCCAGGAGACGAAGCTCAACTACTGGGAAGACCCGTACGCAAAGCAGACTCACAACGAACGCCGGAACCCCACGACCGCATTCAGGAGCCGAGAGCCCACAGCCGACAGCCGAGCGCCGGGGATCATCGAGCGCGCCGGCCTCGACCCGAAGGACCGCCGCGTGCAGCTCCTGCCCGACCTCGTGGAGGGGCTCCACCAGCTGCCGCGCCACCGCTCGATCCACGTCGGCGGGTTCGTGCTCACCGCCGAGCCGCTCTCCACGGTCGTGCCCATCGAGCCCGCGTCCATGCAGGACCGCACCGTGATCCAGTGGGAGAAGGACGACCTCGATCCCGTGGGGCTCGTGAAGATCGACCTGCTCGGCCTCGGGATCCTGACGCTGATCCAGAAGTGCATGGCGTACGTGCGACGCACCCGCGGCGTCACCGTGGACCTGGCGCACCTCGACATGACCGACCAGGCGGTGTTCGACGACCTCTGTCGCGCGGACACGATCGGGGTGTTCCAGGTGGAGAGCCGCGCGCAGATGAACACCCTGCCGCGCCTCAAGCCGCGCTGCTTCTACGACCTCGTGGTCGAGGTCGCACTCATCCGGCCCGGCCCGATCCAGGGAGACATGGTGCATCCGTACCTGCGTCGGCGCGCGGGGCTCGAGCAGGTGACCTACCCGCATCCGTCGCTCGAGCCGATCCTGAAGCGCACCATGGGGGTGCCCCTCTTCCAGGAGCAGGGGATGCAGGTGGCGGTGGCCTGCGCCGGCTTCACGCCGGGCGAAGCCGACGTCCTGCGAAAGGCCATGGGACACAAGCGCAGCCGCGAGCGCATGTCCGCCATCTGCCAGAAGCTCGTGGACGGGATGGAACGCAACGGCATCCCGAAGGACGTCGCGATGCGGATCTACAACCAGATCAACGCGTTCGCGGACTACGGCTTCCCCGAATCACACGCGGCGAGCTTCGCCCTGCTCGTGTACGCCTCCGCGTACCTGAGGCACTACTACGCCCCGGAGTTCACCGCGGCGATCCTGAACTCACAGCCCATGGGGTTCTACGCCACCGGCACGATCATCGAGGACGCGAAGCGGCACGGCGTGCGGGTGCTGCCCATCGACGTGCGGCATTCGCGCTGGGATCACACGCTGCAACGGCCGCGCGGGGCTGGGGGCTCGAGACTGGGGACTGGAGACTCGACCGCGGTGCCTCGAGTCCCGAGTCCCAGGTCTCCAGCCCCCTACCTCCGACTCGGCGTGCGCATCATCAGCGGCCTCGGGTCGAAAGCCGGGGAGATCTACGAGCGCGCCCGGGCCGATGGCCCCTTCACCTCCATCGAGGACTTCGTCCGGCGCACGCGCTTCGACAAGCGCGCCCTGCGCCACCTGGCAACGGCCGGCGCGTTCGACGCGTTCCTCGACGAGCCTGACCTCGGCAAGCGGCGCGCGGCATTGTGGGAAGTGCTCGATGCCGTGCGCGGCGACGCCGGGCCGCTGGCACCACGCTCACGGTTGTCCGCGCGGCAGGCGCGGCAGTTGTCCGGTCCGAAGGGCCGGCCGTCCTCCGCGGCGAAGCCGCGGCGGTCCATGCCCCTCATGTCCCCCGCCGAGCTCACCGAGGCCGACTACCGCATGACCGGCGTCTCGCTGAACGGCCACCCCATGATGCACCTGCGGCGATTGCTCCAGCCCAACGGCGTGCTCTCCGCCGCCGAGCTCGCCCACCGCGCGCGAGACGGGGAGCGCGTGGCTGTCGCCGGCCTGGTGATCTGCCGCCAGCGTCCCGGCACCGCGAAGGGGTTCGTGTTCCTCACGCTGGAGGACGAGACCGGGATGGTGAACGTCGTGATCACGCCGAAGCGCTTCGAGCGGCAGGCCCTGCTGATTTCCACGACACCGCTGCTGCTCGTCCGCGGCACGCTCCAGATCGAGCAGACCGTGGTGAATGTGCGTGCCGAGCAGTTCCGGGCATTGCAGGCGGAGGTCGGCGCCGAGCACGCCCGCAGCCACGACTTCCACTAAAGGGGCTCAACGCTTGAGGCTCAACGCTCAAGGTAGGCCACACTTCACCCTCGATCCTCGATCCTCGATCTCCAATCCTCGATCCTATCGTCCCCCAATGGTGACGTTCACTCCGAACACCGGATCCTGCCCGGGATAGAACACGTGGTTCGCCCCGATCGAGGCCGAGATGCTCGTGATCGGATTCCAGAACCCGACTCCGCCGCCAAGTACGAAGCGCGTTCCGTCGCAGGAGTCGCTGCCGCCGCAGTTGGCGCTCAGCCGCCCGATCCCCAGCGCGGGAGTGAGATAGGGAACGATGCGCATCCCCGTCGCGGCACCTCCCGACATGGTCAGCGCCACCGGCGCCCCGATGCCCAGCGCGTATGCGTTCACGTCGTTCGGCTTCAGGCGCGCGTACCCCGCGTCCCCGCTGACGCCGATGCTCAGCGACGACCCCGCGGTGAGGAAATCGCCGATCTCGAAGACGCGCATCTCCCCGCCCGCGCCGAGCATCATCTCGGGACTGCACCCGTCACAATCCGCGTCCGATACGCCGGCGTGCAGCATCCAGTTTCCGGTGAGCCCGGCCGCGAAGATCGCCGATCCGGCGATCGCGTGCGTGTTCACGGGGCCGACGCCGGTGTCCTCGCGGTTGAACCCGTAGCGGATGCCGAGCTGGGCGCCGTTCAGCTGGCGCCCCACCATGGCGGGGCCGGGCATGGGCACGAGCGCCCCGATGTGCGTGGCCCGGAGTGCGACGAAGGCGCGCGCGTCGGGGACGGTCTGCGATACCGCCGCCGCGACCGGCGCGATCAGGAGCGCGATCAGGAGCGCGATGCAGAACAGTGAAAGCGGTCTCATGGACGCGCCACGCTGCAACTTCCGCGCTGGTTCAGCCGTCGCTGCGCCGCTTCCAGTATCCCCGGTCGGTGATGAGCACCTCCACCTCGATGCCCCCCGCGCGATCGCCATAATCCTCGATGTGGATGGCGCTCGTGCGCACGGCGCGCCCGTCCGCGTCCTCGAGCGAAAGTCCGAGCGCGTCGCGCGACTTCAGGTAGCGATCGAGCTTGTCCTGGTCGAGCACCGCCGCGTCCCGCGCCGGCACGGCCTCCGCATACAACTGGAAGACGGGCTGGACGAGATCGTACCCCACGCCGGGCCGGAAGCGGCCGCGTGCCTTGCCGGTGAACGCATCGGTCTGCTCGAGGTCCGACCAGCCGACCACGACCGACTTCAGCTTCACGGTGTGACGGCTCACCGGACCGGCTTGCGAGGAGGGATCGTGTCTGGCAAGGTGGTCACCTGGAAGTAGAACGGCTGCTGCACGAGCTGGCGCACGACGCGCCGCCCGATCCGCGCCGGCCGGAACCGCATGAACGGCAGCGCGTCCCGCACCGCCTTCGTGAACTCCGGGTGCGTGGATTCGAGGATGCGGAGCGTCGTCGTATCGGCGATGCCGGATTCGTCCACCACCCACTCGGCGTTCACGAAGCCGTTCTGGCGCTGTGCGAGCATCGCTGGGGGGAACGCCGGCGCGGCGCTCCACTCGTACCGGCTCGCGGCGCTGTCCACTTCAACCAGCGAGAAGACGCTGTCCAGGCCCGCGAGCTCCTCGAGGGCGGGCGCGTCCACCGGATCGAGCCCGGATACGCGCGCCTCCGCGGCCTGCACCACCGTCTCCTTCAGGGGACCCGCACCGATGCCCTCCGGAACGGCGAGCGCCACCCAGCGGATCTGCTCCGCGCGCAACGGCTGCCCGGCGACGCGATTGGGGGGCGCGAGGAAGCGCACGATGCTGTTGGGATGCAGCGGGCGCTCCGGGGCGAACGGGTCGTGTCGCGTCGCGACCACCGCGGCGCCCACGAGGATGGCGTGCGCCACGAGGCTCGTCGCGAAGCCGGGCGCCTGCGACGCCGGCTTCAGGAAACGGGTGAGCCAGAGCTGCATCATTCCCATTCAACTCCCGCGCCGCGCTCGACCGTCACGGCGCATGCAAT
>Ga0307505_10003094_pt1 | contig 10762 bp, 7 predicted proteins | sample 23_S_MG_FD_202183 | JGI IMG/M metagenome (GOLD analysis project Ga0307505, IMG submission 202183) | Soil microbial communities from Populus trichocarpa stands in riparian zone in the Pacific Northwest, United States - 23_S | ecosystem: Environmental > Terrestrial > Soil > Riparian zone > Trees... | reverse complement strand
AGATCACCCCGTCGTCGCCCAGATATTTCAGATAGGCCGTCTTCGCCCCGTACTCCGTCGCATAGCTAGCCAGACTCCCGTCCGCGTCCACCATCGCCTGAAACTCTCCCTGCCCCGCCGCGATCGACACGCCCAAACCCAAAATGAGAACTGTGAGGAAACTTTTCATTTCCTGTAGTTTAGCGAATATGGCCGGATGCGGGAACCCCTGCGGGCGGCAGCAAGCCGTTTGGTGATCAAACCGCAGATATCGAACGTAACGAATTCTAACGGGATTGGATGCTAGTTACTTTTTGACACCGGGTTCGAATGGCAATAAACTGACCTCAGTTCCAATCTCAGTATCCACACCAAGGTGACAATCAAATGAGTTTTTCTCGAAGAGAATTCGTAAAGACCTCCGCGATAGCTTTCGGGGCGGCGGCGGTCTTGCCAAGTTGGGTGTATGAGGCTCAGGCGGCGGGTGCGGCTTTGTTCGATGAGAACAAGGAAGCGCTTGCCGATGCCGCACTCGCGACCGCCAAGCGGCTCGGGGCTTCGTCTGCCGACATCCGCATTAACTTCTACCGGCTTGAGGCCGTGAACACTCGCGAGCGGCAGGTGCTAAACGTGTCGAGCGGCCAGAACTACGGCTTTGGCGTGCGTGTGCTGGTGAACGGCACCTGGGGATTTGCGGCGAGTCCGCTGGTGACCGCCGCTGAGGTGCAGCGTGTGACGACCGAGGCAGTCAGCATCGCCAAGGCGAACGCCCCTTATCAAAAAAAGAAGATCGAACTCGTCCCGACGCCGAAGGTCATCGACAAATGGAGCACTCCGGTCGAACGCGATCCGTTCACCGTCCCAGCCGATGAGAAGATCGCGACGCTGCTGAAGATCAATGAAGCCGCCCTCGGCGTGGCGGGCATCAGCTTTTGCCAATCCTCGATGGCATGGGTCAATGAGCAGAAATACCTCGCGACGTCCGACGGCTCACGCATCGAGCAATACCTGATCCGCGGGAACCCGAGTTTCTCGGCGACCGCCGTCAACCGTGCGAGCGGCGATTTTCAGGCCGTCAATTCGCTAAGAGAGGCACAGTCGATCGGCTTCGAGTATATGTCGAAGCACGATTGGGTCGCTGAGGCTAAGACCGCCGCCGAACACGCGGTAATGAAGCTGAAGGCCCCGTCAGTCGCACCGGGCAAGTACGACCTCGTACTGCATCCATCGCACCTGTTCCTGACCATCCACGAATCTGTCGGCCATCCGACCGAACTCGACCGTGCATTGCTGTGGGAAGCGAATTATGCGGGTACGAGCTTCCTGACCCCGGACAAGACCGGCAAGCTGCAGTTCGGATCGAAGATTGTCAATCTGGTCGCCGACCGCACTCAGAAGCTGGGGCTCGCGACGGTCGGCTGGGATGATGAAGCCGTTCCGGGGCAGGAATGGCACATCGTAAAGGATGGCGTATTCGTTGATTGGCAGACGACTCGCGACACGGCAAAGCTGATCGGGCGTAATAAGTCGTACGGCTGCCTGCACGCCGACAGTTGGGGCAGCGTTCCGTTTCCGCGAATGCCGAACCTCTCGCTTCAGCCCGCGAAAGAGAACGTCTCGCAGGACGACCTGATCGGCGGAGTAGAGAACGGCATTCTGATCTACGGACGCGGCAGTTACTCGATCGACCAGCAGCGGTACAACTTCCAGTTCGGCGGGCAGACGTTTTGGGAGATCAAGAACGGCAAGGTTACGGGAATGCTTCGGGACGTGGCATATCAATCTCGCACTACCGATTTCTGGGGAGCCTGTGATGGGCTCGGTGGACGCTCGACTTATGAGATACCGGGCTCATTCAACGACGGCAAGGGCGAACCGGGCCAGTCGAACGCGGTCTCGCACGGCTGTCCGGTGGCGAGATTCAGGAATATCAATGTGTTGAGCACGGCTTCATCTGCGAACGCCGGTCAGATGGAGGACGATCAATAATGATGTTGACGGAACAAGAAACTAAAGCGTTTACTGAGAAGATCCTGTCGTTCGTCAAGGCAGACGACGCGTCGGCGGGAGTCGGGAGCGACAAGCTCATGCACCTACGGTTTGCGGGCAACAACATCCTGACCAGCGGCTCGCGAGTCTCGCGAAGTGCGAATGTGACAGTCTGGATTGGCGGCCGTCGAGGAGCCGCTTCGACCAACGACCTCGACGACGCAAGTCTCAACGACATGGTCGAGCGGGCTCAGAAGATCGCCGCGACGGCTCCGGTCGATCGCGAGTATGTGCCGACTCTCGGGAAGCAGGAGTACAAGCCGACGAGTGGCTACGTCGAATCCACCGCGAACCTGTCGCTGACTGATCGGGCGAAGGCGATCGGCTCGATCATCTCCGAATGCGAGAAGCAAGGCGTGATCGGTGCCGGATTCCACGCGACCAGAGTCCAGGCCGGCGGATCGACGACGAAGAACGGAAACTTCGAGTACGAACGCTCGACGAACGTCAGCCTCTCGACGACCGCCCGAACCTCTGACGGCTCGAGTTCGGGATACTTTCTCCGCAGCCACTTCGACACCGCGAAACTCGATACCAAACGCATCGCCAACGAGGCGATCCGGAAGGCCGTTCAAGGCAAAGGTGCGAGAATGATCGATCCGGGTATCTATACGGTTATCCTTGAACCGCAGGCAGTCGCGGATCTGATGGGCAATCTTGGATTCATGTTCAACGCTCGCAACGCCGAAGAGGGCCGAAGCGTCCTGTCTGCTCCGGGCGGTAAGACGAAGCTTGGCGAGAAGATGTTCGATGAGAAGGTGACGATCTACAGCGACCCGTGGAACGCCGAACTTCCCGGCTCGCAATCGGCTCAAGGCGGGATCCCGGCTCAGCGGATCACGATGGTCAAGGACGGCGTCGTTGAGAACCTTACATACAACCGCTTCTGGGCGAAGCAGAAAGGCAAAGAGCCGACGCCCGGTCCGGTGAATACGATCTTTCAAACCAGCGGCCCGACGCACTCGATCGAAGATATGATCAAGTCCACAGAGCGAGGTATTCTCGTGGGACGATTCTGGTACATCCGTTCGACCGATGCGAGGACGGCGAGTTCGACAGGTCTGACGCGTGACGGCGTGTGGCTGATCGAGAACGGCAAGATCGCCTATCCGTTGAGCAACTTCCGCTTCAATCAATCAGTTACGCAGATGCTCGGGCCTGGAAATGTGCTGATGGTCGGCAAGTCCGAACGCGTCGGCGGATCGGAAGGCGGCGGATCGAATGCTTCTTTGCTTCCCGCGTTGAAGCTGAAGGCGTTTAACTTCACCTCGCAATCGGAAGCGGTCTAATGTTTGGGCAAACAACAACTCTACTAACGGCGGCCCTCGTTCTCTTTGGCCTTCTCTCGCCAACGATCGGACAGGTTGCCGTTCCGCAATTCGGTAAAAGCAGCATCGACGACGTCGTTCGTGCGATGACGACCGAGGAAAAGGTCGCTCTTCTCGTCGGTATGGGCATGGACCTCGCCATCGCGGGAGTGCCTGGGATGAGTCCGGACGACAAGGCGGTCCCGGAGAAGGTGCCCGGTGCCGCCGGCCGTACTCACGCCATACCGCGGCTGGGAATTCCTTCGATCACGCTATCGGATGGCCCTGCCGGCGTTCGAATAAACCCGACGCGTCCGGACCACCCCGGCAAGTTCTTTCACGCCACGGGCTTTCCAGTCGCTACGCTGCTTGCGTCGAGTTGGGATGAAGATCTGGTGCGGCAAGTAGGTGTGGCTTTCGGTGAAGAGTCGAGAGATTTCGGGGTAGATGTTCTGCTTGCTCCCGGAATGAATCTTCACCGGAACCCGCTTGGAGGCAGAAACTTTGAGTACTACTCCGAGGATCCGCTCGTAAGCGGAAAAATGGCGGCTGCATTTGTTCGCGGCGTCCAATCGATGGGTGTCGGCACGTCGATCAAACACTTTGCCGTCAACAACCAGGAGTTCAATCGATTCCAATCTAACTCGATCGCTAGCGAACGGGCCCTGCGGGAATTGTATCTGCGAGGTTTCGAGATCGCCGTAAAAGAATCGAAGCCGTGGACGGTAATGTCCTCATACAATCTGCTGAACGGAAAGTACACTTCGCAGGATGCGGACCTGCTGAATACCGTTCTCCGTAGAGAATGGGGCTACAACGGCGTCGTGATGACTGACTGGCTCGCCGGGGACAACGTCGTAGAGCAGATGACGGCGACGAACGAACTCATCATGCCGGGGCTCCCTGATCAGTCGAAGGCATTGATCGAAGCGGTCAATAGCGGGCGTCTCGATAAAGCGGTTCTAGATCGAAACGTCGCGAGTATGCTCAGGTTGATCGAGAAAACCCTCGCCGCAAAGGACTATAAGTTTTCGTCAGCACCCGACCTAAAGGCTCATGCAGTTGTGGCCCGGCAAGCCGCCGCGTCCGGGATGGTACTGCTGAAGAACGAAGCGACAGCTTTGCCGCTTAAGGCAGCCGCAAAGGTCGGGCTCTTTGGTAACAACGCCTACGATCTGGTGGCCGGCGGGACTGGGAGCGGTAACGTGAACAAAGCGTATACCGTTTCTCCGGATACCGGGCTTACCGACGCCGGGTTCCAGATCAACCCAACTCTTCAGACGAACTATCGCGAGTACATTGCGAAGGTCAAAGCATCGCGTCCCCCACCTCACTGGCTATATCTACCGCCGCCAATCCCGGAAATGGAGCTTTCCGATGCGATGATCGATTCGATGTCGAGCGAGTCCGACATCGGCGTCCTCGTGATCGGACGAAATTCGGGTGAACTGGCTGATCGAAAGGTCGAGGCAGACTTTGACCTGACTTCGAACGAACACCAAATGATCGATCGGATAAGCAACGCCTTTCGGTCAAAGAGTAAGAAGATCGTTGCTGTTCTGAATGTCGGCGGGCCGATCGAGGTGGCTAGCTGGCGGAATAAGGTCGATGCGGTTCTTTTGGCATGGCAGCCCGGGCAGGAAGGCGGCCACGCCATCGCCGATGTCCTGTCGGGTAAGGTAAACCCTTCAGGCAGGCTTCCGATGACCTTCCCGCTCAAGTACAACGATGTTCCTTCCGCGGATACTTTCCCCGGAAAGGAAACTGGAGAACCTAGCCGGCTCCAGGGAAATCCCTTTGCCGGAAAGCCGGCTGTGGCGATGTATACCGAGGGTATTTTCGTCGGCTATCGATACTACGTTACTCAGAAGGTAGAGACAGCATACGACTTTGGGTTTGGAATTTCGTACACAGATTTTTCCTACGAGAACCTTAAGCTGAATGGCGATCTCTCGAAGTCTGTATCGCTGCAGATCGGCGTAAAGAACACGGGCAAGGCGGCGGGCCGCGAGGTAGTGCAGCTTTACGTTGCAGCACCTCAGGGCAGCTTGAAAAAGCCCATCGCAGAACTTCGGGCGTTCGGGAAGACACGCGAATTGCGGCCTGGCGGATCTCAAACGCTGAACTTCACGCTGACTCCGAGAGACATCGCTTCGTTCGATCCGAGCCGCTCGGCGTGGGTTGTCGAACCCGGCCAGTATTGCTTTCGATTCCAATCGTCGCCAAGGCTCGTCCGGCTTTCACAGTGTCTTGATGTACCGAAATTGATCGAGGTTGAAAAGGTTAATCCCGTTTTGAGGCCGCGGGTCGAGATAGCGGAAAAAGCGCTCGTCCGATAGGATTACAACCATGACAGGCTTTGAGTCGATCACCGGACTTCCCGAGATCATCGCATACATCTTTGTCTTCGTCTTCGGCTCGTTGGTGGGCAGCTTTCTCAACGTCGTGATCCATCGCGTGCCGCGAGAGGAATCGATCGTTTTCCCCAATTCGCGATGCCCGAAGTGCGAGACGGCGATCAAGCCTTTCGACAACATCCCGATCTTTGGCTGGTTGATGCTCGGCGGAAAGTGCCGGGCTTGTAAGGAACCGATCTCGGCCCGTTATCCCGCTGTCGAGCTGCTTCACGCTCTGTTGTGGTTGCTCGTATATTGGCAGGTAGGTTTCACGCCGTTCCTACCTGTCGGGCTGATCTTTGTTTCGACTCTCGTCGCTCTGATGTTCATCGACGCGGAGCATATGATCCTTCCGAACGTGATCACGTATCCGTTCTTCGTGTTTGCGATCCTCATCCGCGTGATCTATCCGATCGCGTTCGGCCCGCAGTATTTCGCCGATATGTCTTATTGGCCCGCGACCGCTCTCGCAGGTTATCCCGACTGGCTTGTCTCGCTTGCATGTGGACTTGTCGGGGCGTTGGCAGGCGGCGGATCGTTGTGGCTCGTCGGCGAACTGTGGAAGCGTCTGCGAGGCGTGGATGCAATGGGACTCGGCGATGTGAAGATGATGCTCGGCTTCGGAGCGATCCTCGGATGGCGGCTCTCATTCCTCGCCATCTTTTTTGCAGCGTTCGCGGGTGCAGTTATCGGTTCGATCTACGTCGCCCGGCAAAAGGACAAGGATATGCAGACGCAGATCCCGTTCGGCATCTTTCTCGGAATCGGTTCGATCCTCGCGTTACTATTCGGCGAGCGATTGGTCGGCTGGTATATAAATACATTTCTTCCCTAAGCCTTAACCTTGCTCTGCAGGCAGGTCGTCGAGCAGTAATAGATCGTCGGTCCGAATTTGATCGAGGTGTTCACTGGGGTCCATTTCCCGCACTTGCTGCAGCTCACCAACTCACCCCTCGGGGCCGGTTCTTCAAAACTTTCCCGGACACTTTTCGACTGGATCTCTCTGACTCCTTTCATCGTTCGCCACAACTCAAGCGCAAACCTTAGTTGTCGCCGATAGCGGTACGCTGTCAGCCCGAAGAGCACAAGAAGCACGATCAGAATGAAAAGTGCTTCTCTCATTGCGCGTTAGCCTGAGGCGTGTCGATGTCGCGAAGTGCCGGGCTGTTAGGATTGATCGTTCGGAGGACGTTCGAGTATTTCGAGGTGTCCTTGTTCTGTTTCTTTAAGGTAAGGACCGCGAAGGAGAGTGTCTTCTCGTGTTTCGCGTTAAGGGCAAGCGACTTCTCAAACTCCGTAAGAGCCTTATCGTAGTCCGGCGGTTCCTGAACGTAGTAGGTCGCTCCGAGGTCGGTCCGAACCTCTATATCGTCCGGCCGTTTGGTCAGGGCCAGGTTATAAAACTGCCGCGAGCGTTCGAAGCTGGCAATCTCCTTGCCGTAGTATCCATGGTCGTAGTATGCGTGGCCGAGCATTACGATCACTTCGTAATCGTTTGCATCGAGACCGTGAGCCCGAAGCAGCACCGGCAATGCTTTTTCGATGATCGCTTTGTCCTGCTTGATGACCCCGTAACGATAGAGACCGGTCCCGAGGCTCTTTTGAAATGTCAGATCCCCGGAATTCTGCTGAGCTTCGGCGAGCTTGGCGTCGATCTCTTCGTTAGACAGATTGAGTTGGGTAGAATCTGAACCTTGATTCGACTTCAACCGTTCGTTCTCGCCGCGAAGGCCGCTGAGTTCGGAACGATTGAGATAATTAGCAAAAGAAAAGCCTGCCACAAAGCAGACAATTCCCGCGATGATCGCGATCCAGACGGCACTACTACGCATCTGTTTCAGTTTATCAGCAGTATGACCTGAGTGCGAAGCTTACTACTTCTTCCCACCACCCGGTGGAATGTACGGAAGATCGTCAGCTCGCCGCCTATCAGGTGGGTCGCTCGCTCGACGCCGCGGAATAGAGCTGGTTCCGGTGCGGCGATCGACGCTTCCCGTTGGTAATCCTTGACCGTGGACGGCTTCGATCAGAATTCGCGTGATCTCTTGTGATAGCGTCCGATGCTCGAGGGCGGCACGTCGCCGGAGTGATTCTTTGAGTTCGTTGGGCACATACGCGCCGATAAAGACGCCTTTCCGGTTCGCCATGGTTCAGTGTGAGCTCCTGATCTTAGTTGTTTTGAATAGGGGCCGATTGCAAAAGGAGCAGGCCTATAAGCCGAATTTTGTATTCGTCAAAGACGAGCGGCGATCATTCATCTAGGCCGACGGTTACCCGCCGGCTCGAGCGACCTACCCGGAAACGCCGCTTCGCCGAAACGAAGGCTTGAGCGGGCAACTCAAAAGCGTTTCCCTATTTGGTCTTGCACCACGAGGAGTTTACCTGGCCTCGACTGTTACCAGCCGAGCCGGTGGGCTCTTACCCCGCCGTTTCACCCATCACCTCTTGCGAGGCTGGTCTGTTCTCTGTTGCACTTGTCGTCACCGGCCTAAACCGGCGCCCGGATGTTATCCGGCTCGCTGCCCTACGGTGTTCGGACTTTCCTCTGATCGCATAAGCGACCAGCGACCGCCCGGCCTGCTCCTTTATGCACGGCTCACGCAGTATAGCAAAAAATGTTGAACATTGAAATTGTTATGAAGCGATAACGGAAGATTTGAAACCGGTCAGTTGTTCGCCCTCATACAGGTGACTCCAGTGCTCCTGGACAAACTCGCGAGCTGCATTTTCGATCTCTTCAACGGTCTTGCACGAAAGCACCCGAGCGACAAGCTTATGCGTTTCTTCAAAGGCGATTCCGCTGATCACCCGTCGAACGCGCGTGATCGAATTAACATTCATACTCAGCTCGACCGCCCCGAGGCCGATCAGGATCGGTACGTAGAATGGCGAACCGGCCATTTCGCCGCATACGACAGCCGGTTTGCGGGCTGTGGCGGCCGCGTCAAGGATCCGTTTGAGGGCCGCGAGGATCGATGGATGAAGCGACCGAAACCAGCCGGCGACCGATTCGTTATCGCGATCAACGCCGAGCGTATATTGAACTAAGTCATTTGTTCCAATACAGATACAGTCTAATTCTTCAAGTAGCGGTTCAATTGCCAGTACCGCCGAGGGCAACTCGATCATCGCCCCAAGGCGAGGGATGCTGCACTCGACGCCCCGCTTGGAGAGTGACTCCGCCTCTTCCTGGAGCATCGCCCGCACAGCCCGGACCTCATCCAGGCCGGAGATCATCGGAATGATGATGTCGATCGCTCGTCCGACCGAAGCCTGGAGCAGAGCCCGAAGCTGCGTTCGAAACTGTCGCTGATGCGTGAGCGAAAGCCGGATTCCGCGCAATCCCAACGCGGGATTCTTGTCCCGTCGCGTCGGGCTTTCGATGATCTGGTTGACGCTGAGGTCAAAAGTGCGGATACGAGCACGGTCTTCGCCCGCGTAGTCGGCGATCTCGCGGTACGCCTTGACCTGCTCCGCCTCGCCCGGGAATCCTTTGAATCTATTGAAAAGATATTCGGATCGATAAAGGCCGATCCCGCGAGCACCGAGATCCCTCGCGCGATGAAAGCTTGCCGGGATATCAAAGTTCGCGCGGATCTCGATCCGACGTCCGTCGAGCGTCTTTATCGGGCCGGCGGGCTGAACCGCATCGCTTATTCGCCGTCTACGGTCGGATTCGTGGACCGCGGTGATCGATGTGACAGTCGATTCTTCCGGGTTGAGGAAGATGGTGCCGTCAAATCCGTCGAGCAGGACGCGATCTCCGGTCTTTACGCGACGCAGCAGCTTGCGGACTCCGGTAACCGCGGGGATCTCCAGTTCCCTGGCCAGGATGAAGGTATGTGACGTCCAGCCGCCGGTCTCGGAGATTATCCCACCGAGGTAGCCGGCGCCGAGTTCTGCGATCGTCGAAGGACGGAGTTCTTTGGCGGCTACGATAGAGCCGCGCGGGATCCGGATCGGGTGGCGCTTACCGCCGAGTGCCGTTTGGAGTTGATCGGCGATATCTTCGACGTCAATATAGCGATCGCGAAAATGCTCGTCGGGGATCGCCCGGTATTTTGCGATGTACTCGTCCGTGACCAGCTTTACCGCCCACTCGGCATTGATCCGCTGCTCGGCGATGGCCGTCTCGATCTTTTCACTGAGCGTCGAATCTTCGAGTATCGCGCGATGCATATCGAAGATCGCGGCGGAGTTTGCGGCGTGTTCCAGGGCATCGCCAACCTTGCGTAGCTGCCGCTCGGCTGTCTTGTGAGCGGTTCGGTAGCGGGCGATCTCTTTGTCGATCTTGTCGGGTGTAAGCGGCGTGCGGTAGAACTGCTTATTCTCGCCGTGGATGGTGACGATCCGGCCTACGGCAAGTCCCCGGGACACGGGCCTCGCATTGAGCCTTGTCTCGGAACTCTTTTCTTGTCTGAGAGTCGAGCCGTTGTTTTCCGGTCGGGTCATCTAAGATCGTCGGTTTAGCCGCCCTGCGATGGGAAGTAAGGACGCAGCAATCCGGCAAATGCTGCGAGGTTTCGTGTCTGGATCAGGATATCTCCCGGGCCGCTGAACTCGGCGACAAGTCCTTCGCCGCTCATCATGCTGCGGAAGAATCCGCTCTTCGCTGCTTTGCGAAGGTTGTACTGCATATGCCCTTCCCACGCGACGAGATGTCCGGTATCGACAACATATTGCTCGCCGGGGCGAAGTCGCCGACTGTGGATCGCACCGAATGAGGAGATGAGCAGGAGTCCGGTTCCGGAAACCTGAAGTACAAATAGACCCTCGCCGCCAAAGAACGACTTCGCCCCGCCGAACTTGGTATCAACCTGAAGGCTCATATCGCCCGCGAGGTACGAACTCGACTGGACCATAAAGGTCTGGTTACTCATCTCGATCCCGGCCACGCCACCCGGAGCACCCGGAGCAAGCGTCACTTCGCCGGGGCCGTTCTTCGCCGTGAAGGTCGAAACAAACGCAGACTCGCCACCTACGGCTCGCTTCAAGGCTCCGAAGACGCCGCCCTTCATTTCCGAGTGCAGA
>Ga0307505_10003093_pt1 | contig 10769 bp, 8 predicted proteins | sample 23_S_MG_FD_202183 | JGI IMG/M metagenome (GOLD analysis project Ga0307505, IMG submission 202183) | Soil microbial communities from Populus trichocarpa stands in riparian zone in the Pacific Northwest, United States - 23_S | ecosystem: Environmental > Terrestrial > Soil > Riparian zone > Trees... | reverse complement strand
GCGAGCCCTGCACTTCGACGGTCTGCACCGTGCCCAGGCGGTAGCGCGCGATGGCCGGCAGCGCGTGCACGCCGCGCGCATCCAGCCGCACCAGCCGCAACTGCGCCAGGCGCTGCAGCGCGGCGCGCAGCAGCTCGACTTCGCCGCCGGGTTCGCGCGCCTGCTTGCGCCAGTAGCGGCCGTGGGCGTCGCGCGCCGCGGCCAGGAACGCGGCCAGCTCGTGCGGCGCTGCCGGCGTGGCGTCACCGCTGCGCAGGCGCTCGGCCAGATGCTCGGCCAGCAGCAGCGTGGCATGGGCTTCGGTGCCCTCGGCCGGCAGCGCGACATCGCTGAGCTCGGCGCCGTCGTCGGTGAGTGCCGTGCCTTCGGCGCGCTGCTCGGCCACCAGGCCGGTGCCTTCGGCCAGCCGCGCGGCCAGCAGCCCGCGCTGGTTGAGGAAGTAGGCGCGCTCGGCTTCGTCCAGTTCGTTCAGGTAGACCACCGGGTCGTCCAGCAACCGGCGCGCCAGGCGCTGGCGCAGCTGGGTGCGGCGCGCCTCGTCGTGGTCAGGGGCCAGTTCCTGCACCAGCGAGGCGATGCGCTCGTCCAGGCTCAGCGGCGCCTGCCCGGCGGGCCAGGTGGAGGGCCCGCGTACGGCAGCCAGCATGCCGGACAGGGCGCGCCGGCGTACGTCGTACAAGGCGTCGCCCTGCGCCTGCCCGGCGCCGCCCTGCACATAGGCCTCTTCGTCGCCGGCTACGCGGTGCAGTACGCCCAGCGCCAGCAGCGTCTGGCACACGGCCACCAGGGCGCGGCGCTCGCCCTGCGATTGCAGCGCGAAGGCGAAGCCGCGCGAGGCCAGTGCCGGCTCGGATGCCAGCACCAGCAGCCGTTCGCCCAGCGCGCGCAGGCTGAGCTGGCTTTCGGCGCGCTCCAGCACGGCGCAGGCCAGGCACAGCAGCACGTAGCGCTGACGCTCGTAGCGCGGCAGGCCGCGGCTGGCATCGGCCGTGTCGGCGGGGCGCTTGAACAGGCGCGCGCCGTCGCGCTCCACCAGCAGCGGCCAGCCGGCCTCGCGCTGGAACCATTCACGCAGCTTCTCGGCGTGGCGGCGCACCAGCGGCAGCGTCGGGTGCTCGGCGCCCATCAACGGCTGCATCAGCAGCGCGCGCAGCGCCAGGCGCTGCTCGTCCTGCTGCTGCAGGTGCTGCTGGCGCACGATGCGCTGGGCGACAGGGGTGCGGGCGGTCACCATGCGTTCAGGCGCCGTTGGGCGTGATGGTGACGAGGTGGTCGCGCCCGCCGAAGCGGCCCAGCGGAGTGTCGATGCTGGCGCGGCTGTCGGGCGCCAGCGGCTGCAGGCGCAGGCGGTACAGGCCGTCGCCGGTGTCGCGCTCGACCACCGCGTCGGGGCCGGGCTGCTCGGACAGCGCCTCGCCGAGCAGCTGCAGGAACAGGCCGAAGGCGGCCTCGTCGAGCGTGCCCAGCTGCGACAGCTGCAGCGGCCGGCCCACCGCCAGGCGCCGGCGCGCGGCCTCGACCTGGCGTGACTCCTCCTGCAGCAGCGCCGCGAGTTGGGCGCGTTCGGCGTCGCGCAGCCGGGCGCGCGGCTGTGGCCCGCGCGGGCTGGCCTGGCCGTGCTCGCGCAGCCGCGGGTGCACGATGAGCGGCGGCGCGTCGGTCCAGGCGGTGGCGGCGCCGGTGTCTTCGCCTGCGGCGGGGTTGAGCGCCAGATGGCGCGCCGGCTGCAGCGCGAACGCGGCACGTGCCAGGCGGTGTGCCTCGTCGTCGTCGCTGCAGGCGGCGAACCAGCCGGCCAGGGTACGGAAGTCGGCCGAGCGGTCGCTGCGGCCGCTGCGCCTTTCGTTCACCGCCGCCACCGCGGCCAGCAGCTGCGGGATGGCCGAGCGGGCGCGGGCGCGCAGCAGTTCGGCCTGCGGCGCCTCGTGGCCCTGGTGGCCGCCGGGCAGGAACCAAGCGCGCAGGCCGGCCCAGCGGGCACGCCATTCACGCCAGCGGCGGCCCTGCTCGTCGGCAAGCTGGGCGTCGTCGCCCGGGGCGGCGTCGCGCGCCTCGCGCTCGGCCACCTGCAGCAGCACCGGGTCGATGCGCGCTCCCACCGTGGTGATGAGCCGTGCGATGTGTTCGGAGCGCTGCACCAGGTCGCCGACGAAGCGTTCCAGGTAGTCGATCAGCCGCTTCTTGTAGGCTGCCACCGCGGCTTCTTCGGCACGCTGCAATTCCAGCGAGCGCGCCACACCGGCCATGAAGGCCTGCGCGTTGTCGGCCAGGCCTTCGAACACGCGCACCAGGTCGCGCAGCGTCTCGTGCAGCTTGGGCACGTCGTCGCTGCTTTGGTCCAGCAAGGCCACCAGCGCCTGCAGGCGGTGCGCGATGTCCTCCAGCGCCACGGTCTGCAATTCTGCGCGCCGCGCCAGCAGGCGCGCGAAGGTGCCCAAGGCGGCTTCGACCGCCTCGCCGCCCAGCGACAGGCGGTAGAGGAAGCGCGCGCGGTAGTAGTCGGCCAGCGTGGTGACGCGCGCGATGTCGGGCTGTGCCTCCAGATTGCCCCAGGCCACCAGCGAATGCAGCAGCGCGGCCAGCTCTTCGGCCGAAGGCGGCACGCCGGGCCAGGCGGCTTCGGCCAGCACTTCGTCGGGCCGCAGCTGCAGGCGGTACTGGCGGCGCGCGGCGGCGAAGCTGTCGAGCACGGCACGGTACTGCGCCGCCTTGTCGGCGCTGACGTGGCGGAACAGTTCGGCGGCGCTGGCTTGCGTGGGCATGGATGGGCTGCCGCTCACTGGGCGGGCCGGGCGATCATAGGTGCGCCACCGCCGCGCACCGCTCAGCGCAGCCAGGGCTCGAGTGCCCGCGCCAGCCGCTGCAGCAGCGCCGGCTCGGGCAGCGGCAGGCGCAGGCTGGCCTGGCCGGTGGCGCTGTCGCGTTCGATGGCGATGCGCGGGCGGATCTCGTCGCCGTCCTGCACCATGCCGCGCAGCCAGGCGGCGCCGGCTTCCAGCAGATCGGCCCAGGGCTCGGCCGGGTGCAGCGGCGTTGGACTGCCGTCGGCGTCCTCGGTGGGCAGCGGCTGCATCGGCATGGCCGTTGCCGTCGAGGCTGCTGCGCGGCTGCCGGCCGGTTCTTCGGCAACCTCTTCCGCCTCGCCCATCGCGCCGGCCACCTGCTCCACGCTTTCCATGAACTTCGACAGCTTCGTTCCTTGCAGGAAGACCTCGCTCTGGCCGCCGTCGAGCACGCCGGCGAACAGCGAGGTCTTGAAGGCCAGCACCGACAGCATGCCTTCCTCGATGCTGCCCTGGCCGACGAACTGGATGACCTGCACGCCGCGCGACTGGCCCATGCGGTGCACGCGGCCGATGCGCTGCTCGAGCACGGCCGGGTTCCATGGCAGGTCCATGTTCACCACCACGGCGGCCGCATGCTGCAGGTTCAGGCCCACGCAGCCGGCAGTGCGGGTCGTCGTGGAAACGTTCGACCAGCGCGCCGCGCTGCTCGCCCGGCACCTGGCCGCTGAACAGCACATGGCCCCAGTCGCGCTGCCCCGCCGCGCTGCCCAGGCGGCGCCGGATCAGCTCGTGCGTGCCCAGCCACTGGCTGAAGACCACCGCCTTGGCGGCGGGGTCCTCGAGCAGTTCGTCGAGCACGGTCATCAGCTCGTCCACCTTGTGGCCGTGGTCGGTCTCATGGTCGAGCAGCCAGGTGCTGTTGCACGCCATCCGCATGTACTGCAGCGCGATGTGCAGCCGCTTCTGGTCGCTGTCGGACAGGTAGCCGGTCTTGCGCCAGCGCGCCACGATGCGCGTGACGATGCCGCCGTTCTCGTCGTGGTGCACACGCTGCTGCGGCGTCAGCGGCACGAAGATGCGGTTGTCCACGCGCTCGGGCAGCTGCGTCAGCACCTCGGCCTTGCGCCGGCGCAGCATCACCGGCGCCAGCGTCCGGGCGATGCGGTCGAGCGCGTGGTAGCCGATCACGCGCCCGGCCTCGTCGCGCTTCTGGTGCTCGTCGAGCAGCCGCCAGGTGGGCCCCAGCCGATGCCGGTCGACGAACTGCACGATCGAGATCAGCTCCTCGAGCCGGTTTTCCAGCGGCGTGCCGGTCAGCACGATGGCATAGGGGCTGGCGATGCGCTTCAGCGCCCGCGCGGCGATGGTGTTCCAGTTCTTGATGCGCTGCGCCTCGTCGGCGATCACCAGCTCGGGCGCCCAGGCGTCGATCAGGTCGGCGTCGCGTGCCAGCGTCTCGTAGTGCGTGATCTTGCAGAACGCCTCTTCGCGGTACTGCAGCTGGCGGCGCGCGCGCAGGCCGCCGATGACCTGCACCTCGTGTTCGGTGAAGCGCGCGAACTCCTTCTTCCACTGGTGCTTCAGCGAGGTCGGGCACACCACCAGCACGCGCTGCACGCCGAAGTGGCGCGCGAACAGTTCGGCCGCGGCGATGGCCTGGATGGTCTTGCCCAGGCCCATCTCGTCGCCGATCAACGCACGGCCGGCGCGCGCAGCGAACAGCGCGCCTTCGGCCTGGTACGGGTACAGCCTGGTCTTCAGCAACCGGGCCAGTGCCTTGTCGGCCGCGCCCTTGGGATAGGCTTCGCGCAACGCCTGCTGCCGGCGCTCGCCGTCCCGGATCTGCGCGACGAATTGCCAGACATCGTCGTAGCAGCGCAGCTCGTGGCCGCAGTCGGCGGCCGCACGCATCAGGCCCTCCAGGCCGTCGAGGCGGCTCCAGGGCAAAACCCAGCCGGCGTCCGCGTCGAACAACTGTCGGGCGCGCATCAGCAAGGCGGCCGGGCAGGACTTGCCGGCGCGCAAGCGCACGTGCCGCGCGCCGGCGTAGTCGAGCCAGATCTCGCTGTATTCAGGCTCGAAGCCGCGCGCCAGCGCGGCCTTGCCGCCGCGCCGTTTGGCCAGGCGGGCGAGCGTGAATTCGATGTGCTTGCAGGTGCCCAGGTCGTTGGTGGCGAAGTCGGGGCAGCTGCAGAAGTTGCAGCCCGGCGCGCTGCCGCGTATGGCGACACGGTAGCGCGTGCCGCCGGCGGGGTTGTGCACGCGGAAGTCCGAGAACACCGGCTCGCTGCCCAGGTTCTCCAGCTCGAAGCCTTGTTCGCGGCCGAACTGCCGGCGCAGCGCGGTCTGCCAGTCGGCCACGCCGAGCTGCGGCGGGCGGCGCGTGCGCGACAGGCGCGGTTCGGCCGCCGGGCGGCTGCGGCCCTTGCCGGGTCTGGAACTTGTCTTGCGCGGGGTGGAGGTTGGCATGGCGGGCTCGAAGAAGTGTCGTGGCGATGGGCGGGCGGCCGATTCTCGCGCGCGGCGTGTCCCGCGTCTTGTCGCCCTCAACCCCTTGCCTTACGATATCGACATTCGTAAGGAAGTTGCCATGTCCGAATCCACCATTACCGCCAAAGGGCAGACCACCGTGCCACGGCAGGTGCGCGAGCAACTCGGTGTCGGGCCCGGCACCCGGCTGGTGTGGCACCTGATGCCCGGCGGCGGCCTGATCGTGAGGGCGAAGACGCACTCGGTGCTTGAATTGCAGGGCATGCTGAAGTCCGCGAAGAAGAAGCCGGTGCCCGTCGAGGCCATGAATCCCTGGCGCTGAGGCGGCCCTGCGGGGTGGCAGCACTCGACACCAACGTTCTGGTCCGTTTCCTGGTCCAGGACGACATGGCCCAGGGCGAGGCGGCGGCGCGGCTGATACGCGGCGCTGTCCGGGCCGGCCGACCCTTGTTCGTCCCGGTAACGGTGCTGCTGGAGATGGAGTGGGTGCTGCGCTCGGCATTCGGCTTCGACAAGGCGGCGGTCTTGCTGGCGATGTTCCGCCTGCTGGGTTCGTTCGAGCTGGGCTTCGAGTCCGAGAGCGCGGTGGAGATCGCGCTGGCGCAGTACGAGCGAAGCACGGCTGACTTTGCGGACTGTCTACATGCCGCACTGGCCGGCCAGGCCGGTGAACAGCCGCTGTGGACCTTCGACAAGGCCGCAGCCGGGGTGGACGGCGCGCGGCTGCTGGCATGAGCGAAGATCCGTTCGAAGACGACGCTCTGGGGCTGGCTGGCCGACCTCGACTACTCCCGCCGGATCAGCAGGAGGTGGCGGACTGGCTCTCAGCCCGGCCATAATGGCAAGCATGTCTGCGAAGCCCTCTTCCTCGGCAGCGCGCTCCGGTTGGCGTTGGCGCAAGCCATCAGCCTGACCGACCTATTGCGCCCGTACGGGCGCCCTCAGTCCCACCCAGTACCTCACGCCGGCCTCGCCAGCGACTGAAAGAACGGGTATGAAACGTGGATGTCTCGCAAGACATCCCATTCAATCAAAAGGATGGAGCGCAAATGCTGCTGATGATCGACAACTACGACTCTTTCACCTACAACTTGGTGCAGTACTTCGGCGAGTTGGGCGAAGAGGTGCGCGTGTTCCGCAACGATCAGATCACGCTCGAAGGCATCGGCGAACTGCGGCCCGACCGGCTGGTGCTGTCGCCCGGGCCCTGCTCGCCGGCCGAGGCCGGCATCTGCATCGAGGCGATCCGCCACTTCCAGGGCAAGCTGCCGATCCTGGGCGTGTGCCTGGGGCACCAGTCCATCGGCGCGGCTCTCGGCGGCAGGATCGTGCGCGCCAAGGTGCAGATGCACGGCAAGACCAGCGTCATCAGCACCGACCGGCGCGGTGTCTACGCCGGGCTGCCGCAGCAGTTCACGGTGAACCGCTACCACTCGCTGGTGATCGAGCGCGCCAGCCTGCCGGCCGAACTGGAGGTCAGCGCCACGGCTGACGACGACGGCGAGATCATGGGCGTGCGCCACCGCGCGCTGGCGGGCACGCGCACGCCGCTGGAGGGTGTGCAGTTCCACCCGGAATCGATCATCAGCGAGCATGGCCATGCGCTGCTGAAAAACTTCCTGGAGTCCGGACGATGATCGTCGACCTGCGCAGCGACACCGTCACCCGGCCGACGCCGGCGATGCGCGAGGCGATGCACCGTGCCGAACTGGGCGACGATGTCTTCGGCGACGACTCGTCGGTCAATGCGCTGCAGGAACAGATCGCCGCGATGCTGGGCAAGGAAGCGGCGCTGTTCATGCCCAGCGGCACGCAGAGCAACCTGGCCGGCATCATGAGCCACTGCGGCCGCGGCGACGAATACATCGCCGGTCAGGGCGCGCACTGCTACCGCTACGAAGCCGGCGGCGCGGCGGTGCTCGGCAGCGTGCAGCCGCAGCCGCTGCCCAACCAGGCCGACGGCAGCCTGGCGTTGGCCGACATCGAAGCCGCCATCAAGCCCGACGACGAGCATTTCGCGCGCAGCCGGCTGCTGGCACTGGAGAACACCCTTGGCGGCAGGGTGCTGACCATGGGCTACCTGGCCGAGGCCACGGCGCTGGCACGCCGACGCGGGTTGGCCACGCATCTGGACGGAGCGCGGCTGTTCAACGCGGCGGTGGCCCTGGGCGGGGACGCGCGTGCCAACGCGGCCGCCATCGCGGCGCATTTCGACAGCGTGTCGGTGTGCTTCAGCAAGGGTCTGGGCGCGCCGGTCGGCTCGGCTCTGGTGGGCTCTGCGGCCCTGATCGCGCGTGCCCACCGCTGGCGCAAGATGCTCGGCGGCGGCATGCGCCAGGCCGGTGTGCTGGCCGCGGCGGCCTCGTATGCGTTGCAGTACCACATCGACCGCCTGGCCGAAGATCACGCACTGGCCGCGCGGCTGGCCGAGGGCATCAGCGGCATCGACGGCCTGGATGTGGTGCAGCCGCAGACCAACATCGTCTTCGCCACCGCGCGCGGCGGGCGCGGGCCGGCGCTGCTGGCGCACCTGCGTTCGCAGGGTGTGCTGGCCACCGGGCTGATCGGCTTGCGCTTCGTCACCCACCTGGACGTGGACCGCGCCGGCATCGAGCGCGCCATTGCCGCCGTGCGCGGCTTCTTCGAGGAACCCTGACATGCCCATTTCCAACACCGAGGCGCTGACGCGCTGCATCGACCACCGCGAGATCTTCCACGATGAGATGCTGTCGCTGGTGCGCCGCATCATGAGCGGCGAGATGTCGCCGGTGATGATGGCGGCGATGCTGATGGGCCTGCGCGTCAAGAAGGAAACCATCGGCGAGATCACGGCCGCGGCGCAGGTGATGCGCGAATTCGCCACCAAGGTGGAGGTGGCCGACCGCACGCACCTGGTGGACATCGTCGGCACCGGCGGCGACAGCTCGCACAGCTTCAACATCAGCACCTGCAGTATGTTCGTCGCCGCGGCCGCCGGCGCGCGTGTCAGCAAGCACGGCAACCGCGGCGTGTCCAGCAAGTCCGGCAGCGCCGACGTGCTGGAAGCACTGGGCGTGCCGATGTCGCTGGCACCGCAGGCCATCAGCCGCTGCATCGCCGACACCGGCATCGGCTTCATGTTCGCGCCCAACCACCACCCGGCGATGAAGAACGTCGCGCCGGTGCGCAAGGAGCTGGGCGTGCGCACCATCTTCAACATCCTGGGGCCACTGACCAACCCGGCCGACGCGCCGAACATCCTGATGGGCGTGTTCCACCCCGACCTGGTGGGCATCCAGGTGCGCGCGCTGCAACGCCTGGGCGCCGAGCATGCAGTGGTGGTCTACGGCCGCGACGGCATGGACGAGGTGTCGCTGGGTGCGGCCACGATGGTCGGCGAATACCGCGACGGCGGCATCCACGAGTACGAGATCCACCCCGAGGACTTCGGCCTGACCATGGCCAGCAACCGCGCGTTGAGGGTGGATTCGGCCGAAGCCTCGAAGGCGCTGCTGCGCTCGGTGCTGGACGACGAGCCCGGCCCCGCGCGCGACATCGTGCTGCTCAATGCCGGCGTGGCGCTGTATGCCGCCAACGTCAGCCCGTCCATGGCCGAGGGCGTGGCGCTGGCGCGGCAGACCATCGCCTCCGGCAAGGCATTGGCCAAGATGCATCAGTTCGTCGCGCGCGCCAAGGAGTTGGCGGCGGCATGAGCGACATCCTGCGCCGCATAGTCGCGGTCAAGCACGAGGAGATCACCGCGGCGAAGCGCCTGTGCGACGCGGCATCGATGCGCCGCGAGGCGCTGGCGCAGCCGCCGGCGCGCGATTTCGTCGGCGCACTGCGCGCGAAGCTGGGCGCGGGGCAGGCCGCGGTCATCGCCGAGATCAAGAAGGCCAGCCCGAGCAAGGGCGTCATCCGCGAACACTTCGTGCCGGCCGAGATCGCGGCGTCCTACGCAGGCCACGGCGCAGCCTGCCTGAGCGTGCTCACCGACCGGCAGTTCTTCCAGGGCGACGCCAGCTACCTGCGGCAGGCGCGCGCGGCCTGCAGCTTGCCGGTGTTGCGCAAGGACTTCATGGTCGATGCCTATCAGGTGGACGAGGCCCGGGCCTGGGGCGCCGACTGCATCCTGCTGATCGCCGCCTGCCTGGACGATGCGCAGATGGCCGATCTGGAAGCCCAGGCGCTGGAACTCGGCATGGCGGTGCTGGTCGAGGTGCACGACGGCGATGAGCTGGAGCGCGCGCTGCGCCTGAAGACGCCTCTGCTGGGCATCAACAACCGCAACCTGCGCAGCTTCGAGGTCACGCTGGACACCACGCTGGGGCTGCTGGCGCATGTGCCGGCCGAGCGGCTGCTGGTCACCGAAAGCGGCATCCTCGGCCGCGCCGATGTGCAGCGCATGCGCGAGGCGGGCGTGCATGCCTTCCTGGTCGGCGAGGCCTTCATGCGCGCCGACGACCCGGGCGCCGCGCTGGCCGACCTGTTCCGGTGAGCCAGGCGGCCAACCGGCTGGTCGAGCCGATCGGCCGCCAGGTGGCGGTTTTCCAGGGCGACTGGGCGCCGCTGCTGTAGGCCTGGGCTTCCAGCGAAGCCGGCCGCCGTCTGATCGAACAGGTGGACGCGCGATTGGCCGCGGGCGCCACCATCTTCCCGGCCCAGGTGTTCCGCGCGCTGACGCTGACGCCCCTGTCGAGCGTGCGGGTACTGATCCTTGGCCAGACCCTTACCACGGTGCCGGCCAGGCCGAAGGGCTGGCCTTTCGGTGCCGGCCGGGCAGCGGCTGCCGCCCAGCCTGCGCAACATCGTCAAGGAACTGCAGCGGGATATGGGCCTGGCGCAGCCGCCCAGCGGCAGCCTGCTGGCCTGGGCGCACCAAGGCGTGCTGTTGCTGAACACTTCGCTGACCGTGGAAGAAGCCCGCCCCGCGAGCCATTCCAGACTTGGATGGCAAGTGCTTACTGACGAAATAGTTTCTGTGGTTGCTGAACATCCAAGGCCCAAGGTCTTCATGCTCTGGGGCGCGCACGCCCAGGCCAAGGCGCCACGGGTGGCGGCAACCGGGTCCAGGCATCTGGTGCTGCAGTGCAACCACCCCTCGCCGCTGTCGGCGGCCCGCCCGCCGGTGCCTTTTGTCGGATGCGGCCACTTCGGCCAGGCGCGGGATTACCTGCGGGCGGCCGAACCGGGGGTTCCCGCGCCGGACTGGCGGCTGGATCTCCCGCCTTCGCACTGCGATGAAGCCCGGACCAACACCAAACGGTGATATAGTCGCAGGTTCGCCTCGGAGGGGTGCCCGAGTGGCTAAAGGGGGCAGACTGTAAATCTGTTGGCTTACGCCTACGCTGGTTCGAATCCAGCCTCCTCCACCAGGGCGACGCAGGGAAAGCGCGGGAGTAGTTCAATGGCAGAACCTTAGCCTTCCAAGCTAATGACGCGGGTTCGATTCCCGCTTCCCGCTCCAGCCGGAGCTGGTCGCCACAGGCCTGGATATCGCGGTGTCCAGGCCCG
>Ga0307505_10003092_pt1 | contig 10774 bp, 10 predicted proteins | sample 23_S_MG_FD_202183 | JGI IMG/M metagenome (GOLD analysis project Ga0307505, IMG submission 202183) | Soil microbial communities from Populus trichocarpa stands in riparian zone in the Pacific Northwest, United States - 23_S | ecosystem: Environmental > Terrestrial > Soil > Riparian zone > Trees... | reverse complement strand
GCCAAGACCGTCGGACTCGCCTTCCAGGTGGTCGACGACGTGCTCGACCACGAGGCGAGCACCGCGACCCTGGGCAAGACGGCGGGCAAGGATGCGCGCCAGGGAAAGCCGACCTACGTGTCGGCGATGGGCATCGCGCGCGCGCGCGAACTGGCGCAGGAGCTGCGGCAGAACGCGCACCAGGCAGTCGAGGCGCTCGGCGCCGGCGCGCGCCGCCTGCGCGAGCTCGCCGATTTCATCGTGCTGAGGAAGTTCTAGCGATGTTCGAGCTGCTCAAGACGATCGACGACCCGTCCGCGCTGCGCAGGCTCGAGAAGAAGCAATTGCACCAGCTGGCCGGGGAGTTGCGCGCCTACGTGCTCGATTCGGTGTCCAAGACCGGCGGGCACCTGTCCTCCAACCTGGGCACCGTCGAGCTGACCATCGCGCTGCACGCGGTGTTCGACACGCCCGAGGACCGCATTGTGTGGGACGTCGGCCACCAGACCTACGCGCACAAGATCCTCACCGGCCGGCGCGAGGCCATGTCGCAGCTGCGCATGCTGGGCGGCATCTCGGGATTCCCGCGCCGCGCCGAGTCGCCCTACGACACCTTCGGCACCGCGCATTCCTCGACCTCGATCTCGGCGGCGCTCGGCATGGCGGTGGCGGCGAAGACGAAGGGCGAGGCACGCAAGTGCATCGCGGTCATCGGCGACGGCGCCATGTCCGCCGGCATGGCGTTCGAGGCGATGAACAACGCCGGCGCCACGGACGCGGACCTGCTGGTGGTCCTGAACGACAACGAGATGTCGATCTCCCGGCCGGTGGGCGCGCTGACCAATTACCTGGCGCGGCTGCTCTCGGGGCGCATGTACGACACGGCGAAGCGCGCCAGCGAGCACATCCTCAAGCGCGTGCCGGCAATGTGGGAGTTCGCCAAGCGCACGGAAGAGCACGTGAAGGGCATGGTCACGCCTTCCACGCTGTTCGAGGAGTTCGGCTTCAATTACATCGGGCCGATCGACGGCCACGACCTCGACACGCTGCTCGCGACGCTGGACAACATCAAGAAGCTCAAGGGCCCGCAGTTTCTGCACATCGTCACGCGCAAGGGCCAGGGCTACAAGCTCGCCGAGGACGACCCGATCGCCTACCACGGCCCCGGCAAGTTCGACCCGGCCGAGGGGCTGCAGAAGGCAGCGCCCGGCAAGCCCACCTACAGCCAGGTGTTCGGCGACTGGCTGTGCGACATGGCGCGCGCCGACGAGCGCCTCGTCGCGGTGACGCCGGCGATGCGCGAGGGCTCGGGCATGGTGCGTTTTTCGGAGGAATTTCCCGCGCGCTACTTCGACGTCGGCATCGCCGAGCAGCACGCGGTGACCTTCGCCGCCGGCATGGCCTGCGAGGGCCTGCGCCCGGTGGTGGCGATCTATTCCACCTTCCTGCAGCGCGGCTACGACCAGTTGATCCACGACGTCGCCATCCAGGACCTGCCGGTGACCTTCGCGCTCGATCGCGGCGGGCTGGTGGGGGGCGACGGCGCCACGCATAACGGCGCCTTCGACTACGCCTACCTGCGCGCGGTGCCCAACCTCATCGTGATGGCGCCTTCGGACGCGCAGGAGTGCCGGCAGATGCTGACCACGGCGTTCCAGCTCGGCAAGCCCGCGGCGGTGCGCTACCCGCGCGGCGCGGCACCGGGGGAGGCCGGCACGGCGCTGGCTGCCCTGCCGGTGGGCAAGGGCGAACTGCGGCGCACCGGCCGGCGCGTCGCCATCCTCGCGTTCGGCGCGATGGTGAAACCCGCGCTGGAGGCGGCCGAGGCGCTCGACGCCACGGTGGCCAACATGCGCTTCGTCAAACCGCTGGACCTCGAGCTGGTGCGGCGGCTGGCCGAGGAGCACGAACTGCTGGTGACGGTCGAAGAGCACCAGGTGATGGCCGGGGCGGGGAGCGCGGTCTGCGAGGCCCTCAACCAGCTGGGGATCGAGCGGCGGGTGCTGCTGCTCGGCCTGCCGGATCGCTTCGTCGACCATGGGGATCCTGGAAAACTCTTATCTTCCGTGGGCTTGGATGCTCCCGGGATCCGGCAGGCGATCGAAAAGGCAATAGCCGAGTAAATTACTCGGGAGTTATAATGGCGCCATGAACGCCAAGGACCCGCACCACATCCCGGACATCCAGAGCCTGCCCGATGCGCGCAAGCTCGCCATCGACAAGGTGGGCATCAAGGCGATCCGCCACCCGATCCAGGTGATGCAGCGCGCGGGCGGCGTGCAGCACACCATCGCCAGCTTCAACATGTACGTGGGCCTGCCGCACCAGTTCAAGGGCACGCACATGTCGCGCTTCGTCGAGATCCTGAACGCGCACGAGCGCGAGCTCACGGTCGAATCGTTCAAGCTGATGCTGCGCGAGATGGTCGAGAAGCTCGAGGCCAAGGAAGGCCGCATCGAGATGACCTTCCCCTATTTCATCGACAAGGCGGCGCCCGTTTCGGGGGTGCGCAGCCTGATGGACTACGAGGTGACCTTCGTCGCGCAGATCCTGAAGGGCGAGCAGTGCTTCGCCATGAAGGTGCTGGTGCCGGTGACCAGCCTGTGCCCCTGCTCGAAGAAGATCTCCGACTACGGCGCGCACAACCAGCGCTCGCACGTCACGGTCACCGCGCATACCGGCGAGTTCGTCTGGATCGAGGAGATCGTCGACCTGGTGGAAAAGCAGGCCTCCAGCGAGCTCTACGGCCTGCTGAAGCGCCCCGACGAGAAGTACGTCACCGAGCGCGCCTACGACAACCCCAAGTTCGTCGAGGACATGGTGCGCGACGTGGCCGCGGCGCTGAACCTGGATGAGCGCATCACGAAGTACGTGGTCGAGTCGGAGAATTTCGAGTCGATCCACAATCACTCCGCCTACGCCCTCATCGAGCGCGACAAGAAGGCTGGCTAGCGGCTTCCTCGCCGCGCTCGGCATGAGCGCCGCCGACGCGCAGGACTACGCCGGGGCGCGTGCGCGCCTGGTTTCCGAAGTGGATTCGATGTACGCGGCGACGCGGACCGAGACCGGCTTTGCCGCCATGTCGCCGCAGGTGCGCGCCGCGCTGGCCAAAGTCGAGCGCCACCGCTTCGTTTCCCCCGCGCAGCAGGCCCGCGCCTACGCCAACCATCCCCTGCCGATCGGCGGCGGGCAGACCATTTCGCAACCGTACATCGTCGCGTTGTCCACCGACCTCGTGGCGCCGCAGGCCGGCCACCGGGTGCTGGAGATCGGCACGGGCTCGGGGTACCAGGCGGCGATCCTCGCCGAGGTCGTGCAGCAGGTGTACTCGATCGAACTCGTCCCTGCCTTGGGCAGGGAGGCAGCGCAGCGGCTGAAGTTGCTGGGCTACGCCAATGTCGAAGTAAAGATTGGCGACGGCTACGCCGGCTGGCCGGAGCAGGCGCCGTTCGACGCCATCGTGGTCACAGCGGCGGCGCCGCAGGTGCCGCCGGCGCTTGTGGAACAGCTCAAGCCGGGCGGCCGCATGGTGATCCCGGTGGGAGCCGCTGGCGGGGCGCAGGAACTGCTGCTGCTCACCAAGCGCGCCGACGGCAGCATCGAGCGCCGCAGCGTGCTGCCGGTGCGCTTCGTGCCGCTGGTGCCCGGGAGATAGTCAGAACCTGCGCGTGAGGGTCATCACCTGGCCCTCCTGGCGCATTTCCACCCGCGTGAGGAAGCTCATGCCGAGCAGCGCGATGTCCAGGCCCTGCTCGATGACGATGCCCTCCACCGCCGCGAGCTCGATGGCGCCCAGGCGCACGCTGTCCAGCTTGATGCGGTAGACGGGCACCAGCCCGCCCGCGGTCCTGGTGATCGCCACCGGGCCCTTGCGGTAGTCCAGGCCGAGGCGCACGGCGTCGCTCGCCGGCAGCGCGACCACCGTGGCCCCGGTGTCGACGACGAAGCGCACCGGGCTGCCGTTGACGGCCCCCTCGGTGAAGAAATGGCCGCGCGTATCCGCCGACAGCGTCACGCTCTGGCGCTGGTCGGTGGCGGTAGCGGTGGTGTAGTGCTGGCCGCGCGCCAGCGTGCGCCGGACGCCGTTCACTTCGATCACCGCGCTGTCGCGTTCCACCGACACCACGGTGACGCCGGAGGCCCGCTGGCCGATCTTCACCGTCTTCGGCGCGGCGCCGTCGATCACCAGCACCGCCGCCTTGTCGCCGAAGGTGCCGATCAGGCTCACGTCGAGGGCGAGGGCCGGCCCGGCTGCCAGCGCGAGGAGCGCCGCACTACAATGCCGCGTGATGAAGCCGGTCGCCATCTTCCGCCATGCTCCGAGCGAGGGTCCGGGCTATTTTGCCACTGTCCTCGAGCGCAAGGCGATTCCCTGGAAGCTCATTGCGCTCGACGAGGACCGGGCCGTGCCGCGCGACGCGCGGCGCTACTCGGGTCTGGTGTTCATGGGCGGCCCGATGAGCGCAAATGACGACCTGCCGTGGATCGTTCCGGCGCTCGCGCTCGTCGCCGACGCCGTGCGCAAGGATGTGCCGCTGCTCGGGCACTGCCTCGGCGGGCAGCTGATGGCCAGGGCCCTGGGCGGGACGGTGCGCGACGCGCCGGTGAAGGAGATCGGCTGGGGCGAGGTGCGGGTCTGCGCCAACGGCGTGGCGCGCGAGTGGCTGGGGCCGCTGGAATCCTTCGAGGCCTTCCACTGGCACGGCGAGGCCTTTTCCATCCCGCCGGGGGGCACGCGCGTGCTGGAGAACGCGCACTGCGCCAACCAGGCCTTTGCCATCGGCAAGCACCTTGGCATGCAATGCCACGTCGAGATGACCGCGGAACTGGTCGAGGACTGGCTGCAGGGCGGGGCGCGCGAGATCGAGGCCGCGCGCGCGAGTCCCGGCGTGCAGAAGCCCGGGCAGGTGCGCAAGGACATGGCGCGGCGCCTGGAGGCGCTGCATGCGGTCGCCGACCGCCTCTACGAGCGCTGGTGCGAGGGTCTCAGTCGCGGAAGTTGATGAATTGCAGCGGCAGGTCGGTGACCTGCTGCCGCACCAGCTGGATCGCCGCCTGCAGGTCGTCCTTCTTGGCGCCGGAGATGCGCACCAGGTCGCCCTGGATCGAGGGCTGCACCTTGAGCTTGGCGTCCTTCACCAGCTTCTGGATCTGCTTGGCCTTGTCCTGCGCGATGCCGGTCTTCACCGTGACCAGGCGCTTCACCTTGTCGCCCGAGATCTTCTCCGTCGCGCCCAGTTCCAGGCTGCGCACGTCGATGCTGCGCTTGGCCATCCTCTGGCGCAGCACGTCGGCGACCTGGCCGAGCTTGAACTCGTCGTCGGCGAACACCGTCAGGGCCAGGTCGTCCTGCTCGATGCGCGCGTCCGAGCCCTTGAAGTCGTAGCGGTTCTGGATTTCCTTGTTCGCCTGCTCGACGGCGTTCTTCACTTCCTGCTGGTTGACCTGGGAGACGATGTCGAAGGAGGGCATGGGCGGATTTTACGCCGCGGCGGCGCGCAGGTAGAGCGGCCGGCCGCCGAGGTGCGCCGGGACCGGGACCGGCTCGCCGAACGCGTCCTCCACTCGGCCGAAGGCTTCGTCCGCGGGAAACGGCAGATCCGGCCCGTGCGCGTAGGTCAGCGCCACGAGTTCGCCGTCCGCGCGGCGGAACGCGAAGCGGTAGCGCCCATGCCGCTGGCCAGTGCGCGCCGGCAGGCGCGCGCCGACCAGGGTGGCGGTACCCAGCAGGCGCAGGAAGTTCTGCAGCGCGGCGTATGCCGGCCGCAGGCGCAGCGCGAAGGGATCGGTGTCGTCCACCAGTCCGTAGCCGCGCGCCGCCAGACGCCACCAGTACACGCGCTCCACCATGCCCGAGCCCAGCGCCAGACACAGGTAGCGCAGGAGGAAGTCGGCGTACTCGTCCTCGCCGACGCCGGGGTCGCCGGCCTGCCGCCAGGGCGGGAAGTAGGGCGCGTGGATCGGCGAATGCGCGCCCGCGCCGCGCAGCGGCCAGTTGACCTCCGACACCACGAAGCGGTCCGCGCCACCGGCGCGGGCGGCGGCGCGGCCCAGCGCGAACTTTTCGGGCGCGCCGAAGCCGTCCTGCGGATTCTCGGGCGCGCCGCGGCGGTCCACGTACAGGTGGTGCGACAAGGCCGCCAGCGGCACCGCGTGCGGCCATTGGCGCAATGCCGCGAACACTGCCGGGTACTCGAAGTCGATCGCCGCGGGGCCCATGAAGCGCAGCGCGGGAAAGCGCGCCTGCAGGTCGGGCAGCGGCGCGTAGAGCGCGCGCAGTTCCTCGAAGCGCCACACGCCCCACTTCACGCGGTTGATCGCGTGGCCGACCTCGACTTCCTGCACCACCGGGGCGATGCGCTCCAGCACTTCGCGCGCGAAGGCGCGCCAGGAAGCCGGCTCGCGCAGCGCGCGCCGGTCCTGCACCAGCGCCACGCTGACCGGGTGCCCGGCGCGATGCAGCGCATGCACCAGGTCCGCGCGGAAGGCGCGCGCCGCCGCGTCGTCGTGGTGGTAGAAGCGCACCAGCGCGGGGATGCGCCCCAGGCCGGCGAGCAGCGCGAGTTCCTGCTCGCGCGTGGCCGGCGTCGGTTCGAGCGCCATGCCGATGCGGCCGGCGAACGCCACCGGCCGCGCGTAGAGCTCGCGCCGCAGCGCGCGGTATTCGCGCCACACCCCCGGCGCGGCGCGCAGGCTGTCGGCGAGCACGCGGCGGTAGCGCGACAGCGGGAACAGCCGCGCGCGGTCCTGCCGCAGGAGCGCGCTGATCGGCTGCGCCGTGGCCTCGTCCCAGATCCACAGCTCGCGCGGCGCGGGATAGTCGCGCTCGGGCGCGTCGGCGGGCTCCCCGCCGCGCAGCGCCTGCAGCAGGCGGCGCTTGAGCACCTGCAGGCCGTAGAGGCGCCGGTACAGGCGCGCCGTGCGAAACAGCGCGCGCGGCGGGATGCCGCCCCAGTACATCTCCACGAACATCTGCAACAGGTCCGAGGGCAGCTCCAGGCGCGACAGGTCGCGCCCGCGCTGGTGCAGGCTGAGCCTCTGGCGGATGCGCCCGCGATTCAGGTCCACCACCATGAAGCCGTCCCAGGCGGCGGGCCCCGTGCGCCTGAGCAGGATGTTCTGGTTGCCGAGGTCGTGGTGCAGGAAGCCCGCGTCGTGCATGCGCCGCACCCCGGCGGCCACGCATTCCAGCAGCCGCACGAACTGCGCGGCCAGCGGCGGCCGGCCGTCGAACAGGTCGAGCAGCGTTTCCCGGAAGGAGGTGGCGCCGTCCTGGAATTCGGCCAGGAAATAGCTCTCGCGCAGGCGGCCGCCTTCCCAGCGCTCCAGGTAGCCGATCGGCGGCGGCGTGCCGGCGCCGCGGGCGGCGAGGTGCGCCGCGGCCCGCCAGGTGCGCTCGGCCTTGGAGCCGCGGCCGCGGTCGCGCAGGTCCCGCAGCCAGGGCTGCGCGCCGAAGGCCTTGACCATGACGGGGACGCTGCGGCCGCCGACCGGGATTTCGACGCGGATATTGCGGTTGCGCCCGCTCGCGATCAGGCGGGCAGCCGGCGCGGCGAGGAGCGCCGGCAAGTCCGCCAGGAGCGCCAGTACCTCGGGAGTGCGGTAGGTCTCCGCCAGCTCGCCGGCGTAGCGGCCGGCGAGGCCGGCCCCGCTAGCGGGCATTCAGGCGCTGGAGCTCATCGATCCAGCGCAGCGTCGTGTCGCGCAGCCAGTCGAGGTCCGCGTCGTCGTCGTAGCCGGTGTAGGCCGAGAGGTTGAGCGCCTTGGCCTGCACGAGCAGCAGGGTGGTGGTGGACAGGAGGTAGACGCTCTTGCCGTCGGGGCCGGCGAGGCGCGAGCCGAGCAGCAGCGACACGGCCTGCGGGGTGCGGCGCAGCTCGGCGATCAGCACCGGCTTGCCCGGCGCCAGCGCGCCGAGGAACCTGCGCAGCTCCGCGGGTTGCGCCGGGGTGCCCAGGCTGCGCGTCGCGTCGGCGGCGTAGGCGCGGAACTGCGTCAGGCCGACGCGCTCGCGCTCCATCGCGCGCGGCGTGGCGACCAGCAGGTAGCGGCGCAGGTCCGGCGTGTCGCCCAGGGTGAAACGGCGCTGGTCCGCGTCGGTGAGCGCGAACAGCAGGATGCGGTTGGACGCGGAGGTGAGCGATTCGGCCATTTCCTGCAGCCGCGGCGAGCCCAGCTCGAGCGTGTCGGCGAATCCGGGCGGCGCGTCGAGCGCGACCCGCTCGGCGCCCAGGCGCACCGCGAAGGGCGCCGCGGCGCCGGGCAAGGAGAGGGCGGCGAGGAGCAGGAAGGCCAGGGCGCGCACGATCGCCATTCTATCCGTATCATTCCTAATTTTCGGAGAGCACGGACGTGGCCACGATTCTCGGTACGCTGCCCAAGGGCGAAAAGGTCGGCATCGCCTTCTCGGGCGGCCTCGACACGAGCGCCGCGGTGCACTGGATGCGCGCGAAGGGCGCCGTCCCTTACGCGTACACGGCCAACCTCGGGCAGCCGGACGAGCAGGACTACGCCGAGATCCCGAGGAAGGCGCTCGCCTACGGCGCCGAGAAGGCGCGCCTGGTCGAGTGCCGGCCGCAGCTCGTCGCCGAGGGCATCGCGGCGCTGCAGTGCGGCGCGTTCCACATCTCCACCGGCGGCACGACCTACTTCAACACCACGCCGCTCGGCCGCGCGGTCGCCGGGACCATGCTCGTGCTCGCCATGCGCGAGGACGCGGTCGGCATCTGGAGCGACGGCAGCACCTACAAGGGCAACGACATCGAGCGCTTCTACCGCTATGGCCTGCTGGCGAACCCGGCCCTGAAGATCTACAAGCCCTGGCTCGACCAGAAGTTCATCGACGAACTGGGCGGCAGGAAGGAGATGTCCGCCTACATGGCGAAGGCCGGATTCGACTACAGGATGAGTTCGGAGAAGGCGTACTCGACCGACGCCAACATCCTCGGCGCCACGCACGAAGCGAAGGACCTGGAGTTCCTCGACCGGGGGATGGGCATCGTCAAGCCGATCATGGGCGTCGCCTTCTGGCGCGAGGACGTGGCGGTGAAGCCCGAGAAGGTCGCGGTGCGCTTCGAGGCGGGCGTCCCGGTGGCCCTGAACGGGCAGCAGTTCACGGACGCGGTCGCGTTGCTGGCGGAGGCCAACGCGATCGGCGGGCGGCACGGCCTGGGCATGTGCGACCAGATCGAGAACCGCATCATCGAGGCGAAGAGCCGCGGCATCTACGAGGCGCCGGGCATGGCGCTGCTGCACATCGCCTACGAGCGCCTGGTGACCGGCATCCACAACGAGGACACCATCGAGCAGTACCGGGCCAACGGCCGGCGGCTCGGGCGCCTCCTGTACCAGGGGCGCTGGTTCGACCCGCAGACCCTGATGCTGCGCGACACCGCGCAGCGCTGGGTGGCGACGGCCGTCACCGGCGAAGTGACGCTGGAGCTGCGCCGGGGCAACGACTACACGATCCTCGATACGAAGAGCCCGAACCTCACCTACAAGCCCGAGCGCCTGACGATGGAGAAGGGCGACGAGGTGTTCTTCACGCCCGGGGACCGCATCGGCCAGCTGACGATGAGGAACCTCGACATCGCGGACACGCGGGACAAGCTGCGCGTGTACGGCGAGGCGGGGCTGCTTGGGGAGGGGGGCGCAAGCGCGCTCCCGCTGCCCGCTCCGACCGGCCGCGGGAAGAACCACTAGCCGCCGAGGCAGCCGCGGCTCCGTTCAGGGGTCGAGACGTATGCCTTTCGCTTTGACCAGCGCCCCCCAGCGCGCGCGCTCGGCCTGGAAATAGGCCGCCACCGCGTCGGGCGCGCTCGCGCCCAGCTCCATGGCCAGGGCGCTGAACCTCTGCCGCAACTCGGCGTCGGCCAGGGCGCCTGCGGCTTCGGCATGCAGCCGTTCCACGATCGCGCGGGGCGTCGCGCCGGGCACCACGAGCGCGAAGCGCGGCGAGGCCTCGTACTCCGGGTAGCCGAGCTCCGCCAGCGTGGGCACCTCCGGCATGGCCTGCGCGCGGCGCGCGCTCGTCACTGCCAGCGCCCGCAGGCGCCCGGCGGCCACCAGCGGCTTCGAGGTCGGGATCAGGTCGAAGAAGGTCTGCACCTCGCCCGCGAGCAGCGCCGCGAGGGCGGGCTGGCTGCCCTTGTACGGGACGTGCACGATGTCGACGTTGGCCATGGCCTTGAACAGCTCGCCGGCCATGTGCAGGGAAGAGCCCGTGCCCGCCGAGCCGAAGTTGAGCTTGCCCGGCTCGCGGCGGGCGAGAGCGACGAACTCCTGCACGCTCGCCGCGGGCGAACTCGCGTTCACGACCATGACCATCGGGGCGCTGGCGAGCATCGACACGCCGGCAAAGTCGCGCTCGGCGTCATAGCGCAGGTTCGCCATCAGCACGGGGTTGAGCACCAGGGTCGAGGTCGTGGCGAGCAGCAGGGTGTGGCCGTCCGGCGCGGCCCGGGCGACCTGCTCGGCGGCCACGGCGGTTCCCGCGCCGGGCTTGTTCTCCACCACGACGGGCTTGCCGAGGCCCTTGGCCAGCCGCTCCGCGACGGCTCTTCCCAGCAGATCGGTGGAGCCGCCGGGCGCGAAGGGGACGACGAGGACCAGGTTCCTGGAGGGGAACGCCTGTGCCTGGGCTGCCTGACCGGGGACCAGCGCGCACAGGGCCGCGATCAGGAAGGCGAAGGGGCGGAACGGATTCATGGAGATCTCTCCTCGGGGTGATGGGTTTCTCGGGCGGTGCTCGCGAACCGGCGGGCCGCGAACGCGGCGTCCTCGAGCGCCGAGACTG
>Ga0307505_10003091_pt1 | contig 10774 bp, 7 predicted proteins | sample 23_S_MG_FD_202183 | JGI IMG/M metagenome (GOLD analysis project Ga0307505, IMG submission 202183) | Soil microbial communities from Populus trichocarpa stands in riparian zone in the Pacific Northwest, United States - 23_S | ecosystem: Environmental > Terrestrial > Soil > Riparian zone > Trees... | reverse complement strand
GTAGTCGATGAAGGTATGGAAGGCGGGGAGCTTTCGGGCCTGTTCGGCCATTGCCTCGATCACCTCTTCACGGCCGTAGCCGATGTTCATGTACCAGAGCGAGGCGGCGGCATCGAGGTAGCGGTTGCCTTCCTCGTCATAGACATAGATGCCCTCGCCACGATCGACGACGAATGGTGCGTGCTGCACCTTGGACATGTCGGCAAAAGGGTGCCAGAAAGATCCCATGGTCGGCAGGCTAGTTCTGCCGTGTGGACCTCGCTGTGCAGGCTTCCCCGCTGGAGGGGAAATCCGGCACGTTCGCGGGTCACGTCTCCCGCCGCTATGCAGGTTTTCCCCCTGGAGGGGAGATCCGGCACGTTCAGTCAAGGGAGTCGAGGAAGCGGGTCACTTCCGTTGACGTGTGCAAACGGTGAACAGTGGCGTCGATCCCGGTGAGGGCGGTCTCGAGCTTGTCCCTCGTGTCGGCGTGGCGTGTCCAGGTCCAAACCATGATGTTGCGGTTGGGGTCGAGGCTGTAGAGGTTGGTGAACGGCTCGCGCACCCCACCCCAGAGCCGCTCCCTGGTGAAGACCCTCGTCAGCGTGCGCCTGACCACCCGGGTCATGGCGGTCCACCGGGGAAGGTCTAGCCACACGATGGTGTCTGCCCGCGGCCAGACGATCTCCCGGGTGCCGTGACTCGTGTAGTTCCCGTCGACCACCCAACCGTCGCCGGCGGTGAATCGGTCGAGCGTCGGTAGGAATTCCTCGGGGGCGTCGTCGGCCCACCCGTGCTGATGGAACACAGAATCCATCTCGAGATGGGGCACGCCGAGACTCTCCGCCAGGGCGCGGGCCACCGTGGTCTTCCCGGACCCGCTGCTCCCCACTACCACCACACGCTTCATGTCTGCACCGCCCAAATCGTCCTCTGAAACGGCATACTGCCGCCGCATGAGAGCTGACCTCGTGATTACGGGCGGTCGGGTGTTCACTGCCGACCCGTCCCACCCCTTCGTCGATGCTGTCGCAGTGTCCGGGGGCCGCATCGCCGCCGTTGGAGCGGAGGCGGAAGCCCTGGCCGACCCGGGGACAAACGTCATCGACCTTGGTGGCGCCCTGGCGACTCCCGGGTTCATCGACGCCCACGTCCATCCGGCGTCGAGCGGGCTGGACAAGCTCCGCTGTCATTTCGACGATGCCGTCGACGCCGAGTCGGCGTTGGCGATCATTGCCGCATATGCCGAAACCAACCCAGGTCTGCCCTGGATCATCGGTGCCGGTTGGCCCCAGTCCTGGTTCGCCAACGGCTGTCCCTCCAAGGAGATGCTCGATCGGGTCGTCCCTGACCGCCCGGCGCTGATCACCAACACCGACGGGCACGGGGCCTGGGCCAACTCCAGGGCGTTCGAGGTGGCGGGAATCGGTGGCGACACGCCCGATCCGGCTGATGGGAGGATCGAGCGTCTGTCGGACGGGACGCCGCAGGGGACCCTCCATGAGGGAGCGATCCGTCTTGTCGAGCGGCACGCTCCCGAGGACACGATCGAGGACGTCCTCTCCGGACTGATACGGGGCCAGGAAGAGTTGCTCGGCTACGGGATCACCGGTTGGCAAGACGCCATCGTCGATCGGAAGCTCCAGGAGGCCTATGTGCGGCTCGCCGGCGACGGTCGGCTCATGGGCCGGGTAGTCGGCGCCATGTGGTGGGACCGGACCCGGGGGATGGAACAGGTCGAAGAGCTGGTGGAGAGGAGGGAGATGGCAGCACCCGGATTCAGCCCCACTTCGGTGAAGCTGATGGTCGACGGTGTGTGCGAGAACTTCACCGCATCGATGCTTGACCCGTTCCTCGGTGAAGACGGCGAGCCCACGGAGAATCGGGGTATCGACTTCATCGACCCCGAAGAGTTGAAGATGATCGTCACCGCTCTCGACGATCGGGGATTTCAGTGTCATTTCCATGCCATTGGTGACCGGGGGGTGCGCAATTCCCTCGATGCCGTCGAGGCTGCCAAGGACCGCAACGGCCTATCGGACCACCGCCACCACATCGCTCATCTCCAGGTGGTCCATCCCGATGACCTTCCCCGTTTCGCGGCCCTCGACGTCATTGCCAATGCTCAGCCGTTGTGGGCCTGCAACGACGACTATCAGGCTGAGCTGACCCAACCGTTCCTCGGGCCCACGAGATCGGGATGGCAGTACCCATTCGGCTCCCTTCTCCGCAACGGGGCCCGGATGGGCATGGGCAGCGACTGGGGGGTTTCGACCGCCAATGTCATGGAGGAGATCGACGTCGCCGTGACGAGGACAGGGGAGAGTGGCCAACCGTTGAACCCAGAGGAGGCATTGGATCCCATCGACGCCCTGACTGCCTTCACCTTCGGGTCCGCCTTCATCAACCATGCCGAGGCGGACTCCGGCTCGATCACCGTGGGTAAGTTCGCCGACCTCGTGGTCCTCGATAGGGACCCTCTGCGAGAGGGATCTTTTCGGGAGACCAAGGTGGTCACGACCATCGTCGGTGGAGAGGTCGTGTACGAACGAACCTGATCGACTGATGCCCGAGGGAGACGAGTGGGGCGCGACCGACGCCCCACTCGGTCCTTAACCCGTCACCTGGTCCACGGCCTCCCGAAGATTGGTTCGGCTGTCTCCACTGTGCTGTTGCCGGTGTCGTCGCTTCCGACGACGGTCAAGGTGAAGTCGCTGGCCTTCATGTTGAGGACGCCGAGGATCGTCTTCGCCCAAGGCCGGCCAGGAGCCTTGAGGAGTATCACGATCTGACCGTCCTCGACCGGCACGCCGTTGAGCTCGGCGTCGCACTCTGGATCGGGATCGACGTTGTCGTCGCAGGAGAAGTCGACCACGAATATCCCCAGGTGGGGAGTTGTGACCACGGCGTCGAAACCCGCCACGACCGTAGGAGCGGTCTGGTCGAGGTCGAGGCCGACGATCACCGGATCGTGGTCCGATGACCTGAATTCGTTCTCCTCGAAGATCGAGGTCTGCACCGGTCCCTTGAAATCGGTGTTGTAGTCGAGCACGTCGGCTTCGTCGGCGTTCAGGTGCCAGACGGTCGTCCCCGTCACCTGGGCCGCCATGGAAGAGTTGGCCATCGCATAGTCCAGGTACCCGAGCTGACCGTCGAACACATAGGAGTACGCGTCCTCACCAAGGAAGTCACCGATCAGGTCGGTGTACCCCTCGGCTCGGAGCAAGTCGATGGGCTCCTCTTTGTCGTAGGAGTTGAGGTCACCGATGATCAGCACGTCGTCGTCGCTGGCGAAGTACGGATCGGTGTCGATCCAATCTGCCAGCACGCCCGCTGCGGCGGCTCGTGTCCCATTGCAGTTGCCCTGACCGTTGACCAGGTCGTCGTCGCCGGCTCCGCATCCGCTGCCCTTCGATTTCAGGTGATTCACCACCACAGAGAATCTCTCCCCGGTGGCGTTTTCCTCGAAGAGCTGGGCCTGCGCCGCCCGGTTCTTGTCGACGCCACTGCTCATCGGGTCGAGGAAGGCGGGGTCGTCCAACACGATGTCCGGGCCGACTGGTGTCACCGTTGCCGGCTGGTAAATGAGCCCGACACGGATGGCGTCGGTCCCAACCGGCTTGCCGTCGTGGTCGTCGTTGCGCACGAAGTCATAGGTGCCGGCTCCAGCCACGGCATTGAGACGGTCGACCAGGTCCTGCATGGCTTCATCGTCGTGATGGTTTTCGATCTCGATCACACCGACCACGTCGGAGTCGATCTCGCCGAGCGCTGAGACGATCTTCGACGCCTGCCGCTCCAGCTCCACGCTGTCGTTGGCGCCACGGCAATCCACGTTCTGAAGCGGTCCGCAGATCGTGTTTCCCTCGTCGAGGGTGGTGAAGTAGTTCAACACGTTGAACGCGGTCACCTCGATCCGGCCACCCACGTCGTCGTGCGAGCCCGTCCTCGGGTTCGCCGTCATGTGATCCGCGGGTTGTGTCGGCTGGATGCGCCAACCGAACGACGGGCTGATGACGCCCGTGACATTGTTGAGGATGTCACCTCCACGCCACAGGTTGGTCAGGCCCGACCCGGGGTCATCACCACCGAAGGCTCCTCCATTCGGGTGACGCAGGAACTCGGGGTTCTGAGAGGTCTTCCCATCGTCGAGGGTTACCCGGCCGCGTGTGATGTCGTCGAGGGCAGCCAGTTGCTCGGGTGAACCGGGCTCGAACTCCGCGGTGGGCTGGAGATACCTCTCGGCTGCGATGACCATCTCACCGAACCGGTCGTAGTTGAAGTATTCGGCGATGTACATGTCCTGGGGGACCGCCACCAGCATTCCCTCGATCTGCTCGAAATCGAAACCGGGTTCGACCGGGAACTCGAGGGTCAGGGTCGTCACCAGGTTGGGGTCGACCACATCGTCGTCCACGTCCACCAGGATCTCGATCTCCGACGCGGTGATCTGGGTCTGGTCGCTGAACTCACCGGCTGTCCCCGTGACGCGGACGGTGTCACCTATCGAAACGTCGGTGACGGTTGGCTCGGTCGGGTCGAAGACGAAGACCCCTTCGGAGGTCGCCGGGTCGCCGTCGACGTCAGTGTCCTCTTCTTGGACGTTGAAGCCCCGTAGGAAATCAGCGGTCTGGAAGTCACTGGTGACGACTCCCTCGACGATCACAGTGTCACCGTCGAGGGGCGTGGTGTCACCCGCTCCCTGCACCTCGTGGATGAACACATTGACCGGTTCCGACGGGCAGTCGGGGGCGGCATTCGGATCGTTGGTCTCGCCGAACGAGGCACAGAACGGGCCGTCCCAAACGCCGTCGGCGTTGCGCTGGAGAGACTGATCAGTCGCAGTCGAGTCGCCCTCGGCCACTCCGATGTCGGTGGAGAGTTGGCCACCGGCCGGACCACCCACAGCGGTGAAGACGCCCTCGTATGACAGGAACTCGATGATCGAACCGGTGTCGTCGACCAGCGCGAACCCATCCGGGGAGCCGTTCTGGATGCTGCTGAAGCTGTCGACAACCACCACTCCGTTGCCGTCGCCCGAGTCGGGGATGACGCCGGTCAGGTCGGCCGAGTCGTACGAGGCTCCGCCGCTTCCGTTGTACAAGACCACGGACCATCCGGTGACGTCGCTGCCCGCCGGACCGTAGATCTCGAGGGCCTCGTTGATGTCTGTCCCCACGTTGTCGTAGTGGATCTCGCTGAACCGCACCTCGGGCAGTTCCACGGTCGGGCATTCCGCAGGCGCCGCCGGATCGTTGAGCTGACCGAAAGAAGCGCAGGCCGGACCGGCCCACGACGTCTCGTCGAGACGCTGCAGCGACTGGTCGGAGGATGTCGCGCCTGCTTCGACAACTCCGATGTCGGTTGATGTGACCCCGTCGGCAGGCCCGCCGACTGCAGCGAACGTGCCCTCGTACGACAGGAACTCGACGAGAACACCCGAGCCATCGACCAGGGCAATCCCGTCCGGTGCGCCGTTCTGGATGCCGTTCTCCGGGTAGGTCGAGGTGACCACCCCGAACCCCCCACCGAGGTCGGGGATGGTCTCGGAGATGGTCGTCGTGTTGTATGGCGCGCCGTTGGCCCCGTTGTAGAGGACCAGCGCCCACCCGGTGAGGTCGGCACCGGCGGGGCCGTAGATCTCGATCGCCTCACCTTCATCGGTGCCACTGTTGTCGTAGTGGATCTCGTTGACTCTCACGCCTTCCACAGGCTCTTGCGGGCAGGTCTCGGTGGCATCCGGATCGTTGACTTGTCCGAACGAGGCACAGGCCGGCCCTGTCCAGATTGCGGCGGCGTCGCGTTGCAGTGACTGGTCGGGGGTGGTCGATGTCGTTTCGGCGACACCTACATCGGTGGCCTCGAGCCCTGCTGCAGGGCCGTCTGCCCCGGTGAACGCTCCTTCATAGCTGATGAACTGGACGACCGTGCCGGTGTCATCTACGAGCGCGATGCCGTCGGGACCGCCGTTCTGAATCCCGTTTGCCGGGTAGTCGAACACGATTACGCCGGATCCCTCCGCCTGATCGGCGAATGTGCCGTCGAGCGGGGTGGTGCCGTAGACGCTCGAGTTGCCCCCGTTGTAGAGGACCAGGCTCCAGCCATCGATGTTCATGCCGGCCGGGCCTTGCACTTCGATGGCCTCGTTGGTGTCGGTGCCGACGTTGTCGTAGTGAAACTCGCTGATGAACACTTCGGCGTCGGGAGGGTCGATTGCCAGGCCCGAAGTCGCCGGTACCAGCGAAATGAGCGTGGAGAGGGCAGTTATTGCAGCCAGTCGGGTGCGTCTCAAGGAAAGCTCCTCTGGATGTGTCGTGATCTCGACCGTAGCGGTGCAACCAAAACGGCCGGCTACGCCAACCTTATCTAAACGTGAAAATGCCGCGGGCGGTCTTTGGTCGGGCGCCGACTTGTGGCCCCACTCTTCCTTTCACCCGGTAGCGTTGTGGCATGTACGGCGGCGCTCTCCGTGTCCTCGAGGTCTTCGGCGACTCCAACGATCTAGGTCGCGGCCATGGTTCGGCGTGCTCTGAGATGATCCGCAGGTACGTCGACGACCGGGTGGGTCTCTCCGGAGACTCGCACTGGAGCGGCGGGGATGCCGACCGGGACCTGATCCTCACGGTGGCCGACGACCTGCTGGAGCATCACGAGAGATTCTCTGAGCCCTTGTACGCCGAGATGTTGGCGATGGCGGAGGCCGCAGACATCACGCCACAGGAAGCCGTCGCCGTTGGTGGCTTCACCGATCTCGTCGATGTCGTCCGGGCGCGTCTGCTCTCCCCAGTCGAGGAGCACAACTGCACCGGGATCATCAACCCGAGGACAGGGGTCTTCGCCCAGACATGGGACATGCACGCCTCCGCCGGCGAGTTCGTGATCATGCTCAGGATCGACCCGTTGGTCGGGCTCGACGCATTCGTGCAGACGACCGCGGGATGTCTCGGCCAGATCGGGATGAACGAGGCCGGGATCGCGGTTGGGATCAACAATCTCACGGCGACCGGCAAACCCGGTGTCACCTGGCCTTTCGTCGTCAGGAAGACCCTCGAACAGGACAATCTCGACGACGCGGTGAACGTGATTCTCGATGCCGACCTGGCCGGAGGCCACAACTACTTCGTCATGGGCCCGGACGGCGAGGGAGCGATGATCGAGGGCATGCCGCGCAGCAAGCGGGTGATGCGAAGCGACACCGACCCCCTCGTCCACGCCAACAACTGCCTTTATCCGGAGACGTCGGCCGAGGAGGCGCCCCGGCTCCCCGACTGGGTGGAGAACAGCAACACCCGTCTACGAATCGGAGAGGAAAGGGCCCACGATCTGGAGGCGTTCTTCGCCGACCCCTCGATCTCGCGACGGGCAGATGACCCGGCGGATATCGCGACGTGTGGTGCGGTGATCATGACCCCGGCAAAAAGGGAGATGAAGGCCGTATGGGGAGTGCCCGGAGACAATCCGTGGGAGTCGTTCCAGCTCTGAGCATCGAGATCGTCAATCTCGATGCGTCGATGGCCGAAGAACTGGAGAGGATCGAGCATCTCGCCTTCCCGATGGCGAACAGGGACGAGCTCTTCTCCGTGGAGATCATCGAGGCCTATGCCCGAGTCTTTCCTGAGGGCTACTTCGTGGCAATGCTCGACGGCTCGCCTGTGGGTCAAGGGGCTGGCATCTATCTCGACTTCGACTTCGACAATCCCCAGCACACGATCACCGGGATCACCGGTGAGAACCAGTGCGGCAACCACGATCCGGGCGGGGACTGGTACTACGGGACGGACATCAGCGTCCATCCCGACTACCGGGGGATGGGCGTCGGCAAGCTCCTCTACGAGGCGAGGAAGGGCCTGGTTCGCCGGGACGGGAAGAGGGGGATCATCGCCGGTGCCTCCATCCCTGGGTATTTCGAGCACAAGGAGGCCATGACGGCGCCCGAATACGTCGACCGTGTGGTGTCAGGGGAGTTGACCGACTCGACCCTCACATTCCAGCTGTCCAACGGGTTCCAGGTGAGGGGAATGCTGGAGAACTACCTCGACGACGCGGCCGACGATGGCTGGGCCGCCCTTATCGTCTGGGAGAACGACCAATGATCGAGACCATCGGTGTGATCTCCGGGTCGGGATGGGCGTCGGGGCTCAACCTCTATCTCACGACTCTGATGCTGGGCATCGCGGGGAGGGCGGGCTGGGCCGACATCCCCGAAGTCCTCACCCGCACCGACGTGATGATCGTCGCCGGGGTGCTCTTCGCCATCGAGTTCGTGGCGGACAAGGTGCCATTCCTCGACAGCTTCTGGGACGCCATCCACACTTTCATCCGTCCCATCGGGGCCGCCGCCATCGGTGCCGTCATCGCCGGCGACTCTGGGAGCATCGGCGCCGCAGTCGGGGGGATCCTCTCCGGTGTGCTGGCGCTCGACGCCCACTCGGCCAAAGCGAGCACCCGGGTCATGGTCAACGCCTCTCCGGAGCCCGTGAGTAACGCAGCCGTCTCGCTATTCGAGGACTTCAGTGTCGCCGGCCTGGTCGTCCTCGCTGTCACCTTCCCTCTCGTCACGATCATCGTCGTTGCCATCCTCGTTGTTGCCGCCACCGCCCTGACCATTTGGCTGTGGAAGTCGGTCCGCCGGGCGTGGGGCAAGGTCAAAGCGCGCTTTCCCGGTCTCGAGTTCTGAGGGTGAACGCCTCTCGAGCTTTGCTCGAGGAGGTAGGGAGTTTCTCCGAAACTCCAACCTGTCCGTAGGACAGGCGAACCCAGGGTTCCACACTTCGTTGAGCGAAGTCTGGAACCCTGGGTTCGTGGCTTTCGTGGCTTTCGTGGCTTTCGTGGCTTTCGTGGCTTTCGTGGTGGGGGTCAGGTCCCGGTCTTGCGCTCCGCCATGCCGTTGAGGATCTCGAGGACGATGCGATTGGCCAGGTAGGCGGTCTGCTCACCGGGCCCGTCGTAGGGCGGGGAAACCTCGACGACGTCGGCACCGAGCACGACCAGGTCTTTGGAGAGCCGTCGCACCGTGTCGAGGATCTCTCTCGAATTCAGCCCACCTGGCTCAGGCGTTCCCGTCCCCGGGGCCAGGCCGGGATCGACCACGTCGATGTCGACCGAGATGAAGACACCCTTGGCGCCGCCTTTCAACGAGTAGTCCACGGCTTCGTCGACCACATCTGATAGTCCTCGATCGACGATCTCGTTCATCAGGAAAGAGCGCATCTTGTGTTCCCGCATCCACTCCATCACCTCGGGTTCGGGCCAGTACCCGCGGAGCCCGATCTGGACGAAACGGTGGCCGGGCACGGCTCCCGACTCGATGAGTCGCCGCATCGGCGTGCCGTGGCCGATGAGGCTCCCGTTCTGGGTGAATCCGGTGTCGGCGTGGGCGTCGAAGTGGATGAGCGCGATCTCGCCGAAGCCGTGGGCACGCGCCACGCCGAGAGCATCGGGCCATGTGATCGTGTGGTCGCCGCCAAGGATGATGGGCACCTTGCCTGCCATGGCGACATCGGTGACTACGTCGGCGATGCGCTCGATGGAGCCTTCCAACTGCCCGGGCTGGACGTACACGTCGCCGATGTCGACGACGCCGAGGGCCTCGAAGGGGTCGATGCCGGTGGGGAGGTGCGGCCGATAGCCGTCCATGGCCCCGTAGTCGGCGTTGCGAATCGCCGCCGGACCGAAGCGGGCTCCGGGCCGGTAGGTGGTTCCCCAGTCGAAAGGGGCTCCCAGGATCACGACATCCCCGTCGCCCATCTCTTCCATTGTGACCGCCGGGCACCCGAGGAACGAGTTGCGTGATGCGAATGAGATGTACTCGGCCGAGGCGAACGGGATCTCCCGTTTGCGGTCGTCATATGGCGTGAACATCCGGGCGGTACGCTACCCGCCGCTTCTCGGGATGTAAGTCATGACAGCTGACCGCGTTCGAAGGACATATCTGACGTTGATCCTGCTCCAGACGCTGGCGGCCTCGCTGATCTGGGGGATCAACACATTGTTCCTCCTCGACGCCGGGCTATCACTGACCGAGGCATTCATCGCCAATGCCGCGTTCACGGCAGGCATGGTGATCTTCGAAGTTCCAACCGGGGTTGTCGCCGACTCTGCCGGAAGGCGGGTTTCGTTCATCATCGGGGCCGCCACCCTGCTGGTCACCACCGCTGCCTATCTCGGTCTCTGGTACGTCGAGGCCGATGTCCTGTGGTGGGTGCTGGTCTCAGCCTTGATCGGCCTGGGCTTCACCTTCTTCTCCGGAGCTACCGAGGCATGGTTGGTCGACGCCCTGGCCGCCACCGGGTACGAGGGCACGATCGACACCGTGTTCGGCCAAGGGCAAACGGCCACCGGGGCGGCCACACTGGTAGGGACCATCGCCGGCGGCTTTCTAGCCCAGATCAACATCGGGCTCCCTTATGCGATCCGCTCCCTGATCCTCGTGGTGGTGATCGTGGCCGCCTACATCTCGATGCATGACATCGGGTACACACCCGAGCGTGGGGGCTCGGTCCGTCAGGAGGTCAGGCTGCTGCTCCGAGCTTCCATCCATCACGGTTGGGGCAATCCGCCGGTGCGGATGTTCATGCTGGCGGCGCCGTTCGGACTGGGGATCGGGGTGTGGGTGTTCTACGCCTTCCAGCCCTACCTACTGCAGTTGTTCGGCGACCCCAATGCCTTCTATCTGTCCGGCATCGCCGCTGCCCTGTTCGCCGTGGCGCAGATGATCGGCGGTGCCTCGGTCAGTTGGGTGCGACGACACTTCTCCTCACGTACCAGCATCGTGCTCGTCCAGGTGGTGATCGGG
>Ga0307505_10003090_pt1 | contig 10778 bp, 10 predicted proteins | sample 23_S_MG_FD_202183 | JGI IMG/M metagenome (GOLD analysis project Ga0307505, IMG submission 202183) | Soil microbial communities from Populus trichocarpa stands in riparian zone in the Pacific Northwest, United States - 23_S | ecosystem: Environmental > Terrestrial > Soil > Riparian zone > Trees... | reverse complement strand
CTGGCCGGTAGCGCATGGCGGCGAGCTCGAAATACTCGCGGCCGAGCAGATAACCGTTCGCGACAAAGAAGGCGGCGATGTTGATGCCGGGGATCAGGAGCATCAGGAGGGCGAAGAAGTTCACGAGCAGCACGAGCCCGAAGAACTTCACCGACAGCAGCAGCGACGAAGCGATCGGGAGGGACCGCCCGACCGGATCGGCCGGAAACGCGGTGCGTTCGACCTCTTCCGCGACTTCGTCGACGAAGAGCGCGGCGATCAGCGACGCGATCGGACCCATGAGATAGATCGCGCCCGCAATCAGCCCGAGCCCGGTCGCGATCGCGAGCGCCATCTCGAACGGCTGCGGCAGCTCGGAGAAGCCCGTGATGATCGTCTGCAGGACGACGCCGAGCACGAGCAGCAACAGCACCGCGAGCGCGACGGACTTCAAGAGAATCCGCCGCAGCGACGGCGAGAAGGTCTGCGAGAAGGCCTGGATGATGTCGTCGAGCATGGAGGGAATCCGAGGGCGGCGAGGGCGATTATGTAGTGCGCCGGCGCGAATAGGGAAGGCCGCGGTCCTTTCCTCTCCCCGTGAGGAAGAGGTGAAGGGCACAGGTTCAGCCGCGCAGCATCGCCTCGATGGTGTTCTCTTTGCCCTCGGGCAGGTTCGGCGCGATCGACGGTGCCTGCCCGGCGCCGAGCAGCCGCGGGTCGGGCCGCGGCGCCGGCCGCGCGCGCTTCGGCAGGTTGGCCCAGCGCATCTTCTTGTAGTCGAAGCCGCATTTGATCGTCGGCTTCACCACCTCGAAATAGGGCGAGATGTCGAAGTCGCGCGGCGTGTAGAGCGAACAATGGCGGATGTGCAGGATTTCGCGCCGCGCCTCGCGGCTTTCGATCAGCTCGATCTTCGGCAGGATCGGATAGCGTACCTGCTCGAAGGCCTGCGCGATCAGGGACGAGCAGATCGCCTTCGTTGGATCGCCCGAGCCGAGCGACATCATGCGGCGGCGGAAACGGCGCGGCACCGGCATCGGCACGAGAAAGCGAATGAGGTCGAAGATGTTCTTCACGTCGTAGTCGAAGCCAAGGCGGTCGAGCATGTACGTCACGACCGTGTTGCGGTCGTAGTCGGTGAGACCGATCGGCCGGCACACGCGCGTGTGGAAGATCTTGTATTTGGAAAGCGGGGCGGAGATCACGCCTTCGCCGAGCTGCGCCTCGACGAGCACGTGCGGCTCACCGTCCTCGCTTTTGGCGCCGAGCCGGTCGCCGACATAGAGCGCCGAATGCGACCAGGTCGATTGCGTGAGATACTTGATGACGCCGGATACGCGGCTGTTGCCCTCGACGAGAAGCACGTCGCCGGGTTCAAGGCATCCGCGCAGCGCCTCGGGGTCGCTCGCCGTAAACGGCTCATAGCCGGGCGACGGCTCCTCGAGATAGCGGACGAGCCGCTGTCCGACCGAACTCAGAAAACGCTCGCCCATCGCCAGCCCGGGACGCAGCCCGCCCTTTTCCCTTCCGCGAAAGGTATCGCGGGGCTAGTTTCCGCTTGGTTCGTGCGTTGCGTCTTCCGGCGCGAAATCGCGGCAAAACGGGCGGTGAAATTGGCGGACGGGGTTAAGTTTCCATGAATTTCCCCACCCGGCGAACGTTCCTTGGTGGTGCCGCGGCGTTCTCAGCGGCACCCGCGCTCGGCCAGGTTCCCGCATCCGGCGAGGTCGATGTCGTCATCATCGGCGCCGGCGCCGCGGGGATTGCCGCCGCCCGGCGCGTTGCGGCCGCCGGCCGCAGCTACGCGCTCCTGGAAGCGAAGAACCGCATTGGCGGCCGGGTCTTCAGCGATCGCGGAGGTTTCGGAATCCCGCACGATCGCGGCGCGCACCGCATTTCCGCCTCCGGCCGCAACCCGCTCGTCGCCCTCGGACGTCTTGCCGAGCTCAAGCTTTACGAGCCCGCGCCGTTCCGCCGTCTGTATGTCGGCACACGTGAGGCGCGCGACGGCGAGTACGACAATTTCACCGCTGCACTCCATCGCGCACACCGCGCGATCACCGCGGCCGGCGAGGCCGGACTCGATCTTCCCGCGACGCGCACGCTGCCGGAGCTCGCCGACTGGCGCGCGACCGTTGGTTTCGTGCTCGGGCCCTTGTGGATGACGAAGGACCTCGACGAAGTCTCGACTCTCGATTTCGCCCGCGCCGAGGAGCAACGCGAACAGCTCGTCTGCCGCGGCGGCATGAGCCAGTTGCTCGCAGCGGCCGTGCGCCCGCTGGCGCTTCGCATGGAGACGGTCGTGACGCGCATCGATACGCGCGGACGCGGCTTCGTCGCCGTCGAGACCTCGCAGGGAGCGTTGCGCGCGGATGCGGTCATCGTCACCGCATCGACGAATGTGTTGAACGCGGGCTCGATCCGCTTCGACCCGGCGTTGCCGAAGCGCACGCAGGATGCGTTGGCCGGCCTTTCGCTCGGAACCTACGACCGCCTCATTTTCCAGTTGAAGGGCACACCTTTCGGCGGCGGCGAGGACCAGCGCGTGGTCTTCAAGAAGAACGATCACCGCAACATTGCGCTCGTCGGCCGCGTCGGCGGAAGCGATCTCGCCTACGCCGAGTTCTGCGGCCGCTTCGGCCGCGAAGTATCCGACGCCGGAGACGCTGCAATGAGCGCCGCTCTCGGCGATCTGTTCGCGGAGCATTTCGGCACGGACGCGCGCAAGCTCATCGGCCGCACCGAGGTCGCGCGCTGGTCGCGCGAGCCGTTTGTTCTCGGCGGCGCGTCGGTTGCTTCGCCCGGAAGCGGCGGGAGCCGCCGCGCGCTCGCGGAGCCCCCGCACGAGCGGGTTTATTTTGCCGGCGAAGCGATGCACGAAACCTGGTTCGGCACCGTCGCCGGCGCCTGGATTTCCGGCGAACGTGCCGCCGACGCCGTGCTCCGCGGGCTCGATCGCGCTGCGGCGGCCGCAGCGCGCCCGGCGCCGCAGAAGCAGCGCGGGCGCTGACCGGCATGGCACGGGCGAGACCGAGGGCGCTGATCGCATGGTCGAGCGGCAAGGACAGCGCCTGGGCCCTGCATCGCGTGCGCACGGAAGGCGAGTACGAGATTGTCGGCGCGCTCACGACGGTGGCGGAACACACCGATCGCGTCAGCATGCACGGTGTGCGCGAGGAGTTGCTCCGCGCGCAGCTCGAAGCTTCACGGCTTCCTGCGACGGTTGTGCGGATCCCTTCGCCATGCCCCAACGACGTCTATGAGGCGCGCATGTCGGCGGCGATGGAGCAGGCGAAGGCCGCGCGTGTTACCCACGTCGTCTTCGGCGACCTGTTCCTCGAGGACATCCGCGCCTACCGCGAGGCGCAACTCGCCAGGGCTGGAATAACGGCGCTCTTCCCGCTGTGGAGATTGCCGACGGACTTGCTCGCGCGGGACATGATCAATTCCGGGCTCAAGGCGAAGCTCGTCAGCGTCGATCTTGTGAAGCTCCCGATGGAATTCGCCGGCCGCGATTTCGACGGGGAATTGCTTGGCGCGCTACCGGCGGGCGTCGATCCATGCGGCGAGAACGGCGAGTTTCACACGTTCGCCTGTGCCGGACCGATGTTCGAGAGCGAAATCCCGGTCCGCTCCGGCGAAACGGTTGCCCGCGACGGATTTGCTTACTCAGACTTGCTCGCCGCATAGACGGCATACTCCGTTCGTCCCCGCGAAAGCGGGGACCCAGAACTGGATTCCCGCTTGCGCGGGAATGAACGGAAAAAGCTTAAGCCCTGAGCGTGGCGCCGGTCCGTTTGGTCACCTCGGCCACGATCTTCGCGGCGACCGCATCGATCTCCGCGTCCGTCATCGTCTTCTCGCGCGGCTGGAGCGTGACCGCGATCGCAATCGACTTCTTCCCGGGCTCGATGCCCTTGCCCTCATAGAGGTCGAACACCTCGACCGACGTGATCAGGGCCTTGTCAGCACTTTCCGCAGCGCGCACGACCGCATCCGCCAGCACCTTCTGGTCGACGACAAAGGCGAAGTCGCGCGTTACCGGCTGGAACGGCGAGAGCTCGAGCTTCGCCTTGGTGCGGGTCGGCCGCGCCTTCTGCTCGGGCACGCGCTCGAGGATCACTTCGCTCACCGCGAGTGGACCCTCTACGTCGAGCGCGTCGAGCGTGGCCGGATGCAGTTCGCCGAACCAGCCGAGCACGAGCTTTGGTCCGAGCTGGATCGTGCCCGAGCGTCCGGGGTGCAGGAACGCCGGTCCGCCCGGCACGATTTGCAGTCTGTCGACCGGCGCACCGGCGGCGGCGAGCGCCGCGAGCGCATCGCTCTTGCCGTCGAACGCGTCGGCGGTTGCCGCCGATCCCGACCAGTGGCGCCCGCTGCCGGCTGCGCGCGCCAGGCCGCGCCGCACGGTGGTCGCGGCCGTCAGCTGATCCTCCGGCCGGTCGCCGGCGAACACCTGCCCGACCTCGAACAGCGCCGTATCGGGAAATCCGCGATCCGCGTTTTTCTGGGCGGCGAGCGCGAGGCCCGGAATGAGGCTCGGCCGCATGTCGGAAAGCTCCGCCGCGATCGGGTTTGCGAGCGCGAGCTCTGGCTTGCCGCCGCCGAAGAGTTCAGCGACGGGCTTCGAGATGAACGACCAGGTCACCGCCTCGACGAGCCCGCCCGCGGCAAGCGCGCGCTTGGCCGCGCGCGTTCGCTTCTGTATCGGCGTCAGCACCGGGCGCCGCGCGCTTTCTCCGCGCGGGAATTCCGTCGGCGGCACGCGCTCAAGCCCGAGGATGCGCACGACTTCCTCGACGAGATCGGCCTTGCCTTCGATGTCCGCGCGCCACGAGGGCGGCGATACCTTCACAACGTCACCCGAACCCGCGATCAGGAAGCCGAGCGCTTCGAGCACGCGCTTGATCTCGGCAGGCGTTGCTTCGAGGCCCGTCCGCTTCTTCACTTCGCTGAGCGGAAAGTCGATCAGTCTGTCGGTATCGGGAATTCCACCCGCCAGGAAAACCTCCGACGGCTCGCCGCCGCACATCTGCACGATGAGACTGGTCGCGAGCTCGAGCCCGGGCACCGTGAATTTTGGATCGACGCCGCGCTCGAAACGATAGCGCGCGTCGGAGATGATGCCGAGCTTGCGGCCGGTCTGCGCGATATTGAGCGGATCCCACAGCGCGGATTCGACGAGCACGTCCGTGGTCGATTCCGAAACACCGGACTCTTCGCCGCCCATGATGCCGGAAAGCGATTCCACGCCCTTTTCATCGGCGATCACGCAAATATCCGTGTCGAGCTCATACGTGCGGCCGTCGAGCGCGAACAGCGTCTCGCCCTTGCGCGCGCGCCGCACCGTGAGATCGCCCTTCACCTTCGCCGCGTCGAACACATGCAACGGGCGCGAGCGATCGAAGGTGAGAAGGTTCGTGACGTCCACGAGCGCGTTGATCGGGCGCAGCCCGATCGCCCGCAGTTTCTTCTGCGCCCAGTCGGGCGACGCTCCATTCTTCACGCCGCGGATGAGGCGGAGCGCGAAGGCGGGACAGAGTGATGGGGTCGATCCGAAATCGAGCTTCACCTTGACCGGGCATGGGAATTTGCCGGGGATCTGCTTGATCGGCTTGTCCTTGAACGTGCCGATCATGGTCGCCGCGAGATCGCGCGCGACGCCGTGCACGCCGAGTGCGTCGGCGCGGTTCGGCGTGATCGCGACGTCGAGCACGGGGTCGTTCAGTCCGCGCAATTCGGCAAACGGCTTGCCGACCGGGGCGTCGTCCGGAAGCTCGATGATGCCGGCGTGATCGTCCGAGAGTTTCAGTTCAGCCTCGGACACGAGCATGCCGCGACTTTCCACGCCACGGATCGTCCCAATGCCGAGCGTTATGTCCTTGCCGGGAATATAGGTGCCGGGCGCGGCGAACACGCTCTTCATGCCGGTGCGTGCGTTCGGTGCCCCGCACACGACCTGCACCGGCGTGCCGCTGCCCGTGTCGACCATGCAGAGGCGCAGCTTGTCGGCGTTCGGGTGTTTCTCGGCGGAGATGACTTTGGCGACCGTGAAGGACGCCAGCGCCTTCGCCTTGTCTTCGACCGACTCCACCTCGAGTCCGATCAGCGTCAGCTTCTCGACGATTTCGTCGAGCGACGCGTCCGTGTCGAGATACATCTTGAGCCAGGAGAGGGTGAACTTCATTGGTCTGATCCGGGATTGATTACGCCTGGCTCACAGTTCGGGGCTCCACAGCAGCATGAACGGCATGCTGATGAAGGCGGTGATGGTGAGGAAAATCGCAGTTCGGTGGCAGATGCGATAGACCTCCTGCCGGATGATCAGTTCGCGTTCGAGCAGGTGCAGCGATGCCTTGGGGCTCGACGAAAGCGTCGGCCGATTAAAGATCGAAAGACAGCGCAGGCAGCCGATTGCGATCAGAAGGAACATCGAGATCTGCGCGATGACAATCGCTTCCTCGTACGGGTGCTTGGCAACGAGCGGGGCGCAAATGCCGAGCCCCGCGATCATCATCGCCACATAGGTGACGAGCGCCGTCCCCTTGCCGTCGATCCGTTGCAGGATGTCGGCGATATAGGGCGGGGTGATTTCTTCGCTCTTCTTCAGCGCGTCCAGATAGTTGCTGACCAGCCGCTTCTCCCAGTTGCGGGTCAGCAACGAATACAGAGCTTCGTCGATCCTGCGCCTCATGGCGATCCTCGATCGTTAGGGGCTGAGCCCGCCGGCAAGCGTTGGGAAGTCAAGCGGCCGGAAGCCGTAATGCTTGAGCCAGCGCACATCGGCCTCGAAGAAGGCGCGCAGATCGGGCATGCCGTATTTCAGCATCGCGATGCGGTCGATCCCCATGCCCCAGGCGAAGCCCTGATATTCGTCGGGATCGAGTCCGCAGCTCCGCAGAACGTTCGGATGCACCATTCCGCAACCGAGAATCTCGAGCCAGTCGGTGCCTTCGCCGAAGCGCACTTCGCCGCGCGAACGGTCGCACTGGATGTCGACTTCCATCGACGGCTCGGTGAACGGAAAGAACGAGGGACGGAATCGCATCTTCACGTCGTCGACTTCGAAGAATGCCTTGCAGAACTCGGCGAGGATCCATTTCAGGTGTCCGAGGTGAGAGGACTTGTCGATGACGAGCCCTTCGACCTGGTGGAACATCGGCGTGTGCGTCTGGTCGGAGTCGTTGCGGTATGTGCGCCCTGGAATGATGACTTTGATCGGCGGCTTCTGCGTCTGCATGGTGCGGATCTGCACCGGCGATGTGTGCGTGCGCAGGAGAAGCCGCTCGCCGTTCGGCTTCGGATTGAAGAAGAACGTGTCGTGCATCTCCCGAGCCGGATGACCGACCGGAAAATTGAGCGCCGTGAAATTGTAGAAATCGGTTTCGATATCCGGACCCTCGGCGACCGAGAACCCCATATCGGCGAAGATCGCCGTGATCTCGTCGATCACCTGACTCACCGGGTGGATGCGTCCGCGCTCTGCCGCGGGCAGTCGCACCGGCAGCGTGACGTCCACGGTGTCAGCGGCCAACTGTGCGCTCATCGCCGCACGCTTCAGCTCAGCGCGTTTCGCGCTGAGGGCTTCGTTCACCTTGTCCTTGAGCCCGTTGATGAGCGGACCCTTCTCCTTCCGCTCGTCAGACGTCATCGTTCCGAGCGTCTTGAGAAGCTCCGAGACGGCCCCCTTCTTGCCGAGCGCGCTCACACGTACGCTTTCGAGTGCCGCCTCGTCCCCGGCGGCGGCGACCGCGGCGAGCGTTTCTGCTTCGAGCTTCTGGAGATCGGTCATCAGCGAATCCCTGTGCCTGGCTTATACCCGAACGCGAACGGCGCGGCGCGAACGGCGCCTCGCTCAGTTCGGGCCTCGGAAGGCAGCCGACTCAGTTGAGTGCGGTGCGGGCCTTGTCGACCAGAAGCTTGAAGGCTTCGGGCTCACGCGCGGCGATGTCGGCGAGCACCTTGCGGTCGACCTCGACCCCGGCCTTGCCGAGGCCGTTGATAAATCGGCCGTAGGTAAGCCCGTTCTCGCGCACCGCGGCGTTGATCCGCTGGATCCAGAGCGCGCGGAAGGTGCGCTTCTTATTCTTGCGGTCGCGATAGGCGTACTGGTTGGCGCGATCGACCGCGGCTTTCGCCGCGCGGATCGTGTTCTTGCGGCGGCCGTAAAAGCCCTTGGCTGCCTTGAGGGTCTTCTTGTGCTTGGCGTGTGATGTCACGCCGCGTTTGACGCGGGCCATGTCTCGGACTCCTGAAAGGGGTTAGCTCAACTCAGCCGTTGGGCAGATAGTATTTGCGCACGGCGCGCGCATCGGACTCCGAAACAACAAAGGTACCGCGCAACTGGCGGATCTGTTTCTTCGTCCGTTTGATCATGCCGTGACGTTTGCCCGCGTGGCCGGCGATGACCTTGCCGGAGGCGGAGAGTTTGAAGCGCTTTTTGGCGCCTGACTTCGTCTTCAACTTGGGCATTTGGCTCTTCCTTTGAATAGTGAAGGCCGCACGGAGCAGCCAATTTTTTGGGAGCGTATGGATCGCCACGGCATGCCCTTGGTGAGCCGGGCGAACCAACGCGCGGTGATAGTGCGCGCGCCGGCAATTATCAACCGCCATGGCGTGAGCGAAGGAGCTCCGACGAAATTCCGCCTCGGGGTTGCCTTGATCGGCCGTAAACCGCTATACTATGCTGCATTGCAGCAAACAGCGGAAATGAGCCATTTTCCGCGCAAATTCACCATTGGAGTCGATCGGAACGGACAGCAATCCGGGGAAGGGGATTTTTGATGACGGTTCAGGCGAAGTTTTCTCACCTAAACGAGCTGAAGTCTGATTTCAGCGCCATCTATGCAGAGAAGGATCCGCGTGAGTATTTCAGGGTCCTCGGACAGCTTGATTACATCGTTCCCCACGTAGCCCAGCCGGTTTTCGACCAGCTGATCCGCGCCCGCGCCGAAAGCCAGGACGAGCCAGTCACCGTACTCGATCTTGGTTGCTCTTACGGCCTTAACGGCGCGCTGATGAAGTATTCGCTGCGCTACGACGCGCTGCGCGCGCGGTACACCGATCCGACCCTGAAGACGCTGTCGAGCGACGCGCTGCTCGAATTGGACAGAAATTTCTATCGCGCTTGGCCGAAGAATCCGCGGGTACGGGTGGTCGGCCTCGACCCTTCCGGGAATGCCGTGCGGTATGGAGAAGCGGCCGGGACCATGGATGTCGGTCTGGCGCTCGATCTCGAGGAGTGCGATCCGACACCGGAGCAAGCCGAGGTGCTTGAGGCTGTCGACCTCATCATCTCGACGGGCTGTGTCGGGTACGTGACGAGCAAGACGTTCAAGCGGCTAGCCAAGCTCGCGCGCCGCGGCCGACCCGCTTGGGTCGCATCCTTCGTGCTGCGCATGTTTCCCTACGATGGCATCACGCAGACCCTGGCAACGCTCGGGCTGGAGACTGAACGCTTTGAGTCCGCCACCTTCGTGCAGCGTCGCTTCGCGAGTGTCGAGGAAATGGACGGGACCATTCGGGCGGTTGAGGAGCGCGGGCTCGATCCACGCGGTCACGAAGCGGAAGGGCTGTTTCATGCCGAACTCTTCGTCTCGCGGCCGCCTGAGGAGATCGTTCGCCGCCCGCTGCAGAAGCTCGTCTCGGTGGTGAGTGGCGTGAACAAGCCCTGGTCCGTCGGGACGCACGCGCTGAGCGGTCTCGCGCAAGTTGCGCAAGCGGAAAGGCGTCGAGAGCCTACACTCGCCGCGGCGGGCTGAACTTGAAATTACGGCGCCGGCGTCCGCCGGCGCCGTCTAATATTGCACGGTCAGCGTGGCGCTAGGATCATGACGATCTGGCGGCCTTCCGACATGGGCTCTGCCTCAACCTTGGCGATCGGCGCCACGTCTTCCTTCACGCGCTGAAGAAGTTTGTAGCCAAGATCCTGGTGCGCCATTTCGCGGCCGCGGAAGCGCAGGGTGACTTTGACCTTGTCGCCTTCCTCGAAGAACCGCTTCATCGAGCGCATTTTGACGTCGTAATCGTGGACGTCGATGCCGGGCCGCAGCTTTATCTCTTTGACCTCGACGGTCTTCTGTTTCTTGCGCGCTTCAGCGGCCTTCTTCTGCGCCTGAAACTTGAACTTGCCGTAGTCGAGGATTTTCGTGACCGGGGGACTTGCGTTGGGGGAAATCTCGACAAGGTCGAGACCGGCCTCCCGGGCGAGTGCAATGGCTTCGTGGATGGGCGTCACGCCACGGTTGGTTCCTTCGGCATCAATCAGCTGAACCTCGCGGACGCGGATTTCGTCATTCACGCGCGGACCATCTTTTTGGACCGGCGGGGCGGCTCTCATCGGACGGCGAATGGGTGTCGTCTCCTCTCCAGTGAAAAATAGGCCTCGTCCCGTATGTGGGTGGGGGACGAGACAGGGGCAGGATTGAGAGAAATGGGCGTCAAGTCAATGCAGTCGCGCGGCGCATCAACGGCGGGCTCCCGCTACTTCGGCATAGACCGAGAGGACGCGCTGGGTGAACGCCTGGCGTGGATAGTGCGACGCTACGAAGGCCCGGCCACGGCCGCCCATCGCCGCGCGCGCCGGAGCGCCCATCGCGAGGACCTTGAACAGCGCTTGGGCGAGTTCAATGGGGTCGCCGGAGGGGTAGAGGAAGCCCGTGGCGCGGTCCTCAGAGACGAAGGGAGGCGCGAGAAGGATTTCCTCGCGACCGCCCGCGTCCGAAGCGACGACCGGGGTGGCCATGGCTTGCGCCTCGAGCATCGCTCGCTGCGGTCCGCCAGGCCGCAGCACGGTCGAA
>Ga0307505_10003089_pt1 | contig 10785 bp, 9 predicted proteins | sample 23_S_MG_FD_202183 | JGI IMG/M metagenome (GOLD analysis project Ga0307505, IMG submission 202183) | Soil microbial communities from Populus trichocarpa stands in riparian zone in the Pacific Northwest, United States - 23_S | ecosystem: Environmental > Terrestrial > Soil > Riparian zone > Trees... | reverse complement strand
AGGCGGATGCCGGTGCGCTCGGCGCCGACTTCCTGTGCCACCGCCGCGGCAATCTCCAGGTGCAGCCGGCAACGGTTCTCGATGCTGCCGCCGTAGCGGTCGCTGCGGATGTTGCTGCGCGACTGCAGGAACTGCTCGAGCAGGTAGCCGTTGGCGCCGTGGATTTCCACGCCGTCGAAGCCGGCGCGCATCGCATGGGCCGCGGCCTGGCGCCAGCTGTCGACCAGCGGCTGCATCTCGGCCAGCTCCAGCGCGCGCGGCAGTTCGTAGGGCACGCTCTTCCAGGCGGCATCGAGGGTCGTGCCCTGCGCGGCGATGGCCGACGGGCCGACCGGCGCCGCGCCGTCCTTCTGGTGGCTGGAATGCGAGACGCGCCCGGTGTGCCAAAGCTGCAGGAAGATGAAGCCGCCGCGTTCACGCACCGCATCGGTCACGCGCCGCCAGCCTTGCACCTGCGCGGCGGTGTGGATGCCCGGCACGTTGGGGTGGCCGTGGCCCTGCCAGGACACCGGCGTCGCCTCGGCGATCTGCAACCCGCCGGGTGTCGCGCGCTGCGCGTAGTACCTCGCGTTCAGCGCGGTCGGCACGTTGCCGTCGGGGCTGGCGCGCATGCGCGTCAGCGGCGCCATCATCACGCGGTGCTGCAACGTCAGCGGGCCCAGGGTCAGCGGCGTGAAGAGCTTGTGGGTCATGGGGTGGGGGCTCAGTGGCATTCGAGGATCAGCAGGCCCTGGCCTTCGACGATGGCCTCGCCCGGCTCGACCAGGATCTTGCGCACCACGCCGCCTTGCGGGGCCGAGGCGGGAATCTCCATCTTCATCGACTCCAGGATCATCAGGTCCTGGTCGGCGTCGACCGTGTCGCCGACGGCGACCTCGATCTTCCACACGGTGCCGGCGACGTCGGCGCTGACGGTGAGTGATTTCATGTCTTGTCGTCCTCTTCGGTTCAGGGCCGCATGGCAAAGCGCGCCGGGCCGGGGGTGCGCAGCGGCTCGGCCAGCCGCGCAAAGTCGCACAGCAGCGCGCGCGTGCGCCGCGGGTCGATGATCTCCTCGACCCAGAAGCGCTCGGCGCTGCGGAAGGGCGAGCGCAGCGCGTTCAAGCGTTCCTCGATCTCCGTTAGCCTGGCCTTGGGGTCGGGCGCAGCTTCGATCTCGGCACGGTAGGCAGCCTCGATGCCGCCTTCCAGCGGAAGGCTGCCCCAGTAGGCCGACAGCCAGGCATAGCGCAGCGACAGCCGCCCGGCCGGCTGGTGCGCGGCGCCGGCCACGCCGAAGGCATTGCGCACGATCACCGTGCACCACGGCACCGTGCTCTGGTTCATTGCCGCCATCGCGCGCACGCCGTGGCGGATGGTGGCGCTGCGCTCGGCCTCCAGCCCGATCATGAAGCCCGGGCAGTCCATCAGATAGACCACGGGCAGGTGGAAGGTCTCGGCCAGGTCGAGGTGGCGCACCACCTTCTGGCAGGCTTCGGCGCTCCAGGCGCCGCCGTAGTGGAAGGGGTCGCTGGCCAGCAGCGCCACCGGGTGGCCGCCCAGGCGCGCCAGGCCGGCGATGATCGAGCGGCCGAAGTTGCGGCCCATCTCGAAGAAGCTGCCGCGGTCGACCACCGCCTCGACGATCGGCCGCATCTTGTAGACCTTGCGCCGGTCGCGCGGCACCGCGCTCATCAGCATATCTTCTGCACGTTCAGGGTCGTCGTCGCAGGCGCTCACCGGCGGCAGCGCATGCACCGACGCCGGCAGGTAGGACAGGAAACGCCGCGCGCATTCGAAGGCCTCGTCCTCGGTATCGACGGCCGTGTCGATGGCGCCGCTGCGTGTCTGGATGTCGGCGCCGCCCAACTCCTGCTTGTCCAGCGCCTGGCCCAGCCGCGCCACCACCGGCGGGCCGGCGACGAACATCGCCGACGCTTTCGTCATCACCGAAAAGTGCGTCGAGGCCAGCCGCGCCGCACCCAGCCCGGCCACCGAGCCCAGCCCCAGGCCGACCACCGGCACCTCGGCCAGGTTGGCCGTCATGCGCCAGAAGCCGCGTGTGCCGCCGATGCCGCCGGGCAGGTTGGACGCACCCTTGGTCTCGATGGTCTTGACCGAACCGCCGCCGCCCGAGCCTTCGATGATGCGCACGATCGGCAGCCGGAACTCGGCCGCCATGTCCTCGGCCATCAGCGGCTTGTTGGCGATCGACGCATCGGCCGAACCGCCGCGCACCGTGAAGTCGTCGCCCACCACCACCACCGGCTTGCCGGCGATGCGGCCGCGGCCGAACACGCAGTTGGCCGGCGTCACCTGCGTCACCGCGCCATGCGCGTCGTATTCGCCGATGCCTGACAGCGCACCCACCTCGTGGAAGCTGTCCGGATCCAGCAGCCGCTGGATGCGCTCGCGCACCGTCAGCCGGCCGGCGTCGTGCTGGCGCTTCACCTTGTCGATGCCGCCCATCGCTTCGGCCATCGCCGTGCGGCGTGCCAGTTCTTCGAGTTCGGGTTTCCAGCTCATGGGGTCCCTTGGGGTTGGATCGTCCAGACGAGGCCGTCGTCGCCCACCGGTTCGATCGACAGTTCCATGAAGGCGCGGTGCGAGTGCAGGGCGCCGCGCCACAGTTCGGTCCAGCAGGCCAGCAGATCGACGCGAGCCTCGATCGGCAGGCCGCGTTGCACGCGCAGGCCGTGGTGATGCAGCCGTGCCTGCACGCCGGTTTCGACGCGGCATTCGTCGCCCATGCCTTCGAACATCGCCGCCAGGAAGGCCGCGGCCTCGTTCGGGCCGCCATCGACGCCGCCGACGGCTTCGGCCATGCGGCGGTACTGCTGCAGCCCGGTCAGCCGCGCCGCGTGCTTGGCGAGCGCCAGCGCGCGCTCGCGGCCCAGCACCTGCACCAGCGCGGCCACGCCGTTGCGGATGTAGTCGAGCGCATAGTTGCGCCGCGCCTTGGCCAGGCGCTCGGCGCTCCATTCGGCCTCGGGCGGCCGAGGCTGGCGCGACGGGTCGAAGGGCGGGGGGCGTTCGTCCGGGGCGAATACCAGTCGCTGCTGCTCGTCGAGCACGTGTTCGTATTCGCGGAAGTAGCCGCACAGCCCGTACTGGCCGCTCATGTCCTCGGACACGCAGACGAAGCCCAGGCGCGGGTTGCCCAGCGACACGCCGTTGTGCGCATACCAGCCGCGCAGGAAGCCTCGGCTGGCCTCCAGCGGCACGCCACAGATCGCGGCGCCGTCATACATCCAGCGCGGGTAGCGAAAGCGCACCCAGGCCTTGGTGTCCGACTCTTCCATGTATTCCACCGCCACGCCGCCGATGCCGTTGGACAGCACGTGGTAGCGCGCGCAGGCCACCGCGTGCGGCAGGCCGTCCAGCCCCAGCTTGGCGAAGCTGGACAGGAACTTGTCCTCGTGCTGCTGGCGGAACAGCCTGAACATCCAGTCGCCCACCACCTGCGGCCCCTCGCGCGTGGCCACCATCAGCTCCAGGCCCAGCAGCAGCTGGTGGTGCAGCTCGGCCTGGGCGGCGATCGCGGGCAGCGGGGTATGCATCGGTGCGGATATTGTCACGGGCATCGCCGGCCGCGGCATGGCAAGATCCGGGCATGAGCCAGGACTTCGGCAGCGCCGCCCCGCAGGCGCACGTGCAGACCGAACATCGCCGCATCGCGCGCTATCTGGTCATCATCGATGCCGGCGGGGTCGGGCTGGCGCGGCTGTTCCTCGACAGCCGCGAGCAGGTCGCCGAATTCGACGCCGGCACCGAAGAAGCCGCGCAGATGATCGCCGGGCTGGTGCCCGCGCAGGGTGCGGACGGCCCCGAATGGGACCGCGCGCTGCAGGGCCACGGTCTGGCCGAGCGCCGCGCCGCCAAGGTCTACGCCCTCGACGTGTAGGGGTGCTTCAGGCACCGGCGGCCGCCATCGCATCGGCGATCAAGCGCGCCACCAAGCCTGGGTCTTCCATCGGCATCATGTGCGTCTTGTCCAGCAGTTGCAGGTCGCGCCCGTTGCGGAACTCCTGCGCCAGCGGCGGCCAGGTGGGCGTGCCCAGCGCATCCCAGGGCTTGACGCTCGGGTCCTGCGGCCGCGCGCGCAGCACCAGCACGGGAATCCGTAGCGCGCGGATGCTGGCGTAGATGCCGGCATTGGCCAGCGCCATCGGGTAGATCCGCCCTTCGAAGGCCGGCGCGCAGGCCAGCTGGAAGCCCTGGCCGTCGTCGGCCGGTTTCAGGCCGTGCTGGCAGTAGTCGTGCAGCGCCTGGGTGTCGAACACCGAATAGGGCGGCCGGTCGGCAAAACGTTCGAACATTTCCTGCGCCGAAGCGAAGCGGTTCTTGCGCTGCGCCGCCGGGTGTAGCGTGCCCGGCGGCACGGCGGGCAGGTGGTAGTCGGCCGGCGAGCGGATCACCGGGTCGATCAGCACCAGTTGGCGGAAGCGCTCCGGCGCATAGGCCGCGGCCTGCACCAGCGCATGCGCGCCCATGCTGTGGCCGATGCCGACCGCGCCCTGGATGTCCAGCGCCGCGGCCATCGCCGCCTGGTCGCGGCCGAAGTCGGCCCAGCTGTCGAAGCCGCTGCCTTCGCTGCGGCCGTGGCCGCGCTGCTCGATGGCGATGACGTGGTGGCCGGGCAGATGGTGGATCACCTGGTCCCACACGCGGCCGTGGAAGCCGGTGGCATGCACCATCCACAGCGTGGGCGCGGCGCCGCGCAACGCGGCGCGCCACTCGAACGCGGCCAGCGACAGGCCGTCGACCGGGATGTGATGCAGCTTGGGCTGGTGGCTCATCCTCGGACCTCCGCCGCCAGGTCCAGCGGCGAGACGAAGTGCGGGTGGCGGGTGACGGTGTTCATCGGGAGCCCATGGCGACAACCCGGCGCATGCTAGCGGCACATGCCGCGCGCACCTGCCACCTGCGCGACGCGGCACGGCATCATTGGGCATGCATCGATGCTTGGCCCTGTTGATTGCGCTGGCAGGGCCAGCCGCGGCCGAAGCGCAGGGCCCGCCCTGGCGCGCCCACCCGCTGGACCCGCAGCATGTGCTGCAGGCCATCGCCGACGCGTGGCCGGTGGACCTGGGCGGCGCGGCAGTCACCGGCCTGACGCTGCCGCACCACCGCGTGGCCAGCGACCTGATCGCCGCCGGCATGCTGACGGCCGCGGGAGGGTCACGGCCCGAGCGCATCGTCATGCTGACGCCGGACCACTTCAAGCGCAGCACGCGCGCCTTCGCCACCACGGCGCGCGACTTCGACACCGTGCTCGGCCGCGTGCCCGCCGACCGCAAGGCCGCGGCGGCGCTGCTGCAGTCGCCGCTGGTCGCGGACTCGCTGCTGTTCGAGCGCGAACACGGCCTGGGCGAGCTGCTGCCCTACGTGGCCCGGCTCTTTCCCGGCGTGCCGGTACTGCCGGTGGCGGTGCGCATCGGCGCGACGCGTGCGCAATGGGATGCAATGGTTGAACTGCTCAAGCCCTGGGTCACGGCGCGCACGCTGATCATCCAGTCCACCGACTTCAGCCACTACCTGCCGCGCAAGCAGGCGGTGCGGCGCGACCAGCAGATGCTCAACGTCATCGCCGCCGGCGACCTGGACGCGATGGCGCGCGCCCGGCAGCCCGACCACATCGATTCACGCGGCAGCCAGTACATCCAGATGCGGCTGCAGGCGCTGCACTTCGGCGCGACGCCGATCGTCTTCGGCAACTACAACTCGGCCGACCGCGGCGCCACCGGCGATCACGACACCACCAGCTACGTCGCCCAGGTCTATGCGCCGGCGGCGCGCGACCGCGTGGTGCACCCGGTGTCGGCACAGACGCTGTGCGTGGCCGGCGACACCTTCTTCGGCCGCCATGTCGCGGTGGCGCTGCGCGACGAGGCGGTGCGCCAGCGGGTTGCCGACCAGCTGCGCCGCCGGCTGAACGGCTGCCCGCTGCTGCTCAACCTGGAAGGCGTGCTCAGCGACGATGGCCGCGGCGCGCACGCGATGCAGTTGGCCATGCCCGCCGACGAGACGCTGCGCTGGCTGCGCGAGCTGGGCGTGGTGGCGGTCAGCGTGGCCAACAACCACAGCCGCGACCGGGGCGACGATGCCTATGCGGCGATGGTGGCGCGGCTGCGCGAGGCCGGGCTGCAGGTGCTGGAGAGCGGCCAGCCGCAGCGCGTGGGCCCGTTGCGCGTGGCGGCCTGGACCGACCTGGACAACAGCCCCGAGCCGCGGCGCGATCTGATCCGCCTGCCGTTGTCGTCGGCCGACGTGCCCGATCTGGCCTTCATGCACTGGGGCCGTGAGTTCGTCACCACGCCCGGCCAGCGCGAGCGCGCGTTGGCGAACAGCCTGCACGCGGCCGGCGTGCCCATGGTCGTCGGCGCACACCCGCACCGCGCCAGCCGGCGCATCGAGCTGCTGGGCGGGCTCGACACGGTGATGGTGTACAGCCTGGGCAACTTCGTCTTCGACCAGCGCGCGCCGCGGGCCACGGGCGCGGTGCTGCAGATCAGCCGGTTCGAGCAGGGCACGCGCGCGCTGCGGCTGATCCCGCTGCCCGATATCTTCGAGCTCGGGCGCAGCGACCAGCGCTGATCGTCTTGACCTCGATCAAAGACCCGCCCATCGTCCAGAAGCTTGGGCTGTTAGGGTCGCGGGGCCGAGGAACCCCGCCAGCCACCCCGAATCGTTCCCCTCGCAGGAGAAACCCGCCGATGCCCGATCACGCCACCGCCCCGCCGCCGCCCGCATGGCACGCCCAGCCCGCCGACGAGGTGCAGCGGCAGCTGCAAGCCGACGCCGGCGGGCTGAGCGACGCCGAGGTGCAGCGCCGCCTGGCCTTGCACGGGCCCAACCGGCTGGCCCCGCCCAAGCGCCGCGGCCCGCTGCTGCGCTTCATGCTGCAGTTCCACAACATCCTGCTGTACGTGATGCTGGGCGCCGCGGCCATCACCGCCGCGCTCGGGCACTGGGTCGACACCGGCGTGCTGCTGGCGGCGGTGCTGGTCAACGCCATCATCGGCTTCATCCAGGAAGGCAAGGCGGAGTCGGCGCTGGAGGCGATCCGCTCGATGCTGTCGCTGCGTGCCACGGTGCTGCGCGAAGGCCAGCGCCGCGACATCGACGCCGCCGAACTGGTGCCCGGCGACCGCGTGCTGCTGGCCTCGGGCGACCGCGTGCCCGCCGACCTGCGCCTGGTCGAGGTGCGCGAGCTGCGCGTCGAGGAGGCCGCGCTCACCGGCGAATCGCTGCCGGTGGACAAGAGCACGCAGCCGGTGGCGGCCGACGCCGCGCTCGGCGACCGCAGCGGCATGGCCTATTCCGGCACGCTGGTGGTCTACGGCCAGGCCACTGGCATCGTCGTCGCCACCGGCAGCCGCACCGAGCTGGGCCAGATCAACCGCATGCTGGCCGGCATCCGCAACCTGAGCACGCCGCTGCTGCGCCAGATCGACCGCTTCGGCCACATGCTGGCGCTGGCCATCCTGGCGCTGTGCGCCGCCACCTTCGCGCTGGGCGTGCTGTGGCGCGGCCATCCTGCGGCCGAGATGTTCATGATGGTGGTGGCGCTGGCTGCCTCGGCCATCCCCGAGGGCCTGCCGGCCATCATGACCGTGACGCTGGCGCTGGGCGTGCAGCGCATGGCCAAGCGCCAGGCCATCGTGCGCCGGCTGCCGGCGGTGGAGGCGCTGGGCTCGGTGACGGTGATCTGCTCCGACAAGACCGGCACGCTCACGCGCAACGAGATGACGGTGCAGCGCGTGGTCTGCGCCGGGCTGGACGTGGCCGTCACCGGCGTCGGCTACGAGCCGGTGGGCGACTTCGTCGTCGGCGGACATGTGGTCGACACCGAGCGCCACCCGTCGCTGGCGCTGGCGCTGCGTGCCGGCGTGCTGTGCAACGATGCGCAGCTGCACGAGGAAGAAGGCGGCCGCTGGCAGGTGGTCGGCGACCCCACCGAAGGCGCGCTGCTGGTCGTCGGCCAGAAGGCCGGCTTCACGCAGCACGTGGGCAGCGCCGAATGGCCGCGGCTGGACTCGATCCCCTTCGAGTCGCAGCACCGCTTCATGGCCACCTGGCACCGCGACGCCGACGGCCAGTCGTGGATCTTCGTCAAGGGCGCGCCGGAGCGCTTGCTCGACATCTGCGATCTGGAGCGCAGCGACCAGGGCGAACGCGCCCTCGAGGTCGACACCTGGCGGCGCATGGGCAACGACACCGCGGCCAAGGGCCTGCGCCTGCTGGCGCTGGCCTGCAAGCGCGCCGAGCCGCTGGGCGGGCGCCTGGGTTTCGCCGACATCGAACACGGCTTCACGATGCTGGGGCTGGTGGGCATCGTCGACCCGCCGCGCGAGGAGGCCATCCGCGCCGTCGAGGAATGCCACGCCGCCGGCATCCGCGTGAAGATGATCACCGGCGACCATGCCGAGACCGCGCGGGCCATCGGCGCGCAGCTGGCCATCGGCGTGGGCAAGCCGGCGCTCACCGGCGCCGAGCTGGCGCTGATGGACGACGCCGCGCTCAAGCGCGTGGCGATGGAGGTGGACGTGTTCGCGCGCGCCAGCCCCGAGCACAAGCTGCGCCTGGTGCAGGCGCTGCAGGACGGCGGCCAGGTGGTGGCGATGACCGGCGACGGCGTCAACGACGCGCCGGCGCTGAAGCGCGCCGATGTCGGCGTGGCGATGGGCCAGAAGGGCACCGAGGCCGCCAAGGAAGCCTCGGACATGGTGCTGGCCAACGACAACTTCGCCACCATCGCCGCCGCGGTGCGCGAGGGCCGCGCCGTCTACGACAACATCCGCAAGTTCATCCTGTTCATGCTGCCCACCAACGGCGGCGAGGCGCTGATCATCATCGCCGCCATCCTGTTCGAGCTGACGCTGCCGATGACGCCGGCGCAGATCCTGTGGATCAACATGGTCACCTCCAGCACGCTGGGCCTGGCGCTGGCCTTCGAGCCGGCCGAGGGCGGCATCATGCGGCGGCGCCCGCGCGCGCCCGGCGAGTCGCTGCTGTCGGGCTTCTTCGTCTGGCGGCTGATCCTGGTGTCGCTGCTGATGATGAGCGGCGCGCTCGGCCTGTTCCTGTGGGAGCTGTCGCTGGGCACGTCGGTGGAGACCGCGCGCACCATGGCCGTCAACGCCATCGTCGTGGCCGAGATGTTCTACCTGATCAACAGCCGCCACGTGCTGGCCAGCGTGCTCAACCGCGAGGGCCTCACCGGCAACCGCGTCGTGCTGCTGGCCATCGCACTGTGCGTGCTGCTGCAGCTGGCCTTCACCTACCTGCCGGTGATGCAGGGTATCTTCGGGTCCACCGGCCTGGACGCCGTCCAGTGGTTCAAGGTCGTGGCTGCCGGGCTGCTGGTGTTCGTGGTGGCCGAGCTGGAGAAGTGGGTCATCCGGCGCACGCCGCTGGCGGCGCGGCTGGCCCGGGCCTGAGACAAAGGAGCATCGTGATGAGCACAGCGCAGTCGACGACCGAAGGCCCGCCGCGGCAACTGCTGCTGGCCAGCGACCTGAGCGCGCGCTGCGATCGCGCGCTGGACCGCGGCGCGCAGCTCGCCGCTGCCTGGCAGGCCGAGCTGGTGGTGCTGAACGTCGCCACCGCACCGCAGGCGCCCGACCTGGCGCTGGCCTGGGCTGCAGGCCAGGACGGCGCCGCCGCCAGGCGCCACGCCACGCGCCAGCTGCAGGCCGATGTCGCCGGCCTGGGCGTGCAAGCGCAGCTGCGCGTGCTGCAGGGCGAGGTGGCGGACAGCATCCGCGACGAGGCGGCGCGCAGCGGCAGTGGCTTGGTGATTGCCGGCATGGCGCGAGACGAACCCTTCGGCCGCTTTCTGGTCGGCTCCACCGTGCAGAAGCTGGCGCGCACGCTGGCGCAGCCGCTGCTGGTGGTGCGCCAGCGCTGCCGCGCGCCGTACCGGCGCGTGCTGGTGGCGACCGACTTCTCGGCCGCGTCGCGCCAGGCGCTGCACACCGCGCTGCGCTGGTTTCCGCAGGCCACGCCGACGCTGTACCACGCGCGCACGCCGCGCGGCAGCGATGCCGAAAGCGACGACACCGCCGGGCGGCTGAACGACGCGCTGCGCCACGGCGAGTGCGCCGAGTTCCTGGCCGCCAGCGAGCTGGACGCCGCGCAGCGCGAAGCCCTGCACGTCGTCATCGAGCGCGGCCCGCTGGAAACCGCGCTGACCCACCATGTGCGCGCGCACGACGTGGAACTGGTGCTGATGGGCACGCAGGGCCGCGGCGGCCTGATGGGCCTGCTGCTCGGCAGTTCGGCCGCGCGCTTGCTGGACTGGCTGCCTTGCGACACGCTGGTGGTTGCCGCCGCTCAACATTCAAGCTAAGCGCGCGACAACGGTAGGACGCCAAGTCCGCCGTTGGCGCTCCGCCAAGGGCTCAGCGTCGCTTGGCCGTCTTGCTGACGGGTTCAGCCAGCCTGCCGGTGACGTACTTGTGCAGCACGCTCGCGATCAGCGTCTGGTACGGGACACCTTCCTCGAGGGCGCGTGCCTGAATATCCAGAAGGTCCACCGACGACAGGCGGATGTTGACGCGCCTGTCCTTGATGGCGGTGGCGCGAGCCGATTCCCGCAGGCGCTGCAGCTCGGCCTTGCTGGCGACCGAGCCCAACTTGCCCTTCTCATAGGCTTGGAGAATCTGCAGTTCGTAGGGATCGAGCTTAGACATCGTCAGCCTCCTTCGTGATGAAGTCGCGCGTGGCCTTCCGACTCGGAATGATGGTCTTGAGGAACAAGTAGTCGTCCTCTTCGACGAGCGGAACCAAGTAAGCTTAGCC
>Ga0307505_10003088_pt1 | contig 10788 bp, 10 predicted proteins | sample 23_S_MG_FD_202183 | JGI IMG/M metagenome (GOLD analysis project Ga0307505, IMG submission 202183) | Soil microbial communities from Populus trichocarpa stands in riparian zone in the Pacific Northwest, United States - 23_S | ecosystem: Environmental > Terrestrial > Soil > Riparian zone > Trees... | reverse complement strand
GGTAACGGCGGCGGGCCTGGCCCCGGTGATCAATCCCCTTCCCGGACGGGGCATGGCCTCCTCGTTGCGGACGGGCCTCGATGCCGCCGTGGGGTGTCCCGCGGTGGCGGTGCTGCTCGGAGACCAGCCCCTGGTAAACGCCGGCCACCTGCAGCTCCTCCTCGACGTGGCCGCGGCCGCGCCCGATGCGGTCATCAGGCCGGCGTACCAGAGTGACCCCGGGGCGCCCGGGCATCCCGTCGTGATTCCATCACGTTATTGGACGATCCTGCGCGGCGACGAAGGCGATCACGGATTCAGGCCGCTGCTGACGAACGGCATCGCCGTGCGAACCGTGCCGCTGCCCGGCAGCAATCCGGACGTCGATCTTCCTGAGGATCTCCGCGCCCTGCGACAGACCAACCCGCCGACCAGGACGACCGATGCGTGACCTGCGGGACGCCCATGCGCGGCTTGCGGCCCGGGGACCGGTGGGCCGTGCGGTGGTCACCGGCACCTGGGGCTCGGCGCCGCGCGGCGTCGGCGCCTGCCTGTTGGCCACCGCCAACGGTGCCATGGCCGGTTCCATTTCCGGCGGGTGCGTGGAGGGCGCCACGGTGGACGCCATCCAGGACGCCATCCGCTCCGGCGCCTCCCGGCTCATGACCTGGTCCGTTACCCAGGAGCAGGCGTGGGATGTGGGCCTCGCATGCGGGGGAACGATCTCCGTGCTGGTCGAGCCGCGAATCCGCCCCCTTCTGCTCGAACTCGCCGGCGCCGAAGCGGGCATGGTTTTGATCACCATCCTATCCGGCCCGGCCGCTGGTGCCGCGGCGGCCGTGGACGAGGACGGCCACATCCAGACCGAGGACGCCTTCCCCACGGCGCTGGTGCCGCTGGTGCGCCCGCTGGCACTCGACGCGCTGGGCGCACTGCGGAGTCGGATTGAGCGGATTCCGGTGGCGGGAGCCGACGTGGAGGTGTTCCTGGAGGTCATGCCCCGCCGTCCGACTCTCCTGCTGATCGGCGCGGTTCACGTCGCCGCCGAACTGACTCCGCTGGCCGTCCGGCTGGGCTACCGGGTCATCGTAGCGGATGGCCGGGAGGGTTTCCTGACCCGGGAGCGGTTCCCCCAAGCCGATCTCCTCCTGCCGGCCTGGCCCGCCGAGGCGTTCGCCCAGGTGGAGGTGACCGGGGCCACTTGTGTCTGCATCCTGTCGCACGACCCGAAGTTCGACGAGCCCGCCCTCGAGCTCGCGCTGCGATCTCCGGCCGGGTACATCGGCGCCATCGGGGCGAAGGCCACCCAGGCGGAGCGGCGCGCCCGGTTGCGCGCCGCCGGGTGGGACGAGACCGCGCTCGCCCGCCTCCATGGACCGATCGGCCTCGATCTCGGCGGTCGGGAACCCGCGGAGATTGCCCTGGCCATCCTGGCGGAGATCACCGCGGTGCGATACCGCCGAGCGGCCACAACCGGCGGCCGGCAAGGACGACCCGCATGACCTTGACCGCGATGATCCTGTTCCTCTACATCGCGGTATCTGCCGTCGGGCCGTAGATCGACGGGAGCGGCACATTGCGGAGCCGCAGGTAGACCGAGAGCTGCCCCCGGTGATGAATGCCGTGGTTCATGATGAACGACCGCCAGCAGGCGATCCGCGGGAGGGTGAGCACCGCCGTCCCCGCATTCAACAAGGTCCACTTCACGAAGAAGGCCTCGTCGGGCTGTTCGGCCAGGAGCTGGCGGACCTCGGCCACGTGGCGGTCGAACCGGGTCAGCAACTCCGCCGTGCCGGGAAAATCCGGCGACTCCCAGGCCGGCCCGCCCACCGGGTTGAGATCCAGCTCGGTCTGGCGAAAGGTCGGCCCCGCCCAGGCGAGCAGGTTCACGATGTGCGCGGCGAGATCGCCGAGGTTCCAGGACTTCGGGTGGGGCTTCCAGCCGGCGTCGGCCTCGGGGATCCGCTCCAGCAGGGTGCGGGTGGTCGTCATCTCGTGGTCGAACTCGGGAAGCAGCGATTGGGCAATGGCCATGACGGGCGCTCCGAAGGCGGGGCTGGGGTGGAGTGGGGACGGAGAAAACGAAGGCGACCGGCGCCGGCGGAAAATTACCTCACCTCGGGCCGAACGAACACGGAGATGCGCAGGCGGGCCCTCAATCGGCGGAGGTCAACCGCCGCAGCCGGTGGACCACGCGCTGCTGGGCGGCGCGGTGCCGCATGGCGAGGAAGATCGTGTCGTCTCCCGCGATGGTGCCCAGCAGGTCCGGCCAGGCCAGCCGGTCGAGGGCCACCCCCACTCGATTGGCTTCGCCGGGAGGGGTGTGGAGGACCACCAGGACGTCCCCGGCCGGTTCGATGGTGAGCACTCCCTCGGCGATCCGCTGCTCATCGGGGTTGCTGGTTGGTCCGGCCGCCGGCATCGGGCGCTGGTACGCCCCGTCGATCTTCACGAGCCGGAGCGCGGCGATGTCGCGGCTCACGGAGGACTGGGTCACGTCCCATCCCTCTCGCGCCAGGGCGTCCGCCAGTTCCTCCTGCGTGCGGATCACGTAACCGCTGATCAGCTCGAGGATCTTGAGCTGCCGCTGGCGGCGATCGCCCTTCACGTCCGCCGGCTCCCGGCCAGGCGGGACATGGCGCCCTCGAAGCGGCGCGATTCGCGGCCCGCCCACGCCAGCGCGCCGCGAAGCCGCCGCCGCGCCTCCGGCAGCCCCAGGTTCCCGAGCCCCCCGGTGGATCGGCGGCGGGCGAGGAGCGCGCCGGTTCCGGGATCGGAGAACCGGGCTCCCGCCTTGAACTCGGCCGCCACGGCCCGATAGGCCGTCCGGAAGGCCTGCCCCTCCTCCACCCGTCGCATCACTTCGTCGGTCACCAGCGCGTCGCCGGCCAGGGCGGCGCGGCAGCGCGCCGCGTCGACGCCGAGCCGGGGGGCCGCCATGGCCACCATCTCCACCATCTCACGGGTCCGGCCCACCCCGCGCATGAGGGGTTCCTTGAGGAACTGGAAATCCCGGTGGTACCCGCCGGTCAGCTTCGCCTTGAGCGCCATCACCGTGGCCAGGTCGCCCTCGAGCGCCGCGGCGCGCGCGCGCGTCAGTTCGAACAGGTCGGGATTCCGTTTCTGCGGCATGATGCTCGAGCCGGTGGCCAGATCGGGGGGAAGCGTCAGGAATCCGTACTCGTCGGCGCTGAAGAGGATCACATCGGCGGCGTAGCGCGACAGGTCATGGGCCACTTCGGTACACCAGAAGAGCACCGCGGCCTCGAGCTTGCCCCGCCCGTTCTGGACGGCGGCCACATTCCGGTCGACCCCGGAGAAGCCCAGGATCCGCGCCACGAATTCGCGGTCCAGTGGCAGCGGCACCCCATAGCCGGCGGCGCTTCCCAGCGGGGAGCGGTCGATCCTGGCCCAGAGCGCCGGCAGCGATTCCAGGGTGTCGAGGAGCCCCTCGGCGTGCGCGCCGGCCCACAGGCCGATCGAGGAAGGCATGGCACGCCGGGTGTGAGTGTATCCGGGAAGGAGCACCCGCCGATGCTCCGCGGCAAACTCCAGCAGCCCCGCCGCGCATCGGGCGGCGCCCGCGTGGACGCGCAGGAGTTCCCGCTTCATCCAGAGGCGGAGATCGGCGGCCACCTGGTCGTTCCGCGACCGCCCGGTATGCAATCGCTGCCCCACCGGTCCCGCGCGGTCGGTCAGCCATATCTCGATCGCGCTGTGGGCGTCTTCGTGCTCGGGACCGATGGTCAAGGTCCCCTCCCGCACGGCCCGGAGCGCGGCCCGCAGGCCCGCGCGCACCCGACGGTGCTCGCCGTCCGAGAGGAGGCCCGCGCGGTGGAGCCCCGCCGCATGGCCCAGGCTGCCGAGGACATCCCAGCGGAGGAGCGGGGCGTCGACCTCGCGATCGTTCGCCACGGTGTAGACCAGCATCGCCGGATCGATCCCGCCGGCGGGAGACCACAGGGTGCGCGGAACACGGGCTGTCATCCGAGGTACTCCCTGGCGAGGGCGGCGTAGAACGACCGGGCGGCGGTCACCTCGGGCAGATCGACCGACTCGTCGGGGGTGTGGGAGCGCCGGCTGGTGCCCGGCCCGCACTTGAGCGCGTCGGTGTGGCGCACGAATACCCAATCGCTGCACGTGGGGCTCCCGAAGGTGCGCAGACCGGGGCGCACCGCGCGGGCGGCCGCCAGCAGCCGGGAGGCCTCCGGGGTTTCGCAGGGAACCAGGCGCTTCGAGGTCACCTCCACCTCGCACGCCAGACGGGCGGTGAGGATCGCCTCCAGCTCCTCGTGGGTCCACGCCGGGGTGCTGCGGATGTCGAGCACCGCCCGCGCCACGGGAGGAGTCACGTTGCGGCTCACCCCCGCCGTCACCATCGTCGGGGTGATCGTGGTAATCCCAAGCACCGGATGGACCCGCTCGGCCACCAGCCCGTCGAGTTTGAGAAGCTCGCGCGCCAGGATGGTGATGGCGTTGGTGAATGCCCCATCCTGCGCCGCGTAGCCCGCATGGCGCTGGTCCCCGCGGGCCACCAGATCGGCCATCATCAGGCCGCGCTGGGCGATCGCCACGTCGAGGTTGGTCGGCTCGCCGACCACCGTGGCGTCGATCGCCCCGACCGACGGCACCGCGCGCACCATCGAGGTGTCCCGGGTCTCCTCGCCGTAGCCGAGGATCACGACCAGGCGGCCGGCCAGCTCGCCCGCCCGGGCCGCCACGTCCCGCGCCGCCAGCAGCATCGCCGCCACGGAGGCCTTGGCGTCGCCCGAGCCGCGGCCGTACAGCCGGTCCTGCTCGATCACCGGAACGAAGGGATCCCGGCTCCAGCCATCCCCCGGCGGCACGACGTCGAGGTGGCTGATGAAGGCGAGGGTGGCCCCGGGGCGGCCCCCGTCGACCACCAGCTTGACCCCGGTCTCGTCGCGGACGACGTCGAGCCCCCAGCCTCGCACCGTGGCCTCCGCAAAGCGGGCCACCGCCTCCTCGGCGCCGCTGACCGAGGGAATCGCCACCAGCTCCCGGAGGAGCGCGATCTCAGCCGGCCAGGTCGACATCGAGATAGGTCGCCTTCTCCTTTCGGCCGACGATCATGGTGCCGGTCCCGGCCCCGGTAAAGACTTCCAGGAGCAGGGAGTCCGGCGCCCGCCCGTCGATGATATGGGTGCGCTCCACCCCGCTGGTGGCGGCGCGGATGCAGGCCTCCACCTTGGGGCGCATCCCGCCCACCAGGGCGCCGCTCGCCATCAGGCCCTCGAGATCGTCCGGGTCCGCGAAGGTTACCAGGGAAGACGGGTCGTTCCGGTCGCGGAGGACGCCGGGCGCGCCGGTCATGAAGATGAGCTTGTGCGCCCCCAGGGCGATGGCGATCGATTCCGCGACGGTGTCGGCGTTCACATTGTACACCCGGCCATCGGCATCGCCGGCCAGGCTGGCCACGACCGGCACGAAGCGGGCGTCCAGCAGGGTCGTGAGCAGTCGCGGATCGACCTTCTCGATGTCTCCCACATGACCGAAGTCGACCAGCTCCATGGGGCCTTCGTCGGTGCGCACCTCCACCGGCGGCCGGCGCCGGGCCTGCAGCAGATCACCGTCCACGCCGGTGAGCCCCACGGCCTGCACCTCGTTGACCCGGAGGGCGCAGACCACGTCGGTGTTGAGCGCGCCGGCGTAGACCATCTTCGCCACCTCGAGGGCGTGGTCGTCGGTCACGCGGCGGCCGGCGACCATTCGCGGCTCCACGCCCAGCCGGCGGCTGAGCGCGCTGGCCTGGGGCCCGCCCCCGTGCACCACCACGATGCGAATGCCCAGCGAGGAGAGCAGGGACACCTGGGCGGCCACCTGGTCCAGGACCTCGGAATCGCCCTGCACGTCGCCGCCCATCTTGACCACGAACACGTGATCGCGATAGGCCCGGACGTAGCCGAGGGCGCCCTTGAGTCCGGCGATGCCGCGAGTGGGGTCAATGGTCATGGAGAGTGGGGATTAGGGTGGATATCGGGTATCGGGTGACGGGTGTCAGGTTTCGGGTTCCGGGTGCCGGGTGTCGGGAAATGGCAATGCCTGCTATCCGATCTCCTGCGTGGTATCTCCGACACCTGATACCCGGCACCCGACACCCGAAACCCGTCACCTATTCTCCAGCTCGCAGCATCTCCAGCAACAACGCCCGCTGCACGTGCAGCCGATTCTCGGCCTGGTCCACCACCGCGCTCCACGGACCATCCAGGACCGCATCGTCGATCTCCACATTGCGGCGAACCGGAAGGCAGTGCATCGCGATGCCCCGACCCTCGTGCGTGCGGGCCATGGCGGCGGCCGTGAGCCGCCAGTGCCGGAGGCCGGCCCGGTGATGGCGCTCGTCCTCCGGCCGCCCGAAGAACGGCAGCGCCCCCCAGGACTTCGCGTACACCGCGTGGGCGCCCTCGAGCGCCTCGTCGAGGTGCTCCGTCAGGTGGACCGACCCGCCGTGCCGCTCGGCCTGGCGCCGGATGATCGACAGATCCTCCGGGTCCAGGTCGTAGCCCTCGGGCCGGGCGATCACCACCTCCATGCCGAGGTGGGCCGCGGCGATCGCCGCGCTGGCGGGCACCGCCGTGGGGAGCGACCTGGGGTGCCAGGCCCACTGCAGCACGAACTTCCGGCCGCGCGGATCGCCGAGCTTCTCCTGCAGGGTCAGCGCGTCGGCCAACCCCTGACAGGGATGGCGCCGCGCCGATTCGAGGTTGATGACCGGCTTCTCGCTGTAGGCGGCGAAGTGGCGGATGATCCGGTCCTCGCGCTCGACCGCCCAGTCGGCGCCCTTGGGAAAGGTCCGTACCGCCAGCGCGTCGGCGTACCGGCCGAGGACCCGGGCGGCCTCGATCAGGTGCTCGACGGTCGTTCCGTCCATCACCGCGCCGGGCTCGGTCTCCAGCGCCCAGCTTCCCTTCCCGGGTTCCAGGATCACGGCGTGGCCGCCGTGCAGGAACATCGCCGTCTCGAAGCTGGCGCGGGTCCGCAGACTGGGGTCCATGAAGATCATGGCCAGCACCCGGCGCTCCAGCCCGCCCCGGATCTCCCCGCGCTTGATCCGGATGGCCAGCGCCAGGAGATCGTCGATGGCCACCGGATCCCACTCCTCCATGGCCAGGAAGTCCCGCTTGCTCACGCCATCACCTCCCGGAGCCCCTGCAGGATCAGGTCCGCCTCGGCGCGGCTCAGCGACAGCGGCGGCATGAGCCGGAGCACCTGAGGATCCCCGGAGGTGCCGGTCAGGATGCGCCGCCCGAACAGGGCGCGCTGCACCGCCGCCGCGGGGCGATCGAGCCGGAAACCGAGCAGCAGGCCGCGGCCCTGCACCCCGACCACCCCCGGAATCCGGCCGCCCGCCTCCCGCAGGTACCCGCCGACCTCGAGGGCATTGGCGATCAGCCCCTGGCGCTGCAGCACCCGGATGGTGGCGAGCGCCGCGGCACAGGGGACCGGCCCGCCTCCGAAGGTGCTGCCCAGATCGCCCAGCGTCAGCCGGCCCGCCACCGCCTCGGTGGTGACCACCGCGCCGATCGGAAGCCCCGAGGCCAGACCCTTGGCCAGCGTCAGCAGGTCGGGCACCACCCCGTACGATTCCGCCGCGGTAAACGCCCCGCACCGTCCCATCCCACACTGGATCTCATCGAAGATCAGCAGGGCGCCCGCCGCGTCGCAGGCCTCGCGCGCCGCGCGCAGGAAGGCGGGATCGCAATCGCGCGCGCCGGCCATGCCCTGCACCGGCTCCATGATCACCGCGGCCACGGTCCCGTCCACGGCGGAGCGCAGGGCGTCGGCGTCATTGAAGTTCACCTTGCGCGAGGTGGGAATGCCCGCCAGGCGCGCGGTCTCGTCGTACCGGGGTCCGTCGGTCACCGCCTGCGTCGCGGCCGTGCGCCCGTGCCAGCCGCCGGCCAGCGACACGATCGCCGACCGGCCGGTGTGGCGGCGCGTCAGCGCCAGCGCGTTCTCGTTCGCCTCCGCGCCGGAGTTGCAGAAGAAAAGCCGCGCCAGCGGCGGCGGACAGAGGCTGGCGATCAGGTCCGCCAGGCTCTCGCGCGCGTGGTGCGGCACCGCCGTCGAGTAGAAGAGCAGCTCGGCCGCCTGCTCGCTGATGGCCCGGACCACGTCGGGGTGCGAATGGCCCGTGACGGCGACCGCGTGGCCACCGTAGGCGTCGAGCCACTCGTGGCCGTCCTCATCGATGAGCCACGAGCCCCGCCCGCTCACCGCGCGCAGGGGCATGGTGGCATAGACAGGGAGCAGGGCGGCGCCGCGGGTCAGGGACTCAGGCATGGGTCAGATCGGAAAGGGGGAGCCGGCGAGCAGGCCGGCGGTTTCGTCGAGCCCAAGGGCGAGGTTCATCCCCTGGATGGCCTGGCCGCCCGCGCCCTTGACGAGGTTGTCGAGGGCCACCATGACCTGGATCTCGCGACCCTCGGCCGAGGGCACCGCGTGCACCAGGGCGGTGTTCGTGCCAACCGCATGGGTCAGCTCCGGCGGAGTCCCGGTCAGCCGAACGAAGGGGCGACCACCGTAACTGGTTTCCAGCAGCGCGCGGGCGGCTGCCGCATCGAGCGACGGCGCGCCCGGAGCCAGGGTGGCGTGCGCGGTCAGGTAGATGCCCCGGACGAACGGACCGGAGTGGGTCATCAGCCGGGCCGTGGCCTCCGGGTTCCCGGTCCAGCGACGCCACTGCTCCAGCACCTCCCCCTCGTGCCGGTGTCCCATCGGCGAATAGGCAAAGACATTGTGAGCCCGAGCCGGATGGTGGGTGGCGGGTCGGGCATGGACTCCGGCGCCGCTCGATCCGGTGATTCCGAAGAGCGCGGGGGGGCCGGCCAACGCCAGGCCGCGGAGCGGATGCAGCGCGAGCTGGGCCGCGGAGGCGAAGCACCCCGGCGCGGCAATCGCTTCGGCGCCGCGCAGCGATTCGCCCAGCACGTCGGCCAAGCCGTAGCGGAAACGGTGCACCAATTCGGGCGCCGCATGGGCCCCGTAATAGCGCTCGTGCAGTCGCGGCTCGGTAATCCTGAAGTCGGCGGCCAGGTCCACGACCAGGCGGGGTCCGGCATCGAAGACCTCGCCCGCCACCCGGGAGGACTCCCCGTGCTCCAGCGCTAGGAAGACCACGTCCCGACCCCGGGACGCCTCGGCGGGAGTCAGGCCCGAGAATCGGGCGTCGGTCAACTCGGCAATGCCGGGATGCAGATCGGCGATCGGCTTGCCGGCCTGGCTGCGACTGGTGGCCACGCAATCGGCCACGGCGGGATGACGCAGCAGGAGCCGCAGCAGTTCCCCGCCGACATAGCCGGCCGCGCCGATGACCGCGACTCGCATCGCCTCAGCCCCCCGCCGGCGCGCGCCGGGCATCCAGCGCCGCGCGCACCGCGTCCACCAGGCCGAGCGGATCCCGGAGGGCGTTGAAGGCCGGGAGCCCGAGCTGGCCCGTCACGTAGTCCCGCCCCACCTCGTTGTCGGTGGCGGGCCCCGTCACGACGGTGATCGGCAGGTGGAACTGGTGCCGGAAGAGCTGGTCGGCGCCCCAGCAGGCCACCGGATCCGGGGCGGCCATGACCCACGCGGCTCCCAGGGCGGCGAGGCCGGGATCCAGGAGGATGTCCTGGACCCCGTATTCGCCAAGGATTCCGTCGCCCAGTTCGGCCACGATCACGTCGGGCCGGCCACCCCGGTTGGCCGCGAGCCGGTTGAAGATGCCCCGCGCCACCGCCACGGTCACCCCGGGATGCGTGGTCGCCACCCCGGCATCGTTGAAGGTGAGCGCGGCCACCGCGCCGGCGTCGAGCATCGAGAGGGTGTCCCGCATCAGCGAGACGCCGGTCAGCTTGCACGCCGCCACCCGGAGTCCCGACCGGGCGAGGCCCCGCACCAGTTCGGTGGCCGCGACGGTCTTACCGGAGTTCATGCAGGTGCCGGCCACATAGACCACCGGCACGGTGCACTCGAGCCGGTCGGCCGGGGCGGCGGCACCCTGCCGGATATCGGCCGGCCGGCCGACCCGGTCCCCGCGCTCCGGAAAGGCGAGGACCGCCCCAAGCACCTCGGCGTCGAACGGCTTGCCGATTTCGGGATTGGCCGAGGTGCACCGCCCCAGAATGCCGCCCAGGTTCAGCACCTGGATCACGTCGCCCACGGCGATCGTTTCGGGCACGACACCGGCGTAGCCCCGCAGGGCGCGGCGGGCGCCCAGGGTGCCGGCCAGGATGTCCCCGGAGTGGACCTTGACGAGGCGGCCCGCCAAATCCTCGACGGTGTTGTAGCTGGACTTGTCCGTCAGAATCCGGACCGCGAGGACGTACCCTTCCCGAGCCACGATCTCATCGCCGACGATCACCTCGGGGGAGAGCCGGGCATTGCGGGTCGAGCTGGCAATCCGGTCGAGCCGCAGCCGCGTGGTCCGGACCACCGTTACCTCGGGGCCGCGGCGCGCGCGGCCAGCAGTTCGGGAATCGCGGCTACCCGGGCGAAGTCCCGGGCCTCGGCGCCGGTCCACAGCCGGTTTTCCTCCCCGTAGGTCGCCACCGCCGGGTCCATCAGGGAGAAAGGGCTGCGCGTTCCGGTCACCAGGAAGCGTCCAGCCGCGAGCCGGAGCCGGGTCTCGCCGGTCACCCGCTGCTGGGACTGTTCGAACAGCGCCTCGATGTCCCGGAGGGCCGGATCGAAGTAGTGACCCTCGTGGAGCCGGTCGCCATAGAACCGGCCGAGCTGGTCCTTCCAGAAGGTCTGCCACTTGGTCAGCACCAGCTTCTCGAGCTCCCGATGCGCCGCGATGAGGACCAG
>Ga0307505_10003087_pt1 | contig 10794 bp, 9 predicted proteins | sample 23_S_MG_FD_202183 | JGI IMG/M metagenome (GOLD analysis project Ga0307505, IMG submission 202183) | Soil microbial communities from Populus trichocarpa stands in riparian zone in the Pacific Northwest, United States - 23_S | ecosystem: Environmental > Terrestrial > Soil > Riparian zone > Trees... | reverse complement strand
CAGCGGGGGTGTCGTTCTCGCACGGCTCCCTCTTCTCTCGTAACTCTCTGATCTTACGGCTCTCTCTCTCCGGATCTCATCTGTTTTGGACAGCAGTGGCGTCAGACCGGGAAGCGCACGCTGGTTCGTGATCCTCCAGGGACACTTCCAGCGCGCTTGTCGCCGAGAATCCAGCCAGCCTTTCGGTGACCGGCAATATCATGGGCCCATGCCAACCACTGGGAGCATTCCGGCCGGCGCCGCCGTGGGGCCGTATGAAGTGGTGTCACTGCTCGGTGCCGGCGGAATGGGCGAGGTCTATCGGGCCCGGGACACGCGTCTCGATCGCGCGGTCGCGCTGAAGGTCGTCCGCTCCAGTCTCGTCTCCGATTCCAACCTGCGGGCGCGTTTCGAGCGCGAGGCGCGGGCCATTTCTCAGCTCTCGCACCCGAACATCTGCGCGCTCTACGACGTCGGTCACGAGAACGGCTGCGAGTACCTGGTGATGGAGCTGGTCGAAGGGGAGACTCTTGCCGATCGGATCGCCCGCGGGCCGCTCCCCCAGAGTCAGGTGCTGCGGTTCGGCGCGCAGATCGCGGATGCGCTTCATCACGCGCATCGGAGCGGGATCGCCCACCGCGATCTCAAGCCGGGCAACGTGATGCTCACCAGCAGCGGCGTGAAATTGCTCGACTTCGGCCTGGCGAAGTCCATCCAGCGGCATGTGTTTTCGGACGCGTCGGCGCCGGCGACGGTGCAGCCGCTGACCGCCGAGGGAACGATCGTCGGGACGATGCAGTACATGTCGCCGGAGCAGCTTCACGGCGCTGGCGTCGATCATCGCAGCGATCTCTTCTCCCTCGGGCTGGTCCTCTACGAGATGGCCAGCGGGAAGCGCCCCTTTCCGGCGACGTCTTCGGCGGGGCTCATCGCCGCGATCGTCTCCGGCGATCCGGTTCCTCTTCGCTCGATTCAACCCTCCGTCAGTCCCGCGTTGGAGCGCATCATCCTCACTGCCCTCGAGAAGAATCCCGACGACCGATGGCAGGACGCTCATGACCTGGCGCGTCAGTTGCGCTGGCTGGCCGAGTCGTCGCAGTCGTCCGCGGAGGGAGCAGCCATCCCGCTCCCGGCGGCTCGGCGATTCACGCCGGCAGTGGCGGCGGCACTGGCCGCGGTGGCGGCCATCGGCCTCACCGCCGGCGGGATGCGATTCCTGGCCCAGCCGCAGACTCCTTCTCTCCCCGTCCGGCTGCAGTTCGTCCCGCCCGCGGACATCCCGGTGGTGACCTCGCCGGAGTCTCCCAATTTTGCGATCTCCCCCGACGGAAGGACGCTCTGCTACGTGGGGCGGCAGGGGCGCTCACGCTGGTTGTTCGTGCGCGCCCTCGATTCTGTGGCGGTGCGGAAGATCGAGGAAACCGAAAATCCCTTCGGACCCTTCTGGTCGCCTGACGGCAAGTGGATCGGCTACTCCGCGAATGGCAAGCTCTGGAAGATCCCCGCGACCGGTGGCGTCCCGCAGCCGCTCTGCGATGTTTCCGCGGGGGGCGCGATCGGGTCTTGGGCAACATCGAGCATCCTGTTCGTCGACCGGTCCGGTGGACGCATCGAGATCTATCGGGTCGCCGATACAGGGGGCGCCTCTTCGAAAGTCACGACGCTCGCGGCGGGAGAGTGGCGGCATGGCTGGCCGCGCGCGTTGCCGGACGGGAAACACTTTCTCTTTCTCGCCTCGAAGTCGCGGTCGCTCGAACGGCAGGTCGTCCTCAGCACGTTCGACGGACAGCGGAAGTCGGTCCTGCTGACGAACGTGTCGCACGTCGACCTGGTCGAGGACGATCGCCTCGCGTATGTGCGCGACGGCAAGCTGCTGACCCAGCGATTCGATGCCGACCGCGGATCCGTGGAGGGAGAACCGCTTCTCGTCGCCAGCGATGTTGCGTACTTCTATCTCTCGGGGCGGGCCCACTTCTCCGCCGCGGGAGGCACGATCGTCTATCGGACCGATACCACCACCGGTTCGCTCTCGCTCGCGTCGCGGGACGGATCGACGCGCGCGCTCGACGAAGGATTCCCCTTCTACGACGCCAGGATCTCACCGGATGGCCGGCGAGCCGTGGTGACCGTCACCGATCGAGCCACGGGGATGGGCGATCTCTGGATCTACGACCTCGCCCGCGGTGTGAAGGATCGCTTCACCAATGAGCCGGGATTCGAACTGACGGGACTCTGGACGCGTGACGGTCGAAGCATCGTCTACACAGATGCCCCGGGAGGCAGTCTTCCGCATCTCGTGCGAAGGACGCTCGGCAACGGCGGCGTCGAGCCCGTTCTTCCGCCGGGCAAGTTCCAGTTCGCGAGCAGCTTCACGGCAGACGGGACCTCGCTCTACTTCAGCAGCTTGCGCGATGAAACACGCGAAGACATTCTCCGGCTCGATCTCTCGACGAACGAAGTCACCCCGGTCGTGGCCACGAAGTTCAACGAGACCAACGGCCAGGTCTCCCCTGACGGCAAGTGGCTGGCCTTCGTCTCCGACGTGGCCGGTCCGGCTGAGGTCTATCTCCAGCGCCTCGATGAACCGAACGCGGCGAGGACTCGAGTGTCGCAGGGCGGGGGCGCCAGTCCCCGCTGGCGGGGGGACGGTCGCGAGCTGGTCTATCTCGCGGAAGGCGGCATCGTGATGAGCGTGACTTCCAAGGCCGGCGACTGGAGCGACATCTCGACGACGGAGCTCCTTCGCGCCACGAAGAGCACTCTGGTCATCGACGTGAGCCCGGACGGCCAGCACATCCTTCTGGTGGACTCGGCTCGCGGCGCGTCGGATTCGTCGTTCCAGGTCGTCGTCCCGGGCGGTCGCTGATCGGTCAACTCGATCGATACGTCGCCGTGCTCGTCACGACCACAGCATCGCATCCGCGGCAGCCCGCAAAGGGAGCCTGAGGGGCGCGGCTGAGAGTGGTATTCATGCCGTGAATGATAATCATTCACCTGATGAATAGGCGTCAAGAGCGAATCGGGCGGGCGAACAGGAATACGAGGAAGAGACTGCCATGGCTGTCGCCGGGCATTCTGGCCGCGCCGTGTGGAAGGTCCTCTGAGCCAACCAGCGCTGCCGGGCAGGCACGACTCCGGCAATACGATTTGCGTTGCGCATGAAGAAGCGGCGTTGGCTTCCCTATTGGCTGTTCGGAAACGAGCTGCACTGTGCCGGGTGTGAGGCGCCGCATGCGCATGCCGTCGAGGCCCGCTGTGTGGCGTGCGACCGGCCCCATTGTCCGACGTGCGTGACGATCATCGAAGGTGAGGTGTTTTGCTCGGAATGTCTGAGAAAAAACAAGCGCGTGCGATCTGGAAAGGGGTAGTGCATGCCGGCACGCAGGCCGTGCCGGTGAAGCTCTACTCGGCGGTGCAGGACCGGTCCGTACACTTCCGGCTGCTGCACAAGACCGACAAGTCGCCGGTCCGCCAGCAACTGGTCAGCTCCGAGAGCGGCGAGACCGTGGAGTATGCGGAAGTGCGCAAGGCCTATCCTCTCGACCCGGGGCGTCTGGTCGTGCTCGAGAAGGAAGAGCTCGAGAAACTTCAGCCGAAAGAGTCGCGCGACATCGAGGTGACCCGTTTCGTCGACATCGGGGAGATCGACCATCGCTGGTACGAGCGCTCGTACTACCTCGGCCCCGACGGCGATTCCAAGGGCTACTTCGCCGTGGCCGCGGCGCTCGAGAAGAAGGGCAAGGAAGGGATCGCGCGCTGGGTCATGCGCGACAAGGAGTACGTCGGCTCGTTGCGCGCCGAGCAGGGCTATCTGATGCTGATCGTCCTTCGCCACGCGGACGAGATCATCTCCACCAGCGCGCTGAAGGCTCCCTCCGGCCGCGTGCTGCAGAAGAAGGAGCTGGACATGGCCGAGCAACTCATCCAGGCACTGCATGGCGAGTTCGACCCGACGCAGTTTCGCGACGAGTATCGCGACCGGGTCATGGATCTGGTGCGCACCAAGGCCGCCGGCCGCAAGCCGAAGGTCGTGAAGTTCCGCCCGCGAGCGAAGGAAACGGACGACGTCACGGACGCGCTGGCGGCCAGCCTGGCGGGAATGAAACGGAAGGCTTCCCGTGGCTGACGAAGAGCTGGAAGACAACGGACAAGCAAGTGGACGCCCGTTCTGGACCGGCACGATCACGTTCGGACTGGTCACGATTCCGGTGGCCATCCACTCGGCCATCCAATCCCGCGGCGTCGGCATGCGCATGCTCGGTCCGGACGAGGTCCCCGTGCAGCGCCGCTATGTCTGCTCGAAGGACGACGAAGTGCTCGAGGCGGATGACATCGTCCGCGGCTACGAGATCGAGAAGGGGAAGTTCGTGGTGATCACGGACGACGAGCTGGAGGCGATCGAGCCGCGAAAGTCGCGCGAGATCGACCTCAAGCTGTTCGTCGACGCGGATGCGATCGAGCCGATCTACTTCGAGCGTGCCTACTTCCTCGTTCCCACTGGAGGCACGAACAAGGCCTATCGCCTCCTGGCCGAGGTAATGGAGAAGAAGAAGCAGGCCGGCATCGCCACGTTCGTCATGCGCGCGAAGGAGTATCTGGTGGCGATCCTGGCGGAGCAGGGCATCCTCCGCGCGGAGACGCTCCGCTTCGCGGACGAGATCCGCCAACCGGACGAGATCGGCCTGCCGAAAGTCGCCAAGACCACGCCCGCCGCGGTGAAGAAGGTCGAGACGCAGATCGCAAAGAACGCGAAGAAGCTCAGCGTCCGCGAGATGACCGACGACTACGCCCAGCGCCTCGAGAAGCTGGTGACCGCGAAGCAAAAGAAGAAGAAGGACATCGTCCGCGCCCCGGAGGAGTCGAAGCCGGAGGAAGGCGCCGAGGTGGTCGATCTCATGGCCATGCTCAACAAGAGCCTCGGCGGCGTCCGTCCCGCTGCACGCAAAGCCCCCGCTGCGAAGAAGCGCAAGCGCGCCTGATCATGGGGTGCTGGTTGTGGGAGCGCCGTCGGGACGTCGGGCCCGGGCAGGGCCTCGTGCAGCGTGAGCGCCTCCAGCGTGTAGCGCTCCGCTTTCGCCGCCGGAGGCGGCTCGGAGGGTAGCCGGTGGTGTGAGCGGAGCGAGCGACCACCGGTTGTGCGTACCCTTGTTTCGTCGACCCTGGAAGGGTCGCGGAGTTTTCGCGAGTGTTCGACACAAGCGACCATTCTTGGTGAAGCCTCCGCGACCCCTTCAGGGTCGAAGTCATTCGCCAAAACGGAACCGGTGGTCGCTCGCTCCGCTCACACCACCGGCTACCCTCCGTGCCGCCTCCGGCGGCCTCGCACCGCTGACGCGGTGCGCGTAAGTCAACGCCCAATCAGAGCAGGCGCCAGCTCTCGATCATCTGGCGGGAGAGCGAGATGGGAGAGGAGAGCGTGACGGTGTCGAGGTCTTCGCGGGCGAACCAGCGTGCTTCCTCGAGCTCGGTCTCGTCGATCGTGATCGCGTCGTTCACCGTCTCGATGGTGAAGCCGATCATGAGGGAAGCGGGGAGGGGCCAGGGTTGCGAGCCGAAGTAGCGGATGTCGCCGGCGGCGAGGCCAGTCTCTTCCTCCAGCTCCCTGGCCACCGCCGCTTCCAGCGATTCGCCGGGCTCCACGAAGCCCGCAAGCGTCGACCAGAACCTGCTCGCCCGTCCCTTGTGCTGAGCGAGCAGCAGTTTCCCTCGATGCGTGACGAGCATCATCACTGCGGGATCGGTGCGCGAATAGACCTCGGCATTGCAGCTCTCGCACGCGCGCATGTGCCCACCCATCCGCGACTGCAGCGCGTTTCCGCACGTGGAGCAGAACCGCGCGCGCCGCGTCCATTGCAGCATGCCCTGCGCGTACGAGAGCAGCGCGACCTCTTCCGGCGAGAGCACCGCTGCGGCGGCGCGGAAGTCCAGCATGGTCTCGACGCGCAACGGAGTGTGAGCCAGGTAGAGCGGAGCATCGTCATGACGGCCGAGGAAGATCGCGGGCTCGCCATCCAGCGGAACCGTGGCCATGCGTGTCTCGTCGATGCCGTAGAGATCGCCATCGACGACCAGTGCCCGCGCGTTTTCTCGTGAATCGTGCGAGCGTTCGAGAGATCTTCGGTCGAACATCCGAAAGAGTCTATCGGATGACAGGAGTTGCGGTAGTAGAGCGCACAGCGCGGGCTACGCCCGCCAACCCAACGATTCATTGTCATCCTGAGAGTGTGTGCAGAAATCCGCGGCTCTCCCAACCTGTCATCCTGAGCGGGTGGCGGGTAGGGCGCGAAGGATCTCCTGCGGTAAGCGAGACCCGCGCAGGTTGGACGAGACTGCGGTTCTCGTGCTCGCACGTTCGTCGTTCTTCGCACGAGATCCTTCGCGCCCTCCCCACCTCCCGCTCAGGATGACAGGCAGGGGAAGCGCCCGGATTTCTGCACAGCCTCTCAGGATGACAGTGAAATTGTGGCGCCGCGCGCAAAATCAAGGTTCAGTAGCGCGGCCGTGCCCGCCCCTAGCGTCGGGCGGCGACGCTGCGCGTGCCGCGGGTTCCGCTGGCCGGCTCCTCGGTGGCTCCCCAGCGGGCCACGTAGCCGCGGGCGTCGACGTGGATGTAGGGGCCGTGGGCCGCGTTGGCGTGATAGACACCGGCTCCGCCTTTGAGCCAGCCCCATTCGTCGGATTCATCGATCTTCTCGGCGGCGCGCAGGAGGAAGCGCGCGTCCGCGGTGTCGACACGCCCGTCGCGGTTCACGTCGTCCATCTTCCCGTCGCGGTTCTGATCGATGTAGATGTCCATCGCGTCGCCGTATAGGTGGCGCGAGTAGTCCGTCTCATTACCGATCTTCGCGTTGTAGTAAGGCGTGCGGTAGCGCGACAGAATGGTGAAGCGCGCCCATTTCGCTTAAAGTGAACTGGAATAGGAGAGAGAATTGATCAAGCCAGTCATCGGAATCGGGTCGGACATCGAGAGTCCGGAGGGGAGACGCGAGCAGTCGTTCGCCTATCTCACGTACGCGGAGGCGGTGCGTCGCGCGGGAGCGATCCCTCTGCTGATTCCTCCGCAACCCGAGAATGCGGCCGAGCTCGTCGAGACGCTCGACGGAGTGCTCCTGGCCGGCGGCGACGACTGTGACCCAGCTATCTACGGGGAAGAGCGGCATCCGACCGTGGAGCCGATGGACCCGCGACGCCAGGCGAATGACCTCGCGCTTGCGCATGCGGCGCGGGCGAAGGGCGTGCCCACGTTCGGCATCTGCCTCGGCCTGCAGGTCATGAACGTCGCCGCCGGCGGCACGCTGATCCAGGACATCGACTCGCAGCACGACACGGAGATTGCGCACGCCAGCCTCCCCGAGGACCGGGCCCGGCACGAGGTGATGATCGAGCAGGGAACCCGGCTGGCGGGCTACCTCACGGACGCGGAGCTGAGCGTGAACTCGTCGCATCATCAGGCCATCAACCAGGTGGGGGAAGGCCTGCGCGTCACCGCGCATGCGCCGGACGGCATCATCGAAGGACTGGAAGATCCGCGGCATCCTTTCTATCTCGGAGTGCAGTGGCATCCCGAGGACATGACCGGCGAGGGGAGTGCAACCTCGCTGTTCGCGGCGTTCATTGAGGCGGCGCGGAAGCACGCCCTGGCGAAACGACAGGCCGCAGAATTGTCACCTGCCGGAGCAGGGCCCTCGGAATAGGGGTAGGAACCCTCCCGTTTGGAGCGGCTTGGAGGCCCTCTTGACCCGACGACTCGTCCTTGCAGCCGCGCTGGCGCTTGCGCTCACTCCGCAGACGTTTGCGGGAACCTGGCACAAAGCCATCGGGCCGGCACAGAAAGCGGCCAAAGAGAAGAACCAGCTCATCCTCGTGGACATGTTCGCGGAATGGTGCGGCTGGTGTCATCGCTTCGAGCGTGAGGTCTTCCCCGCCGAGGCCTTCCAGAACGCCACCAAAGACATCGTCCTGCTGCGACTCGACACCGAGGACAAGGCAGAGGGCACCGAGCTGGCCCGCAAATACCAGATCACTTCACTGCCGACCTTTCTCCTGCTCGCTCCGGACCTCTCCGTGGCGGGGATGATCCGCGGCTACGCGCCTGCTCCCCAGTTCGTGCAGATGTTGTCAGACGCGCGAGCCAAGTACACCTCGTTCCAGAAGCGGGAGAAGAACGAGCCGAACATGACCAAGGACTACCCGGGCCGTCTCGAGCTGGGCAAGGAGTATCTGACCCGCAACGCCTACGCGAAGGCCGAACTGCGGTTCAAGGCGCTCACCACCGAGAAGGGCGTGCCCGGCTCGATCCGGGACGAAGCGTTCTACCAGCTCGCCATCGTCTACACGATGCAGAACAAACTGGATGACGCGCTCAAGACGATCCGCGGTCTGAACGCGGTCAGCAATCGCGGCAAGTCCGTGGAAGAGGCGCGCCTCCTCATGGGGCAGATCTACCTCCAGCAAGGCAACTTCCTGGGCGCGGCGAATGAGCTGAAGAACTTCAAGAAGACCTTTCCGAACTCGCCGCTGGTCGCTACTGTCGACCGGGTTCTGCCGGACATCGAGCGCCGCCTCGCGGGGAACTGACGTTGAAAAAGTACCTCGCGGTCTTTCTGCTCCTCCTCTTCGCGGTCAGTCCCTCTTTCGCGCAGATCGGCTTTCCCGGCGCCGACGCCTCACCCAAAGCGACCATCACCGGTGCGGTTCACACGCGCACGGGTGATGAAGTGCAGGGCACGATCACTGCGACGATCGTGGAGGGATGGCACGTCAACTCACACACGCCGTCCGAGGAGTACGCGATCCCGACCGTGCTGGAGCTCGATCCGGCATCGGCGACTCTCATCGGCGAACCGTTGTATCCCGCGCACGCTATGAAGGCGTTCGGGTTCACGGGCGGCAAGCAACTGGCGGTGTACGACGGGACGTTCCGGATCGCCTTCCGCGCAAAGCTCGCGACGGGCGTGACCCGGTTCACGGCCACCTTGAACTATCAGGCCTGCAGTGACTCGGTGTGCCTCGCACCGAACAAGGCCACGACGGAGATCGACGCGACGACATTGACCGCCGCGCCGGCCGGCGCCGGCACGGCCGCGCCGGGTGCAACCGCGCCGGGTGGGTCGGCCAACTTCACTCCGCTCTCCGCCGCGCCGAAGGATGCGAAGAAGTCTTCGCTGCTCTCCAGCGACGTCCGCGGGACCTTCAACGCCCGAGGATTGCCGCTGACGCTGTTCGCGATCTTCGTCCTGGGCCTGGCGCTGAATCTCACTCCCTGCGTCTATCCCCTGATCCCGATCACGATCGGGTACTTCAGCCAGCAGAGCGGCTCCAGCACGGGCCGTCGCGTCGCGCTGTCCTCGATCTACGTTCTCGGGATCGCCATCACCTACTCGGCGCTCGGAGTGTTCTCGGCGCTGTCCGGCAAGTTGTTCGGTGCCTGGCTGCAGAATCCGGGCGTCCTGTACTTTTTCGCCGCGCTGATGCTGGTCCTGGCCTCGTCCATGTTCGGCCTGTTCGAGTTTCGCGTTCCGCAGTTCATCACCAACCGCTCCGGCGGCCAGAGTGGGCTGGGCGGAGCCTTGACCATGGGGCTGGTCATCGGCATCGTTGCGGCGCCGTGTATCGGCCCGTTCGTGATCTCGCTGATCGCGCTGGTGAGCAGCCTCCAGAGTCCGTTCCTCGGCTTCCTGATGTTCTTCGTCCTGGCGTTGGGTCTCGGTCTGCCCTATCTCTTCCTGGGCATCTTCTCCTCCTCTGCCTCGGCATTGCCGCGCTCGGGGATGTGGATGGTCCAGGTCAAGCGGGCCATGGGCTTCATCCTCATCGCCATGGCCTTCTACTTCCTGAGGCCGTTGATTGGCGAAGTGGTGTTCCGGTACGGAGTGGCGGCCAGCCTGCTCGTGGGTGCGGCGTTCCTCTTCTTCTTCTCGCGGTCCCAAGGTGCGGCCGTCTGGCGGATCGGCATCGCCATGCTGCTCCTCGCATCCGGCATCGCCTTCGCCATCCCGCGCAAGAGCACCGGCGTGACCTGGACACCCTACGACCCGAAGGCGCTGGCCAGCGCACGGCAAGCAGGGAAGCCGGTGGTGATCGACTTCTACGCCGACTGGTGCCTCCCGTGCAAAGAGCTGGACGCGAACACCTTCAGCGACGAGGCCGTGATCGCGGAGCTCGATCGCTTCGTGCGGCTCAAGGCCGACCTCACCGTCCCCAGCGACGCGACCACCATGCAGTTGACGAAGCAGTACGAGATCGTCGGAGTCCCCACCATCCTCTTCCTCGACGCGAAGGGCGCGGAAGTGAAGGATGCCCGCCTGTTCGGCTACGAGCCGCCGGAGAAGTTCGTGCAGCGTGCGAAGAATGTGAAGTGATGAAAGAGCTCAACAGCAAGCAGCGCCAATATCTCAAAGGCCTCGCCCATCCCCTGTCGCCGATCGTCCGCGTGGGCAAGGCGGGCGTGACGGAGTCCGTCATCGCCGAGGCGAAGAAATCGCTTCAGTCGCACGAGCTGATCAAGGTGCGCGTAGACATCGACGACACGACGCAGCGACGCGCCAACGCCGAGAAACTGGCCGAGGCCACGGACTCCAGCCTGGCCGCCACGATCGGCAAGGTCGCCGTCCTCTATCGCGAGCGCGACGAAGACCCGGACATCGAGCTGCCGTAGGGCGGTACGGCCGGCAGCGCTGGTTGGGCGGTTTTTGCCACTACGCGGTACGACGCCGCCTACGGCGGCGAAAGTGGAGCGCCGGCGTCCCGCCGGCTGGCCGGGGGGCGTCCTCGCCCCGGGCGGGGGAGCGCGCATCGCGCGAAGGACGTTCGTCT